>PJTT01000163.1_pt1 | contig 107950 bp, 98 predicted proteins | sample 1512261 | NCBI WGS metagenome assembly PJTT01 (sample SAMN08177685, study PRJNA422409) | Soil metagenome, whole genome shotgun sequencing project. | isolation source: Soil (2) enriched on wood chips | place: USA: Madison | collected 2015-01-15 | reverse complement strand
TGATGGTAATCGCTGCGGCTAATTTTGCAACAGCAATATTGATTGAAGCCGGACTTAGCTTTTTGGGAATAGGCGTACAGCCGCCTACACCATCCTGGGGATTGATGATTAAGGAGCACTACAATTTTCTGATTGCCGGTAATCCTTTGCCCGCGCTGATACCCGGTTTGGCTATTATGGTGCTTGTGCTGGCTTTTAATATAGTAGGTAATGCCCTGCGTGATGCGATAGACGTGCGTGGATAAATTTGCGGGGCTATTTTTGATTTTATAGAAGAATGTTGAAACATTTATTGCTGATAATACTGTTGTTTGTAACATCTGCTTCATTCGCCCAGAATGAAGCAGATTCTTCGTACGACGAAGATGCTGAATATTATGAAGAAGAAGCGACAGATGAAGTTACAGTCGACGAAGAAGACTATTACGAGAAAGTAACAATCGACTTCAGGCCTGTTACAGATTCCATTGCTTTTAAAGAGCGAAATATAAGCGATAAAGAATGGCAGAAACTTACCAACGACCCTATATTCGACTATATTCCACGCGAGAAAGTGCAGCCGTCTGAGCCATCAACTTTTTGGCTGAGAATAGTAGAAGCGCTGGCTCGGATAGCCGATTTTTTTGTGGGTGGTGTAGGTCAGGTAATTCTTTGGGTATTACTCGCGATTGCAATCATCTTTATTGTTTTCAAAATAACAAAACTTAAAGGCAATTTATTCTTCAGCAAAAAGGATAAAAAACTTAAAAATGCTGACGAATATGCTGATGACTACGTGCCCGAAGACTGGGATGCCACGATACAGGATGCCGTGCGTCAGGGTAATTACCGATTGGCGGTGCGCCATACTTACCGCTATTTACTATTATTACTTTCAGAAAATGAGCATATAAAATACCAGCAGGCAAAGACAAACTACCAATATGGCTACGAATTAATGGGCACGCCCTATCATCAGCCATTTATGCAAATGACGCGCCGCTACGACTATGCCTGGTATGGCGGTTTTGAAATACAGCAAGCCCAGTTTGAAGAATATTTTAACCTGTTTAAAGATGTAAAGGGCCGATTATAGCCTTAATGATATTATGCGCCTTGTAGCTAAAATACAATTAATGATTGTTCTAAGTATCTGTCTGATGGCGGGTGCGAGCTGCGATTTTTTGGCTAAGAAAAAAACAGATTGGTCGGTAGATTTATCCGAAAAAAATAAAAATCCTTTTGGCCTTTACCTGGCCTATAATTCTTTGCCTTTGCTATTTCCCGAAAGCAAATGCAGCCGCATAGATGCTACTTACAAATTTACCGACCTGAGTAACCGCTTTAAAAATGATACAGAGAAATCTGCCGTTATCATTGTTGGTCAAAGCCTTAATTTATTGGAACGTGAGGCAGACTCCATAATAGCGCTGGCAGAGCAGGGGCATACTGTGGTGCTGGCTGTAACAGCAGTGGACGATGCTTTAATGCAGAAGCTACGCTTGCGCAAAACCTATGGCGAGGTAGAGGAAACAGACAAGACCCAATGTACATCTATTAAAACAAGCCCATTGCCGCAGCGCGATTTTTGTTATCGCGGCTATACTTTTAGCAGCCGTTTTGTAGCGTCTGATACATCGACAAAGCTTTATCGTGTATTAGGTACGAATGGTAATAACGAACCGGATTATATCAGCTATGGAATAGGCAAGGGCAAGATATTTTTGCACGCGACGCCCTTTGTTTTCACCAATTTTTTTCTGCTGCAAAATAATAATGAACAGTACTTGCGCTACGCTTTCAGCTATATCCCTGCTGTGAAAAATGTGGTGTGGATGAACTTCAATATGCGTGTAGCGGAGTCGGAGGGCGCGTGGTCGTTTATGTGGAAGAACATGGGTACAAGGATGTTTATTTTACTTTCTTTACTGGTATTGCTGCTGTATGTTCTATTTGAATTAAAGCGCAAGCAAAAACCAATCCCTATTTTAAAGCCAAATACCAATTCATCGGTAGCATTTGTAGAAACAATAGGCCGGTTGTATTATAACAAGGGTAATCATCAAAATCTGGCGGAGAAAATGATACAGCATTTTCTGGAGCATGTGCGTAGCAACTACTATTTGAATACCTCGGCACTGGATGAAGAATTTGTACAGTTATTGGCATCGAAATCTGGTGTGGGAAAAGACAAAACCGCTTCGCTGGTTGCCGATATCAAACAGGTGCATCAAGGCGCTTCAGTGGTTGACGACGCCTTTTTATTTTCATTACATTCGCAAATACAGCAATTTTATAATAAACAATAATGGAACACACGGAAAAATCAGGAACACCGGAGCAAACACAACCGTCTGCCAACCATAACGAATATCAAGGCCGCATGGATATTAATCCGACCCAGGCCATTACGGATAGAATAAGAGCCGCGATAGGCAATGTAATAGTAGGTCAGTACGAAATGGTAGAACTCTTGCTGGCAGCCTTATTGGCTGATGGCCATGTGTTGATAGAAGGTGTGCCCGGCGTGGCAAAAACGCTTACCGCAAAAACGATGTCGAAGCTGATTGATACTAATTTTAGCCGCATACAATTTACGCCCGATTTGATGCCGTCGGATGTAGTAGGTACCAATGTATTCAACCCCAAAGACGCTGACTTTATATTCAAGCCGGGACCTGTTTTTAGTAATGTGGTATTGATTGATGAGATTAATCGTGCACCTGCCAAAACACAAGCAGCGCTATTTGAGGTAATGGAAGAGCGCCAGATAACCGTCGATGGAAGCACCTATAAATTGCAACCGCCATTTGTAGTATTGGCTACGCAAAATCCGGTGGAGCATGAGGGTACTTATAGGTTGCCGGAAGCACAGTTGGACAGGTTTCTGTTTAAGATAAACGTAGACTATCCAAACCTGGAAGATGAGGTGACGATACTCAAACAGCATCATAATCACAAAGGCAAAAACTTATTAGATACCATTAAACCTGTGGTGAGTACACAAGAGTTGGCCGATTGCAAAACGATGATTCAAAGTGTGCATGTAGAAGGAAAATTGATTGATTTTATAGCCCGCCTTACCGTTGCTACCCGTAGTGATAAATCACTGTATTTGGGTGCATCGCCAAGGGCTTCCATAGCATTGCTCAACGCCTCCAAAGCTATAGCTGTATTGCGTGGCAGAGATTTTGTAACGCCCGAAGATATACTGCATGTGGCACCTCCGGTATTGCGTCACCGTATAGCATTGACTCCCGAGCGTGAAATGGAAGGCGGCACGCCCGATGAAGTGTTGAAAGAAATAATAGCCCGCCTGGAGGTACCGAGATAAACTGATTTCAGATTTCAGATTTTGACTTTTGATTTTTGACGTCCACATTTTGTTTTTTGGATTTCAATTCGTTTCTTGAGGTTCTTGACTCCTGACTCTTGACTCTTTAATTTTGACTTTTGACTTTTTAATTTTGACTTCAAAACAATAATGCGCTTTGTCCTGCTATTTTTGATTGTTTTCTTACCCACTTCCGGCTTAATAGCGCAAGGAAGCGATGTATCGAAAGCGCAGAAATTAATGGAGCAGGCGCAGGAATACATTCGCCTAAAGAAATTTGACAAAGCAGAAAAAAGCCTGCTGAATAGCCTGAAGGCTGCACCATCTTATCCGGATGCGTACAGCACTTTAGGCTTTTTTTATGTCAGTAAACATCAATATACCAAGGCTGCCGAAGTATTTGAACAAGCAGCGAAAGCTTGCCCCAAATGTGCTACCACATTTGCTTTGCCATTGGCGGAAGCACTTTGCAAAAGCCAGCAATATAATCAGGCAGCAGAAATTCTGAATAACTGGGCAAAGCCAAAAGACCTGAAACCTGAGCTGGAAAAGCAATATAACCGCCTGAAGGCTAATATTCAGTATGGAAAATATGCTGCTACACACGTGCACGAAGTGCTGCCGGTAAATATGGGGCCGGCTATCAACTCCAGGTACGACGAGTATTTTCCCTCGATTACGCCTAACGATAGTGTGCTTGTTTTTACACGAAAGACAAGCGGTATTGATGAAGATTTTTACAAAGCACATCGCGACTCTTGCGGTGGTTGGTTTTTAGCAAGAGATATGGGCAGTCCGCCTAATTCTATTCAACAGGAAGGCGCGCAGTTTTTATCTGCCGATGGGCACTATTTGTTTTTTATGCGTTGTGGCAACCGCAGTGAAAATGGCTGGGAAGCCGGTGGTTGCGATTTGTATTTTTCTTATACAGAAGAAGATGGCTGGTCACAGCCGGTAGCCTTTGGCGCCACGATTAATACCACTGGTTATGAGGGAATGCCGACCTTGAGCAGCGACAATCGTGAGCTATTTTTTGTAAGCGGAAAAGAAGGTGGCTATGGCGGCATGGATATTTGGGTTACTCGATTTGAAGATGGGCTTTGGCAAATACCCGAAAACCTCGGTCCGGAAATTAATACACCTTTTGACGAAACAGCACCTTTTATAGCACCTGATAATAGCACACTTTACTTTACTTCCAATGGTCATCCTGGCGTTGGCGGCAACGATATTTTTCGCTCGGAACGCAATGCTGCCGGGCTTTGGCAGCATCCTGTCAATCTGGGTTTGCCTATTAATTCGGCTTACGAAGATGTGAGTTTTTGTATCAGTGCTGATGGCAGCAAAGGATATTTCTCCTCAAACAGACCCGAAGGTGTTGGTGGCATGGACATGTATGAAGTACAGATGCCGCAAGTGTTGCAACCCAAGCCTGTAACTTTTGTGGTAGGGAGCGTGTACGATAGTATTTCGCGCGAGCCGGTTACTTATGCGCAGGTCGAATTTTCAGATGTGGAAACAGGCGAGAAGATTTATCATTTCGTGTCTAACCGTGGCGATGGAACCTATATGGGCGCAGTAAACCTTAACCGAAAAATGGCAGTGCGTGCCTATCGCATCGGCTATCTCGAAATACTGGATACACTGGAATATAGCAGTGTCAACACGGGCAAACCTGATACACTGAATTTTCCTTTACTGCCTAATGTCTATGTGCGTTTTCTTGAAGAGCAAAAACAGGAAGAAGAGCGTGCAAAGATTATAGATTCTACGTTGCTGATTGTACGGTTTCAAAAGAATGAAATAGCGATTAACGAAGCTACAAAGCAAGAACTGAAATGGTTGTTGATTACAGCAAATAGGGAGGATATTGAATTTCATATCAATGGCTATACCGATAATACCGGCAAAACACATATCAACGAAGAGGTATCATTTGCGCGTGCGCGTGCACTTGCCGATTGCCTGAAAGCCGAGGGCGTGCCCGAAGATAAATTGCGCCTGCAAGGCTGGGCCGATGCCAATCCTGTGGCGCCCAATGACACAGAAGAAAACAGAAACCTGAACAGACGGGTAGAGCTCATCATGCACAAGATACAGCCTGCGACTGCTACGCAGGAATAGAGGCTCGCACTTTAGGAAGTATTTTTTTTTAACCGCAGAGGTACACAGAGGATTCGCAGAGAAAAAGAGTGAGTAGGCCTTTGCGCTTCTCTGCGAAAGGCTTTGCGGTTCTTCGCGGTTATTGCACCGCTGCTAACCTGTACCAAAAGATGCTTCGTGTTATAATGTTGCTAGCCGAAAAAGGGAATAGCTACTAAATAGACTTCGTCTTCGTATAGCCCCATTCTTTTAACCAGAGCGTGATTTTTTCTTTGTAGTCGCCTTGCACTATTATCAGTCCGTCTTTGGCGCTGCCGCCTGCGCCACACTTGGTTTTTAGCTTTTTCCCTAATTCGGCGAGGTCATCTTCGCTACCTGCAAATCCATCTACCAGTGTAACGGTTTTACCGGCGCGTTTTTTTTTGTCAATGCTTACCCGCAGTTTTTGTTGTTCGGGCGCAAGTGTTTCTTCCGGCTCGTTGTGTTCCGGCTGCATAGCATCCGGGTTGGTGCTGAATACTAATCCGCTGAAGGAGTTGAATTTTTTAGTCATGTGTGCAATGATTTAATGGGCTATTTTTTTTGTCAAAAAATTTAGCCCAGCAAAGTTCGTTTTAATTTCCAAAGCCTTGATTTTTGATGCTCGAAGCTGGTAAAAAAGGTTCGTTCGCCACCGAAGCGCCTGAAGAATGGCTCTATTCCGGCATCCATACTTCCCTCAAAATCAAAATAGCGAAGCCCTTTTTTTCGGGCTGTTTTAATAGCCTCCCAAATCAACAAACATACAACGCCCTTGTGCGATTTTGCAACATCGGCAGCGCTTAACAGCAGGTACGAAGCCTCGTTGTCATAAGCTGTAAATATAGTGCCGTGTACTGCTCCATCAGCATCTATCGCAGCCAGCAACGTGCCTTTCGCATTTGCGTAGCTATTGGTTACTATTTTGTGCAGAAAGCCTTTTGGATAGATATAGCCTTTGCCTTTTCTGGAAAATGTTTGCCGGTGCAGCGATTCCAGCGATGGTATTAATGTGGTGCCCTCCTGAATGGTATATAACTGCGATGCCTGTTGAATGCGCTTACGATGCGAACTTTGTATTTCATTAAAAATAGCAGTCTCGTCGCGATGCAGATCGATGCGGTAGGTAATTCTATTAGTATTGCTAAAGCCTTTATGGCGCAGCAACAGAAAGTTTTTGAAATCGGGGTGCGTGTCTATATTGCAGCTATCATAAGTCGGAAATTGCTGCCACAATTCTTCAAATAGTTGTTCCTCTTGGTTGAGCTTTTTGAACGGACTTTTTTCTCCATTATCTATAAAATACGGACCGAGATAAGGCGTCAATAAAGGGTTGCGTATGATTTGAAAAAAGCCCACTTTTTCGATATTATAAGGAAATACAGCCGTTACTTGTCCATCTTTTTGCGTGAGCAAAATATCCCATTTCTTACATACCGTATCCAGCCACCAGGGTTGATAAAATACAGGCAGCCTGCTATGCAGGTCGGTCATTTTTCTGTATTCTTCTACATGGTTCATAAATAGGCTGATTACTTGAAGCGTATGGCTTTTACAATATTAATCTTTCTCGCCATCAACGACGGAATAGTCATTATCAGCAAGCAAAAAACAAATGTACCGATATCTATCAGGGCTATTTGCCACCAGGAAATAGCGATAGGTGCATAACGTACACTGTACGTCTCTTCGTCCATCGGAATAAAATGGGTATAGTACTGCAATAGGCAAAGACCCGCTCCTATCAAGGTTCCTATCAAAATTCCTTTTAAAGAAACGTACAAAGAATGGTATAGAAATATCGATTGGATTTTATTATTCGGCATTCCCAGCGCTTTCAGAGTGCCTATCATATTGGTGCGCTCCAGTATGAAAATTAGCAGTGCAGTAGCAATATTAATGACTGCAACAATCGCCATGATAACCAGCAATACCTGCGTGTTCATATTTTGCGCTTCGAGCCAGCTAAAGATATTGGGGTAGATATCGTCCAAAGTTTCGCGTGTGATAGGCGGAACCAGATAATCTTTGTTTGTCTGTTCGGCTATATCGTAGGCATTTTTATAGTTGTTGACCGAAACCTGATAGCCGTTAATAGCACCGTCTTCCCAATTGCTGATGCGACGGATAAGCCTGATATCGCAGATAGCAAAACTCTTGTCCACATCCTCTACGCCTGTGGTGTAAGTGCCTGCCACCGCTAATTTGCGTATGCGCGGAAAATCCTGCTCGGGGTCTACAAAATAGACCAGCAAACTGTCGCCCACTTTTAATTGCAGTCGCGATGCAGTATAGTTGGAGAGTATCATGCCTTGCGCATAATTACTATCGCGAAAGTCTATTTTATTGCCTGTTAATGTGATGGATTTATTGCTTTGCAGCGGGTACGATTCATCAATGCCTTTCAGCTTCAGCCCCTCAATTGTTCCGCCCGCATTTAAAATAGCGGGTTTTACGGCAAAAGGATAAACGGCGGTTACGCCCGGTACAGAGGCTATATTTTTTAATAGCCGGCTATCTTTAATAATAGGGTTGGGACTGATAATAGATGCCGGATTGGGATTGAATGGCACCACATGAAAATGCCCCCAAAACACAAATAATTTGCTTTCGATGGTATCTTTAAATCCGTTGACCAATGCTACTGCCACTATCATCACAGCTACGCTTAACGCAGTAGCAGCCGTAGCCAGCCTTATGATAAAGCGGGAGAAAGAGTTTTTCCGGTTACGGGCAATGCGATTCGCTATGAAATAAGAAAGGTTCAAATCAGCAAGTTGACAACAGACTATACAGTAGAATTAATCGATGTAAGCAGGGTAAAATAGCATGTTTTAGTGCGACAAATTTAACGTAAAAGTTTTCAATTAATTACTGCAAAGAATATTACATTTGCAGGCATATTCAAATTTTTTTTTCATCCTTTTTTCTTCATTGGCGCTTACGTAAATGAACAATACCTACAGCGGCCTGGTAAACCAGACCTTTCACTTCCCTCAGGAAGGATTTGACGTTGACGAGCAAAATTACCTGCGTTTCAACGGTGTGGATATCAAAAAACTTATCGACAAGTACGGTACACCTTTTAAACTTACCTATCTGCCAAAGATAGGCCAGCAGGTGGCTAAGGCTAAAAAAATGTTTAATGATGCCATCAAAAAGCACAAGTACGATGCTAATTATTATTACTGCTATTGTACCAAGAGCTCGCATTTCTCCTTTATAGTAGAAGAAACGCTGAAGCAGGATGTGCATCTGGAAACGTCTTTTGCTTATGATATCGAAATCATCAAGCAATTGTACAAAAAGAAAAAGATTACAAAGGACACACGTATTATCTGTAACGGTTTTAAAACAAAACCTTACACCCGTAATATAGCCCGCCTGATTAATGATGGGTTCAAAAACGTAATTCCGGTATTAGATAACAAGAATGAGTTTGAAGATTATAAAAAACTCATTCGCAGTGCAGAGCCTGTTAATATTGGCTTGCGCATAGCTACAGAAGAAGAGCCGACTTTTGATTTTTACACATCGCGTTTAGGTATTCGCAGCCGCGATATTCTGGAGTTTTATGTGGATAAAATTAAAGGAAGCAGTAAGTTTCAGTTGAAAATGTTGCACTTCTTTATGAATAAAGGCATAAAGGATGATGTGTATTATTGGAGCGAGCTCAACAAGGTAATTAACCTTTATTGCCAGTTGAAGAAAATATGTCCGGAGCTGGACAGCGTGAACATAGGCGGCGGTTTCCCTATTAAGCACTCCTTAGGTTTTGAGTACGACTACCAATATATGGCCAACGAAATCGTTGCTACTATTAAAAGAGTATGCAAAGCCAATAAAGTACCTGTACCTCATATCTATACCGAATTTGGCTCGTTTACAGTAGGCGAATCAGGTGCAGTAGTGTACAGCGTTCTGGACGAAAAAATGCAGAACGACCGTGAAATCTGGTACATGATTGACAGTTCTTTCATCACTACTTTGCCCGATACATGGGGTATTGGCGAGAAGTTTTTGATGCTGCCTATCAATCGTTGGGATGAAGAATACCAGGAAGTGCACCTGGGCGGACTTACCTGCGATAGCCATGATTTCTATACTTCTGAAGAACATATCAATGCGGTATTTTTGCCGAAGGCGAGCAAAGAAAAAAATACGGAGCCGCTTTATATCGGCTTCTTCCATACCGGGGCCTATCAGGATCAACTGGCCGGCTATGGCGGTATCAAGCATTGTATGATACCATCGCCCAAACACGTGGTGGTAGAGTACAATAAAGACGGCGTGCTGGAAGATTGGCTATATGCTAAAGAGCAAACGCCACAAAGTATGCTGAAGATATTGGGGTATATAAAATAGTAATTTCAGAAGGAAAGAGCCGGCAAATCGTAATTTGCCGGCTAATTTTTTGAAACAATTATAGCGGAATCCTATATTTGAACCCATGAAAAAAATATTACTCTCTTTTGGTATACTCACAATAGCCTTTGCGGCATCTGCACAAAATACCAGTCCTTTATACGAAACCTATTTTTCCAATCCTGACAGAATGGTGGAAGATGAAGATGGCGGTTATCATTTTGATGTGCGCGGCGGACAAACCGTAGTAATGAAAGATGATGGCTATTACAAGCTTACAACTGCCGACGGTGCTGTTGTTGAAGAGGGCGATACCGATGAAGAAGAAGACAGATTTGTGCGCCATGGTCGCTGGAAAACTTTTTATCCAAACGGAACTTTGCAAACTGAAGGCAGCTATTTAAAAGGTCAGCCGGTAGGTTCATGGATGTTTTACGGAAGTGGCGGAAACCTGCAATCAGAGCATAATATAGCTATTATTCAAAACGCAGATGGAAGCGTTGTTTACTGCAAAGCCGGCGCCGAGTATATTTATCATGACAATGGCAAAATAAAAGAAGAACGTTTTTACAAAGCTGAGTCGATAGAAAGTACAGAGACAATTATGGTGGAAGATCCGGAGACGGAGAAAAAAGTGGCTAAAACTATTGCAACTACTTCTTACAAACCGGTAGCGTATGGCACCTGGACCTATTACAATGCTCAAGGCGAGGTCACCAAATCAGAAGACAAGAAATAGCCGCTTGTCTATTATGTTTTGATTAATATTGAGTAAGCGCTCAATTTCCAACGATACAATTTGCGGATATGGCTTAAAAAACTATTTTTGCAGCCTATTTATCATCTATACTTTCATTACGTATGAATTTTCAACTTACTGAAGAGCAACTGGCCGTACAAAAAGCTGCCCGTGATTTTGCACAAACAGAACTTTTACCAGGCGTGATCGAGCGCGACGAACATCAGAAATTTCCTGCTGAGCAAATTAAGAAACTGGGCGAACTTGGTTTTTTAGGCATGATGGTAGATCCTAAGTATGGTGGTTCGGGCATGGATGCAGTTTCTTATGTATTGGCTATGGAAGAAATTTCAAAAGTTGATGCATCAGCTTCGGTAGTGATGAGCGTAAACAACTCATTGGTATGTTGGGGATTGGAAACTTACGGAAACGAAGAGCAAAAGCAAAAATACCTGGTGCCATTGGCTTCGGGACAAAAAATAGGTGCGTTCTTGCTGAGCGAGCCGGAAGCTGGCTCTGATGCTACTTCTCAGCGCACAACTGCTGAAGATAAAGGCGACCATTATGTAATCAATGGTATCAAAAACTGGATTACCAATGGTAACTCTGCCTCTACCTATCTGGTAATTGCGCAAACGGACATCGCTAAAAAACATAAAGGTATCAACGCTTTTATCGTTGATAAAGATACCCCGGGTGTAACCGTTGGTGCTAAAGAAAATAAGTTGGGTATTCGTGGTAGCGATACGCACAGCATTTCTTTTCAGGATGTAATTGTGCCAAAAGAAAACCGCATTGGCGAAGATGGATTTGGTTTCAACTTTGCTATGAAAACTTTGGGTGGCGGCCGTATTGGTATTGCTTCTCAGGCTTTGGGTATAGCAAGCGGTGCTTTGGAACTGGCTTTGAAATATTCTAAAGAAAGAAAAGCATTTGGTACAGAAATTATGAACCATCAGGCTATCGCATTTAAAATGGCAGATATGGCTACTCAGGTAGAAGCTGCTCGTTTACTATGCCTGAAAGCTGCATGGCAGAAGGATCAAGGGATGGACTATACTTTGGCTGGCTCTATGGCTAAATTGTATGCTTCTGAAATAGCGCAAAGCGTTACCAGCGAAGCGGTACAGATACATGGTGGCTATGGCTATGTAAAAGAGTTCCACGTAGAGCGCCTGATGCGCGATGCTAAAATTACGCAGATATATGAAGGTACCAGCGAAGTACAGAAAATTGTAATCAGCCGTACTATTCTTAAATAGTTTTCAATTTGTCCCGTTATCAGCGGGACAAATTTTTGTTTATGATTGTAAGGTTTATTTTACATTTTGGAAAATATATTTTACTTTTGACTAAAATCAATATTTATGAAAAACAAACTTCTTTTTTCACATTGGGGTAAACTAGTCGGATTGATGCTATTTCTTTTGTTCGCAACATTGCTGTACCTATGGAATAGCCGCAATTTTTCTATACCAATTTTTAAATACGAAATACTTGATAAAGGCAGCATTTCTTCGTTTTTCGAAGATGGCGATTATACCAATGAATTTATTTTTGGCGGGCTGCTATTTGCACTAATATTGCTTGCCTTTTCGCGGGAGAAAATAGAGGACGAGCGCACCACGGCCATTCGGTTGCAGTCGCTGCATTTAAGTCACTACATCAATTACGTATTGCTGGCCATCTGGATAATAGGCACGAGCAGTTTCGCTTTTCTGGCTTATGCAGTTATGTTGCCCTATATATTTCTGGTTGTGTTTGTATTTGTATATCATTTTCGATTACATGTCGCTCCCCGTATTTTCAATAATGCCGCAGCATGAAGAACAATATAAAAATACAGCGGGCGATGGCGGACATGACGCAGGCAGAACTTGCAGAGAAAATAGCCGTATCCAGGCAGACGATTAATGCTATGGAAGCCGGTAAATACGTTCCCTCAACGGTTTTGGCATTGAAGATTGCAAGGGCATTTAAGAAGAGGGTAGAGGAGATATTTGAGCTGGAGCCAAGTGATTGAAGGGATTGGATTTAAGTGGTAGCAATAGCCCTTACATCTAATTCAGGAAAAAATTTGTCGAATAAAAAATAATCTTTACTTTTGCAGTCCCAAAAATTTTAAAGAAAAAGAATGCCTACTATCCAACAATTGGTACGTAAAGGACGTAACGTAATCAAAGCCAAATCAAAATCTCCAGCATTGGATGATTGTCCACAACGTCGTGGTGTATGTACTCGTGTATACACTACTACGCCTAAGAAACCAAACTCAGCTTTGCGCAAAGTAGCGAAAGTACGTTTGACTAACAAAATTGAAGTTATCGCTTACATCCCGGGTGAAGGTCACAACTTGCAAGAGCACAGTATCGTGTTGATTCGCGGTGGTCGTGTTAAGGATCTTCCAGGTGTTCGTTACCACATCGTTCGTGGTGCATTGGATACTGCCGGTGTAAAAGATCGTAAACAAAGCCGTTCTAAATACGGTACCAAGAAAGAAAAAGCTAAAAAATAATTAGCTGATACCGTCGAGGTATGAATTGGTAAAACAATATTATTAATTAGAGAGACTGAGTAAAGTTTTAATTCTTGAAGAAATTCAGTCCGCAGTTTAAAAAATTAAAAAATGAGAAAGGCGCAAGCTAAAAAGCATCCTTTGGCTCCAGATCCAAAGTTTAATGACAAACAAGTTACCCGTTTTGTGAATACGATGATGTGGGAAGGTAAAAAAACTACCGCATTCAGCATTTTTTACGATGCAGTGGATAAAGTAGGTCAAATGACCAGCGAAGACGGTTACGAAATTTGGAAAAAAGCTTTGCAAAATGTAACTCCAGCTCTTGAAGTACGTAGCCGTCGTATCGGTGGTGCTACTTTCCAGATTCCTGCTGAGGTACGTGCAGATCGTAAAATCTCTTTGAGCATGAAATGGTTAATCCGTTTCAGCCGCGAGCGCAACGGTAAAACAATGGCTGACAAATTGGCTAACGAAATCGTAGCTGCAAGCAAAGGTGAAGGTGGTGCTTTCAAGAAAAAAGAAGATACACACCGTATGGCAGAAGCGAACAAAGCTTTCGCACACTTTAGAGCTTAATCTTTTTCTTTATAAATTAAAAGGGATAAAACCTGCACTGTATATCCGGTGCAGGTTTTGTATTAGGTTTGGCAGGCGTAATACAGTGCTATTTGAATTTTGTTCATAATCCAAAAAGTATTACCTTTGCCTCCCTTTAATAAGGATATATACGTACGTGCAACAATCCTTTGGTTTAAATTTATTGAATTTTTTACCTTGATTTCCCGCCTCAAAAAGTGAGCTTTTTGACGTCGGGCTTATTGTGCTTTATACATTTATGATGGAAAAAGGTGGCGAATTTGCAATTCTAAATCTTTGAAAGTCAAAATATAATAACGAATTATGGCAACTAAAAAAGACAACCGTCCAAAATCCGGTTTCGACAAAATCACGATCAGTCTTGCCTCTCCTGATGGCATCCTGGACCGCTCGTATGGTGAAGTGCTGAAGCCTGAAACCATCAACTACCGTACCTACAAGCCTGAGCGCGATGGTCTTTTCTGTGAGAAAATATTCGGACCTGTAAAAGATTACGAATGTTATTGCGGAAAGTACAAGCGTATTCGCTATAAAGGTATCGTGTGCGACCGTTGTGGTGTGGAAGTGACAGAGAAGAAGGTACGTCGTGAGCGTATGGGCCACCTTAAATTAGTAGTGCCTGTAGTACATATCTGGTATTTCAAAAGTCTTCCGAATAAAATCGGTTACTTGTTGGGCACCAGCTCTAAAAAATTAGAAAGCATCGTTTATTACGAGCGTTATGTGGTAGTTCAGGCTGGTGATGCAGAAGAAATCATTCGCCAGAAATTGAACATGAAAGAAAGTGAAGACACTTACATGGCTTTGCTTTCTGAAGATGAGTACCTGGATATTCAGGACGCGCTTGCTAAAGACAATCAATACCTGCCTGATGATGATCCAAATAAATTCATCGCTAAAATGGGTGCTGAAGCAGTTCAGGACTTGTTGAGCCGCTTGAATCTGGATCAGCAATCGTACGACTTGCGTAACGCGGCTGCTAATGAAACTTCTCAACAACGTAAACAAGAGGCTTTGAAGCGCTTGAGCGTAGTAGAGGCTTTCCGTGATGCAAATACCCGTATCGAGAACAAGCCGGAGTGGATGGTAATGCAGTACATCCCGGTTATTCCACCGGAATTGCGTCCGTTGGTTCCATTGGATGGCGGTCGTTTTGCATCTTCTGATTTGAATGACCTTTATCGTCGTGTTATTATCCGTAACAACCGTTTGAAGCGTCTATTGGAAATCAAAGCACCTGAGGTAATCTTACGTAATGAAAAACGTATGCTTCAGGAAGCGGTAGATTCTCTATTTGATAACTCCCGTAAATCCAACGCCGTTAAAGCTGAAGGTGGACGTGCTTTGAAATCTCTTTCTGATGTATTGAAAGGTAAGCAAGGTCGTTTCCGTCAGAACTTGTTGGGTAAACGTGTGGATTATTCTGGTCGTTCTGTAATCGTGGTAGGACCAGAAATGGCTTTGCATGAGTGCGGTATTCCAAAGGATATGGCGGCAGAGTTATTCAAGCCGTTTATCATTCGTAAATTAATTGAAAGAGGTATCGTAAAAACGGTAAAATCTGCTAAGAAACTAGTAGAGCGCAAGGAAGCCGTTGTTTGGGATATCCTTGAAAATGTGTTGAAAGGTCACCCGGTTATGCTTAACCGTGCCCCTACGCTTCACAGGTTATCTATACAGGCGTTCCAGCCTAAAATGATTGAAGGTAAAGCGATTCAATTGCACCCATTGGTTTGTTCGGCGTTCAATGCCGATTTCGATGGTGACCAGATGGCGGTTCACGTTCCGTTGAGCCATGCTGCTATTTTGGAAGCACAATTGTTGATGCTTGCTTCTCATAACATTCTTAACCCGCAAAATGGTACACCAATTACGCTTCCTTCTCAGGACATGGTTCTTGGTCTGTATTATTTAACGAAGGGTAAGAAAACAATGGGTGATGAAATAATCAAAGGCGAAGGGAAAATATTCTACAGCGCTGAAGAGGTTATCATTGCTAATAACGAAGGCCGTGCTGATTTGCACGCCTGGATTAAAGTAAAAGCAAACGTTCGCGGTAAAGATGGTCAGTTGGAAAATAAACTGATCGAAACTACTGTTGGTCGCGTATTGTTCAATCAGTTTGTACCGAAAGATAATGGTTACGTAAATGCTCTTTTGACTAAGAAATCTTTGCGTGAAATCATTGGTACCATCCTGAAAAACTCAAACATTCCACAAACGGTTAAATTCCTGGACGATATCAAAACGTTAGGATTCCGTACGGCCTTCCGTGGTGGTTTGTCGTTTAACGTAAATGACCTTACTGTACCAGATGTTAAAGAAAAGCTGATTGAGCAAGCTCAACAGGAAGTGGACGAGGTATGGGAGAACTATAACATGGGTCTTATTACCAACAATGAGCGTTATAACCAAATCATCGATATCTGGTCGCGTGTAGATACACGTGTTACAGAAACGTTGATTCATGAAATGGCAACAGATAAGCAAGGTTTCAACTCTGTTTATATGATGCTTGATTCCGGAGCGCGTGGTAGTAAGCAACAGGTAAAACAGCTTGCAGGTCTTCGTGGTCTGATGGCAAAACCACGTCGTAGTGGTTCATCAGGTTCTGAGATTATTGAAAACCCGATCCTGTCCAACTTTAAAGTAGGTCTGTCGGTATTGGAGTACTTTATCTCTACCCATGGTGCGCGTAAAGGTCTTGCGGATACGGCCCTTAAAACGGCGGATGCGGGTTACCTGACTCGTCGTTTGGTGGACGTTGCTCAAGATGTTGTTATCAATGAGGAAGACTGTGGTACACTGCGTGGATTGGCTATTTCTGCATTGAAAGATAATGAGGAAATTGTTGAACCATTGTTTGACCGTATCCTTGGTCGTACTTCACTGCACGATGTTTTCCATCCGCATACTGATGAATTAATCGTAAATGCAGGTGTGGAAATTGACGAAGACATTGCTAATATAATAGAAGAGTCAGGTATCGATGCAGTAGAAATTCGCTCGGTTCTTACCTGCGAAGCGAAACGCGGATGTTGTTCTAAATGCTACGGCAAAAACCTTGCTACCGGCTATATGACGCAGAAAGGTGACGCAGTAGGTATCATCGCTGCACAGTCTATCGGTGAGCCGGGTACACAGTTGACACTTCGTACGTTCCACGTTGGTGGTACGGCCAACTCATCTGCAATTGAATCTCAATTGCTGGCTAAGTTTGAAGGTACTGTTCAGTTTGATGGTTTGCGTACTACTAAGTCTATCAATGACGAAGGTGAAGAAGTGAATGTAGTTATAGGTCGTACAGGTGAGATGAGGATTATGGATGTGGAGAATGATCGCCTGATGATTACCAACAACATTCCTTACGGTTCTACCCTGAAGGTGAAAAATGGCCAGAAAGTACAGAAAGGCGACCCTATTTGTACATGGGATCCGTTCAATGCCGTTATCATTTCTGAAATCGAAGGAACGATCAACTTTGAAAGTGTAATTGAAGGTGTTACTTATCGCGAAGAGGCGGATGAACAAACCGGTCACCGTGAGAAAGTAGTTATCGAGACAAAAGATAAAACCAAAATACCATCTATTTTGGTAGAAGGTAAAGAGGTAAAAACATACAACTTACCTGTAGGCTCTCACATTGGTGTAAGCCCTGGCGATAAAGTTCGTCAAGGACAGGTACTGGTGAAAATACCACGTGTGATGGGTCGTTCGCGAGATATCACCGGAGGTCTTCCACGTGTAACTGAGTTGTTTGAAGCACGTAACCCATCTAATCCGGCTGTAGTAGCAGAGATTGACGGTGTTGTAAGCTTTGGTAACATCAAGCGTGGTAACCGTGAGATCATGGTAGAGGCTAAAGAAGGTTTGGTGAAGAAATATCTGGTACCATTGTCTCGTCAGATTACGGTACAGGATGGTGACTTTATCAAAGCCGGTAATTCTCTGTCTGATGGCGCAACTACACCAAGCGATATCCTTGCTATTAAAGGACCGCACGCTGTACAAGAATACCTGGTAAATGAAATTCAAGAGGTTTACCGCTTACAAGGGGTGAAAATCAATGATAAGCATATCGAGGTAATCGTGCGTCAAATGATGCGTAAAGTAACTATCATCGACCAGGGCGATACCCGCTTCCTCGAAGATGATACCGTTGATAAGAACGACTTCATGACGGAGAACGATTGGATCTTCGATAAGAAAGTAATTATGGATGGTGGTGATTCAGAGAAAATGCAGCCAGGTCAGATTGTTACACTTCGCGAAATCAGAGAAGAAAATAGCTTGTTGCGTCGTAACGATAAAAAGATTGTAGAATACCGTGATGCTAATTCTGCAACATCAGCACCGCTGTTGTTGGGTATTACTAAAGCATCATTGGGTACACACTCTTGGATATCTGCTGCATCCTTCCAGGAAACTACGAAAGTGTTGTCAACAGCGGCTATTACAGGTAAATCAGATAACCTGATGGGCTTGAAAGAGAACGTAATTACAGGTGGACTGATACCAGCCGGTACCGGTATCCGCGATTACAACGACATGATTGTTGGTTCAAAAGAAGAGTACGAATTGTTGCTTGCAACTAAAGATGTACTTGAATTTGACGAAGAAGAATAGTCTTTGAAATTCAAAATTCAAAAGTAAAAATTCAAAACAGGCTGCTATCGAAAGATGGCAGCCTGTTTTGTTTGTATTGACTATATTTGTTCTATTGTAGCATATAAATCTCGGATAACGATGAGTAACATTAAATTGTCGAACAATAGTAAAGGGCCGTTGACAATAGCACTGGAACCAGAGGGAAGTACCTTTAAAATACCCGTTGGTGATTTTGTAGAAATTTCTTTAGACGCTGAATCGCTTCCTATTGAATTGGTTTACGATTATTCTGATGGTGAAAATATTCTATCTATCTGGCCTAATCTAGGCTTTCCGAATGTAAGTTATAAAGGGAATAATCTTTTAGGGTAACTAGTTTGGTTTCACATGTGATAGGAAAACGTTTGGGTTGTAGTGTCCCGTAAAGAGCGAATAAGTCCATTAGAATAACTTCACAGCAGTAACATGAGAATAATCTTAGAGTATTTTTATATCCATTTCTACTACATAGTTTCCAAAGTTGTTAAATACCAAGCCAGAGAGTCAGCAGTACTATATTTGACTGCTATCCAGTTCTTTTTGATATTGCCTTTCGCTGCACATGCTGTATATAGAGTATTTGGCAATCAGTATAAAATAGCCTTTTTTGCAATCATTTTAGTGTTGATACCTCTAAGAAAGCTAAATGATAGATACCTGTTTTCTGACCCCAAAAAACTTCATGAAAGCTTGTTGAAACTACAGAAGGAAAGTAGGATGCAAAAGTATTTAGGCGCTCTCGTTGTGCTGTTTACTTTTGTTCTGTCGCCTATACTTTCATTTTGGATTTTATCTCTGCTATAATAAGATTTCGAGTCATTTTTTTCGTGCCATCAAGCCCTCCACAAATACCTCCACATTACCCGCAAATACTAAATCGGACTGTACGCTTATAAATTCAAAATTAACCGAGCGGATACTTGTGCTATTTTTGAATCTGAAATACATCTCTAACAATGAAAGACACTATCCCATTCTGGAATTGGTTTAAGGCCAATCATGAGCGCTATAAAAATATTCATGCCCATGGTATGGACACGATTAATCAACTGCTGGACGAGCTGATTACCGAACTGAAAAAATATTCTGAGGGCTTGTTTGTAGAAATAGGCGGTCGTGCCGAGCCGTATGAATTAATCATCACGCCGCAAGGTATGCGCGACTATTTTGCCGATGCAGAATGGCTGGTGCTGAACTCGCTGCCGGTGGATGGTTGGCAGTATTTTGCCTTGAAACCGCCGCATGGTATGTCCTTTGATTTCAGGATGGGCGATATGGAATTAAAGCCCGCCTCTATTTTCTTCAAGCCATTCGTCGATGAAGAAGATGAGGAAAGTATAGGAATTTGTGTGTTGCACAAAGACTTTCAGGAAGAAGATGAAGAACGAAGAAACGCACTCATCAACGGTCTGTATCATTGTCTGGATTCCGTGCTGGGCGAGTATTCTGTTACACTCGACATCAATTTTCTGGAGTTTGACAAGCTACCGGACGGTGGCGAAACGCAAGAGGGTATTTTATCCATCAGCGAATTGGTCAACTACATAAGCTGGCGCAAGAAAGAGCGTAAAATGTATGAGGTAAGGCAGCCGGGCGACGAAACTTCTTTACTACAAGGGACAAGGGACAACAAGCCTGTTTTTATACTGGTCAACAGGCTATTTAAACATTATAATTACAAACCAGAATACCCTTTCTTGCTAACTACGCAAATACAATTTAACGAAACAAGACAAGACGGCCTGCCGGAAGATAGCATGGAAGATATCTACAGCATAGAGGACTATATTGTCACCACGATTGGTGAAAATGGCCACCACATTGTATCGGAGACCTACGATGGTATCCGCACTGTCTATTGCTATATCGATACGCTGGAAAATGCACAACGCATCCGTGCGGCTATTTATGATGGAATATCTTCTCATAAATTAAATGCTGAAATAGCGTATGATAAATATTGGGTGGAGGTAATGGGGTATATGTAGTTTTGAAGTCAAAAGTCAAAAGTCAAAAGTCAAAATACAAGAACCAAATTCCAAATTCCAATCCGAAATTCAAAATCAAAAATTAGAAAAGCGGTTGCTGTTGCAAGATGGCAGCCGCTTTTGTTTGCTTGCGAAGCCATCTTTATATTTTTGCATGTTGCTAACATTTGCGCGGTAAATCGCTAATATTGTGTCCCCAATCGCCAGCATCCAATATTTATATGAAAAGACTTTTATTATTTCTCTTTTTACTCATCCACGTCACAGGTTTTGCGCAGGTAAGTCGAGATACAGTTGAGACCCAAACTTCATCGTCAGACACGATTATGATTCATGCTGGTGTTATTAATGGCGAGCATCGTGATTATGCAGCCACGCAAGCACAGCAGTGGCGATTCACCAATGAAGATGATATAGCCTTTGCGCAGCCTGGCTTCGATGCTTCCTCCTGGCAAAAAGTGCCTTCCATGTTTTATCCAAAAGAGATAGAACAGTACAAGCCTAATCGAGTAGGTTGGTTCAGGTTAGTGCTTGTAGTTGATAGTACTGGCGTAGATGTACCTTCAACGCTCATATTGTCTGGGCAGGGTGCGGCCTCTATTTATCTCGACGGTAAATTGCTGCGTAGCATAGGCAAACAAAAAGATACTACCAAAGCTGAGTACGTGCAGCTAACTAAGTTCCCGGCCTTTTTTACGTTAGATTCTGTTGGTGTACACATACTCGCTATCCGTTACGAGAATGAAATAAGTGAAGAGTATGAAAGCTGGGGTTTCTGGTACAATATCGATAATCCGGAAGATGTTTTTACCAGCTTTGTGTCCAATGTATTGTACTCGCTCTCTGCATTATTACCGCTTGGTAGTTTGTTCTTCACACTGTTCCTCGTTCATTTACTCATATTCTTATACTATCGCAAAGAGGTGTTCAATCTTCACTTTGCTATATTTTGCCTCAGCATTGCTATCGTCATTTTTTCGATAGCCTTCATATTGCAGTCAGATAAAGGCACGCAACATTATGTCGCCGTTATATACTGTTTGCAAGTGTGTGCAGTCGCTGGGTTCTATGCCATCAGTTCATTTTGTACAAGGCTATTTAGTCGTGCTAATTTGTTTTATTATATAATCATCGGCCTGGCAATATTAACCATTGCGGTCATATTTATTACCCGCGACCCTGATGGTGAGCTAACTGGCTATTGCTTGCTGGCATTGGCTTTGGTAAGTGTAGTGTATTCTTTAGTATTGATAATAAAAGCTATTGTAACAAAGAAGAAAGGTGCTAAAGTATTAGGTTTTGGAATACTATTTTTCTTTGGCTTTATAGCCGTGGTGATTGTTATGGCAATAGTAAACAATGGGGAAATAAGCACCAGGAATAATGTATTGGGCGCTGTATTGATTGCGAGTGCTATACTTGCGGTATTCAGTATTCCTATTTCTATTTCCTCTTATCTTGCTTGGCGCTTCGCAGATACGAATAAGAGTTTGGAAAGACAGTTGTTGCAAGTAGAAACCTTATCGCAACAGCAATTGGAAATGGAGCGCGACAAGCAACATATTCTCGAAAATCAAAAAGAGGCACTGGAGCGTGAAGTGGCTATTCGTACCGAAGATTTGCAACAAGAAAAGAAAAAGTCAGATGACCTATTGTTGAATATTCTTCCACACGAAATAGCCGAAGAACTGAAAGCCACCGGTAAATCAAAAGCACAATTGTACGATGAAGTATCTGTAATATTTACCGACTTTGTCAACTTTACACAGATATCAGAAAAGCTGGGTGTAGATGAGTTGCTGGAAGAATTAAACATCAATTTCACAGCCTTTGACCGTATAATGGAAAAGTATGGCTTGGAAAAAATTAAGACCATCGGTGACGCCTATTTGGCCGTGAGCGGTTTGCCTGCTGCTAATGAACAACACGCAGAAAACGCTGTGCTGGCGGCTTTGGACATAATTGAATTTGTATCTGAACGAAAAAAGCAAGTGACTTATGGTTTGGATATTCGCATCGGCATTAACTCCGGTTCGTTAATAGCGGGCATTATTGGCGTTAAGAAGTTTGCTTACGATATATGGGGCGATACCGTAAACATTGCAGCGCGTATGGAGCAAAGCAGCGCGCCGGGCAAAGTCAATATTTCTGAAAGTACCTACCAGCTTGTGAAAGATAATTTTGAATGTGCGCATCGAGGTAAAATAGATGCCAAGCATAAGGGGGAAATGGATATGTATTTTGTAAAAGGTAAAAGGTAATATTGCAGCATGAATAAGGTTGTGTCGCTTGTGATAAGTGCGCTGGTAATGGGTTCGGGAAGTTCAACTGTTTTTGCGCAGCAAAGTGCGAAGGCGTATAACGTTGATTCGCTTACAGCTAAATTTAATGTGAGTAGTGGAGATAAGGAAAGGGCGCTATTGGTAGAATTGATTACAGACCATTATTTCAAAATAAGGAATGTAGACAGTCTTATGAAATATGGCAAGCTCGCAATTGATGCGCATACCAAGGTAAATAACAAACTGGAAATCGCTAAAAATCAGTTGATGCTAAGCCGGGCCTATCTCGAAAGAGGCGATGCTGCCAGTAGTGAACAATATCTAATACCCAGTGCAGATTATTTTAAGGATAAAAAAGACCTGATGCGCTACGCGCGTGCTAAGGCTATTGAAGGTGCGCTGCTGCAACATAAATTACAATATGAGGCTTCTGCCAATGTATTTAACGAGGTTGTGGATTTGTATAATACCAAAGGTAGCAACGTGGAGGACTATAGCGCGTATGCCGCCTACACAGGGCTTTTTGGCACTTATACTTTGTCGCAGCAATTTGAAAGAGCACTTAAAACTTCTGATAAATACTTCAAGTTTATACAAGATAAATACCCAAGTGAAGTAGGCAGTGCTCATTTGCAATTGGGCAACTTATATAATTTCACATTAGACTGGGAGAAAGCTGCAGCAGAATTTACCAAGGCCAGAGATTTTTATGCCCAACAAAATAATGAAGCAGCAGTTGCATCTATCAATTTGCAATTAGGTATCTCGCTGGCATCCAATAAGAAGATAGACAGTGCAACAGCCATCCTCAATAAGTCGAAAGAATATTTTAAAAAAGTAAATTACAAAGCCGGCGAGAGTACGGCGCTCTATGCCTTATCTGCATTAGCTTTGGAGCGTAAGAATTACACGAAGGCAACCCAGCTGCTGCAGGAAGCAGTAGCAACCAGTCCGCCTAATAATCCTGTGGCGAATTATTATCCATATCAGCAAGAGAAAATAAACTTGAGTATGCTGATGGAAGATAGTGTGGCCGTATCCAATAGTGCAGAAAAGAAAGCACAGTTGAAGGCTGCTGTAATAGCATTTGATAAAGCACACGATGATATCGCTTCGCAAAAGACAGGTTTTGTATCTCCGCACGAAACGATAGAAACGCACGCCATGCTGGCAAAAGCATACGTTCTTTTAGGTAATTATGAAGCAGCTTATCAAAATTACAGGCTGAGTACAACGATGAAAGACAGTATGTTTGGCACCACTAAAATGCGCCAATTAAGTTCTATTGAATCTGACATTACCTTAGAGCGGGAAAAGGCTAAAATTCAATTTGAAGAAGCGACAAAGCGTCTTGAAATACAGAAAGCCATGGAGCTGGAGGCGCTGCACCATGAGTTTGAACGCAAACAGGCGCTCGCCAAAACGGAAGCAGAGCGCAAGCAATTGTTGTTTGAAGAAGAGGTTAAACGCAAAGCAATAGAAGAAGAATATGCTATAAAACGCGTAGCGGCCACGACAAAATATGAGCAGGAAAAAGCATTAGCCAAAGCGAATGAAGAAAAGGAGAAAGCCTTGTCCCTGGCGGAATTGCGCAAATCGAATAATGCCAGAAATATATCCTTGTTGAGTGCGGGATTATTGTTGGCTTCTGCCGGTGTGTTTGGTTATGGCTATTCGCAAAAGCGCAAGGATAACCGCAAGATAGCGGAAGAGAAGAAGCGTAGTGATGAGCTGTTGCTAAATATTTTACCCGCTGAAATTGCTGAAGAACTAAAAGCAAACGGGCACTCTATAGCGCAGCAACACAGCAATGTTTCTGTGCTCTTTACCGACTTTGTCAACTTTACGCAAACCTCTGAAAAGCTTGGTGTGCAAGAGCTGGTAAACGAATTGAACATCAACTTCACCGCTTTTGACAGGATAATGGAAAAGCATGGATTGGAGAAAATAAAAACGATTGGCGATGCCTATCTTGCGGTAAGTGGCCTGCCTGCATCCAACGAAGCACATGCTCAAAATGCGGTAAATGCTGCTTTGGAGATTATTACATTTGTACAGCGGCGCAAGAATGAGTTGCCTTATGGTTTGGATATACGCATTGGCATTCACTCCGGGCCTTTAATAGCGGGCATTATAGGCGTTAAGAAATTTGCTTATGATATTTGGGGTGACACGGTAAATATTGCTGCCCGAATGGAACAGAGCAGCGAGCCAGGAAGGATTAATATATCTGAGCATACTTATTCATTGGTAAAAGGTACATTTGATTGCGAATATCGTGGTAAAATATCAGCCAAAAATAAGGGCGAAATGGATATGTATTTTGTAAATAACATTACGAAGAAATAAATAGCATTGTATGACGATACAGTTCGAACAAGTAGAAAAGTTCATGTTGAACAAATTGCAAAGCGAGTTGCCGCAGCATCTTTCTTACCACAGTGTGAGCCATGTGAAAGACGTGATGCAGGCTGCTATGCACATTGCAGCACAAGAAGGCGTAGACGAAGAAGATAAAATGCTATTGCTGACGGCTGCATTATTTCATGATAGTGGCTTCTTGTTTGGTGCGCAGGAACATGAGCGTAAGTCTTGCGATATAGCCAGGCAATACCTGCCCGAGTATGGCTATGACGAAGCGCAAATAGAAAAAATTTGTGGTATGATTATGGCAACCAAAATTCCGCAATCACCGCAAAATCATTTGGAACAAATACTGGCTGATGCCGATTTAGATTACCTGGGAAGAGATGATTTCTTTACCATAGGCAATCGTTTGTTTGACGAACTATCCATGTTCGGTATCGTAACTACCGAGCGTGATTGGAACCTGCTGCAGGAAAGGTTTTTAGAGTCCCATCACTATTTTACAGCTACTGCTATTTCGCTACGCAACGATATGAAACAACAACATCTGAATAAGATAAAAGAACAACTTTAAATTTATGAGTAATGCAACAAAACATCACGGTCCGCTATTTTCGGTATCCGATGTTGTTTATTTAATTTTAGGCGTATTGGCAGCATGTTTTGCGCTCAAGAGTTTTTTGGTGCCCAATCATTTTTTGGATGGTGGTGTTACCGGCATCTCGCTATTGATTCATGAAGTAACGCATGTAAATCTTGGCTTGATTTTAGTCTTGCTCAATATACCTTTCGTAATACTTTCTCATTATTTGGTAGGTAAGCATTTCGCCATTCGCAGTGCGCTTACCATTATACTCATAGCACTCACGCTTCAATTTGTTCCTTTCCCCGAGTTGACGCATGATAAGCTGTTGGTCGCTATTTTCGGTGGCTTCTTTTTAGGTGTAGGCATTGGCTTGTCCATGCGTGGCGGCGGTACTTTCGATGGCATGGAAGTATTGGCATTATTCACGTTCAAGAAAAGTAGCTTTTCCATTACCGAGATTATCCTGGCGATGAATGTTATCATCTTTGCAATCGCAGCCATGTTTATGAAATTGGAAACAGCGCTCTACGCCATGCTTACCTATTTTGTAGCCAGCCAGACTACCAAATATGTGATAGAAGGAATAGAAGCATATACAGGCGTTACGATTATCTCTGCCAATAGCGACGAAGTAAAAAAGGCTTTGGTACTGTCGCTTAACCGTGGCATCACTGTTTACAAAGGCGAGCGTGGATTTATGAAAGATAGCTTTGAGCAAAGCGCCGAAGTAGATATTGTATTTACCATCGTAACGCGCCTCGAAGTGCGCCGTATCAAAAACATCGTACACGCCATCGACCCTAAAGCATTCATCTTTATACAAACCGTACGCGAGCCGCAGGGTGGGATAGTGAAGGAGATTGTCAAACATTGATAGCATATATTATAATAGGTTACAGCCGTGGCAATAATGTCACGGCTATTTTTTTGCCCTGTTAACCTGAAAACAATTTCTACGAAAAATTTGTATTATTACGAATTATTCGTAGTTTTACTGAAACTTCGTATCAATAATGGAAAAGTTATCAGCTCAGGAAGAAGCCATCATGCAAGCTATTTGGAATACCGGCGGTGGCTTTATTAGAGATTTTATGGATAAGTTGGCGGATGCCCCGCCTTACACCACCGTGGCTTCAACGGTGAAGAATCTTGAAAAAAAAGGCTTTGTAAAATCCAGAAAAATGGCCAATAGTTTTTTCTACGAACCAGCTATCAAAGAAAGTGTCTATGCTAAAAAGCACCTGTCGGGTTTTGTACAGGACTATTTTAAAAACTCCTACAAAGAGCTTGTTACCTTTTTCGTAAAAGACAAAAAAATATCCGAAGAGGAGTTAAAGGAAATCATTGCATTGATTGAACAAAATAAAAAATAGATCTATGGAATTTCTAAGCATATTATTTCGCATCAACGTGTCGCTGCTTATATTTTTCGTAGTCTACCGCGTTGCGCTGCGCCGGCTCACGTTCTACAATTTCAACAGGATTTATCTTTTGGCTTCCGTGCTGCTTTCGGTACTTATTCCTTTATTGCAGTGTAGTGAGGTCGTAAGCAGCCATATAAATTCGCTGCAAAGTGCTGTTGGTATGCCGACGCGCGATATCAGTCAGTTAATGCAGCGCGGCTTTCAGTGGGATTGGGTTGCGATTGTTACCACTATTTATTGGTCGGGAGTTATGGTATTCGCAGCTATTTTTCTGCTGCAGATTTTATCATTGTTGTCTTTATATATCAGGTCAAAGAGCGCCAGCATATTGGGTTACAGAATAAGAACCGTTCAAGAAAAATTGCAACCATTTTCTTTCTTCAAGTCCATATTTATTAACCCTGCGTCGCATACAGTAGCAGAGCAAGTCTTCATTTTAAAGCATGAAGCGGTTCACACCCGTCAATGGCATTCACTGGATATCATCATCGGCGAAATCAAAAGAATATTCTGCTGGTTTAATCCGGCATCATGGTTGATTTTAGGTGCTATCAGAGAAAATCTGGAATATATAGCCGATAGAAAAGTATTGCAGCGTGGGGTTAATGCCAAGGAATACCAATATGCGCTATTGGCTGTAAAACAGCAGCAGCAAAGGAATACGCTCACGAATAATTTTAATTTCTCACATCTAAAACTTAGAATTACTATGATGAACAAAAGCAAATCATCTGACCTGCATCTGGTAAAATACCTGGCAATCGTACCCGTTGTTGCCATCGCTTCGATTGTTACCAACTATGCACACGCACAAAAAATCGACTTAAAACCGGTAGAAGCCGGTAATGTTTCAAGTCAATCCTTATCCAACAAAAAAATAGATTTGAGTCAACAGTCTGCCAATCAAAATCAATCAGCAATTTTAATTTTAGCAGATGAAAAAGTTGTAGATGAATCAGTGCCTAAAATAAATGAAGTTCAAACAGCGCCTACTGTGGAAACGCTGATACTTAAGGCCGCTGGAGAAAATGGCAATCAATTAGAGTTTCATATACCAGATGGAACAAAGATTTCTGCAGATAAATTTCTATTTGAACCGTTACAAGAAAATAGTGACTCACATAAGCCAAAGCAGTTAAGATTAAGCATTGTCGAAAGCGATATCGTGTATTTTGTCGACGGGGTAGAGGTGGAAAGCATGGAGGGGATAGAGCCTGCTGATATAGAAAGCATCGAAATATTGAAAGGTGAACATGCGAGAGCAATTAAACCTGCTTTAGACAACGCAGGTATTATAAGTATTAAAACCAGAAGTAATGCTCTTGCAGGTGCTCGCAAAGCAAAAATAGCTACACCCATTGCTACGCACTCATTTGACGCTACAATCTATCCTAATCCGGCAACATCATCTGTACAGATAAAAGTAAACAGCAACGATCCAAGCAATAGCTATCAAATGTATGACAGGCACGGTAAGATGGTTGCTGAGGGTAAGCTGAATGCCAATACTAAAATCAGTACCGAGGGTATGGATACAGGAACCTATTTTATCAAAATGGAAATAGAAGGTACAAGTAAAGAGGGGAAAGTAGAGCTAATAAAATAGCAACGTCAACAGGATTCTGCAAGCGCAACTTCACTCGGGGTTGCGCTATTTTATTGGCGCATATCGGTTATTAATTCTTTTTTAATTTATCGCTACACTATTTATTTAGCTATTAACAACTTATCCCTACCTATATTTGTAAATAACAAAGCGCCCGAAAGATAGGTGCGTACAAATAGATAACTATGTCGAAAAAGAATAAGAATAAATATATACCGCAGAAGAAGAAACAAAAATCTCCATTAGTAGGAAAAACTGCCGTAGGCAAGCTGGATATGGCACGCACGGGAATGGGTTTTGTAGTGGCGAATGGTTGGGAGCAGGACATACTGGTTAAGCAAAACGATCTGTCGACCGCAATGAATGGCGATGAAGTGAGGGTAGAGATATTGCATGTAACATCAAAAGGCCGGGCAGAGGGGAAAGTTGTGGAGGTATTGAAGCGCACGCAAACTGAGTTTAGCGGACGACTGGATGTAAGTGAAAAATTTGCATTCCTCGTTCCTGAAAAAGATAAAGGCAGAACGGATATTTTCATTCCGCTTAAATACCTGAAAGGTGGCAGAACCGGCGACCGTGCAATCGTAAAAATTACCGAGTGGAACGATGGCGAAAAAAATCCTACGGGAGAGGTGGTAGAGTTGCTGAGCAACGAGCGCGACAACCAGATTGCCATGAAAGAGATATTGGTGGAAAATGGCTTCCCGCTTCGCTTTTCGGAAGAAGCGTTGAAGGTTGCTGCAGCTATTCCTGATACATTGGACGAGGCTGAAATAGCCCGCCGTAAAGATTGCAGAGATGTGCTTACCATTACCATCGACCCGGTGGATGCGAAAGATTTTGATGATGCTATTTCTATCCGCACACTCAAGGGTGGCTATTACGAAATAGGCGTGCACATCGCCGATGTAAGTCATTATGTCAAGCCAGGCAATGCTTTGGACGATGAAGCTTATGAGCGCGCTACCTCTGTGTATTTGCCCGATAGGGTATTGCCTATGTTGCCTGAGCATATTTCGAATGTGCTTTGTTCGCTTCGTCCTAACGAAGATAAATTTACATTCTCTGCTATATTTCAGGTAGATAAAAATGGCAATGTAAAGCAATATTGGATTGGCCGCACGGTTATTCATTCTAACAGAAGATTTACTTACGAAGAAGCGCAGCAAATTATCGAAACCAAACAAGGCGACTATGCCGAAGAGGTGTTATTGCTGAATGAAATAGCCCAAAACCTGCGCGCAGAGCGGTTTAAGAAAGGTGCTATCAATTTTTCTTCGCAGGAGGTAAGGTTCAAACTGGATGAGGAAGCGAAGCCAATTGGCATTGAGATAAAAGAAAGTAAAGAAGCGCATAAACTGATTGAGGAGTTTATGTTGCTGGCCAATAAAACAGTGGCTATTTATGTAGGCAAGCGCCATGTAAATAAGCAACCGATACCATTCCCTTATCGCGTGCATGACGAGCCGAATGAAGATAAATTGGGTGTGTTCGCAGCGTTCGCTTCAAGGTTTGGCTACAAGTTCAACTTGAATAGTCCCGATCAGATTGCGGCATCATTCAATAAAATGTTGACAGAAGTGCAAGGCAAGCCAGAGCAGCATGTGCTGGAGCAATTGGGTATTCGCACGATGGCAAAGGCTGTGTACACTACGGAGAATATAGGCCACTACGGTTTGGGCTTCGAAGATTATTGCCACTTCACTTCGCCTATTCGCCGCTATCCTGATGTGATGGTGCACCGCATCGTGCAGCAATGCATTGATGATGATATCAAGATTGATAAAAAAATGGAACAGAAATGCCGCCATTGCAGCGATCAGGAGCGCAAGGCGATGGAGTGTGAACGCAGCGCCAATAAGTATAAGCAAGTAGAATTTATGCAGGACTATATCGGCGAAGAATTTGAAGCGGTGGTAAGTGGTGTTTCGACTTTTGGTTTCTGGGCAGAGACTGTTGCGCACAAATGCGAAGGTTTGATTTCCATCGCTGATATGGCAGAGACTGATGAATTTCATTTCCTCGAGTCGGAATATGCATTGGTAGGAATGCGCACCGGCAAGCGTTTCAGAATAGGGGATAAAGTGAAAGTACAGGTAGTGTCGACTAATATAGCCAAGCGTCAGATAGACTTTGGCTACGTACCAGAAGCTGCACCTGCAAAAGATAAGAAAGCTGGAAAGGCCGCAAATAAAGCGGCAGCAACTGATGCGACTGTTGAAGTCAAACCTAAAAAGGCAGCACGAAAAGCTGCAACTAAAGCGATACAACCAGAAGAAGATAAAATTTCGGATGAGGCTATGGGTAAGCCTGCGAAGGCCAAAGCAACAGCAGCGAATAAGAAAGCCGAATCCACCAAAGAGAAAGCTCCGGCAAAAGAAAAGAAGAGCTCAAAAAAGTAGAATGACCAACGCAAAGCGGCCTTGTATCTGTCTTGATAGGAGGCCGCTTTATTATTGCTAAATAAGTTGGTAAAAAGTTTTACATAATTTAGAAAAATTATTACATTTACAACCGTTCTGAAAATAAGAAACCAATGAAGAAATTTTTATTTGCGCTTGCCGGTGTGGCTATATTCGCTACTTCTTGTAAAAAAGAAGACCCTATCGATACTTCCAAAACAAAGTACCTGATGGATAAATACTGGCGCATGTCCAAAAGCATTTATATTGGAGATGTAGCTGATCCATTGGATTTTGGTACCGATATTTTCCCTGGCTTCCCTACGTGTAAGAAAGATGATTATTATCATTTCGCTACATCATCAACCGGCGAATTGCATGATCACTTTGCTAAATGCTCTGGCACAGATCCGGATCAAATGCCTTTCTTCTGGACAATTACCAATAATGAAACGCATCTGAAACTGTATACCAACCCTGAGTTTCCTGACGAATCGGTACATTTAGAAGGCGACGTAACTTATGTCTCCATCGACACATTTGTTTTAACCTATACGGTATACAACGATGTTTCGGAGAAGACATCCCGCTACACCAATACTTACTACAAACTTGTGCCTTAGTTTTAAGCATTTGTTTATACTTCTTGCCGGCTATATAGCCGGCATTTTTTATTTTTACTAGATACAAATAATCAAGCCTATGTCATTTCAAGCCTATATCGCAAATGTTGAAAAAGCAACAGGAAAGTCTATCGACGAAATATGTAAATTAGCCATTGCAAAAGGCTTAATAACAGAAACCCATGCATTAGCCGCAGGCAAAAAGGCCGGCGATATCATCAATTGGTTGAAAGAAGATTTTGAACTTGGCCACGGTCATGCTATGTCTGTGGTAGCCTATTTTAAAGGGAAAAGGGAGTAGTTGTATTGATGTTTTACAAAGTCACTTTGTTGTCAAAATATAAAATAATAGATGCATTTTATCGCAGAAAATGATAAGGCGCTGCAGCTTCTTTCATCAGAAAGAACCTTGTTAGACGGCACGCTCAAAGCTATAAGTATAGCTACGGTTAACGGTCAACTTTTAGCGGACCTTACGATTAAATTGTCCAATTCAACCTTAAGAACTGAGGTGTTACTGCGTTTTAGCGGAGTGAGAGAATATGTTTTCAATTGGAGTAAGGAATATTCATTTTAAAATATCGAAGATTATACGCTCGTGAGGGATAATGACTTGTTTTACCTATCGTTAGATCCTTTTAATGCAGGCAATATCAGCAAGGAATATGACAACGACTATATCCTTGGCGAAAGAATCAGTTTATTTGTAATAGCTTAATAAACCGATTGAAATCTCTGCGTAGCAAATTCGATTTTGTTTTACAAAAGAGAGCCAACGCGTTTATCACAATTGTAACGGCTGGCTCTATCTATAGAGTTAAAAATTCAGGTTATTGGCTTATCTGTCGGCAGTCACTGAAAATGGCAATGAAATTGATTTCCCTGAAATAGCAGTAATCCTAACGAAATATATTCCATTTTCACTTCACAATTATTCAGTATGAAAACAACCTGGCTATCCATTCTTGTACTAATTCTGACAGGTAACTGCTTTGCTCAATCTAAGAAAGAAGGTATGGCTCGCTATAAGGCCATCCACCAAATTGATACAAGCGAAATCAGAGTAGGAAAGCATTTAGAATTGGCTGAACTGGTTGATAAGGAAGCGTTCATTGAAATTTTTATTAGAACAAATAATGTTCCATCAAAGAAACATGGCGGATACACTTATGTAAAGTCCCTGTATGAATCCGACAGCTTCACCTATTTTCTTACCATGGCTAATAGCACGCCACTTACCTTATGCAAAGTAAGCAGAAAGGAATTAGCTAAAGTGGATTTTAGTAGGTTAAATAGGAATACAATAGACAGTCGATTTGACGAAGGGATAATAGGCGAAGCCGCTAAAGGAGATAATCACTACAAAAAATACGACTACACGCCATTGGCATACTGTTCCAAAATTATTATAACATGCGAAGTGAATCTCCCTAATAATTCAGGTTTAGGCGTCGGTAAGTTTCGGATCTTTCAGGCCAGCTATGATATAGAAACAGGCGAAATGAAAAAGTTATATGAGGGAAAAGAAGCAAAGTACTAAACCGCTATTTCACGCCCTTTTCCAGCAATTTTTCCATCACATAAAATGTAGCCGGACAAACAGTGGTGTTTTTTAAAGTGAGTGAAACCTGCTTCAGCAGCACGTCTTCATCGGTGTAGGGGTAGCGTGCGCAGTCACGCGGACGATCCTCGTAAATGCTGCAATAGTTATCATCGCCCAGAAAAGGGCAGGGGTGCGTGGTTACCACATAATCCCCATCTTCATCGAGTTTGAGATAGGCATCTATAAATGCAGATTCTTTCATGCGCAGCCGGCGCGCAATGCGCTTGATATCCGGCATTTTGAATCGTGGAGAGTAATTTTTACAGCAATTGGCACATTGCAGACAATCTATTTTTTCAAATGCTTCTTCATGCAGCGCTGGCAGCAAAGGCAAAACTTTGCTCTTGTTGGCACGCTTAAGATAGTCGCGGTAAGCCTTCTGGTTTTCCTGCGATTTCTTTTCGTAAACGGATGCTATTTTTTCATGCTCATTCATTGTCCAGCGCCTCTTGTATCAATTGGTAATTAAGCCGTAGTCAGCTCTTCAAAATACCCTGTTTTCTTATTCTTCTTCACATTATCCCAATCGTAGTATCTGCCATTCATTACCACGTAAACGCCTGCCGGCAACGTTTGTAAAAAAGCCAATGCAGAACCGAGGTTGAAGAAGCCGTCCGAACTGCCGAATTTATAGGGAATCATAGCGCCGGTGATTACAATGGTTTTATCAAGGCCTGCTTTAGCAAGATAGGCCGCAGTTTCGGCCATTGTATCGGTGCCGTGTGTAATCAATATTTGCTTTTCGGTAGCCGATTTGCAATTATGCAAAATGGTTTCCCTGTCGGTATCAGTCATTTCCAGACTGTCCACCATCATTACCGTTCTTACTTCAATGTCAACGGTGCATCTGCCTAATTTCAACATTTCCGGCACATGGGTTTCTTCAAAATCCAGTTTGCCGTTTATCATGTCGTATTCTTTGTCGAATGTGCCGCCGGTAATGAGTATGCGAATAGCCATCGGTATGATATTATTGATTATTGGTAAAAATAGCGGGTATAAACAGGGAGTAAAGCGTTGCACGATACTCCATCGTTTTTTATTTTATAGCGTAGCCAACACTTTGGTAATGGCCTCTTGTAATTGGTCGTCGCTCAGTACTTTTCTTTCAAATGTCTTGCCGGTAACGTGCTCGTACAATTGAATATAGCGCTCCGAAACTTTGTGTACAAATTCATCCGTCATCTCTGGAATCTGCTGACCTTCTTTCCCTTGAAAACCATTTTCCATCAACCATTCACGCACAAATTCTTTGCTAAGCTGCACTTGTTGTAAGTCTTTCTCCTGGCGCTCTTCATAGCCTTCTGCATAAAAGTAACGGGAAGAATCGGGCGAATGAATTTCGTCAATCAGGTAAATAGTGTCGCCTATTTTTCCAAATTCGTATTTAGTATCTACCAATATCAGACCACGCTCCTTTGCCATCTTGCGGCCACGCTCAAATAGTGCGCGGGTGTAATTTTCGAGTTGAACATAATCCGATTCTGAAACAATACCACGGCTGATGATTTCTTCACGCGATATATCTTCATCATGCCCTTCGTGTGCCTTGGTAGATGGAGTGATAATAGGCGCAGGGAAATAGTCATTTTCCTTCATGCCCTCCGGCAATTCCACGCCGCACAATATGCGCGCTCCACTTTTATAGGTTCTCCAGGCATGTCCGGTAAGGTTGCCACGAATGACCATTTCTACTGCAAATGGTTCGCATTTGTAGCCAACAGTAGCGGTAGGAATAGTGGTGCCATCGATTACCCAGTTAGGTACGATGTCTTTAGTCGCTTCCAGAAAATGCGCTGCAATCTGATTTAATACTTGTCCTTTAAATGGAATAGGACGCGGTAGCACTACGTCAAACGCAGAGATACGGTCGCTTACCACCATCGCCATATATTTATCGGCAATAGTATATACATCCCTTACTTTTCCTTTGTAGAAATTTGTTTGATTGGGAAGTTGTAACATAATAGAAAACAGATTTAAGAGAAAAACGCTGCGAAATTAAGCACAAAAATTGATGTATGGTATGCGAACTTTAGCAATTAAATTATGCCCGGTCATTGCCTGCCAATACATCCTGCATCGAAAAAACACCTTTCTTATTTTTAAGAAACTCTGCTGCCAGCACGGCGCCCAGTGCAAAGCCTTCACGCGAATGTGCGGTATGCTTTATTTCAATATCATCAATGGCAGAAGTATAAGTAACCGAATGAGTACCCGGCACGCCCGCTTCGCGAAAAGCATTGATTTGAAGTTCGTCTTCGCTTACCTTTTCTTTTTCTGCCCAATGTTTTTTGCGCTTCAGGTTATCAATGATCTGTTCTGCAATCGTAATAGCGGTGCCGCTGGGCGAGTCTTTTTTCTCGGTATGGTGTATCTCGTCAATGCTTACATTATAGTCGGTCCACTCATTCATCAGGGCAGCAAGCTGCTTATTGATTTCAAAAAAGATATTGACACCGATGGAGAAATTAGATGCCCAAAGAAATGCAGCGTTATGTTTCAGGCATTTTTCTTTAGCCTCCGGCAAATGTTTGTTCCAGCCGGTAGAGCCGCAAACTACAGGTAGCGCGGCTTCCAGACAGGCGAATACATTTTCGGGCGCTGATTCAGGATTGGTAAATTCAATTACCGCGTCGATATTGTACGCATTCAACCTGCCTAATTCGGCACGGTTCGCGCTATTAATTTTAAGTACAATAGTATGGCCTCTTTTAAGGGCAATCTGTTCGATGGCTTTGCCCATTTTGCCATAGCCCACAAGTGCTATATTCATCTCGTAATTATAATAAATATTATTGGTTATTTGCCTGCGGATATCATGTTCATCAACAATTTGATGGCGCCTGTATTGCCCGCAGGTAGTTGGCGGAAGAATACCAGCGACGTATATACAAAGTTTCCTTTGCCGTAAGGCGTGTGCAAAATAGCACTGTTCAGGTCTTTTTCGCCGGTATCGTGCATCGATATCATGGTTTGATATTTGTTGTCAAATGTGCCGGGATAATAAATACCGCGCTCCTGTACCCAATTTTCAAAATCTTTATTGGTAATTTTATTAGGATAATTAAGAATAGGCGAAGTTTTATCTGTAACGGTTACCACTGCATTTTCTTCTGTTACACGGTCGCGCGAAAGCGAAATAGGATAGGGGCCTAATTGATTGCTGAGCAAACCCTGACTGGTATTGTACTGTACCACAAGGTTGCCGCCGTTTTCTACATAGCGCAGCAACACCGGCATCCAGGAGGCCATAGCACTTTGTGTATTAAACGCCCGCACGCCAATAACGATGGCTTCGTAATTGCTCAAATAGGCAAGGCTACTCATGGCATTAGCCGGAATGCGCTCTACGTTTACACCCGTGAGGTTTAAAATATCGGCAACGTAATCGCCGGCACCATCTATATAGCCCACTTTTTTTACGGTAGCGGTCCAGTCTTTACGCACAGCTTTCATCCAGGCACCATTGAAGTATTGCAGCTCGGGTATATGCTGGTATTGAATCAGCTCGCGGCTGCGGCTATAACTGCGGCCATCTACTTCCGCAGCAAATAGCAGAAAAGTTTTATCATTTGTGCCGTTTATATTTTTCGTAGGGACTTCAATTGGTACTAAGGTATCTCTGCCTGCGGCAATATTACCAACAGTTGTAGCCGCTATTTCTTCTCCGTTAAGGTAAGCTTTCAGTTGTACGTTCGCTGCATTTTCAAATGCATTTAATTTTACCCATGTAGTTTTATTTTCGTCTTTGTCAAAAATAAACAGCGTGTTGAAAGGCTTTACAGAAATAGCCGGAACAATGCGCAAACGCTGTACCACATCGCCACGCACAGGGTCCAGTTTTTTGTAAGATAACGGTATCGGTATTTGAAATAGCTCGCCTTCAATCCTTACTTCTGCCAGCGCACTCAGGTCGTTGCATGCTTCGGGCATGCTCTCGTGCACGCTGTTGTAATTGTACTTGCTGGTGCCGGCGGGCTCTTGTAGCCAATAGGGCTCTGTAAGCGCTTCACTTTTATTTATAGTAAGGGTAACCGGATATTTGTAAAGAGAGTCAGACTGCAATTGCGTTGCTGAAAAATCTGTTTTAAAAGTTGTTACCGGCCAATTGATTTTCTCTAATTTAAGACCGTTGTTGTAGCGGGCTATAACATTGAGGTTGAAGTCTAAAGTGCCGCCTGGCGTGGTTTCCGGCTTATCGGTAACTAACTCTGCCATTACACCTGCGCAGGAAAGAATGATATCGTCAATCTCTTTCAGCTTCTGTTGCTTCCAGAATTTATCTGTAACTTTTATTTTAATTTCTTTGCGAATAGCCACTAACGGAGGTACGCTCGCTGATGGATTTCTAAAGTCGAATGCTAATATTATTCCTTCTATTTTTTTGCCTATTTCCGGCTGCTGCACGCGGTTCCAGCTCATGTCTACGCCATCATACAATGATTGTTCGGGAGCAACGCCATCCAGAAATTTAAAATATTCGATAGCAATACCAACGCTTTGCGGTGTGCCTGCGCCTTGGCTTTTGTGTACGCTGCGGCTACGACCGGCCATTTCGCCATAGCCTTCGCCTAATAATGGGTCGTATTGATTAATAGAGATTTTAAATTGGTCTTCGCTGGTGGTATTGCGGTCGCCAAAGCGAAAGGAATTGAATAATAGCCTTTTCGGTAGCCAGCTACCACTTTGCTTTTTAGCCATATTAAAAGCTTCGCCAGCAACAATAGCCGACACGGTGTGTTGCCCATGCCCGCCCTCGCCGGTAGTAGGAAAGCGGCATATAATTACATCTGGTTTGTAGGTTTCGTAAGCTTTTTGTACCAGCCCCGACAGTTCTTTTTTATCCCAGAAGTTGAAAGTTTCTTCAGGAGATTTGGTATAGCCAAAGTCGATTACATTGGTAAATATTTGCTCTGCACCGTCTATTTTTCGGGCTTCCATCAACTCGTAGTTGCGTATAAGTCCCAGTGTGCTGCCTTGCTCATTGCCCAATATATTTTGCCCGCCATCGCCTCGCGTAAGCGACAAATAGATAGTGCGCACATGGTCGTGATGCACCAGGTAGGATAGTAACCGCGTATTTTCATCATCGGGATGCGCAGCCACATACATCACGGTTCCCAATACATTTAATTGTTGCAGCTCGCGATAAATCTCTGCAGAAGCCGCAGGCCGGTATTGTTGTGCTATAACTGTACTGAAGCTGGAGGCGGCAAACGTAAATAGTGCCAGAAATTTCTTTATCATGAAAAATGATTGTCTTGCTGTGTCCATATTTTTTCTAATAAGTATGGAGAACAGAAAAATTAGGAAACCTGCCGTGACTATGTCATCCGGCAGGTTTTATGTTTATGTAATTGGTATTGTTGCAAATACAGGCAACTAAAAATTACTTCATTTCAGCAGCCAATTTCTCAGCATTGCGTTTGTATTCTGTAGCGTAAGGCGTGCTGGCAGCCGCTTCTGCAGATTTGTTGGCAGCAGCAATTGCTTCAGCTTTTTTGTTTTGTTTTTGGTAGATACGCGCTTTCAACCAATGCAGCCAGAAAGCCTGAGGGTTTTCTGCAATAGCTTTGTCTGTATATTCCAAAGCTTTGTCCAGGTTTTTGCCGGTTTCGAGATAGTAGTTGGCAGCTTGCTGGTAAGGTCTTTTTGGCGTGTTGATAGAAGTTTCTAAGTAGTCGGTAATGCGCTTGTCATTCTCTGCAACTACATTCATCACAGCTTTGGTATTTTCCCATGCCATGGTGATATCAGCAGTATTCATGGTAATGTTATCTACGCTGATGGTAAACGATTGCACCGCTTCAGAAGTTTTAGTAACAGGAATTGTAAAGGTCGCAACGTCATCTTTTTCGTTGAAACCAGATACGCCCCAGTTGCTAACACCTGTATTGATAATTACTTTCCATTCTTTTTCTCCGGGAATAGTGTAGATAGCATAAGAGCCTGCCTTAATAGCTTTACCATTCAGCTTTACATCTTCGCCAAATGTTACTTTGGTAGCACTATTTGCACCGGTGCGCCATACTTCGCCGAAAGGCACTATGCCACCAAATATTTTACGACCACGAGCAGCAGGGCGGCTGTAGGAAATCTCAATATTGGAGGTGGAAAAATCTTGCTTAATAGTAGCAGATGGACTTGGAGCAGGCATTTTCAGCTCTTGTGCGTTCGCAGACACGGCAAACATTGAGCCCATTAAAATAGTAAAGAAAAAACGTTTCATATCTAAAAATGTGTGTGATTTTAAGAGGCGCAAGTTACAAAAACAAATGCGGAAGCAAGGTTTACGCGCTCGTTAAAGGCATAGGTATTTTTTATAGACGCGTTCAAATTACAATACAAAATCAGCAGATTAGATGATATATAAGGGCTTTGTATGGCAAAAGCAAAACGTGGAGAACTGCGAATAAAAAGCCCTTTGCCGCAAATATAATACGGTAGGTAGCAAATATGTGTATTGTGAAACTGGATTGTAATACCGGCGCTAACTTCAACGAATTATAGGAGATATTAAACTTAAATAATTTATGTTGAAACGGATAATTGTTTTCATCTGTTTGTTGGTTATTAGCCAGCAAATTTCAGCCCAAGGGATGATAGACCTTTCTGAAATAAAATCGCATAATGACCTGAAAGCAATGCGAGCTAAGTTAGGCATGGGGAATGGCACTTCTAATGATAAAAGTAATTATCTCGACTCTGCATCATGGCATGGTGTAAAACTGGAGCGCGTTGCGCTGCGCGAAAATACCATAACAGTTAATATAGGAGCTTATGATTTAGGCACAACAAAAAGGCTTGTGCATGCGCTGCAACGGCAATACAAGAGCGAGGTGCAAATGGATGCGAACTGGTCTGGGCGAAAGTATAAAGTGAGCAATAGCGAATACGATATTTTGCTGAGCATGGATGTAGATAAAGAGGAGGAGGTTAAGGATAATACCTATTCCGATTTTGAAATTATTTTCCGACCTTTTTACGATGCGTCTTATCCTAATATCGGCAGAAGCGTGACGAAGAACCCGGCCGGTATTTTCTACCGTGTGTCGCTTGATTATTTTGGTAGTAATGTAGCCGTTTTTGTGAATGGTGTCAGTGTTTTCAATGGTTTGGCGCGCGCCAGATATATGAATGATGATGTGGTGGAATTGAATCCTTTTATTTTAGAAAAAGGTAAGACAGAAGTGAAAGTATTGATTACACCGGGTTTGGATGAAGATGGTAAGCCGTATCCTACTATTCAAAAGCGCTCTCATGTTACTGCGGTATTAGAAAAGGGAATGATTGAAAATGGCGCGTTTCAGGAATTGTCTTCCCAAAAAATTTGTGACTACAATGAATATGTTACCGATACTATAGTGGAAGATGGACGCACGCGGTATTCCAGCTATCCGGGAACTTATAAATATGGCGGAAAGCAACTATTGGATGTAACTGTTTTTAGTGCAGAAGTAGACTATCAAAATATAGGCTGGAAGAATGGAAATGATTTGCGTAGCGATAAACAATTGAAAGAAAAAGTTGCTGCGCTGTATCAAAAACTGGCTACTGTCATTCGCAACAAAGATGGTGCAGCATTAAGCGATATGTTTTTGCAAATGGGCAAAGAGCAAGCTGCCAGTGACTATGGACAAAAGCCAGGCATATTTTCAGACAACTGGGAGCTATGGATGATGGCTATGGACAATGCCAATGTAATAAAAGTAGAAACAGATTTTGATATAGAAGTAAGTGAAGATGGCAAGCTCATTTATGCTATGCCCAACAAGCTGCAAGATATGCTGCGGGCTATTGGCAAAGAAACCGCTACAGGCTTTACGCAATATATGTACGAAGACAAAACAACCAACGAACTGAAATTTATAAGATAGTATGATGAACAAAATAATATTGACCGCAATTGTTTGTTGCATTGGCTCGCCGCTATTTGCGCAATTTTCTTTAGAAGAATATAAAAATAAATCGAACGCTGAGGTGGTGGCTGAGCTGAAAAGCGCTGTGGAACAGATTAAGAGCATCGAAAGGTTTTCTGAAATCTTTAGCGATAAAGAAGATGTGTTTTATGATAAGGATGAAATAGAGCCGGCATTTAAGTTAGATACATTGGCACCATTGGCTGCCTTTGAAGATTTTAGCAATGCTGATTTTTCGATAGTGCAGACTATGAATGATAAAGGTTCGGAGTTGCATATTGATGATGGTGATTTTTACGGAAGCTTATCTGGCAAGACTTACAAGATAAGCATGAAGCCGAAGCGCTTTTATTTTTACGATGGTACAACGAGCGATAGTGTAGCTCATATTGAAATGGATTTTTCATTTGCAGAAGATATACCTTTTCGTAAAAGAATAGACAGTATTGCTTGTGAGCTGGAACTGAGCCGTGTTACAGTCTTTGACAAAGCAGAAGTTACTACACTAAAACCGACGGCTACTTACAAAGGGCATTTTATAAAATTGCTGAAAGCCAATAAGAACGATATCGAAGTCATTTTTGATAGTGAGTTGGATTACAATTTTGTAGAAGGGCTCAACGCTGCGGGAAAATCATTGGACGATAAAAGCCATTCTACTACCGATTATAGGGACAGAGATTTTAAGATGTTCTCGGCTATTTTAAAACCATTGGAGAAAATAGTAGCTGCTGCCGAAAAAGATACAAGCCTTGCCGTTGCTGACTTTCAGCAAAAGTATATGAATCAGTTGGAACAGGAATTTAAAAAGATGCCCGATAGTGATACTACTTTACGCGTAGCAAAATATAAAGGTGCTGTAAAAGGATTGAGGTTGTGGATAGCCACTGAGCGTCATAAACAATCGAAACCAATAATGTTGAAAGCCGCATCTTACAGCAATATACATCAAGACTATGGCAAGGATGAAACCATGTACATAAGAGATAATGATGGTAAAGTTTTATTCTCCAGCAAAGAGTCGCTAACAGAGATTACGCCTTATTTCTACGAGGGCGAAAAGACGTTCTTTCATTTCAATGCCAAAGCTAAAAAAATGGAACCATTGCTGTACTTCTCGATTAAAATGCTGACAGATGAATATGTAGTGGCTAAAGAAGATGAAGAAGCAGAAGAAATTATACTCAATAGCAAGAACGAAAACATAGGCACATTTGATGCAGTGGGCGAGAGTGGTGGTGCTATTATAGCCAGAAAAGATGCAGACGTACTGATACTGTCGCCCAGCGGAAAGCAAAGCTGGATAAAAGATGCAGAAGTTGTAGAAGAATTTTACAATGGACATGCTGTGCTGCGCAAAAATGGTAAATGCGGATTTGTAAATACAGAGGGTAAAGTGGTTATTCCATTTGAATATGAAAGGGTGCAGCCTTTTAAGCGTATGGATGGCTATACCAGCAAAGACTTACTATTTGGTGTGAAGAAGGGCGATAAATGGGGCTTTTTAAATGAGCAGAATAAAATGGTAATACCTTTTGAATACGAAGATGTAATTCCGTTTTCTTATGGCATTACCATGGCTATTAAAAATGACAAGCGCGGGCTGATAAACACTGCCAATAAGGCTATTGTGCCATTCACCAATAGCACCAGCTATTCTATGTCCACCAATTTTGGTAAACGTCATTATTCGTTGAGCGGTGGTTCTTACGATTATTTAGGAGCAAAAGCGAAAGACTAATTTCTTAGTAAATATTAAAAATAGACTTATGAAAAACAAAACAGGCATACTCGTATTCGTTGCGATATTAGTGATAACAACAGTCGCTATATACATCTGGGGTAGCAACCTACTGAAAGGTGTGGAAGAGGAGGAGACAAAATCGAACACCCTGGCTCCACAGATACGCAGTTTATTTTCGACAATGAATGCAATAGATGAATATCCGCTACAGCCTGGAAAGCCCGACTGGCAAGGAAAGTACTTGATTGTAGAAAACAACCAAAGCGATAGTATGAACGCCAGGTACAGCACTAAATGGAATGAGCTATTAGACACAGATAAGAACTTTCCGGGTAATGATGTGAAAGGCGTTGTGATGATAGCCTTATACACCGTGATAGAAGGTTCGTTTGAACGAGTGTTGGGTATTCCCAGCGACACGAAGGCGGTGAGGCAATCTTACATCATCAGCTATTTGGATATAGCGCAGAAATCAGTACTGGCAAGAGATACATTGATAGGTGGAGACCCACCAACAGTTATTCGTAGAGGAGAGTCAGGTTGGGGTGACCCGCCTGCTGAAGATTTAATAGTAGAAACGATTAAGAAAAGATTGAACTAAAATTTCTTTTTAGAAAAATAGTAGACCCCATAATTTCTAACAAATAAAATCAACAAAAATGAGAACAAAGAAAAGCGTAGTACTAGGATTGGTAATGGCTGGTGCAGTATTTTTTGCTTCCTGTGCAGGCTCCTCAACCGATAAAGCTGGCGAAAAATCAACAGACAGCAAGTCTACAGTCGCTACGGAAACGCCTAAAGCATCAGACGACAAATCATGGACACAGCCGCAACGTGAAGAATTTATGACCAACTGTATGTCGAGCGCAAAGGCAAGCTACGAGAAGCGCGGACAGACCGCTGATGTGGACATGATAAAAACAATTTGCCAATGCACCGGACAAGAAATAGAATCGAACTATGGCTATGACGAGTCCTCAAAAATTCCGGCGGAAGAGATGAAAGCCTTTGTAATAGCGGCTACGCAAAAATGTGCAACGGCATCTGCAAAATAGTATCAATAGTTTTAAATACGATACCATGTCAAAATTGATGTCCACAATAGCCTTAGTGCTATTCCTTTCCACCACTGTGTTTGCCCAAACAAATGGTAGAGCCGCAGGTGTTCTCGTGGGACGAATGTTGTTTTATGTTTTATTTATTGTTGGTGTTATTTTCTTGCTGCGCAAAGTTTTGAGGAAGAAGAAATAGCCTTTATTGGTTCTGCTATCCAGCTCTATAAATTGGAATCTTTACTTAAATCCAAAAACATGTCTTTAAATACCTTATTAGAAAATGCAACCAAACAAGAGCAGCAAGTGCTGTTCTTGCCCGCCGGTGCGCATCCCGAGTGGGAAGACCAGCAGGAGGTTTTTCAATTGGCTGTTAGTCAAATACTAGACCGCATTGGCGCTATAGCTAACGAATTGCCGCTCGCTTACATTGGTATGCACAGCCGTACTATATTTACGGGAAAGCGCGATAGTATTGGCTTTCTGATAACTGACCATCGTGTGTTGGTACAGACCGATGTATCTGTAATTGGTACTGCAGATAAAGCACATTTATTAAACTTCACTACAACTCAAACTGTCGATGAGGTGAATGCGTCTTTGTGGAAGCTATTTAAAGACAAGCTAAAAACAGATGTGCCGCAGGAGCAAATGGTAGCCATGCAATCTGTTTTATTAAAAGTTTTGCAGGTTGTATTGCCCGTATTGCAACAGTCAGGTCATTTACCCAACGAGATAAAAACCGCCACTACATTCAACGAACGCATGCAGCAGCTTGGCTTGCAAACAATATTAAAATTTCCCGCAGGAAACGAGAAGTTGTTCGCAAAAGTAGCTGCTAAATTTGGTGCCAAAGATATACGCTGTGGCGCAGTAAATAAGACTTTGTTTGGCGGCGCTTATGGTTTGGTTTTTACGAACGATGGTATCTCCAGCCGCGACCTGATGGAGCAACCAGAACATACCAATTGGAATGTGCTGAAGCAACAGCTTGCTGTAGCCGGCGGTGAGCCGGAGACGATTATGATAGGCACTCAAAAACATATTATGCCCAAATATCAAGCTGAATCGCGCGCGGCATTAATTACGCTCATGAATGAAATGGCGCAGGGTAAGGTGGGTTGGGGTTAGGATGCAAGACTTGAATAGCAATCAATATTCTAAAAAAAATGACAAGAGCATTAAAAGCGCTGAAACCTAAGTGTACAAGGCAATTTTACATGCTCTTGTTGTTTTATTTATTGGTAAATAATATAGGCTTTGCGCAGCAAGATTCGACTGCTCAAATTAGCTATGTTCAGCCTTTGTACCCAATTTCTTCAACTCATGGTGTATTGTACACCGCGCCAAAGCATGACTTTATCGTCTTTAATGATGAAGGAAAAGATGACTTGCTTATTGGTGATGTAGATACCGCGAAATTAAATGAGCTGGCGCGGTTTGCCATTTGTTGTATGGGAAGCGTGCCACCTATACGGGTGCAATATTTTCATGAGGGGTACACTAATGGCGCTATTCAAGTAGGGAACACGGATTTTGTGACGTTAAAATTGCCGGTAACTTTTAGGACAGATACGTTTGACAATCTTGGTGATTATGAAAGTAAGAGGAGGCAATTGCAAGAAAGCAAGCGCAGTTACATCATTGAAGAAAAAACGATTGGCTACAATAAAATAGTGGACATTATCCTGCCCAACGAAGACTATCCAAACGAGTTGCGATTTTATGAAAAGTTGCGGAATATGTGTCATAAGTTACATAAGGGAGAATATGCGGACTACTACTTTGAAGATTTCGAAACGTTCAAAAATTCAAACACAGGATATAATTATGTAACACCGGAAGGCAAGCAGTTATACAAATTGAGATTTTATTACCTCGATTTTCCAAATGACATAGAAAGTGGCAAAGTCTTTACCAGTAAGGATAGTAGGGCTATTATTGGTAGAGATTATACTTTGAAGACATTTGAACGCAATGAGCAATATGTGTTGAGCTGGTATGCATTCTAATTGAAATTTTACGTGATATTTCTTTAATAAACAACAATGAAAAAGTACTACTATTTATATTTATTGCTGGCCATAACGGTGTGTAGTTGCAGCAATGCCCAGCCTAACACCACATTGGTTACAACATCATCAAGCGCAGATAGTGTTATCAACTCAATTGCTGTCGATACTACCTACAAAACCATACACATTTTTGTAGCACTATGTGATAATAAATATCAGGGTATCGTTCCGGTACCTGCTAAAATTGGTAATGGCCAAGACCCAGCCAATAACCTGTATTGGGGCTGTGGCTTTGGTATAAGCACCTATTTTAAAAATAGCAAAGAATGGAAATTGGTAAGGAAGCAGACGATAGATTCTTTGTTATTGGAGCGACTTATCTTTAAGCATAGCACAAATAATTTTTATCTTATAGCAGATGCTTACAATGGGAAATATATTGAACAATGCACCAAAGATTTTTTGAAAAGTAGCGCTGGCCAACGTAAGGATACCGTAATGATAAACGACAGAACGGTTGGCATTGCTGGTCATGCTAAGCTGTTCGCTTACATTGGCCATGATGGACTAATGGATTTTCAATTGTCAGAAAGCTATATAAATAGCGATAATAGAAAGCGCGATGTTATTATTTTGGCTTGTTACAGTAAGCACTATTTTGCACGTCATGTAAAGCAAGCAAATGTAAATCCATTAGTATGGACTACAGGATTGATGGCGCCGGAAGCCTATACGATACATGATGCTATAACTGGCTATGTCAATAAGGAAACAAATGAACAGATAAGAACCAGAGCTGCTACGGCTTACGCCAGATTTCAAAAATGCAGCCAGAAAGCTGCCAGAAATCTGTTAGCAACTGGGTGGTAATGTGTAAACAAATAATATAATTAGCACAATGAAAAAGACAATCTGCATACTCCTGCTTTTGTTATCCTGTAAGGCTTTCGCTCAAAATCCACGATTCATTCCATCGGGTAATGACCGCTATAAACAAGTGGCGGGGCGCTATGGAAGTAGTTCGGGTATTTGCCTGTTTGATGATGGTAAATTTTTGCTGTATGGCTATGCTACCATGGTTTTTGGCACTTATAGCTTTGAAAAAGATTACCTCAATTTTTATCCGGATAAGCAGGAGCGTTTTGTATTATTTGCAACAAAGCATAGGGAGATTGGCAGAAACGCAAGTTTATATTTTCAAGGCTTTGAGGAGGGTAGCACCTATGTGCAATTTGGTATGGATAGTATGCAACGTGTGTTTAACCCAGGTGCCAATTGTTTTAATAATCCTTACATATACACCGCTGTAACCACACCTGCAACCATTACTTTTTTTGAGCGACCAAGCGAAGAGTATTGGTACCAACACGCAGAACCTAATGTATGGAAATTCAATATTGAAAAGGGTTACAATAGCTTTATGCTATTTTACAACGAGCCCAAAAAGGAACGTCAGGACTTTACAGCAATGATTGAATTGGTAGATGGTGAAAAAGTATTGAAGCTATCTAACTACGGCGGTGATGAAGGTTTTGTAGGTCATCAAAATGATGAGGATGACAATAATTGGAACGAGATTTTGGAAATGAAAAGGCAATACTACAGCGCCTTTGAGCATGGGGATACCTTGTACGCCAACTACGACTATAATATTTTTAATATCCACGAAAATGAAAATTATCGCTATGATGAAGATAATGACAGGTACGTTGATATTTTGAATAAAGATAACGACAGCTATTATCAGGGAGATACTTATAACGATAGTCGCTTCTTAAAGAAATTTGTAAAGGTAAAGCCTGTAAGCAAAGACAGTATTGCATTTGATGAGCATAAAGTGAAGTCGAAGACTTTGTTCTACACTGCTTGCGATGAGGAAATCGATAAGGGAAATCATCATAGTTCAATTGAAGATGATAAAGTGTCACCTGCCGCTATCGATGAGACAACTACCATTGTTGTTGATTCTGTTATAGCTGATGACTTCAAGCCGTTTGAACCATTTTATGTAAATCTTGAAGATGGTTTTTACGAAGTGAAACATGCCAACTGTGCTGACAAGAGCAAGACTATTCTCGCTACAAAGCCTACACTAAGCAAGCGAGATATTGAAAGCGTAAAAATGGAAATTGATGATAGAAACATCCCTATAGCTAATATCAAATTTACGAGCAAAGCGGCGATAATTTTCGAACAATTGACCCGTAAGAATATCAATAAGCCAATAGCCATTGTGGTAAACAAAAAGGTGATAACAATGCCGGTGATAGCAGATGTGATAAAGGGTGGGGAAGTGAGTATTAGCGGCGGTTATACGGTAGAAGAGATTAGGGAGATAGTGAAGCACTTGAGTGTAAATAAATAATTGGATTTTAGAAATAAGTCAATCTGTCAAATGAATTATTCTTGCATTATTAAAATAGCCCTTGGTATTTTACTGCTATTTTCATCTTGGTTCGTACAAGCCCAAAGCAAATTCAAAATTGGCAAAAATCAATACAGAATAGAAAGCAAAAAGATAGCTAATGAATGGAACACAAAAGATGAACTTAAAGAACTCTACCTTGTAATTAAGGGCAGGAAAGAAAAGGTGCTTAGTTATTATGCCTATAAGGATGAAGGCGGCGATTGTAACAACCTTTTTTGGAATAAGGCTTCGCTCAAGATTAAGAGCGATACATTGATTGTAACCGTACACCATTTTCAAAAAACAGGCATCGACCCAATTACTGAATGGGAGCAAATAACTTATCGGATAAATGCAAATGGCAAACCAGAATTGATAGCGCATTTGTATAAAATGTTTGGCAGCAATGAATGGAAGCCCGAAGAAGAATGGTATAAATAATTATTACGTTGGGGCAATTGTAAAATAATGACAAAATGAATTTATGAGTTTTAAAATATCAATACAGAATCCATTTGAACAGCAAGAGCATATCACTGAAAACGCTAATGCCAGTATAGCTTTGCAGCTATTTGAAGAGATAGACTGGGCGACGATAGCACAAGAGATGTATCATAGAGAAGATGAGGTCATACATTATTTGTACTACTACGAAATAGCATCAGAGGTCTACGGAGCAAAACGAACATTGACCATCACACCGGATTTCGATGCTCCAAATGAAGCATCAGTATTTATTACTCGCTATGAATATCCGGATAATGCAAAGCCTGGTAAATACCTCGATTATGAAATTCATAATAGTCATTATGCTTTCGCAAAAGATTGCATAACGGCATTTACAGCAAACAATCAGCAATTCCTCACTGAGCATTTTGAAGCGCCACGTGCGCAAAATATAAACTCTGGTGGCTGTTTTAAAAAAGTATTTATTGGCTTTTTGGTGTGTTGCATAGCATTGATTGCATTCACGCATTTCATCATTGGCTGGAACCATGTGCACACCCACATTTCAAACCTTAAAGCATATATTGTTGCATCAGAAAGTAATGCTGCAGATGATGTAAGTGAGCCTGGCGTTGATACGGCCACAAACATTGATTATGCCACAGTCGCACCACAAGTGTTGCTGGATACTATTTATTGGAAAAGGCAAATTGAAAAAGGAGAATTTGTACCAGAAGAAGTGAGAGCAGCGTACGAGATTGCTATAAGGTACGACTTTTCACAGCTGCAAACTGGCGATGAACGTCCAAATAGTGAAGAAGCAGAAAGTGCTATTCTTTACCGATATAAGGAAGATGTAAAACAATTATTGGAAAGAGATAAAGCGCACATTCGTATAGGCAAATGCTATAAAGCGGAATTGCAAAATGGAGCGAACGGTGAGGAAACAGCCAGGGTCACTGCCATGATTTGTGCATTTGACAAAAAAGGAAATAATCTTGGCAACATACAAATGCCTTTAGACATTGCCTACGATTTTGTACAATATGCATCCGACCCTGGTACCTGGTACATTACAGATTTGAGTCAAACAATTCCTTACGACTATGAACTTAATAAGAATAAATATTAGCCTGTATAGCTTGCTGCTATTTCTTTTCGGTGCTTGTAATGAAAAGCCAAAGGCAAGCGATAGTGATAGGGTAGCACAAGTAGATACCTCTTTGAAATGGGTAGACTATCGCATTGGTGAGCTGCCACCCGTTGGATATTATGATGCTATCGATAGTATCATAAAGAAATGGAATATCCGCTATGAGCGTATTGAGGGTGGTTGCGAAGTTATTTTGGGAGAAAAGGAAAGCTATGAAAAGCACAACTACAAGTACTTTCAAGAACTCGAGCAAAAATATGGTAAAGATTGGCGAGCAAAATTCGATGCGGAAGTACAGCATTTAGACAGCCTTTTCCGTTTGCGAAATATAGCCATAGAAGATTCGATAAGTGATTTGCCGCCTGTGAAATGTGTTGATAAAGGCGGCGATATGGAAAATGGTTTTACCGAAGAATGTGTTTACTATAAGAGCACATTGGCACAAGCGTATGCCTCTTTCAGGTTACGCAATATTCAGAATGATAATGGCAAATATTTAGAAGCCACTATGCCACAGAAGGAATTCAAGGCAAATTTCAAAGAATATCCACTGGGCATTGCTTATCAGTATCCGTCAAAAGAAACGCTGTACATTGAGATTGATTTCCCGGGCGGTGAAACCTATATTACCTTTAAGCAAATTGGTTCCACCGTAAAGGTAACGACCGTCAATGCTCCCGATTAAAGAATCTAAAGAATTATAAAAAATGACGACCTATATATCTATACTAAGAGGCATAAACGTAAGTGGCCACAACATCATAAAGATGGACGCGCTGAAGAAAATGTACGAAGCCCTGGGCTTTCATAATGCGCGTTCTTATGTTCAAAGTGGCAATGTAGCTTTTGAATGTGTTGAGACTGATGTGAAAGAATTGGCCAATAAAATTACGGAAGAAATAGCCAAGCAGTTTGGCTATCATGTGCCCGTAATCGTTTTTACGAGAGGCGTATTGGAAAACATAATCGACAAAAATATATTGGCAAAGGATGGCTCAAAGGACACTAAATTCCTCCATGTTACTTTCCTTGCTGATAAACCTGTAGGATATGATAGCAAAGCTATAGAGGATAAAATGTTTGCAGATGAAGAAATTCATTTTAGCGATGAAGCAGTATATATCTATATTCCGGGAGGCTATGGAGATACCAAACTTAGTAATGCATTTCTTGAAAGTAAGTTAAAAGTGAAAGCCACTACGCGTAATTGGAAGACGACTAACGAACTGTTGAAATTGGCGGATAAGTAGCTGTGTCAAGGCTTCGCTATGTTTAAAAAGAATTTTCGCTTATGAAATCACTAAAAATAGCTTTATTACTAATGCTCGTTAATGTGGGAGCAAAGGCTCAGGATAGATGGACTGCCTTTTACGATGAGGACGATTATAGAAGTGGTTTTAAAAACACCAAAGGCGAAGTGATGATTACCCCAAAATTTATGGGCCTTACCGCGGCAAATATGTTTGACAGGGTAATAGCAGCAATGCAGGATAGCAACGGCATTTTTGATAGCTATTATTTACTTAAAGATGGCACCCGTTTTGGTAAAGATAGTTTGTATGTTTTTGACATGACTTTCGATTGCGAACAAGAGGGTTTTATAAAATTCAAAGATCCAGTAACAGAAAAGGTTGGCATGTTTGATGAGCATGGCAAAGTGGCCATACCAGCGATGTACAATGATATGACAAGGTTTTATAATGGTGTGGTAGTAGCTTTAGCAGGAGCAGAAAAAGTATATTGGGATAAAGATAGCAGTCACACTGGCTGTAATCATTGGAGTTGGCAGGGTGGCAAGGACCTGCTCATAAACAAGCGCAATGAAGTGCTGATAGATTCATTTACTACAGATGAAAAACTGGATTATTATTCCATGTCGATTTCCGATAAGCCGTCTTCCGACGTGCACAGGGTCAGCTTTAGGGGCATAAATGGGAAACAGCATTCATTTATTGACAATGAACGTTTGTTCCGAACCTTTCTGAATAATGTCTTATTAAACGATTTGACAAGCAAAAATATAATTAATCAGTCCTACGATGATATAGTTTACTGGCACGAAGACCACGGCTGGATTGCAAAGAAAGCCAGTCAATTTGTAGCAGACAATCCGATATTAATAGAGCGCTTATCTAGCCTTAAAGATACCGCTGGTTATTCGATAAGTATTGAGGATTTCATTCCTATGCCCGAAGAAATGTATGCCAACTTTGATAAGTTCCGAAACAATTGCGGTTATTGGAATAAAAGGAAATTTCCTGTTTTCAATATTGTTGTTACCCATAATGAGCAAGATGGAAGTCTCTTGCATCAGGATAATTTTACATTCTTGAAAACTGAAGCCGGAATTAAATTCATCAGCTGCTCACTTAGGAATTGTATTGTGCACTGATCTAACCAAAATGCTGAGAACAATTAAAGCAGATACTCTATAGAAGTTAATTTTATAATTATTTATATTCCGCCAAAACTCATAAATTTTGATAGTTTTGGCGGATTATAATTTTAATCTTCAAATAGTATATTTAGCTCAAATGATTGCTGTACAAGCTCTCGGCTGTATTCGTTCTCTTTTATGCCATTGCTGGTTAGCATTATCAAGAAAACATTTTTTGTAGTTTTGGTTTCTGCCTGTAGTTCGGCTATTTTCTTTTTCAAGCTATGATAATATCTTTTGTCTATTGAAAAAGGCGCATTGTAAAATTTCATTTCAAATACATTCATCACATTATCATCTCTGTCCATCAACAAGTCTATTTGCGCATCTTTGTTGAACCAGCTACTGCTTATAGAATATATAGTATCAATACGTAGCGCTTTTTTGATTTGGTCGATATGCTTCAAGCAAATAGTTTCAAAGCTGAAACCGCTCCAGGATGCATATCCAGCACTCTTGTGCAAGCGTTGCCATGTACCGGCTCCATTGTCTTTGTTATTCTTAATAAACTTTAAATAGAACTTAGAATACTCATCAGATAGTCGGTAAAGGCTCTGTTGCTTTTTATTGCCATAATAGGCATACTCTGTTACAAAGCCCGATTCTATTAGCTCTTCCAGCTTCAGAGAAAAGTCGCCACCACTGGGTATGCCGCTATTGCTGATAATAGCTTGCCGATTAATGCCTTTATTGCATTTGTACAGCGCATTTATAATAGCTAAATGCTTCTCAGAATTATCAAATAGCGATGCATACAGTCTGTCGAATTCATATTTTAAAATACCGTCTTTTTGAAAACAAAGTATATCAATATTCTGCGCTACACTCTTGCCTTTATTTAGTTTTTCCAGATAGTGTGGCACGCCGCCCACAGCCATGTAGATTTGTAAAATGTCGTATTGGGTATAATGCAAGCCTCTACTTTTTAAAAATAAATTTGTTTCCTGAAGATTAAATGGAAGCAGTTTTATAGCACGTGTTACTCTATTGTGTAAGCCCCCTTTGTTCCTGACTATTTTTTGTATCATGTAAGATGCTGCCGAGCCGCAAATCACTACTATCAGGTCTTTTCGCTTAGTGCAGTAGTGATTCCAGAAGCTTTCAAACGCCATCAAGAACTTAGATTTAGCAGTTGCAATCCAAGGAAATTCATCAATAAAAATTACTTTCTTTTTGTTCGATTTTAATTTGTTCAAATAGCGCTCCAAAAGTGTAAACGCATCCAGCCAATTGGTCGGTTCTTCTATTTTTGTTCTCTTGTTTACTCTTTTTATTTCTTTTGAAAAATTAGCTAATTGGTCGCTCATGCTGCCATTGTACAAGCCAGTCAATTCAAAAGTCAAGTAGCTTTTGTAATATTCCCTAATCAGGAAAGTTTTGCCTACACGTCGTCTTCCATACACTGCTATCAACTCCGATTTGTTGTTGTCTATAGCTTCTTTCAGCAAATTCATCTCATGCTTTCTACCGGTAATTGTTGACATGATAAATATTTATATTCCGCCAAAACTACATTTTTTTGGTAGTTTTGGCGGAATATAATTTTATTTAATTTGTTTTAGATTTTCTATTCGCGCTTTTTCTTCAATTGTTCTTTCTTATTATCCACAGCGAATACTCCACTATTTTCAACATTTAACTGCCAATACTTGGCGAATTATAAGTTGTAGGAAAATTGAATTGCAATAGCAATAGATTCGTATAAAAATTACCTTTTTGAAATTTGTACTAACTATATTAATCCTTACCGCTCTTGCTGGCTGCTGCTATAGCCAGGAGCATGGCGGCTATACAGCATGGAAAGAATATGGATTGAAAGGCAATGTAAAAATGATGACTGTCGCGTTTTCAAATTATCAGCAGTCGCAATTGTATAGTCAGCGTAACTACTATTTTTCTGAAAGCGGCGCTATTGATAGTATTGTATATACCACAGCTTCGGGTTATGAGAATGCAGACTTTAAGCTGCTATTTTATCATACCAATGGCAAGGCCGATAGCTGTTTGATAGTGGATGCTAAAGGTAAGCCACAGTTTATTACGCAATACACATGGACAAATGACCGCGAATACACACAAACCGAAATTAATCTAAACGATAGCACTAAGACCATTTCTAGCATCATGCTGAATAAGCAATACAGAGATTGGAAAAGGGAAAATAAAGTGTACAAAAATGCTAAACTTACAGAGTGGCAGCAGTACGAGAATGTAGTGTCCGAAGACAATCAGATTATAGCCACTACCAGTCGGGATATGATATTAGGCACAGAAGAGCGAAGTTGTAATCAGTATTTTCTTTTTGATGAACATGAAAATTTTACTGATGCTATACAATACCCTAATTGCAGAGATTCTTCTATTTGGATTAGGTATAAGAAGGAATATGAATACTACACAGAAGCTGCTACAGCAAAGGATTCTAAGATATTTACAGTTGGGACGATACCGCAACTTAAGCAGTTTGAAGTAATGACTGCTCGTGAAGTGCATATTGATTCTGTATTGACGGCACGTGCTGTTGAAGGGCGCAAGCATATAGCCGATGGTAAGTTTTTCATTGAGGGCATTTCTAAGCAGGAAGAGCAGGAGGGTATTGAACATTTTGAAGCAAGCATGCAACCTTACCATAACAATAGAAGCCGATATTTTTTGCAAGATTATATTGAAGATAGACCAATTAGAAACGAGGATACTACAAGAGAATTGATGACTACGCCTTGCGAATGTTATCTCGATAGTGATACAATTAAAGTGAGGATGGGCATTTGGGTATTTGGCGGCTTTTCGTTTGCTATAAATTTATATGAGAACCAATATGACGTCACTTATTGGGAAGATACGCACAAGCAATTTATATATAAGCAGCAGCTATCTGATGCGAAGAAAACAGATAATATCACTGTTGGTATGAAGCGACAGCGGCTTGTAATGCAAGCTAAGCCTGCATTTACGCTTGGCGAAAAGCTGACGGGCTATTTTGAAATAAAGACAGATGATTACTGCAAAGCTGAAGATGAAAATGCTGAATTGAAGAAACACAATACAAGCGGCGAAGTTTACTTTAAGTGTACGCTACGTAAGAAAGTGATAGGCGATCATTAGAACAATAATTTTCTTTTCATGAAACAAATACCAGTAATTTTTTACGCTCTACTATTTGTGCTTATTCCCTGTATGGCTTCGTGCAAGGGCAGTACAGAGCATGTAAAAGCAGCAATGCAAGAAGAATTTCAACAATTGTTTAAGTCATTGCAACAGCATGATTTTAAGAAAGCAGCTACCTATATGTCGCCAGAGTTAATAAAGGCTATGCACTCATCTGATAAGCAAATGGAGCAATTGTTGGCGGCTAATTTTGGCAATGATACTTTTTTGCATATTGAGCATAAGCTGCTTTCGGTGGAGATGATAGTGCCTAATTCAGTTCTGGAACAGAACGATAAATCTTATGCGGTCATTCATGCTGCAATTAAAATGGCTTTGGTTTTTGATTTGAAAAATGAAGATATAAATGAAGCTGAAGAAGATATGGATGCGCTGAAAAGCTTGGTAGCGGCTATGTATGGTGATAGAATGGAGATTGGAGAGGTGACCCACTCGGATGGAAGGGCTGTTTTGAATATAAAAGAAAATAGATTGATTGCAGCTATTTATGATAAGACTACCAAGAAGACAACATTTGCCCTGTCCGAAAAAATGATGAAAAGTTTTTATGATGATTTTTTGCCAAAGGAGATTATAGATGAAATGGAAGAACAATTGTAATACCAACTATGTTGCTGGTAGATGTATCTGACATTGAAATAAAAAATTCTAAACAATGATAACAACCGAAACAATTATCATCAACAATGTAGAGTTGCCATCGGCAGAGATAAATAGGCTGTTGGCCGAGGGTAGAAAGATTGAAGCAATAGCCTACATAGTTAAAGAAACTGGCTTTGGCTTGAAGGAAACTAAGCATTTAGTAGATAACTTAATGAAGCCACAAATGAGTGCTGAGACGATTAAGATTAATAATGTAGAGATACCTGCCGGAAATTTTCATCAACTGATAGCTGAGGGGAAAAAGCTGGAAGCCATTGCCTATATAAAGAATCATACCGGAATGGGACTTAAGGAGGCGAAGGATTTAGTGGAGAATTTTGACCAGATGCGTAGCATGATGGCTGAAGGGCGCAGCAGCTCGAGTCAAAATGCAAGAGCAACAAAATTCAATGGTAAGGTAACGGTTAGATATACGGAAGACTATGGTAGCGAAAGAATAGTAACGCCCGCAGATGCTGACTGGGAAAAGGTGAAGCGCTTAATGGGTGACAATGAAATGATGACGGAATACGAAAAGAGTTTTAAGCAGCATGGAAATGAAACAATGATAGATGATGCTTTGGCACAATCGGGCACAACGCAACAAAATAGCGCATTGAAGAAGTATCTGGTTGTAGGTATTGTTTTGATTTTATTGGTGGCCTATTTCTTCCTTAAGTAAATGTTTATGAAGAAGGAACTACGTAAAGGAATAATAGCTATTGTCTTGATGGTACTGCTTTTTGGAGGCTCTTGGGCGTTCAAGAAATTCAATTTTAATCCTAAGTATGAAGTAGGACAAATAGTAGATAGCCTGAATGGTGTGTATGTATATTACAATGGCGGCGTCAATAATGTTACGCAGCGCAATACAACTCCTGATGGTTACAATCTTGGATTGAAGTATCAATGTGTAGAATTTGTAAAGCGCTATTACTACGAATATCTACATCATGAAATGCCGGATGCTTACGGCCATGCTAAGACTTTTTTCGATGAAAGACTTGCTGATAGCGCATTTAACAAGAGTAGGGGTTTAATGCAGTTTAGTAATCCTAGCCAGTCTCGCCCGGCGGTGAGCGACCTGGTTGTTTTTAGTGGTTCATTTTTTAATAAGTATGGTCATGTGGCTATTGTTTCAAATGTAACACCTACATCAATTGAAATTATACAGCAAAATCCGGGACCATTTGGTACCTCTCGTGAAACTTACGACTTGAAGCATGTAGATGGAAAATGGGAAATTGATAATAGTCGTATAAAAGGCTGGCTGCGTATGCCCACAACTGAAACGCCTGCTGCAACTACTTCTGCTGCGCCTGATACAATAGTAATTTCAAATGCCCATAAGCTTAAGTCGATGCTACTTGATGTAGATGGCGACAAACGCAACGATACCGCTACACTTGTGCTGAATGTTAATAACAATAAGTCGGGACTGAAGGTAGCCTTAGCGAATGGTGCCATCTACTATTTCGGTATGGGGCAAGACGTATTGCAACAAGGCTTTGATGAGCTGGATTGGGTAGGGGTTTTCGAAGTTGAAAGAAAAGGCAGCGTAGTGTACAACAATGTAAATGATGCGGGCGAAATTATTTCAGAAGAAGAGGTGGCCAACGAAGACAAGATAACATTACCTAATGATGGCATATTTATTCATGCGGCTGAAGCCTGCGGTGGTGGCATCATTTATTTCGACAAAGGAAGATGGTATTGGGTGCAGCAAGAGTAATCGATTATGAAAATTTGAACGTACTATTTATGAATGAAAATACGCATGCTGCAACACAAACATTGAGCGAAGGCCATAGTCAAGGCTTTGCGCTTACAGGATACGGCTGGTTGATGGTTGTAGTGGCAGTTTTGTCGGTACTGCTTACTTATAAATTTTTAAGCAAAAAATCGGGCAACTCTTTTGATAACACGGTGAAGCCAAAGGCGGGCTGCTTATCATTTGGTTATGTGTTTCTGGTTATATTTTGTATAGCTACATTGGCTTTGGGTGCTATAGGTATGTTTGTAAATAGTATCCATAACATAGTTTCGTTGCCACGCTACGAGGCTACTATCATCGGTCACGATTCCTATCAATCTGAAAGTAAAGATTCGAAAGGTAGAAGAAGGAATACAACTATGTATACACCTATTTTGCAGTTTACAGATGTTGATGGCAATGTAAGAGAAGTAAAGGCAGACCTATCTTCCGGTGGGAAAGAGGCGGTGGGCAGCACCATGACTATTGGCTATAGAAGCGGCATGGACGATGCTGAAGTCATTTCTTCTACAAAGTATTTTATGCTATTGGGTTTGGCAACCATGATGTTCATTATGGTGTATGTATTGGTGTTGGGCATTGTTTATTCTTTTGGTTGGTCCACAAAAATATTGCTAAAGATTGGTGCCGGCTTCTTGATGTACTATTTATTTCCAGCCGGAATGATATTATTGTTCTGGGGATGCGCTTATCACGGCTTGTACAAGCACTTTACCGGACAGCGACATGATATGCCGGTATGGGCAATTGTACTATGCAGCATCTTTTCAGTAACACTGTTCTTCGTACTTATAGGTTGGGCAAGGATGTTGCTGGGAAAGAGCATTGGCGGTGAAACAGGAATTAGTAGAAGGGCTATTTTAAAGAGTAACAAAAAATAGCAAGTAGATATTTGAACAAAGAAATTAAAAATTAATTCAGAAAATAAAGTTTATGAAGCGGATACTCATTCTATCATCATTAGTGTTAACTGGCGCCACAACTCAGGCGCAGCAAAGGTTCCACACATTTATGTGCAACGATAAACATGGACTTACAGACACTTTGGGCAAAGAAATTATAAAGCCAATACATAAATTCACTGAGCGCCTAAGCGCAAAAAAGGAGATTGTATTTTACAATTTTGATGATAAAATCAAAGACGTTATTTTCAATGAAAGCACTGGAGCTATTGCATCTTATGGCTATATTCATCCTGACGAAGTTGATGTGAATGACCATGCTTACAGTTATATAAAAGACAAAGGCAAGCAATACCTTCGTTCGCAGGTTGAGGATAAAACCCTTCAGCTTAAAAGATCCTATTACGATTTGGATAATGTGGGTAAATATATTGTTGGTAATTATTATGCAGACCCGCCGCCATCGCCACCTGTAAAGTCTAAAAAGGATAAGAATGGTAAGCTGATTCCACCCCCTCCGGTGATGGAGCCAAGTTATCCTTTTGGAAGTTATGGTTACGATGTGATGACCAATGATGAATCGCTGAAAGTGTTGATGAAAGGCGTTTTCATGTCCTATTTACCTTTGTATAAGGATGAAACAACGAAGAATGATGATGGTGTTGTACGCGTTGAGATTATTGAACTTAAAGCATATAAAAATCCAGACTTTGATGCGATAATATTTAGCATGGGAAATACCCATAGCCTGTACAATGCTGGTATGACCTTCGTAAAGAAATTTGAACTTAAAGATCCTACGAAAGAGCAACTCGTAGCTAAAGCCGCTACTATATTGAAAATTGACTTGTTGGATTATGATAGAGCGAGTGCAGCGCCACCAATGATGGCAGGGCCAACGGGGCCTGGGCTTTCAACGCGCAGTGAACAGGCGCCGCCCGTTGTCTATCCTGTTTTTTCTGCTAAAAAGCTGGATAACGGTAATACCCAATTCATCATGCAACAAAGTGAAGCGGATAGCAAGGTTATATTTGAGACAAAACATTCCGTACGTCTGGATAAAAAAGATGCTATTATTCGTATAAGCACCGACAAAGACAAGGATAGCAAGTTTAGCTATAGTCCGTCAACGGGTGCTCTATTTTTGCCAAAGCAATACTGGCAAGCGATAGGGCTCATTGTAAAATAGCTTTGTCTGAGTTTGTGCAATTAATAGTCTACTGCCATCATTAATGAAATAAGAAAAAGATGAACAAAATCCTGTCCTTAATTATAGCTATTTGCATCTGCGTTTCCGCTACACACGCCAGCGAATGTTATCACTACCATTTTGTAAAATCATCGAAAGTGATAGTGCGCGATAATACTGTGTGGTTGCAGTATACATTGAAAGACCCAGATAGTATTACCTACGTTTCGCAGGAGACATTGCCGCTTAGAAGCATTGCTGCGAAAGGCTTTCAGGTATTGGCTGAAAATGAAACACTTTTTTTAGTGAAAGATGATAAGGCGCATTATGTGGTTAAGAAAGAGCTGCCTTATGAAGCCGATAGCATTAATGCTGAGCGCTTGGATAGTAAAGCTGAGATAACAGCAATAAAAACACCTAATCTTATTTGCTTTGCCGGCGTATGGAAATTTATGCATCTGGGCTATGATAAGGGCGATGTACATTGGATAACTGTACCGGAATTACCCGCTGATTTTGAAATCATAAAAGCAAACTATCGGTCTGAAAGTACTTCTTTCCTGATAAAGACAAAACAACACATTGCAGTACTGGAAGTAACGCACGAGTATCAAAATTATAAACATGAGTATAGAATCATTTCTGGTCTAAGCCCTGCTACCACTGTGTTTTACGAGCCATCTTATTATATTGACGATAATATTATGATGGATGATAACTCGGCTTTTATAGTAAGTGGCGAGTTTAATTTTACTGAAGTAACGAATGATTTTAATATTCAAGGCAGAAAAGATGGTTTTCATTTATTGAAACTGAACAGAAACAAGGGCGATGAAATATTACTGGAAGATGGTAAGAAATTATGGGTGTTTTTTAAAGATGGCTTGGATTTGGAAGGCAGTCATCGCGTAAATTTCTATCCTGAAGATGCAGCATTGTTGAACGAACATTCGGGTATTATTAGAACAGAAGATGGCTATTATGAAAGTGGCTATAATGCTGTACACAATATGGAAGCTATTGATATGTCATCAGTGAAAGACTTGCCTAGCTTGCAACTTATTAGTTTTGCCCAATACAAAGACAAGTACAAAAGCTACAATTTACAAAATGGGAAAATGGTGGAAGCTCCTGCTATTACTGCCCAGCAGGGAGAACGTTTTGAGGCTATATCAGCATACAGAGCCTACACACCAGTAGTTTTCATAGATAGGAATTTTATTTATTTTGGTGATCATGCAGAAGAGAAAATTACCAAAACAATTCCGCATAAGTCTCCTGTAAAATTGCTGACGAAAGCTTATGTTTTTGATGATAAAATGTTGATAGAAGACACGCTCATTACTAATATAGCAGAACGAGGTTCGTTACAATTTGTAGGAGCTATCTCCAATGCTATACAGCCTTGCGATGGCGGTCGCGGACAAGTATCGGTGGTCGTGAAATACTATTATTTTTTCAAAGACGATATAGCGGTGTATCGCTATTATAGCGGCGAAGGTATGATGATGCGTCTTGAAGGTGTGTTGCCTCAAGATGTTGCTGTGGATGATTTTGAGGCGATGAGTAAAATTACAGGCGACCGCCACACTCCGGAATAGCCATAGCTTCCGGTCTATTTTAGTCTATTTGCAGAATGAAAAAAGGTTGAATAGAAGCATTACTTCCATTCAACCTTTATTATTTATCAAGCTGAGGCTAATTATTATCAACCGCTTTCATCGTTACTTCATAACCTTTTCTGTAGCCGCTACCGCCGCCTTCAGAGCCTGCACTTGGTTGAAATACCCAATAGGTGCGCTTGCGGTAAACCATGCCTACATTGTAAGCGTATACTTCCTGGCTATAATTTTTGTAAGCGTAGGCAGTTGAGTCTACATCTGGATCGTTCAGTTGGTCATCGATTTGATTTACCGTTACAGAACTTGCATAAAAGTTATTGCCTGGGTCGTAGCTTTGACCAAGATTAGCGTAGTTATAATTCCATTTCGGGTTGTTGTACTCTTCGTAATCTGTATCGCCCAATGGAATTTTTGCATTACCATTCCAGTTAACACCATTGCTTACCGGGAAAATCAATTTCAAAAAGGTAAGGTTGCGCTGCTTATACTCCATAGCCGTTTCAGTAGGTGTAACATGTATTACATTATCTGCCTTAAATGGAAACTGTGCAGAGGGGCGCGACAGCACATTGATAACATAAGATAGACGATTGGCATCATCGCGGAAAGTGTCTACCACATCGTAGCGCTGTTGCGAATGATGATGTATTTGAGCTCTTAAAAAGTCATCCCAAATGATGCTGTCCACATCGTACAAAACATAACGTCCTATTTCGAGCGGCATAAATTCTTTGCCATTGGTCATGTCCTCATAACCCGATGTTTCCTTTTCGCAAGAGGTAAGAAATAGACCAGAGCCTATCGCTAATGCAAATACAGGGAGTAGCAGTTTGCGCATATATAATTAATATCTTGTTCTGTAATAGTAATGTTAAGCTAAAACGGACGTAAGATAAAAATATTTTTACCAGATACAAAATATTTTTATAATCTGCTGCCGCTACGGATGATACCGCCCGCTACCACGTCATCGCCTTCGTAAATAACAGCCGATTGGCCTGGTGCGATACCTTTAACAGACTCGTAAAAATGCACGTTTACCAGGTCACCATCGTTGTGTATATGGCTCAATGTTCCGGGGTCTTTATACCTGATTTTGGTGGTCGCTTCAAATCCCTCAGGAATCTCAGCATATTTTACCATGTTCAGTCCGCCTACGGTCATTATATTTTGGTCAAGGTCTTCTATATCGCCCAGCACTACAGTATTGCTTTCCGGTATTATTTTGGTAACAAATACAGGCTTACCCAGGGCTATATCCAAGCCTTTACGCTGGCCTATTGTGTAGAAAGGGTAGCCTTTATGTTTGCCCACAATACTGCCATCCGCCAATACAAAATTACCACCGTTCACGCGTTCTTCGAGCCCGTCCACATTGCGTTTCAAGAAACCGCGGTAATCATTATCCGGCACAAAACATATTTCGTAGCTCTCTGCTTTTTTAGACAATTCTGTATAGCCCATATCAAAAGCCATTTGCCTGACTTCTGTTTTTAAATACGGTCCTAAAGGATATATACTGCGGCTCAGGCATTCTTGTCCCAATCCCCACAGCACATAGCTTTGGTCTTTGGTAAGGTCTTTAGCTTTAGATAAAACGTAGCGGCTATTTTCTTCGCGCACATTTACATAGTGACCGGTAGCGATAAACTCGCAATCAAGTGAGTTGGCTCTTTTTAACAGGGCCGACCATTTGATATGTGTATTGCAAAGTACACAAGGGTTTGGCGTGCGCCCAGCTATATATTCTTCTACAAAATTTTCGATTACAGCACCACCAAACTCTTCGCGTATATCCAGCACATAATGCGGGAAGCCATGCTCTACAGCCGCCATGCGCGCATCATTAAAGGAATCAAGGTTGCAGCAGCCCGTTTCCTTATGGCCACCACCTGCCGATGCATAATCCCATGTTTTCATGGTAATACCTATCACTTCATATCCCTGATTATGCAGCATTAACGCAGTTACGGTACTATCTATACCGCCACTCATGGCTACCAATACTCTTCCGTTGCGACTCACGATGTAAATTTTGTAATAAAAAAGATAGCAAAAATACAGAATTAGCATCGGAGCAGAAAGCCTGACCTTTTTATGTACTTATAGGTATTGATTATGCCATTCGGCAAATGCTTAATAAAATGCATCTTCAAAATGTACTATTTCGGTCACTTGGCCACCTTTAATAAGAATGCTCACCACATCAAAACGTATTTTAGTGTATTGGGTATTTTCCCGCAAAAAGGCTTCTGCAGCGGCTTTCAGCAATAGCTGCTTGGCCGTAGTTACCGCCATTTCAGGAAACCCAAAAGCATAACTGCTGCGGGTTTTTATCTCGCTAAATACCACAATATCTTTATCAAGTGTAATAATGTCAATCTCTTTGTGCCCGCTACGATAATTGGTGTGCAATAGCAAATGACCTTTATTTTTCAGAAAGTCAACCGCCAATTGCTCGCCATTTTTACCCAATGATATATGCTTGCTCAAAAGAAAATTGTTTTTAGTAGCAATAAAAATACCCGATTTTTTTAGCATATAAAAGTATTTTTGCTACGCCTTTGGCAAATAAAAATTAATAGAACAGCATGAGTATCATACACCTGGCAGTAGGCGATATAGCTGCCAATGCAATTGCAGCGGCTATTCAAAATGATGAGCAAACGAATGGCGAAGTAATAGTGCTGAAAGATGTGCTGAGTGTAGGACCATTGAAAGATGAAACCATTGGCACATTCAGCGAAGTGAGGAGCGATTTTTGGAATACGGTTAGCGGCGAGGGACAACCCGTAGTTACGGTCGACGACCTGGAAAGACTGATGCAATTGAGCTCGCGAATATCCAATGGCGAAGATTTAAAAATCTGGTTCTGGATGGGGCCTATTCCTGCCGATGTTACAGCCTATTTTTGGTTATTGCATTTTTTGAAAAAGCATAGCGGTCGCCTTTCGGTTATTAATATAGCCGGTCTTCCTTTTCTCGATGAAAACGGGAAGCTATTTTACCCGGATAGCTTCGGTAATCTGCCGCAAAAAGAGATTCTCAAGGCAAGAAAATTAGCCCGAGTGGTAACCACGTCGGAGTGGGAAACAGACGGCGAAGAATGGAAAAGATTAATAGCCGAGAATGCCGGCATCAGATTGCTGGAGGGTGGCAAAAAGCTGAGTGGGCGCGGCATAGACCTGTATGACGATCTTTTGTTTGGTTTGTTGACAAATCAAAATCAGAAAGCAAATAGGGTAGTGAGCCAGGCGATGTCGAAGAACAAAATATTTACCGGCGATATGTTCCTGCTTTGGCGCTTGCGCACATTTGCCGCCAATGGAAAAGCAGAAATGCAAAAGGGCGATATCAAGTTAATTTCCGGAGAAGAACAAGCCGAGCAAGCTTTGGGAACTGATTGATGTTCTTTTCATACTAAAACAACAATGGCAATCTAAAAGATAAATGCCATTGTTGTCTATTTCCATTCCAGTAAATTAATTCAAAAATATCTTTTTTACTTCTTCTCTGAAATCATCTTGCGACAGAGAATTGCGTAACGCAAAATAGCCTTTTGCGTCTTCGCCGGCAAGGTATCTTACCTGCTGCTTGCCATCTGTGGCAGCTTCGTACACTACTTCGGCTATTTGCTCGGCCGAAGAATAGGTACTGCGTCTTTCAGGATTTGTAAACACCGAATATACTTTTTCAAATACTTCCTGATAAGAATCGTGTTGTGTTACATCCAGACTGCAACCTGCAAAGTCTGTGGCAATACCGCCGGGAGCAACAGTTTTTACTTTAATGCCAAATGGCTCCAACTCATAGCCGAGACTTTCGCTCCAGCCTTCCACACCAAATTTAGCGGCATGATATACCGAGTTCAACGGCATGGTAATCGTTCCGCCTATGGATGTAGTGGTAATAAACAGACCGTTTCCTTTTTGCCTAAAATAGGGGATAAATGCTTTAGTTACACGCATTACACCGATGAGGTTGGTATTGATGTTGTTCAGTATTTGCTCATCAGTAGCAGCTTCAAAAGGGCCAGCCAGACCGTATCCTGCGTTGTTGAACACTACATTAATATCGTGGTTAGCAATTACCTCGGCAGCCACTTCGTTAATCTGCGCTGCATTGGTCACGTCCAGCGCCATCAGGTGCACATTCGGCAATTGGTTGAGTTCGGTTTCGTTCTGTGGGTTGCGCATGGTAGCAATCACTTTCCAGCCTTTAGCGGCAAATAATTTAACAGCAGCTTTGCCTAATCCGGTTGATGTGCCGGTCATGAAAATAGTCTTCATTTGATTTTTATATTTAGAGATTAGAATTTTGGACTGAATATTCATTCCAGGTTTTTAGTAAAAATTTTTTATTTCAATTAGGCCTTAATAGCGTCCCATACAAGACGCATTTGTTGTTCCAAGTGTGCAGTTTGCTTTTTACTGCTCATGCCAATCGTCCAACGAACATAAGTGGTAATAGTGCCAGATAGAAATTGCAACAGCGCATCCATCTCCATTTGTTTGATAATGCCCTCGTCCTGCCCTTTTTGTATCAAGGCTACAATAGGCATAAAATCTTCCTTGCCGGCGTCTTTAGTACAGGACGTGATAACCGGGGAATTTTGATATTGATCCATGAAAGCAAAGCTATCAGGGTATTTCAGGTAGAAATTAATGAATGATGTGTAATAGTGAAAAAAGCGGGCTTTCAACGAGGCAGACAAGTCAATATCCTTATTAATCAACTTTAACTCCGTATGCTTGATGTGCAGGTAAATAGCGTTGATGAGTTCTTCTTTTGTGGTAAAATAGTTGTAGATAGTACCCATGCCGGTACCTGCAGCTTTCGCAATAGCAGACATAGGCGTAGCTTGTATGCCTTTTTCTGCCAACAGCTTCATCGCTGCTATTATTATCTGCTCTTTTTTATCCACCGTGCAAAGATAATGACATTGGAATGAATATTCCAAATTTGAAAACCAGATCTGCTATTCTTATTTGATAAGATTATTCAACTCTTTGAAACGTATCTGTTTCGTTGGTAAGGAATTTGCCCAAAACATTAGCAATTACCCGTTGTGAATCAGCACGACCATCTACGAAGTCCATGGTTAGTTTACCCTCGTAATAATAGTAGTGCATGGGGTATTTATAGGCTAAAACTGCATCCTGAACATAGCCTGAATCTGTAGAAAGAAAATACAATGCATAAATAGGTTCGCCGCCCGAAGAATAGGGGGCGGTATCATACCAGACAGTATTGATAAGGTTTTCTGGGGCTTTAATGTCAGGCAGCACCAGTTCATCTTTACAACTGCTTGCGGCAAGCGCTATCAGTAAAGCGGACAACAACATTCTATTCATAATTGCATGGATTAATGGCAAGATAAATCCTTTTTGGCAATTAGACTTGCATCGAGCGCTTGCGTAAGGATTATTTCAAAGATAAAATTTTAATAGCTGTACTGCGTGTTTTCTGTATTTTTTAGGAAATAGCAAAGGTTGGAGTAGCGCACTATTTATTTTTCTTTGGTTTACAGCTCTTGCAAAAGTTAGCCAACGTAGCAAGCTCTTCTTTTACCTCTTGATGTAGCTTTTGAATTACCTCTTCGTTTAAGCCAACATTTGACGCCTGGCTCGCATTGCTGCGACGTTCACTTAATTCTATCTGAATGTCTTTGTAAATAGGCTCGAAAAAGCTTGAATTGGAACTTGCCTTTTTAGCTTCATACAATTTCTTTCTGAGGCGCCGCGCGTATAGCTCAGATAAGTCGAAGTCGTATTGCGCATAGGACAATAATTTCAGCGCCATTGCCGAGTCAGGCGCAATTAAAATGGCAGCTTTTCGATTGAAAGATGTTTCTACTTTATCATTAAAATTTTTTGTAAAGGCAAATTGTGCGGTGCTCATTTGGTAAGCAAATCCAATACCAGAGCCGGTTTGAAGGCTATAGCTATTTGCATCGCCTACACGGCTGCTTGCAGAGCGGAAGTCAGATATCTGCAATTTGCAGGTATCGGCCCATATAATCTCATCCTGAGCAAATGTAGAATTGAAACTGAACAATAAAATAAGCGAGAAAAGGTATTTCATAGGTAAGGACACAGATTTGCAGTATTTTATTTTAACTCACGCAGTACTTCTATCAATCCATCACTTATAAATTTCAGCTCGTCCTCAGTAAGTTCCGTATGCATCGGCAGCGATATTACTTTTGGCGTGAGGTAATCTGTTGCGGGTAAGTTGTAATTGCCGCCATCCATTTTTGCAAACATCACTTGCTTGTGGCAAGGAACAGGATAGTAAATCATCGACGGAATACCTTTGTCAGCAAGCTTTTTATGCACTTCATCTCTGTTTACAGATGCGTCGAGTGTAAGTGTGTATTGATGAAATACATGCTTGCTATGTGCTGCACGATAGGGTGTAGTGATTAATGGATGATTGGCAAAAGCATTATCATAATAGTCGGCAGCAGCGCTGCGTGCCGCACAATAGTTATCAAGCTCTTTTAACTTGATGCGCAATACCGCCGCTTGTATGGTATCCAGTCGGCTATTGCAGCCTATTGTTTCGTGGTAGTAGCGCACTTTTTGTCCGTGGTTGGCAATCATTTTCAGTTTTTCTGCAAGTGCAGTATCATTGGTAAACATAGCGCCACCGTCGCCATAGCAGCCCAGGTTTTTAGATGGAAAAAATGAAGTGCAACCCATCAAGCCCATGGAACCATTCATTCCCACTGTTCCATCAGGAAAGGTATAGCTGCCGCCAATAGCCTGCGCATTGTCTTCAATTACCGGCAGGTTATGCGCCTCGGCTATTTCCAGTATTTCTTTCATATCGGCACTATGGCCGTAAAGATGCACAGGAATAATAGCCCTGGTCCTGTTGGTAATAGCCGCTTTCAGCGATTCAGGATCCATTGTGAATGTATCCTTACGCACGTCTACAAATACCGGTTTCAACTTTAGCAACGCCACTACTTCCACAGTAGCAAAATAGGTAAACGATGGCGTGATAATTTCATCGCCCGGTTGCAGGTCCAGTGCCATAAGACCTATTTGCAAGGCGTCCGTGCCATTGGCACAAGGTATCACATGCTTCACGCCCAGGTAAGCAGCCAGCTCTTCTGCAAATAGTTGCACATCCTTGCCTCCGATAAACGCCGTGCTGTCTATTACATCTGCAATCGCAGCATCTATCTCAGGTTTTATTTTTTGATATTGACGCTTCAGGTCAACCATTTGCAATGGCAGCATAGTGTTTCGTTTAGATTGGTATTGCGTACTAACGGATAATTTATCAGTATATTTTTTACAAGCGCAAAAAATTACATGTTTACTTTAAGGCTGTCGTTGCGGCGTTGGCGCTCTATGCCCAGGTTGATTAACTCGGTAATCAAGTCGCCGTAAGCCAGGCCTGTAGCTTCCCACAATTTAGGATACATGCTAATTTCGGTAAAGCCAGGCAGTGTGTTGATTTCGTTCAACACAAAGGTATTATCGCTGCGCAAAAAGAAATCGATGCGTGCCATTCCCTCACAACACAATACCCTAAAGGCTTTGATAGCCGTTGCACGCAAAGCTTCCATGGTATTGCTTTCGATGTCGCCCGGTATTTTCATAATAGCACCGGCGGCATTTACATATTTTGCTTCGTAGGAGTAGAAGTCCATCGTCGGCACTATTTCGCCTATAGTCGAGGCCTTTATTTGCTCATTGCCTAATACTGCGCACTCAACTTCTTTGCCCACAATAGCCTGCTCCACCAGTATTTTTACATCAAATGAAAATGCTTCACTCACTGCTTTTTCAAATTCATCTTTATTGCTTGCTTTATTAACACCTACTGAAGAACCGGCGTTGGCAGGCTTTACAAATAGCGGTAAACCAAGCCTGCACACTATTTCATCATAACCAGCATTGTCGGCAGCGCCTTTGTATAAAGTATAACCATCAGCAACAACGATGCCTGCATCGCGTAGCAAACGCTTGGTTACATCTTTATCCATACCAATTGCAGAGCCTAATACATCCGGACCTGCAAAAGGCAAACCTAATGACTTCATGATACCTTGTAAGGTGCCGTCTTCGCCATAAGTACCGTGCACAATAGGGAACGCTGCATCTATTGCCTGTAGTACGTTGCCATTTTCAGTGCTGCACAATACAACCTGGTCGTTTTTTCTTGCAGGCAATACGGTTGTTGCAGTTGCAAAAAAATCATCTTTTACAAGATTAATACCCGTTGCAGGATAGTCGTTGTTCAGGCACCAGTTGCCTTGCTTATCGATGCCCAATAATACCGGTTCGAAAATAGCAGTGTCAATGGCATTGTATATATTGGTTGCAGACTTCAGCGATATTTCATGTTCGGCAGATTTACCACCGAATATCACGGCCACTTTTTGTTTCATATCTATGGGTAATATCAGGTTATTTATTAGCGTAAGCGTAGTCGCTCAAGTATTCAAAATGGGCTGTTAGCACACCGTCACGACAAATAGTGGCGCGGTCCAATATCGTACTTTCTTCTTTGATTAACTCAGGCAAAATGTACTTGATAATATGCTCGCCAAAATGCATGGAAGCATCGCGTGGCAGCTCATTCGGCAAATTATCAACTGCCATTACATCGATGATATTTTCGTCATTTTTGAAAGGCAAATCTTTCGCACCGGTAGTTCTGTTATAGCCATACACCGGGTCTGCAATGGTTGACGAACCCAGATTGAGCGGCACGCTACCATCTTCATCGCAGGTAACATCAGATATTACAGACAGACGAAAATCAGGATGCTGTACATCTGTTTTTTCAAATAGTCTTGGAATGGTTTTGTCCCAGTAGATGCCGTTCATCAATACATCCGCTTTATGGGCGAATGGTAAAAATTTGCAATTATAGTCTTCGGGATGCGCATGAAAATCGTTGCGGGCGTAAAGACTCGTTTGCTTGTGGGCATACAGCGAAGCGCCTTTTAATAAAGTATAAACAGGGTATTCATATTCCTGTTCCAGAAAATCCTCCGGTTCTACGCTTTCCACATCCCAGTGGTGCATAATTTCGAGCAATCCCGCTGTAACGCGGCCTGCGCCGGTTAGTACTATTTTTATAGGCGGCAATGCTACATCCCTGTATTGGTGCAGCATATCGGCCATATCAGCACATTCGTGTGCGGGTTTCAAATTGAATTTTCCGGTCTTTCTGCCATAAGTAAGCAAGCCATTGTGTGCACCTACTACGCCGGCAAAAAAGCCAAAGCCTAATATGCGCTGACCATCGTCGTAGGTAAGCGCTTCGTAGTCAATCATCCTGATTTTCTTTTCAATCAGGGTATGCATCAGCTTTTGGTTGTAAGGTTGTTTTTTCTTGGTATGAGAAAAGAAAAAATAGGTCTTACCCGGTATTAATTTATCAACAGGTACCTCTTTGATACCGAGTAATACATCACAATCCGAAAGGTCATCCTGAAAATGCACACCTGCATTTTTATACTCATCATCTTTGAAACACCTGTTGGGCGAGGCTTCGGCCACTACGGTTATTTGCGGGTACAAATCCCGTAAATCGCTGCATTGCTGCGGTGTAAGTGCTACGCGTGTGTCCGGCGGAATTTTTCCCTCTCTTATCAGGCCTATTTTAAGCATAAATAATACGTTGGTGATTACATTTTTGCGCGGCAAAGATATAAGGATTATTGAGAACTGACAATTGCCGGATGATAGTTACCTTTGCGAAAATTTTATAAGATAATATGGCTTTACAGGCTGGTATAGTAGGATTACCAAACGTAGGAAAATCAACACTTTTTAATGCAGTGAGCAATAGCGCCAAAGCACAGGCTTCTAACTATCGTTTTTGCACTATTGAACCCAATGTAGGGCTGGTAGATGTACCGGATGAGCGTCTGGATAAATTGTCGGCAATCGTTAATCCGGAGCGTATAGTGCCTACCACTATTGAGTTTGTGGATATAGCTGGCCTGGTAAAAGGTGCTGCAAGCGGCGAGGGTTTGGGTAATAAATTTCTGGCAAATATTCGTGAAGTAGATGCTATTATTCACGTGGTACGTTGCTTCGAAGATGATAATATTTTAAGAGATGAGGGTGCTATTAATCCTGTTTCTGACAAAGAAATTATAGATACAGAACTTCAGTTGAAGGACCTGGATAGCGTAGATAAGAAAATAGTGCGCGTGGAGAAAATGGCGAAAGCCGATCCAAAGCAAAAGGCTGCGCTCGATGTATTGCTTAAATGTAAAACCTGCTTGGAGCAAGGGAAAAACATTCGCAGCTTAGGACTGGAAGGCGAGGATAGGGAAGCGATTGCGGATATATTTTTGCTGACAGAAAAACCTGTATTATATGTGGCTAATGTGGATGAAGCTTCTATGCTTACCGGCAATAAATACAGCGATGCTATTAGTAAAGTAGCTGCTGAAGAAGGTGCGCAGGTAATTATTATGAACAATAATATTGAAGCAGAAATTACCGAACTGGAAAGCCCGGAAGATAAAGAAATGTTTTTCTCGGAATATGGTCTTACTGAGCCGGGACTGAATAGGTTGATTCGTGCAGCTTATCAGCTATTAAATCTGATTACCTATTTCACCGCAGGTGTGCAGGAAGTACGTGCCTGGACGATACACCGCGGCTGGAGAGCGCCACAGGCTGCAAGTGTTATCCATACAGATTTTGAGAAAGGTTTTATCAAGGCTGAGGTTATAGGCTACGACGACTATATTACCCTTGGCGGCGAGGCTGCTGCTAAAGAAAAAGGCCGTTTGCGCATTGAAGGAAAAGAATACATCGTAAGTGATGGAGACGTAATGCACTTCAGGTTCAACGTGTAGTCATCTGCGCAGCGAAATTATTTTACCAAAAACGACATTCAATTATGAAATATACAGCAATCGATTCTAAATTACATACACAAAACAGACAACGTTTTGCAAAAGCAATGAAGTCTGATTCCATCGCTATTTTTTGCAGCAATCCTGTTGTAGCTGAAAATGCAGATGCGGTATATAATTACAAAGCTAATTCAGACGTAGTATGGCTTTCGGGTGTTACGCAGGAAAAAACTATGGTTATTCTGTATCCTGATAATGCTGATAAATCTGCGCGCGAAGTGTTGGTAATTCAGCGTCCTAACGAGATGCTGGAAAAGTGGAATGGTCATTTGCTGCGCAAAGACGAAGCAACTGCTATTTCCGGAATCACGAACGTACAATACGTGGATAGCATTGATGCACAAATTCAACTGTGGATGCACCATGCAGATCGCGTGTACCTTGATACCAACGAAAATGACCGTATCGGTGGCGATGTTTTCCGTACCGATTTATTGTTTGTGCACCAGTTTATGAAGCGCTATCCTTTGCATCGCTACGAGCGTGCTGCGCGATTGATGAAAGAACTGCGTGCAATTAAATCTAAAGAAGAAGTAGAAGTAGCACAAATAGCGGTTGACATTACACATAAAGCCTTTTTGCGCGTGTGCCAATTTGTGCAACCGGGTGTAATGGAGTATGAAATTGAAGCAGAAATTACACATGAGTTTTTGCGCAATCGTGCTACCAGACACGCTTACGGTTGTATAATCGCGAGTGGTGATCGTGCCCGTGTGTTGCATTATGTAGATAATAATCAGGAGTGCAAGGACGGCGAATTATTGCTGATGGATTTTGGTGCAGAGTATGGCAATTACAATGCCGATTTAAGCCGTACTATTCCTGTCAATGGCAAGTTCAGCAAGCGGCAGAAAGAAGTGTACGATGCTTGCCTCAACGTGCACAACTTTTGCAAGGATATTTTGAAGCCGGGCATCAACTATGCCGAGTATATAGACAAAGTAAATAAAGAGATGGAAAAGCAACTGATTAATATCGGTCTTTTCTCCAAATCAGATGTGCGCAATCAGGATCCTGAAAACCCATTGTACCGCAAGTATTTTTATCACGGAATAGGCCACCATCTTGGTCTGGACGTGCATGATATTGGCACGCGCAACCAACCTGTAAAAGAGGGTATGTTGTTTACCATCGAGCCGGGCATCTATATCGAAGAAGAGCAAATGGGTATTCGTATTGAAAACAATTACTGGCTCACTAAAAATGGTAGCAGAGATTTGTTTAAAGGCATACCTATTACAACTGAGGAAATAGAGGCCGCGATGAAGAAATAACCAGATATTTTTATACTTTTAAAGGCCGGCATTACCAACAATGATGCCGGTTTTTATTTTTTTCAAAAACACTATTTTTAAAACACGATACATACATGAGTACAATGCCCGGTTACGAGCCATTACCCCTGCCAGGACGCAATAAGAAAAAAGGCCCAGACTCAGCAGCAGTAGGCCTTATTGCAGGTCTTATCTTTCCGGTAATAGGTATCTTGCTGCTCTATTTCTTTTGGGGTAATGGCAGCTACGCTAAGTACCTTGGTATGTTTTTCGAGACCAACAATCCTTTTCGCATGGATAGCGCCTCCAAAGTGTTGTCACTATCGCTCATCGCTAACCTTGCACCGTTCTACTTTTTTCTTAACCGCAAGTGCTATCAGACTACTAAAGGTATCATCCTCGCATCCTTTCTATATTGCTTAGTAATAGTGATGTATAAATTTGTATGGCAATAAAAATTCTTTAAAAAAGTTGCAAAATAATTTGGCTAAATAAATTTCGTCTATTACCTTTGCAACCTCAAAAGAACGGAATATAGTTCTATGGTGTAAAGGTAGCACAACTGATTTTGGTTCAGTTAGTCTAGGTTCGAATCCTGGTAGAACTACAAAAGTTCGTAAAGCGGCAACTTCGGTTGTCGCTTTTTTCTTGTCTGGTATTGGCTTTCAGCCGAATTTTCTCATTTTCTACGAAGTAATTTAGCCAGGACTAAATCACTATTTTTGTTTAAATTTTTACTCAGAAATAAAACCCTGTTAAGGCCGAAAAAGCTGCTAACCACAATGAGTGTAACCGCACAAATAGAACAATATATAGCTGCGCAAACGCCGACGAAGCGCAGTGATATGCAGACCTTGCACGAACTTATACAACGCCTATTTCCGGGCTCCAAACTGTGGTTTCTTGATGGTAAAAATAGCGAGGGTAAAATAGTATCCAATCCCAATATCGGGTACGGTAGCCTTGATATAAAATACGCTGATGGCAGCAGCCGCGAGTTTTATCAAACAGGCATGAGCGCCAACACTACCGGCATTTCTATCTATATCATGGGCATTAGCGACAAGACCTATCTCGCTCAAACTTATGGCCAACAATTAGGCAAAGCCAGCATAAGCGGCTATTGCATCAAGTTCAAACGCCTTGCTGATATAGACATCCACATACTCGAGGCCGCACTGCGTGATGGTATTTCGAGAGAAAGGTTTTAAGGTTTTGTGGGCTATTTGTATTGCAAAAAGAATAGGTAAGTAATCATAACTTTTCCAAATGATGCGCAGTATGTATAGTATTAATCCATATTAAAATATTTGGACTTTTGTCCCTATTTTGTTGGAATAACCTATAACACTTTTAATTCCGTTCTATGAAAATATTTTACGCTAAGGTCAAGCTATTGTTGCTATTAAGCCTATTACTTTCCGTACTTGGAGCATTTGGTCAGGCGGAAGATAACATCTGGGTATTTGGCAGGAAGTGCGCGTTAGACTTCAACTCCGGTACGCCGGAATTTGTAACCGGTTATGAGATTAATGCGTTTGAGGGTTGCGCTTCTTTTTCTGACCCTACGGGTAATATTATGTTCTACGCTAATGTGGACAAAATATGGAACAAGATGCACGAACCAATGATGGGGAGTTCGGGAATGGAAGGAGAATTTCTGGGCTCATCAACTCAAGGTGTAGTCATATCCAAGTATCCGGGCACCGACAGTTTGTATTATGTATTTACTATAGAGCCCTGCGTTGCAGAGCCTGCCTTGTTGAGATATCATATTGTTGACATGAGCCTAGATGGTGGGCTGGGCGGCGTTTTAGAAGCAAAGAAGAATATTGTTCTCGATAGTTTTGTTTCAGAGAAAATGACTTTGACTAAAGATGACTATTGCGGTTACTGGTTAATAGCTTTTAGCCACGAAGACTATAGTTACCGCAGTTACCATATTACCGATACGGGCATAGCCGCACCTGTGATTTCGGTAAGTACGGTTTTGGCCGGATCTGAAGATGTGTGCGCTCATGGGGAACTGAAAGTATCGCCTAACGGAGCTCAGATTGCCAATGCGCGGACTGATATCTCCGGCTTTGAACTTGCTTCGTTTAACAAAGCAACGGGTGTAGTAAGTAACACCGTGCATGTAAGTAGTGATTACATGTTTGCTGGTTGTGAGTTCTCGCCTAATAGTAAGCTTGTGTATGGCGTTTCGAGCCGTATCATCCAGTACGATCTTTCCGGTTTCCCCTCAGCAAGCACTATTGAAAGTTCGGCTTTCGATTTAGGTCTATGGGAAACCAATTACCTTTCGCGCAGAGCGTCAAATGGGAAGATTTACCTGACACACATGTTTGGGGCTTCAATTACGGTCATCAATAACCCCAATAGTTTAGGCACGTTGTGCGATGTTGCTTCAGAGGCTATATTGATTCCTACAGGACATACTGCCAGAAGTAGTTTAGGTACATCTACTCTTGTGAATTTGCACGGGCAGACTGGCAAGACGCTTGATGTACCTTTTTGTCCGGACGATGGTAGCATAGTGCTTGAAGGCGCAGAGGGCAGTACCTATTACGAGTGGAGTAACGGAGTTGTAGATAGAAGCACGACAGTGGATACTGCCGGAATATACTGGCTGAAACGTAGTGATGGTTGTATCGTAATAGTAGACACGTATCGCGTTACTGAAACAGATTGTGGCTTGAGCGTGCATCCTGATGTTGATGTCACAAGCGAAGTCAGGCTATATCCCAATCCTTTAGAAGGTGACTATATTTCTATCGAAAGAAAAACGGCCAAACGCGCGCCGGTATTGATTTTCGACTGCATCGGAAAAGAAGTTTACAAAGGTTACATAACAGGGGAGAGGAGCAGTATAAAAATTGCCGACTTGCCGCCTGGTATCTATATCGTGCAAATAGGCAATGTCAGGAAAAAGCTGGTGGTTAAATAGGGCTTTGGGATTTTAAAGTGACGCTAAGGTTAGTGGTATGTTTTTAAACTTTACACGCTGATTCAACAAGAGTGTAAGCTACGTTTACATCGTTTATTTAAACCTTAATTATTTTGTCTGCTCGCGGTAGTTTTTTATTTGTCCTTAGTAGGAGAGTTAAGGATAGCCGAGTTTATGCAGAGTAAGAGTAACGTCGGATTCGAAAAATACGATAAAATAGTGCCGCAGGCTACTGTTATACACGTGTTATTTTTGTGTATTCGAGCTTAATTTTATCTATATCAAACACATCTACGTCTAAGCAATTGAATTTTTCAGGATAGAATATAGCAAGATTATATCCTTCAGAATATAAAGAGCTTTTAAATTCTATTCCATCAAATCCCATAGATTTTATTAATTCTGAAAGATATTGCGTAGGTAAATAATCTAACTCACTATCATTTTTTCTTCTGGGTGTAGAAAGTTCCTGTTCCAATTTATCAATAAAAGAACCGTGTATCATAACTTCCTCTAATGATTCAATTTCTGCTAATCTGAATACATCATAGGTTTGACGACTTAAATTGACTACTCGAAGGTTTTCTTCAAGCCTAAAAGTACCTATGGAAACATAATCATATAAACTAGCTCTTGCTTCAAATAAAGTTGTAGTAATATCATTAGCCAAGTATAGGTATGAAATCCCGTGTGGATTTGCTCTACCACTTTTTGCTAAATGATTTGGTGGGTTCCCCATTTCATTTGCCGGATATCCCTTTGTCGTGTTACTTATTCGAGCCCTGTAGAATTTTTTTCCTTTTGGCACTTCCTTTTCAAAATACCGGAATAGACTTTTCAATTTTTCAAGGTCTAAAGCATTTACAAAATGAAATCTATTTACAGATTTAATCTCATCACAAAACTTATCCCACGAAAGAGCAAGAGGCTTTATAATCACGTCTTCAATATCGGAGTTGTGATATTTTAAACGTACTGGGTTGTCTAAAACATTTTGATAGTCGGCTAAATCGTCTTGAATAATATCTGTAATCAGTTGCTTTACACAATCAGCGTCAATAAGTTTTTGTGTGAAAACTTTTTGAGAAAAGTCAACGATTATCTGCTCTTCAACAGGTTTACCATCATCAGTATTTACCTCATACAAATCTAATATTCCCTTAAAGAAAATACTCAATTCGGATGCATCATAAATACTTGCATTTTCAGAATTACAATAATCACATTTACCTGTTGTTTTGTTTCTAAAAATGACATCATTTATATAATTGCTTTCAAAACAATTTGTACAACAATTCATAATTTTAGATTAATTTCAGAACTAAGTCAATGTGATTCATAAGAGAAAGTTTTTTCAAAGTACCAAGGCCTGGGAAATGTCCATTAGCGTGAAATTCTCTAAAAATAGGGATAGCCACCGAGTTATAACCCGTAGTATCACACCAAGCAATTAATTTGTTTAAAGCTTCTTCAAACTTTCCTGCTATATCTGATTGATCATCGTTAGAGTCTGATACAAAGTGTTTGACTTTTATTTTTTTGGTATTTGCATCGGCATAAGACAAGTGAATAGCAACTGCATATGGTAAAAATCCACTCTCTGAATATTCTTCTCCTATAGACAAATAGTCTGAAAATCCAGCAAACCCTTCATCTTGGTAGTACAAATGCTCTTCTGAAAAATCGCTTTCATCTGCTTGTAAGTAATCAGCATTTCTATCTTGAGACTTGAAGTAATCATCGCATTCAATTAAGGTCTCTCTTTCAAAGTTTCTAAAATACCTTCTACTTGTTAGGGATAGATTAATTACGTTGTATTTTATTTGAAAATGTTGCTGATAAGGTGCAAGAATTTCCAAAATGTTATCTGAAGCTACGTTATGTATAACACTTAAAGATTCGAACAAGTCTGAATTTTGCTGTAGTACACCCAGAAGTGCTGTGTGGTTATTACGACTATTGAAAATAATTCCTACTTGATAATTTCTATAAGTACCTATACAATTTCTTAAAGCTGTAAATATTGCATTTGGGTCATTAAATGTTCCTACTTGAGGATTGACAATTACCGTGAAATTGATATTATTGCTGGCTAAACCTGATATAGTAGTCTTTAAAGTCGAAGAATCTTTTACAGGTTCTATTATCGGTGAAACTTTCGCTCTGTTATTTACAAGTACTTCCGGTATTAATTCTCTAATACCAATCAGTTCAAACTGTTTGCCTCTTATATAGGGTTGGTACATACGTTTTTGCTTGCTAAAAAGTGATATAAGTTTTGGTATTCCTGCTGATTCAAGTCTAAAGAATTACAAATATGTTTAAGTTCTTTAGGGGTATTATTAGATTTCAATAAACTCGGTTGTTGTAATTTACGCTCCTTAAGCTTATTTAAAACCTGTCTTTGAAAATCTGTAATCTCAAGTTGCGATAAAAGCGAATAGCATTCTTTGAAGATTTTAGTATTAGGGACATCTGGCAGTGAACCGAAATTCGATATTACTAAATCCAAATATTCTTGCTTTCTTATGATTTTAAATATTGTTTCAAAATCGAATAACAAAGAATTACTTTCAGCCTCTTTTAAAATGTTCAACTTGTTTTTAGCATCCAACGAGATAACCCCAATATTTGTAGTGGCATATTCGCTAATTATTTTTTTAGCATTTTTTTCATCAGTAACGACATATACTTTATCAGCAAATTTCTGATAATCACATAGCTGTTTAGATAACTTGCTTAAACCATCAAGCTCTGTTTTGATTTCATAAATTCTAACAGCACCGTTTAGCAAAACCAAATCAGCTTTTGAAGCACCAACTTTTAATTCATTAATAGCTAAGGTTTCACTTAAGCTATAATTCTTTATAATATCAAGTGTTATGTTATTTTTGTAAATGTATTCACATCTATAATTTTTTTGTAAGGACTTGTACAAAAATTTAATTATATCCAGATTTGAATATTCATTATGAGAACTTATATATTTAGCAACTTTTTTCTCAAAAGGCAAAAAGTCATTTTCCCTAACTATCTTATGAAAAACAGGGGGTGAGAATACTTGGGAAAGCATTCTTAAACTTTGAATATTTTGCACATGACTTTTCACACTACAAAGTTAAACTTTTATTGGTTTTTATTAATCGAAACTGAAAGTTCGAAAGAGCAATTAAGTCAGAATAGACTTTCTACTCACATAGCTCGCGATTGAAACATTGCACCTTATGCATGAGACTTTATTGCCCCAACACTAAAGTTTTTTACAATTAGGGGTAGCTGATTTTTTGCTAGTTATTCTCATCGCAAGAAAACCATTGGTGGTTTATTGTAAATTACCGTATTTAACCTCTAAATTTAAAATCTATGTGTTGAAATATTTTTGCATTTTTCGATTCCATTCATTCATGTTTTCATGTACAACTCTTTCTCTAAACGATGGAATGCTACGGGCTGTTTTTTTATCAAGTTGAAGGTCTTTGTCGAAACTGGAAAGATCAAAGATGTAAGTTGCATTTCCAGATTTGAGGTTTTCTAACACCATAAGATTATCATCAATAAACTCAAACATAAGATAATCATTAAACCCAGCGTTTCCCGCTGTAACCTCAGTCGGGTTTTTCTCTTTAAGCAGCGCAAATCTATATGAATTACCCTTGCCAGTTTCCGAGTAATCTGAGGCGGCAAGTTGTCTCTCGATGGCTTCCAATTTCTCCATGACTGAGCCATACTGACCAGCAGGTAAAATGCTGCGATTTTTATATTTTGTTATTGGGATGATTGGCTCAAGTTTTTCGTCAAATATTTGATAGTATCGTCCAAGTTGAATAGCAATATTCATCGAAGCAGTCGCTATTATGTGATGATTATCACTTGCAACATAAGTCTGAATGGGAAAATGGAGAATTATTTCTTTCTGCGGAGTAACACTTCGATGTAAAACGAGATTAAACCGGTGCATGAGTTCTTTTTCCCAAACGCTAAACTCCCTGTTATAACTTATCTGCTTTTCAAAGCGATGACTATAATAATCTATGAAAACAACTTTTGAAATTTTTACTCCAGGGCTTTTTTTTTACGAATTTTCCATAAGTATTTTCCTTCAAGACACCCGATTTGCCAGTTATTATAGACGAGTGTACTCGTCCAGAAATTAAATCATTTAATATTGGATGTTCCCTCCCAGCATCAGTTAGATTACTAATGCCGAATCCAATAAAGTACCGCTGATTTGGAAGAACAATATCTTTCAAATACTTTGAAGAATTTAATACACGATTCATGCTAAAAATTTATATTTCAAATATAGCCCTTTAATATGAGAATTAAAGTATGAAATAATCTGATTTATTTTTATGTTTTCTTCTTCGGCAAAATGTAATGTGCATTCGAAAGTGTGTCGCAATGGCTCACGCATTCCCACGCGTGAGGGATAGAAAGGGCGGCGACGAAGGAGCCGGTGCGCAGCACGGTAGCGTAGCGAACCCCTGCATAGCCCGGCCTAAGCTTGCGCGGGTCGTAATCGTTGCGATTGGTTAAAACTACTAAGCGCAAGCATAGGACACGCCCAAATGATACTATGCTACAATAGCTATCAATATTCGTTTGTGGTTAAATTGTCCTCGCGAAAATCCATTTAACTCGTATTGAATTTTTGCGCGCAATGACAAGATTATGTGTTATCTATCTCGTTAAGTTGCGCACATTGTCTTTGTAACTGCGGCCGATGGGAATAGAAATACCGTGCACCGATAACTCGTGGCTGCCTGCCTGATCTATAAAATGCGGCTGCACGGCATAGCTGCGATGCACGCGCAAAAAGCTGCTGAAAGAGGGGTTTTGTAATAAATTGCCGAGCGAGGAAAGCACGCAGTAACGTTTTTCTTTGGTAATAACTGCGGTATAATCTTTCAACGCTTCGAGGTACAGTATATCGCTGCTGCGGACTTTTACCTGCGTGTGTCCATCTTTAATGAAAATAGTATCGCCCTCCAGGCTGTGGTCAAACAGCGAAGATTTGTTGCGCAATTGCATATAGGCCTCGAGCCGCTGCATAGACGCGTCAAAGCGTGATGCGTTTATGGGTTTTACAAGAAAATCAAGCGCAGCCAGGTCGAAACTATCTACCGCATAATCGGGGTAAGAAGTGATGAAAATACAGGCTTCCGCATCCATCAATTGTTGCCGAAATTGCAGTCCGCTCATCTCGCCCATATCTATATCCAATAGTAATACCTGCGGTTGCGTATCTTGTATGGCCTCGAGTGCTTTAGCTGGCGCGTCGTACACGCCCACTATGTCCAGGAAAGGATATTTTCTGGCATAGGCAACCGTGGTAAGGCGGTCTATTTCATCATCATCTATAATTATGCAACGGTACGTCATAGGTAGGAGTTTGTTGTCAAATGTAAGTTTATGCTGCTATATTTCGTGTTAGCTTTTGCTTCATCATATTCGGCTAATTGTAGTAGCAGTCGCGCGTGTATTTTATTTACGATTATTACAGTCCTGTGTAGGCCTGATATTGGCTATTTAATACCTCACTGATAAATTTAGGATTATGACCGGATAGCGAGCGGAAGTCACGGATAAGGTGCATTTGGTCAAAATAGCCGCAGGTATGTGCAATGTCTGTCCATGTTTTTTTAGGGTGTATTTCTTTTAGTTTATAGGCGTCGGCAAATCGTCTTATCTTGTTGTACAACCGCGGCGACATACCAATCTTTTCTTTGTAATGCCGTTCCAATTGGCGTGTGCTCATGCCTGCTGCGTATGCAATATCGGCCACGCTTTTTCCCGCAGGCATTTGATTGAGTAGCGCGTCGATTCCGTCGGCGGCACTATTTTCCTTCTGTAATTTTTTCAGAAAAAAATCGTCGAGTAAAGTTTTAATTGTTGGCAGGCAGATGGTGGATGAAAGCCTTTCTACAAGTTCGTTTGTTCTGTTGCCGAATACGGTTTTGCCCTCTATATGACAATCCATCAGTGTGTGAATAGGGCATTTGCCCAGTAAATAGAACTGTCCGATGTTCTGCATCTCGATAGCAATCACGCGGTGTTGCGGCTCAAAAAGTAATGTTACGGGTTTGGTTTGCGGCCCTATTATCAACATGTCCTTTTTTGTTTCTGTAATGCCTCCGTCGAATGTCACATTTACAGAGTTGCCCAGATATAGCATGATGTACTTCTTGTGGGTAGGTGTAAAAAAGTAGAACCGACTACCACCATCAGTCATGAAGTCTATCGTGCTATGTAGATAGGCGCGTATAAAGGGTTTTAATAAAGGATGAGGAATAATAGCATCAATCATTTCCTGCGTTTTTTGCTATTCGTGCAAGCTAATTTACGATAATATTTTATGTCTTCAATGGCTTTGCTATTACTTTATTTGATGTCGCATGTATGCTATTTTTCGGTTATTAGTTAGGCTTATTTTGTACAATATATAATTGCCGATTGCATCGCCTGTCGTTGGTCTATTTAAAACGTCGTTTGTCTATTGGTGTTCGTTGCGGGTGCATTGCATTGTTATTTTTGAGACAGGAATGCTGAAGCAGTAGCCTGCCAATCCAGCCAATTAGCAGCATCATAAAAAAACCAATCAACCACCTCTCATGAAAGCTCAACTACATTTATTGCTACTACTACCGCTCTTTCTTAGTGGCTGCGAGAAGTACGACACAGCCCAGTCGAGGAACTTTGATATAACAGAATACATGATAGTGGGTAAAGCAATTGACGGCCATAAAGTTGATGCATCGCTTCCTTACATCATTACATTCGACGCCAGCGGTAGAGCTATTGTTTACACCGTCGACGACAGGCAGGAAGCGGATTACAAAGTAAGCGGTAGCCGGATTACATTGGCTGGGTTAGGCTATATTGAGATAGAAAACAGGCAGGTAACTAAAATGTCGTTATCGAATATTCAATTGACTAACGGCGTACTGATAAAGCCAAGTAAGGCATCAGAAAATGATGCTTACCCTGATGGTTATTACATGATATGGAATGCTAATGGCTACGCTGTAAATAATAGCTGGATCAGAGACTATAAAATTACTGTAGCGGGCAATAGTATCACAGAATCCTGGATGCAACATAACGGCAGCAGAACGAAAAAATGGGCTGCTATTACAAGAAATTACAACCATACAAGAGAGGGTAGAAGCGGCAGTGGCGCGGCTTATGCCGACCCTAAATTAATACTCTACATGAATCCTGATGATGGTACACAGCAGTGCTGGCTTGAGGCATCGGGGCAATATCATTATTATCAGTATTAAATTTAAAATTGGCAGAGGCTATGTTTTTTTGCAGAGTGATAGCAAGTTAGATGCAACAATCGAGTATAAATGGTTGTTGTCCATTTTCAATCAAGCAATTAACTACGTAAACAAATATGCAGCTATTTTCTATCAGCCGCAAGGCTTGCGCTACGCTAATGGTAGCCGTAATTCCCGCATTTTTAATCACATCTTGTGGCAATCCGGATAAGGATGCATCATCAGATAAAAAAAGCCAAAACACCTCCGGTAAATCCGCTTCGAGTGAGGCTATTACATTACCAGTGTTGGATGCACTTTTCTTTGAGGAAAATTTTGAGCAGGAGCTTAAAACTAAATTGCAATTAACAGATAAACAGATAACGCAATTGAAAGAAAGTGCGCGCGCCTCTGTTTCTGATCTGGATGAAAGCGATGGCGAGTATTTAGGTTCCAACAAGACCGCCGTGCAGCTTTCGAAATCACGCATCACTGAAATTATAGGCGAAGAAAAAACAAGCCGATTGTACCAACTGGCAGCCGAAAGGTATGCGCAAGGCGATATAGCAGGCTTATGGCCAACGAAGCCTAATTCTATACCTGCAGATACCCGTATCGTGGTCAACGCGCCGGCTTTCAGGATGGATGTTTTTGATAACGGCAAGTTGATAAAGAGCTATAAAGTAGGTATTGGCTATCCGGAGTTTCCGCTGCCGACTGGCATGCGCAGAACGGAACAAATAATACTCAACCCCACCTGGACACCGCCGGATGAGCCCTGGGTAAAAGGCAAAGTGCAGGCGGGTAAAAAAGTGCCTGCCGGTAGTAAGCTCAATCCGCTCGGGCCTATTAAAATACCAATAGGCTTGCCGTCTTTGATTCACGGCGGTAAGGCTGTAGAAAAGTTGGGCACATTTGCATCGCATGGCTGCGTGGGGCTTACGGATGCACAGGTAAAGGAGTTTGCAAGTTTGCTGGGGCAATTATGCGAGACAGTACTCCCCGCTGATAGTATTGCGGCGATAGGCCAAGAAAAGACTAAAACAAGAACCGTAAGATTGACTAAGGCAATTCCTGTAGAGCTGCGCTACGAAACGGTTGTAGTTGAAAATGGCAACCTGCATTTGTATCGCGATGTATACGAACGCGGAACCAATACAATGGAGGAAGTAGCGAAAGTATTGGCTATTTATAATCTTAAAATGGAAAGCTTGAGTGCAGAGGAACGTGCAAAAATAGAGCAGGGTATAGCAGCTATGAACCGCGATGCCAAAGGAAACGAAGTAGCGGATGATACTGCTACGGGTAAAGATAAGAACAGCAACAAAAAATCCTCCGGAAGCAAAGTAACCAGAACCATTGCCGGTAAAAAGGAAATAATTATACCAATTGCTAAGCTGAATGGAAAAGGCTATCCCGCTGCTGTTAGTTTGAATGAAGGAAAATAATTGTCGCAGAACGAGATGAATAGGGAAGGGTTGAATGTATGTTCAATCCTTCTTTTTTTGTAAAAAGAAAAAAGCAACCAGTTTTAAAACTGATTGCTTTTCGTAGGGAAGACAGGGTTCGAACCTGCGACCCCCTGGTCCCAAACCAGGTGCGCTACCGGACTGCGCTACTTCCCTAACTCTTCGTTTAAAGTGGTAATAACTAAGTATTTGCCGCCCTAATCGGGTGCAAATGTAAGACGGGTTTTTGGTTCTGCCAAATATTTTTACTCAAAAATAAAATATTTTTTTCGTTGTGTACTTTCTGCTGGATAAAGCACCGTATTCCAATGCTATAATCGTTGCGTCGAGTTTATGGAAAAAGAGGTCGCATATCGCGACCTCTAATATCTGCGTTAGCTCAGTCAGGCGTTGCCCCTATTAGTACCTGGGAGATTTTTCATGATCAATTCGTGTTGTAATCTTTTTTGTTTGGCTATTCTTTTGCCTCTGAAAAATAAATAGAGATTGAGAAATAGCATTACACCGAGGTAGATACTGAAGCCGCCTAATTTATAGCTGAGCACTTCAATTGTTTGTTGTGTATTGGCAAGCAGGCCGTTAATCTTTAGGATGTACAGTGCAAAGCCTATATTCAATAAATAGAAGCCAAGTCGGAAGAGGGTATTAGTAGACACTGCAATATCTTCCCTGCCGCCGAAGATGTCTTTCATAAATACAAGGCTATTTCTGAAAAGATTACGGGCGACATACCAGGTGAGTCCTAAAGCGATAGGAAGATAGATAAAATAGGCGAGCACCATTTGGTCGGTTTTCATAATTACAAAATTTAATGAGTGATTGAATTGTGTTTTTTAGAAAGAAAATAGATGAGTAAAATGTTGAAGTAGTGAGTAACAGCAAGTATGAGTATTAAAATGCCTAAGTGTGTGCTGAGTGAGGAAATTAGCTGCGGTAAAGAACGAATATATTCCCAGAAACGCAGCGTGATAAAGCAATAGCCGATATTGAACAGGTAATAGGCTACCAGCAAAATATTGTTGATGTTATCCGCCTGATGAACATCGTCTTTTATCAGCCTGATAATGAATACACGACCATTTCGATGAAACAATCTACCTACCAATACTATGATGTATAGTGTGATGCACAAGTAGATAATATAGGCTGCTATATTGCTGTTCATGATGATAAATTGAACAATGTGATGAACGCCTTTTGTAATACAAATCTACAAGTAATTATTGTATTTTCAAAAAATATTGAAAATTAAATTTAGGATTTTCTTGAGTTTCAGACCAAAAAAAAAGCACCGCAACTGAATGTTGCGATGCTTGCTTAAATAGGTTACACGCCTTTAATAGCCTGCTTCTACGTTATTGAGGCCGTAATAGTACATGCCTCTTTTACCCGGATACATACCGCCCAGTTGTATACTTTCTGCCTGAGAAAGCAATGCTTGCAGGTCTTGCGTATTTCTAATAGGTTCATCATTAACCGAAGTAATCACAAATCCTTTTTGAATATTTGTTTGCTTGCCCAATGCACCGCTGCGGTCTATGTCGGTTACAGCTACGCCGCCGCTAACGCCATATTCCCTTTTTTCCTGTGCAGATAATTCTTTAAAATTAGCACCCAGCATTTGTATCACACCGTCGCCCGCCACATTGCTTACAGAGCTTTCGTTCTTAAGTTCTACGGAAGTGTTGTAAGGCTTGCCGCTGCGCAAATAGCTGATGCTGATTTTATCGCCGGGATGATAGCGTGCAACCTGTTCCTGCAATTGCGACGAACTTGAAATAGTGGTAGCATTAATAGCGGTAATGATATCGCCTTTGCGCAAGCCAGCCGCTGCCGCGCCACTGTTGGCTCTCACATTGGCTACATATACGCCTGTAGTATTTTTGTAGTCGTCTTTACTGATGCCTAAGCTCAACGCTGTTTTCTCATCCATCTTGGTAAAGTCGGCCAGCTCTGCACCTATATAGCCGCGCTTAACCGAGCCAAATTTGATGATGTCATTTGCAACTTTTTGTGCCAGATTGGAGGGCACCGCATAAGAATAGCCTGCATAGCTGCCGGTAGGCGATGCGATGGCGGAGTTGATGCCTATTAGTTGCCCTTGTGTATTGACGAGCGCGCCGCCGCTATTACCGGGGTTTACAGCCGCATCGGTTTGAATAAAAGATTCAATAGCACTTCGGTTGTTGCGTTGGTTAATACCTATAGAACGGCCTTTAGCACTTACAATTCCTGCTGTTACCGTCGCATCGAGATTAAGCGGGTAGCCCACAGCAAGTACCCATTGACCCAGCTTTACATCATCACTATTGCCCAGTGTGATATAAGGCAAGTCGGCGCCGTCTATTTTTAAAATAGCAAGGTCGGTAGATGGATCAGCGCCTACGACTTTGGCTATTTGTGTATTGCGGTCGTTGAATGTTACCTGCACCTGATCTGCACCTTGTATCACATGGTTATTAGTAAGGATATAGCCGTCGGCAGATATAATCACACCAGAACCAGCGCCCATTTGATCAGGTATTCTATATTGACGCGGACCGAATAAAGCGCTGAACGGATCATTATCCGGCGTGCTGGTTACCGTTCGCCCTTGAGTTAACGTCTTTACATGCACTACAGAGCGAACTGCTGATTCTGCCGCCGGCGAAAAATCAACGGGCTGCGTAGCGGGCCCGCCCGATGTGGACGCGTAATGAACCGGAATATTTTTGTTGTTATCGGAGAAAATAAAATTATTGCCCGATAATTTATTGACACCATACAAGGTGCCAAGAGAGGTGACAGCCGCGGTAAGTACTACCGGAACGATGGTTTTTTTCATATTAATCAATGCTATTTTTTATTAAAGTTGTTTTGCTTAGAAAATAAAAAGTAGAGTTGATATCATAGATGATTTTAGCGTGTTTTTATTCAATTATTTGTTGCTCAAAAATACTTTTGTTTGAAAGCCAGTATAGTTAAGCGGTTGTTGTTTTGATAATTTTTAAGAATACCTGATATGTTCAGGTATTCGATTCCTGCATTATAACGAAGAAAGAAATGCCATAGTATCTACACCATCTGCATAGTCAAATAGGGTAGGGGATTGGCTTCCTCCCGGTAATACTATGTTCTCATATTTAGTTTCCGTCTTTGCCTCGATGCATTGAATATTGTCGTCCTGCGTTAGTTGTTCTATCAGCGATTGCTTATCGGTATAGTAGCTATAGTGCAATACACTGATTGGTGCGTACACACTTTCGTTTGGCACCATCAACAATACGTTATTCGTCATGTAATGCACCTTATTCAGTAAGTATAGCGCCAATTGAAAATCATAATTGTTTTTGTATTTATTATGAAATTCATGGTGCGCATATTTACTGAAGCTACCGAGCAAAGCTTCAAAATTATAGCCCTCCGGTACCCATATTTTAGTAACGTTGCGGCAGCCCAATCCGTAGTAGAGCGATACATCATCGGCTAATTGTTCCAGTTCCTCTGTCGACTCAGTTCCATCAAGAATAGCCACAGACGTGCGATTGCGGCGAATGATGTGTGAGTATTTTGCAAAGTATTGTTCAAAATAGCGGGCGGAGTTATTGCTTCCGGTTGCAATATAAGCATCGCAACCTTTTAGCATTTCGGCTTCCTGTACCTGCTGGTCAAATTCGGGCGCGATGCTGTACAGCCAGCGAAAAATATGCTGCCAAAGCACCGTGTCTTTGGAAGATAATTTTATGCGTAGCGTATGACCCGCTATAAATCCGCAAAGAAAATCATGGAAACCCACTAGCGGAATATTACCCGCCATCACAATGCCCAAAACCTTACCGGTAGGCTCATTCGAGAGATTGCTATAATGACTTGTCCATGCTTCTAACTTGCTTTTATCGAGAAATTGCTCCGTTATAGCGGCTACCGCATGTTCGATATAGTCAATCGTAAACCATCCGTTTTGCCTGAATGCATTCTCTTTTGCCAACGCCCAATCTTCACTATCAGACCTTAAATAATTGCCCAACTGTACCATCAACTCTATTCTTTCTGCTAATAAGCTCATAAGGATGTTTTTTTCTGACTGCGAAATTGTAAATTTGCAGCGTTAAAAACAATTTTTTAATTCAATACGTTGTTATTGTAGTGTTGAACAACATTACATGAATCAATAATCAAAATATTTACAAGAGAAAATGGCTATTAAAATAACCGACGAATGTATTAACTGTGGAGCTTGTGAGCCGGAATGCCCTAATAATGCTATTTATGAGGGTGGTGTAGAATGGCGCATAGCAGATGGTACCGAAGTGAAAGGCGAATACACATTGATGAACGGACAAGTAACAACTGCGAGTGCATCGCACGATCCGGTATCAGTAGATATGTACTATATCACTGCTGATAAATGTACCGAGTGTCAAGGTTTCCACGAGGAGCCTCAGTGCGCTGCAGTGTGCCCTGTAGACTGCTGTGTGCCGGACGAAATGTATGTGGAAACTGTAGATGAATTACAGGCAAAGAAGGATAAGCTGCACGTATAGTTTGTTTATAGGCCTTTCGACGATATTGAAAATGCCCGCTCTATCCGAGTGGGCATTTTTAATTGCATAGTTGATGTGTGATGCAAAAAAGAAAGAGTGGAAATTCATAAGAACTTCCACTCTCTTTTGTCTATAATTATATCTAATTACAGATAATCAGACTATTTCAAATCGCAGCTAACAGAGCCAGTGATTTCCATAGCATCACACGCTTTTTTAGCATCTGATTTTTTTACATTTTTCATTTGGATGTCAGCAGAAACGCCATTAGTTGTACAAGTACAAGTAAAGTCTTTTTTACAAGAAGTGAACATAGCGATTGACATAAATGCTACAGCAGACAAAGCAACAATTTTTTTCATGATTTAATTTTTTGTGTTTTTTTAAATTATTTAGCAATAGTATAACATTTCATTAATTCTTGCAAGTGTTTTAAATAAATTTTTTTGCGCTTTCTTTTCGGTACTGCTCAAAGGTTATTCTAATTTACAATCACCTCCGCCGATATCCATTGCCTCACAAACAATTTTGGCTTCCGGCCTTCTACTGTCAGGAATTTCTGTTACTACTTCTTGTCCGTTGAAATTACAGGTACAGGTAAAATCCTTTTTGCATGATGAAAATAGTGCAATTGCCATGACGGCAACTGCGGATAGGGTAATGATTTTTCTCATTTCAAATAAATTTTTTAGAGTTATGTTGGCAAACGTATAAAATTTTGATAATAAAATCAATTTTGGGTGAAAATTTATTTGCTTTTTCGTGCGTCAATTCTCCTCTATAATTTGATTACCTTTGCGCCCTTATTTATCGAGATATGTTTGAATTACGGAAGTTTATAGTGCTTTATCGTTTGCCATTAGCTGTATTATTTATTGCCGGTGGTATTCTGTTGGGAATTAAAGTTACCTGGTGGCTTGGTTGGCTGCCTATATTTATTGCAGTACTGATGGTGGTTGCTCACTTTATGGTGGGGCCGGTTACCCTGATGCAACGCTATATTGAGAGCGGAGATGTAGAGGGAGCGCAAAAGCTGATTGCAAAGGTAAAATACCCTAATTTATTATTCAAGCCTATTCGCTCGGCTTATTATATGCTCAAGGCTAATTTTTCTACCATGAACCAAGACCTCGATTCTGCGGAGGCTGAGTTGAGAAAAGGTTTGGAATCGGGTATGGATGATAAGGATGCAAAAGGTATGGCATATTTGCAACTGGGTATGATAGCTGCGCAAAAAGGGAATATGAAAGATTCATATGAGCATCTGCGCAAAGCTGTACAGGCAGGATTGCCTGATGCAGACAGTACCGCAACTGCCTATTTACAGTTAGCAGGTATTTGTATGCAACGCCGCAATTTTACAGGGGCTAAAAACTATTATGCAAAGGCTAAAGCTGCGAAGCCGAAAGGCGAGCAAATAGTCGAGCAACTGAACGAAATGAAGAAATACATGTCGCGTATTCCGGGATAGTATAGCAGATGATATTTGCATAAAGCAGTGGACGATGTTCACTGCTTTTTTTTATTTAAGTCATAGGTTAGTAGCTTGTTTACTTTTTAGAATGACCATCACAATAGGCACGTAGCCTAAATGGCTTTGGTAAAGATAGAGCGTAACCTGTGTAGTATATTTGATAATAGCCTGATTGCTATTTAGATGGGAGCTGAGTTGCTATTTCATCTGCAACGAAAAATTTTAGTATTTTCCCGAAAATAAATTTGGAATGTTAAAAATAAAGTGCGTACATTTGCACTCCATTCAAAGGGATGGCACAGTGATTTTCGATAGAAAATATAGTGAAATAAAGTTCAAAAATAATTTTGGTTGAGTCACAAAAGGTTATTACCTTTGCAATCCAAAATAACCAAAACGCCGCGTTGGTCAATCGGTTAAGACGCCTCCCTTTCACGGAGGAATGACGGGTTCGACTCCCGTACGTGGTACAAAAAACAACATCGTTGTTTACAAAATTTAAAGCCTGCAAATTACTTGCAGGCTTTTTTGTATCTCTTATTTGTGTTAGTCTTTACCCTATTTCAATGGCAATGTAAACCAGAATGCGCTGCCTCTACCTAATTCGCTCTCAACGCCTATATCGCCGTTATGCTTCCTGATGATTTCGGCTGTTATATATAGTCCTAATCCAAGGCCGGGTACAGAGCTGCTGCTTTGGTCGGCACGAAAGTATCTTTCAAAAACGTACTGCTTTTTATCGGCTGCAATGCCCGGTCCTGAGTCAGTCACGCATACACGTGCACAATCATCCGTCGATGAAATATCTATTTTTATTTCCTCGGTATGTGGTGCGTATTTTACAGCATTGCTCAGCAGGTTTACGATTACTTGCTCAATTAGTTGCTCATCAGCATAGATAACCTGGCTATTTATACCCGTGATAGTTAAACGATGTTGAGCAATCGAGGTAATGTGGCTGCAGCACTCTTTAACTAAGGTAACAATGTCAAAAGGTGTTTTATACAGCGGAAACCGTCCCTCGCTGATTCGATTACTATTGAGCAGCATATTTACCAGGTCGCTCAGTTTGTTCATGCTTCTGTTGGCCTGATTTACCAGCAGTCCCAATGTGTCTTTAGTATCTTCCAACGGAACCAATCGCTCCAATACTTGCAAAGAAGCTTTTAGCGAGGTCATCGGTGTTTTTAATTCGTGGCTTGCTACACTGATAAAATCATCCTTTTGTTGCAGCAATTTAATGCGGCTGGTAACATCTGTAAACGTAAGTGTGCAACCTGCTACTTTACCATTGTCGTCAAATAGTGGGGCAGCATTCAGCGATATGTATATTTTGTCGCGCTCAGGTATCACGATGCCTATTTCCTGTGCAAATACAGACTTACCGGTTGCCAAGGCTGATAACAAAGGATGTTTCTCTTTCGATAGGGTAGTGCCATCAATTCTTTGATTTTTCCAGAATGGGTGGAAGAAGCCATGCGCTATAAAATGCTTTTCACTTACATTTAAAATCTGTTGTGCCATCTGATTGGCATAAACAGTATTTCCCAAATTATCGCAAATCAATACACCTTCCGCCATCGTGTCCAATATGCTTTGCAAGCGGCTTTCATTGGCACGTAGATTCTTTTCCAATATATTTTGTTCCGAAAGAATAGCTTCCAATTGTATGCGCGCCATTACCTGGTCTGTTACCTCTACAGCCAAATCCATTACACCTATGATTGTGCCATTGTCGAGCAGTGGCCGGTAGCTAAAATTGAAATAGCGTGTTTCAAATATTCCGTTGCGCAGCATCCGCACAGGTACTTCTTTGCCGTCAAATTCCTTTCCCGATCTGTATGCTTCAAAAATCAATTCCACCGCAGGCTCTCCCTTAAGTTCGGGCATACTTTCTAATATCGGATGACCCAATACCGACGCATCTTTACCCAAAATGTCCAGCATTAATTGGTTGGCTATTTCGATGATAAGGTCTTTGCCCCTGAACACCATAATAGCCACAGGCGCTTGTTCTACCAGACGTTTAAAGTCTGATTCTGATTCCTGAAGCCGCTCATTCAACTTCGAAATGCTGGCAGCAGAAATAGTCAAGTCCTGATTTATTGCAGAAAGACTGCTATTTGCATCCTGTAGGTTTTTATTACTTACCGTTGATCTTGATAACAGTTCTGCCTGGCTTTTTTGGTGCTCCAGAAGTTGTTGCTGCGCTAGTACGCGACTGCTTACATCGCTTGCAGTATGCAGAATAGCAGTCACCTCGCCCTTTTCATTACGAATAGCGCGGTATTCAAAATCAAAGTACGAAGTCTTTAACTTGCCATCGATAAGCAATGTAGCCGGCGTATCGGTTGCGCGATAAGTATTTCCTGTATGCCATACCTCTGCCAACAGCGATAAAAATGGCTGATGTTGCAACTCAGGAATTGCCGATAGCAAAGTCGTCCCGATAATACTTTTATCGCAGCCCCAAAATGCGAGCATAGCGTTATTGGCAAATCGGATATGCAATTGCGGACTATCATATACCGCCACTGCATCATTTGACTGAGATAAAATATGGAGCAGCTCCTGATCAGAAATCATGTTGAATTATTGAACGCAAATCTATTGAATTATCGGTTCTGTCAGTCTTAATTCTAAAAGCTAACCAATCGATTTTTGTTGAAAATTTGTAATGAGATTGATAGGGTTGATGTTATCCTCAAGGCTATTTATTTTGATTGGAGAGTTAGGTCGTTGCAAATGTTGGCGCGCATTTTATTGCAGACGAATAATTTAAGTCGCATTTTGGAAAAGCCAGCTTTGTACAATTTTTCTTTCAGTAAAATAAATGTTGTTTGATGCTTTATTTTTCAGGCTTTTGCTATGAATAGTCGATAAAAGACTTTTTCTTTACCCAAAAATTATTTTTCCATGAACCCCCTATTTACATTGGGCTGCGCATTATTTTGCAGCAGCCTGTTTGCGCAGCAGCCTGTTGCAACAGCCGATTTTAAAAGTCTGGTAAAAGGCAGCGAACAACATTACATCTCGACAGTATTGGACCGCAATGCTTATGTTGCGAAACTCCAAAAGCCAACAACTGAAAGACAGCGTGTGATAGCGCAGTCACTTTATGCAGGAGCTACCCTTAGTGATTCTGCATTTTTCAAATACAACAGCCTGCTTCGAGGCTCTGATTATAAGTTTGCACCTTGGGATTTATATATGCGCTATCGCCACCATCTATACGTTGGTAATGATATCGTGCCGGACGCGTATCAGTCCGTAAGTACCTATAATGTGCTGGCAGATACTATTTCTTCGTATCGCCCGGCAACAGGGCTTTATATGCAAAGTGTTGCTTACTATAACGATTTACAACAGTACGACTCTTTCTACAATGCTTATTTGTTTGGAGGCGATACCACCAGGTTCAGGTGCAGAATAGCTTACAATTCAGATGCTACAATCGATTCCGTATCAGACGACTTTGCGTCATCCGACGGTGTATACACACCTGCCGAGATAATAGTATACACCTACGAAGATGACAGAGCGATAGCAGATACTACTTACAGCGCGGGTGGTACCGGCTTTTTGCGCGCGGCAGATTATCGTTACAATACAGCGGGTAAGGTAGATACGATTGGCGTCTATTATGACTATGGAACAATCACTTTGAATACCTTTGTCGCATTCGACTACTATCCTGCCGGTAATGTAAAAACAGCCAAAACATACCACTTAATCGGTAGTACTTATAGCCTGCACCGCAGCGATAGTTTTGGCTATACTTCCGGTTTTGACTACCCATCTTTTTACGAAGGGGTAAACGGCATTACTGTTCCTGCTGAGCTGGAAGGTAATCGTTTTCGCTACTACATTACAGGCAGTGCTTTACCAGACTCGTTCGTGACAGAAGAGTTTGAAGGAACGGCAGACTGGGCTTTCGCAACTGCCTCGCACTTTACCTACAATAGTTTTGGTAATCCCCAAAAAGTAGAGACCCGTCGAGCCGGCTCTGCTACCAATTGGGTGGCCTATTTTCATTATGAAACTTACGACGATGGCTTGTCGATAAATATGCCAAAAAATCTTTCTACCACCATTTACCCAAACCCAGCTAAGGGCCAGCTAAATGTAGCTTGTGAAGAGGTTGGTGTATTTGATGTGAACATTGTTGATGTTAGCGGAAGAAGCGTGGCAAAAACCCGCATTAATGGCAGCGGCCAATTGAATACAATTGATGTATCGAAACTGCCTGCAGGTGTGTACGGCTTGATGCTTAAAGGTAAGGCACAATATGGCTTTAATAAATTTACGATTATCAAATAGCAAATTATTGAAATTTTGTATAAAGCGAAAACAGCAAGATGAACTATGTTCTTCTTGCTGTTTTTTTTTCGAAAAGCTATTTGTTATCACTGTTTATATAAATCAATACTAGCTCTTTGCTTTATATCCCTTTACCCCATAAAATAAGATAAACAGCCAGCACGGTATCATAATAAGAAAGCCGAATTTATTGGCATTAGCAGCTACTGCTTCTGAAGATGATTCTTTAAGGGCTGCAGCCAAAATACCCATTAGTGGCGGCATTATAGCACCACCTACAATCATCATTACTAAAATAGCACTACCCAATTTAGTATGCTTCCCTAATCCGTTTAATGCAAGCGGCCAAATTGCAGGCCACATCACAGACTGCGTTAATCCCAACATAGCAAAACAAATAACGGCGGTCCAGCCAGTTGTGTTAATAGAAATGAGCAGCAATGTAATACTTGCTAATGCTCCAATCACTAATGCTTTTCTTTGGCTGATGAACTTGGGCACTAAAGCTATTGTAATGAAGTAGCCTAAAATTAAAGCATATCCCGTATAAGTAGGAAATAGCTTGGACGTTTCTTTGTCGAAGCCGAGCGAATTTCCGAAGTCACTAAATACACCGTAGGAAATAACTTCGGCGCCGACATAGAAAAAGATGGCAAAGGCTCCTAAAACTAAATTTCTATGTGCGAAAATAGAAGTGCCGCCTTTCGATTCAGCAGAAGCATTGGCAGATTCTTCTTCCGCAACTTCAGGTAGTCGCAGAGATATTAATATTATTGCCAACAATACAAATACCGAAGCAATGCCGATATACAGGCTAATTATCTTGCTTGCAAAGCCATCCAGAAAAGTTGCTTTCTCTATTTCATTCATTAATTTTATTTGCTCTTCTACTTGCCCACTATCTTTCAGTATAATAGCACCCAATAAAAAAACAGCCACAATGCCCGCTATTTTATTGCAAATCCCCATAATGCTGATGCGCTTGGCTGCGGACTCTTTTGGCCCTAAAATAGTGACATAAGGGTTAGCCGCTGTTTGCGCCAGCGCCAGCCCGATGCCTATGATAAACAGCCCGGTTAGAAATATAGGATAGCTTTTAGCGTAAGCAGCAGGTATAAATAGCCCAGCGCCTAACCCCATCAGAAGTACACCTATGCCCAAACTAGTTTTATAACCCAATTTTTTCACAACCAGCGAACTCGGTATCGACATAAAAAAATACGCTGCGAAGAACGCAGTATCCACAAGGTAAGATTGAGTATTGCTCAAGCTGTAACTCAACCTAAAGAATAGAATCAATTGACTATTGGCCCAGGTAATAAACCCGAATGTGGCAAATACGACACCGATTACGAGCAATGCAAAACCATAACCTTTATTATTTGTATTATTGTAGTTCATCTGTTTTATAATAATTGAGGCTTTAAACTTAAAGCCTTTTTTTAAAATACTTTGCATGCAGCAAAAAAGTTTTTCGATTGGTATCGATATTGGTGGCACTAATACAGCCATGGGCCTTGTAAACAGGCGTGGCGAATTGCTGGCGCAAAGCACTTTATCTACAAGGGACTATGAAACGCCCGAAATATTTATTGCTGCTATTAAAAAAGAATTGGAACCGATTATAGAGAAATACGGTAAAGAAAATATAAGTGGAGTAGGCGTGGGAGCACCAAATGCAAATTACTATACCGGCGAAATAGCCATGGCGGCTAATCTTATCTGGAAAGGCACTATTCCATTACGGAAGCTTGTTGAAACTGCATTCAATCTGCCTGTTACGGTTACCAATGATGCGAATGCTACTGCTATTGGAGAGATGACGTACGGTGCAGCAAAGGGCATGAAAGATTTTATCATCGTTACGCTGGGAACGGGCGTTGGTGGCGGCTTTGTGGCAAATGGCCAATTGATTTATGGCAATGATGGTTTTGCCGGAGAATTGGGACATGTGATAGCAGTGCGTGGTGGTCGCTCTTGTGGTTGTGGTAGAAATGGCTGCCTGGAAACGTACACCAGCGCAACAGGAATAGTAAGAACAGCTACAGAATTGCTGGAAAAAACAGACGGAGCATCGGAGCAAATATCAGAGCCCGACTGGTTACAAACTGTCTGGAAAGCAAAAGGCAAAGTATCTTCCAGCGATATACATAAAGCTGCTGTAGCCGGCGACCCGCTTGCGTTGGAGATTTTTGATTGTACCGGTAAAATACTTGGTGAAACATTAGCGGATATGGTGGCTATTACCAGTCCGCAAGCAATCATCTTCTTTGGTGGTTTGGCAAAGGCCGGAACCTTTATACTGAGTCCGGTTAAGCGATACATGGAAGCGAGTATGCTGCCTATCTTTAGAAATAAAATAGACATTATTCCATCAGGGTTGGAAGAGCGCGATGCCGCTATATTAGGCGCTGCGGCTTTATCCTGGTAAAAAATAATACCCGTTGTTCAAGATAGACAACGGGTATTTTTATTGAAAGAGGTTCAAGATTTTGTCTTACTCATTCACATATATCCTTTTCACGCGCTGCGAAATACTCGTCATAATTTCATAGGGAATTGTATTGGACCAGCCGGCTAATTTTGTTACCGGTAATTGCTCGCCAAAGACAATTACTTCGCTGCCCTCTTGCACGCCATCAATATCCGTAATGTCGAGCATACACATATCCATACATACAGAACCTATTACCGGAGCGGGTTTGCCATTTACCAGCATATAGCCTTTGCCATTGCCAAAGTCTCTGAAATAGCCATCAGCATAGCCTATACTTACGGTTGCTATTTTGCTGGCGCGGCCTATTTTTCCGTTTCGGCTGTAGCCCACAGTTTCGCCGGCGGGCAGTTCTTTTATTTGCGCAATAATGGTTTTAAGCGTACTTATATTTTGCAATTGTGCCTGCACCTTTGGATTTGCATCTATGCCGTACAAGCCTATCCCCAATCTTACCATATCGTAATGCAGGTTTTTATGGCGCGAAATACCGGCTGTATTGGTAAGGTGTCTTAGCGGTTGGTAGCCTATACCGGTTGTCAGTTCGGTGCTCATTTTTTCAAATTTCAAAGATTGCTCTTGTGTAAAGCTATCGAGCAATTCGGTATCGCTACCGGCCAGGTGGCTAAATATGGAAGCTACCTTAATGCTGCTATTTTCCTGCAGCGCTTCGACCAAAGAAGCAATATCTTTTTCTATAAAGCCAAGTCTGTGCATACCCGTATCCAGTTTAATATGTACAGGATATTGCTGCACATTCAATGCAGACGCTATTTCGGTAAATGCATGAAGACTATGTAGATTGAAAATTTCAGGCTCCAGCTTCCAGGAAATCATCCGGTCAAATGAGCCGGCCTCCGGGCTCATTACCATAATAGGCAATGTGATACCGGCTTTGCGCAGCGCCACGCCCTCATCCGTATAAGCTACAGCAAGATAGTCTACACCTGCAAACTGCAATAGATTGGCTATTTCGTAACTGCCGCTACCATACGAAAATGCTTTTACCATCGCCATTAATTTGGTGCTGGGCTGTAGCGAAGAGCGGTACTGGTTAAGGTTATGCGCAATGGCAGAAAGGTTAATTTCCAGTACAGTTTTATGAATTTTTTGTTCTAATAATTTTTCTATTTTTTCAAATCGAAAAGCACGCGCCCCTTTTAATAATATAGCCTCATTATCGAAAGTTATAAGGTGTAATTTCTTCAGAAAATCTTCGGTCGATTTAAAGAAAATACTACGCAGCTTTTTATGTTTTCTGAAAGTCGCCTTGTTTTTAGCCGTCGCAGGTCCAATGCAGATAATGCGTTGGATATTTTTCTGCGTAACCATGTCTGCCACTTGTTCGTACAATAGCCCGTCCGGCTTGCCTATTTGCAGCATGTCCGACAAGATTAAAGTCTTGTGCGGATGCTGTTTTTGCTGCTCCAGAAAGTCAAGCGCAATTTTCAGCGACGTCAGGTCAGAGTTATAAGTATCATTGATAATAGTGCAATCATTAATCCCTTGTCTTAACTCCAGGCGCATTGCTACCGGTTGCAGCTTTTCCATTTTACTGCTAATTGTCGCTTCGTCAATGCCCAGCATCAACAATACACACCAGCAATGGATGGCGTTTTCGATATAGGCACTATCGGTGTAAGGTATGGAAATAGACACTTCACGCGCAACCTCAGCATCCGGTGTGTAAGTAGCATGTATAACCGAGTTGTTGTGTTGCTTGTCTATATTCGTAATGCGCAAGGTGGCGTCTGTTCTTTGCGACCAGGTAAATAGCCTTAATCCATCTTCATCCGATTGCTGTATCTGATGCCTGTACTGCAATACAGCCTCGTGCAGGTCGTGATAGTCTTTGCAGTAAATCAAATCTTTTGCATTGCGAAATAGTTTCAGTTTCTCATTGATTTTTTGTCTGAGATTAAGAAAGCCCTCGCTATGTGCTTCGCCTGCATTGGTAAAGATGCCTATGTCAGGTTTGATTATTTTTTCTGAGCGTTGCATTTCATCTGGCTGAGAAATACCTGCTTCGAATATAGCCAGTGTATTATCTTCCTGCATCAGCCATGCCGAAAGCGGCACGCCTATTTGAGAATTGAAACTCTTAGGACTGCGCACAATACCGGCGCCCTCGTTATAAGGCGCAATATCGGACAGCAGTTGAAATAGCCACTCTTTTACAATAGTCTTTCCATTGCTGCCAGTAATGCCTATTACGGGAAAATTGAATTTGCTACGATGCGCCAATGCCAATTGCTGCAAAGCCTGCAACGTATCTGTAACCAATAAGAAAGTTGCATCGCTATATTTCTCTTGAAGTCCGTTATTGCTTACCAAAAAGCTGCGTACGCCTTTTTCATAAGCATCTTTTATAAAGTCGTGGCCATCGCGCCGTTCTCCTTTCAGCGCTATAAATAGTGCTTGCGCAGGGTGGATTATTTTGCGGCTATCTATCAGCAGTTCGGTAATGGTTCTGTTATCGGCAGTGTTGCTGCTTTGTGCTTTTATTACAGACTGAATATCGTTGAGGTACATGTATGTGAGGTGGACTATTTGATTGCAGGTTTGCATTTGAAAAAAGAACAAAACTGCGCTGCAAAATTACTGATTAGAACTGCTAAAAAAATGTAATTTATTTTTTGGCTTTTGCCTACCTTAACTATATGAATTATTTTAAAATATGGATTTTGGCGGGTATGTTTTTTCCTGCCAATTCATCGGCACAAATAGCAGACACGGCATCAGCAGATACTACTACAATTGATTCATTAAATACAAGCATTATTTGCTATACGGATAACCCATTGACCAAAGCGCAGCCCGAATCAACCTGGGGTAATCTGGTAGCCGATGCACAACTATGGTATGCACGGCAAAAAAATAGGGATGTGGATGCTTCTGTACTCAATCAAGGTTGCCTTCGTACCTCTTATTTAAGTCCCGGTGCTATTATAGTTAAAGACATATACGCATTGCTGCCTTTTAATAATAGGTTAGTGGTAGTAGAGCTGGATGGAGCACAAGTAACACTGCTTTGTAATCTGATTGCAGAAAAAGGTGGCTGGCCTGTAAGTGGCGTCACATTTGGCATTGCGGAGGATAAGGCCGAAAATATTTTGATAAATGGCAACCCTGTAAACCAACATTTGGTATACAAAATAGTAATGCCCGACTATTTAGCATACGGTGGTAGTGGTTGCACTTTTTTAAAGACGGCAAAGAAGAAAAAGACGAATAAGCTGCTACGCAACACGGTTGTCGAATACCTTGAATCTATTCAACAAAAAGGTGAGAAATTAGACATGAAAATAGAAGGTCGGATAAAGTATAAAGATTGATTTTTCGGGATAACTTTAACGCCAATGTCTGTAAAAAAGACTTGAATGTTCGATATAATTTTTGGTAGTGTAAATTTGTTTGTCTATGCCTGAAAAACGGGTTGTCACAGCAAGAGCCACACTGTATTCCTGAGGAAACAAACAAGAGGTTTGAAATTTTTTTTTTCAACAAAATGTTGGAATTTCGTTTTCCTGTTTTCGACCCTTTGCCGAGGCAATACTCCATCGAAAATAAGGAACAGGAATACCAATTTCCACCCAACTTTAGAAAAGATTCTAACCATCCCTTGTACAAAGGGAAGTTAACATTTTGATAGTAAGACAAGTAACAAAAACGGCTTGATTTTTGATTCAAATAAAAGCCGGAGGGACCGTTGTCGCTTAAAGAAAAAGGTAATTGGAAAGAGACGAAACAATAAACAGCAAATCAGTAAATAAAGAAATGACCCCAAACCCAACGCTCTCATCATCGATGCCGCAGTCTGAACCAGCAATGGTTTGGGAACGATGTCTTGCTATAATAAAAGACAATGTAAACTGGCAGGCATTCAAAACCTGGTTTGATCCGATAAGAGCTGTTGGTTTGCAAAATAATATATTGACGATTCAGGTACCAAGCCAGTTTTTTTACGAATGGCTGGAAGAGCACTATGTAGAATTGTTGGGTAAAACTGTAAGAAGAATTTTAGGCCGCGAGGGACGATTGGAATACCGCATTCAAATGGATTCTTCTAAACGTCCTGCCACTATTGATATACAAGGCTCGGCACATCCTAAGCCATCTAAAGAAACCAACTTTGTAGACATGCCGTTAAAAGTGGATGATCCAAGGGATATTATCAATCCTTTTATCATTCCGGGCATGAAGCGCATGCAGGTAGATCCTCAGTTGAACGCTAACCTGACTTTCGAAAATTATATAGAAGGCGAGTGCAACCGCTTGTCGCGCACTGCCGGTGTACACGTAGCGCAAAAGCCAGGTGCAACAGCCTTTAATCCATTGATGATTTTTGGCGGTACCGGTTGGGGTAAAACCCATTTGATACAAGCAATCGGTAACGAAGTGCGCCGCATGCATCCCAACAAATCTGTATTGTATGTAAGTGCTGAGAAATTTATCAACCAGTTTATAGAGCACTCTAAAAACAACCAGATCAATGATTTCATCCACTTTTACCAATTGATAGATGTATTGCTGGTAGATGATATTCATCTGTTTGTTTCTGCTACAAAAACGCAGGATGCTTTCTTTGCCATCTTCAACCATTTGCATCAAAATGGTAAGCAGATAATACTCACCAGCGACACGCCGCCAAAGGATCTGGAGGGCATGAACGAAAGGCTATTGAGCCGTTTTCGCTGGGGACTTACTGCCGAAATACAAGCGCCGGATTACGAAACCCGCCGCTCTATTTTGGAGATGAAAATGAGGAATGAAGGACTTGTGGTGCCGGAGGAAGTAGTGCAGTATGTAGCTTATAATATACAGAACAATGTGCGTGACCTGGAAGGTGCTATTATATCCCTTTTTGCACAAGCTACATTGAATAAAAAGGAAATAGACATAGAGCTTGCCAAGCGTGTATTGAAGAACTTTGTAAAGGCATCTTTCAAAGAATTGAATATAGACGATATTCAAAAAATGGTGTGTAAGTTTTACAACCTGCCTTATGACGATTTGCTTTCGAAAACACGTAAGCGTGAAATAGTACAGGCAAGACAAATAACCATGTATCTGGCTAAAAAATTCACCAAGAGTTCGCTCAAAACAATAGGCGAGCACTTCTCTGGAAAAGACCATACGACGGTAATTCACTCTTGTCAAACGGTAGAAAACCTGCTGGATACGGATAACAATTACAGAGAGAAATTTCTGGAGCTGCAACAGAAAGTACAGCTTGCAGCGATGTAAAAAAATAGCAAAAAATATTTTGTAGTTAAAGAATCAAATTTTATCTTTGCGTCCCTTACAGCAACAGTCAACGTAGCGACAAGGACAAAATATTGGTGAGGTGGGTGAGTGGCTGAAACCACTAGTTTGCTAAACTGGCGTACGGGTCATACTGTACCGGGGGTTCGAATCCCCCCTTCACCGCCAAAGGGCTAACATTAATTTGTTAGCCTTTTTTGTTGGATAAAAATAGTAAGGAAGTTCTATTTCCTATCTCTCTTTAAGCTTTAGGCTACACATCCTTATTTAATCGACGACGGTCGAGAGAGATAGAGTTGAATTTTCAGAGGTGTGTTTAAGATTCAGCAATAGAGCATTGCTAAGAGCGCAAATAGACGCTATCTCTTCTGGAATGATACTAATAAATGTCCCTAGAGTAAAAAAGTATCAATACTATTTTAGAACATAATGCTGCAGTGTGCCGGAGCATAACTGTCGTTCACTAAAAAGTATACGCTTCAATATCAGCTTGCAAAAACGATTGCGCTGACATTAACTGCTAATGCCACGTCTTAGCCTATTATTAAGTGCTGCAACATTAATAGCATTCTTCGGAAAGCACTTTTTTTCTTCAGAATTACCTGCCCGCAGCCTTTACAGATGCCTTCATATTCCAGGTAGTTATTTGCCCGATTTTGGGCATGCATTGGTTACAAAAATTAGCCATAAATGAAGTGCAACAATTTTCATGCCATAATTAAAAATATATTATGTATATACTGAATTATAGCGGTAATATTATTCATTATTCAGGTTAAGCAGTTAATTTAAACCTGCTCCATGCTACGATTGCGTAGTTAGACTGTTAGCGCCAGACCTCCTATTTTATCCACGGCTGATATTGCATTGGGGTAATAATAAGCGCTATTTGGATTTTTGAAAAAGATTTACAAAATTGCAATAAAACAACATGGTTAGATTTCTCTTCACTACTCTTTTTGCCTTAGCCACTTATTCCTCCTTTGCACAGTCCACAGTTGATTTCGATACCTACGCGTCAGAAACCGACAACGACTTGACAAATAGATTTCATGGTTCTTACGATTTTCATCAAGCTGCTGATGGCGGAGTGACCGGCGGGTGTATCATTCTCAACGAAGCAACATCGCCTCCAAGTATGTCGGAGAATCTTGCGGTGTACAACGACTCGGTTCCTATTAGAATGACCAAACTAAAGGCCAGTGTTGATTTTCGGTATGGAAGCCCTGGAGACAGAGATTATGATGGAGTGAAAATTGTGGTTAGCGCAATTAAAGGCGATGGTACCGAGGCTCATGATTGGATATCTGTATCCTATAATCCTTATGAAAAAGAAGTGATGGTAGCCAGCGAGGGGTCAGGGTCCATTGCATCAAACCCTTTCAATTTGTTCTACGGAGACTGGTATAGGCTTGAATTGGAAATTGAAAAAGACACAATGCCTGCTCCCGACACAGTCAAATACATTGGAAAGCTCTATAGCCTTGGATATGACGGCTCCGTCCCGCCGGTACTGTGGGTAACAGTTCCCTCAAATATTTTCTGGGGTATGAGTGATTTTTTTGACAAAGACTACAGAGTTGTGGTAGGTATATCAGGAAATACTACAGGCGGGGTTTCCCGGATAGATAATTTCAACCTCGAAACCACTGTGCCTGATGAAACAACGTCATTGAGAGACGAGGAGAAGAAAGACTTTATATTGATGCCTAATTATTGTTCTGGCAATACGTTGCAAATAGCGAGTCAGAGCGAATCAACCGTTGAGTACTTTATTTATAGCCTCGATGGCAGGCAATCAAGCAATGGTAGTTTTTCGGGAAATACCAATGTTGATGTAAGCAAATTGGCAAATGGAAACTACCTAATCAGGTTCGTTGATAGAAAAGGCATCGTAAGCATGAAGAGATTAACTATTGGGAGATGATGATAGCTACCCAAAATCTCTTACGTCAATCGAAAGACATATGAAAGGAAATAAAAAAAAAGCTGGAAAGCATAAAATGCTTTCCAGCTAAGGGAGGAAGACGGGTCTCGAACCCGCGACCTTTGGAACCACAAACCAACGCTCTAACCAACTGAGCTACATCCTCCGTGCTTTGGGAGTGCAAATTTATTTACTTTATTTTAAATGAGCAAATTTCATTTTCACTAACTTTGCATTTTTATAAAAATAAGTTCAAGTTTCTTTTTGTCTGTGTAAAAGAATATCATCAGAACTCAATAGCATTAAGTATTTCAACAATAAAAACATGGCTTCAACTTCACGCAAACTCATTACCCTGGATGAATTTACGATCCAGCAAACACGCGAATTTCCTAATGCTACCGGCGAGCTATCTGCCTTGCTGCGCGATATAGCGCTTGCCTGCAAGCTGATTAATAAAAAGGTAAACAAAGCTGGATTGGTAGATATTATAGGCAACTATGGCGCAACCAATGTGCAAGGCGAAGAGCAAATGAAGTTGGACATCTTTGCTGATGAAATGCTGATTAACGTATTGCGCAATAGTAGTGATTGCGCCGGTATCGCTTCTGAAGAAAATGATACATTCATTGCATTCGACGATGCCTTTTCAATCAACTCAAAATATGTAGTGTTGTTCGATCCGTTGGATGGTTCATCTAACATCGATGTGAACGCACCTATTGGTACTATTTTCGCTATTTATCGTCGTGTATCGCCGCTGGGCCAACCCTGTACTGCCGAGGATTTTTTGCAAGAGGGAACTAAATTGATGGCAGCCGGTTACGTGATATATGGGAGTAGCACGATGATGGTGTCTGCAACTAAATTAGGCGTGAATGGATTTACCTTAGAGCCATCCATCGGAGAATTTTGCTTGTCTCATCCCGATATGAAATGTCCTGAAAATGGCAAAATTTATTCGATCAATCAAGGCAATACCTGTCATTACGAAGATGGCATGAAGCGCTATCTTGATTTTTGCATGGAGCAGGTAAAAGAAGAGGGTCGTCCTTATTCACACCGCTATATAGGCTCTATGGTGGCAGATATGCATCGTACCTTAATCAAAGGTGGTATCTTCATGTATCCGGGTGATAAGAAAGCCGTGAATGGCAAGCTACGCCTGATGTATGAGTGTAATCCGATGTCATTTATAGTGGAAGCAGCAGGTGGCGTAAGCAGCACCGGCAAGCAGCGTGTACTGGATATACAACCAACAGAATTACACCAACGCGTGCCTATTTTTATTGGTTCAAAAAATATGGTCGAGAAAGTGCTCAGTTGCCTGGAAGCGACAACTGTAGAGGCCTAAATTATTTCAAAATTTACAATGCTGCCGGATAAATAGCTTGATCCGGCAGCATTTTTATCATTCATTATTTTATGAAAGTATTTATCTCCGGAGCTTCTGGTTTGCTTGGCGGCAACTGTCTCAGCTATTTTAAAGGCTGTGGATGGGATGTTATCGGTTCTCATCTTTCTTATAAAACAGACCAAACAGTATTTTTTGACACCTTGAGTCCTGAAAATGCTGAAAACTTTGATGTACTTGCGTTTGCGCCAGATGTAATAGTGCACTGCGGTGCATTGACGCATGTAGATTATTGCGAGGCTAATCCGGAAGAGAGCTATGAAAAGACAGTGCAAAGCACGATAAATCTGATAGCATTGGCTAAGAAATGCAATGCCAGATTTGTATTCATTTCTACCGACTATGTTTTTGACGGTGTAAGCGGACCGTATCGCGAAACAGACTCGGTTAATCCATTGAGCGTATATGGCAAGCACAAATTGGAGGCGGAAACGTTGGCACTAACCGAATTGGCAAACACTTTGGTACTACGCATTACAAATGTGTATGGCGATGAATTGCGCAATAAGAATTTTATAGCCCGTATTATAGAGCAATGTCAGGCTGGCCAGTCGCTTTCTTTGAAGTTGCCTTACGACCAGTTCGCATCGCCCACCAATGCCTACGATATAGCCCGCGCGATGTATCTTTTATTGCGCGATAGCAAAGCCGGTATTTACCATATTGGCGGCAGTGATTTCATGAATAGGGTGGAGCTGGCGCAGCGCGTGCTGACCTATTTCCCTGATGCAATTTATAATTTAGAGCCAATCAGTACAGCCTCTATGAATCAGCCGGCAGCACGTCCTTTGTTGGGTGGATTTGTAAAGCTGAAGTTTGCCAGTGAGTATCCTGATTTTCTTTTCGGCTCGGTAGATAGTTATGTGAGTACCAAAGTAAAGCCTCAATAATTTTTGGATAAAATTGCAATTTTTTAGAAAGAAAATTTGGAAGTTTAAAAAGGATTATTACCTTTGCATTCCATTCAGCAAACGGGTTGGATAAGTTATTTAAAAATGGAAGCATAGCTCAGCTGGTTCAGAG
>PJTT01000161.1_pt1 | contig 108856 bp, 105 predicted proteins | sample 1512261 | NCBI WGS metagenome assembly PJTT01 (sample SAMN08177685, study PRJNA422409) | Soil metagenome, whole genome shotgun sequencing project. | isolation source: Soil (2) enriched on wood chips | place: USA: Madison | collected 2015-01-15 | reverse complement strand
GACAGTAAAGCATTTCAGAAATCGGTGGGCTTGAATGGTGTGGGTACCAAAGCTGTAAATGCGCTGAGCAGCTATTTTAAAGTTACTTCGGTACGCGATGGCAAAGCGAAAACTGCCGAGTTTGAAAAAGGTATATTATTAAAAGAGCATAAAGAAGTTGCCACTACCGAGCCAAACGGTACCAGCGTAATCTTCACCCCTGATGAAACGGTATTTAAAAATTACCACTTCATCAATGATTATGTCATTAACCAGATTTGGAACTATTGTTACCTCAATGCCGGTCTGGCATTGTATTTCAACAATAAAAAATACATTTCTAAAAATGGCTTGCTGGATTTATTGACCAATAAAACCAATGCAGAAGAAATACGCTACCCTATTATTCACCTGAAGGCAGAGGATATTGAAGTGGCCATCACACATACCGGCGATTATGGCGAAGAAATCTATTCATTTGTAAACGGACAGCATACTACGCAGGGCGGTACGCACCAGCAGGCTTTTCGCGAGGCATTTGTAAAAACGATTCGTGACTTTTATAAAAAGGACTATGATACGGCGGATATTCGTCAGAGTATTTGCGCTGCAATAGCCGTTCGCGTGCAGGAGCCGGTATTTGAATCTCAGACCAAAACAAAATTAGGCTCGCTTACAGTATATGATGGCGGTCCGTCGATGAAGGCATTTGTGCTTGATTTCTTTTCGAAAGAATTGGATAACTATTTGCACAAAAATACTGCGGTAGCCGAGGCGCTGAAGAAAAGAATAGAGCAAAGTGAGCGGGAGAGAAAGGAACTAAGCGGCATACGCAAACTGGCAAATGAGCGTGCTAAAAAAGCCAATATCCACAACAGAAAATTGCGGGATTGCCGCGTGCACCTCAATGCTGAACCGCCGGTAAAAAACAAAGAAGCTTTCCAGGCTAAGCAATTAGAATCGACTATTTTCATTACCGAAGGAGACTCGGCAAGTGGCTCTATTACCAAAAGCCGCAATGTAGAGCTGCAAGCGGTTTTCAGTCTACGTGGTAAGCCGCTGAATAGCTATGGACTTACCAAAAAAGTGGTGTACGAAAATGAAGAATTTAACCTGCTGCAACATGCGCTGAACATTGAGGAAGGCATGGACGGACTGCGTTACAACAATATCGTAATTGCTACCGATGCCGATGTAGATGGCATGCACATTCGTCTACTCATCATGACCTTTTTCCTGCAGTTCTTCCCCGACCTGGTGCGCAACGGGCATGTGTATGTATTGGAAACACCGCTATTTCGTGTAAGAAATAAGCAAAAGACTATTTATTGCTACGACGAAGAAGAAAAACAAAAGGCGGTAAAAGAATTAGGCAACAAGCCGGAAATCACGCGCTTTAAAGGTTTGGGCGAGATATCGCCTGATGAATTTGGCCGATTTATAGGCGAGAATATTCAGAAAGAGCCGGTGCTGTTGAGCAAAGATGCCCATATTCAAAAATTGCTGGAATACTTTATGGGTAAAAATACCCCTGCAAGACAAACATTTATTATCGACAACCTGGTAGTAGAAAAAGATATTGCAGAAGAAGTGGCGGAGGCGTAATAATTACCTTTGAAACTTATATTTAAACTGCTTTGACTTTTGGTTGAAGCAGTTTTTTATTAGAGAATAATCGGGTTGATAAGCTGACATAATATGTTGGAAATATCAAGAGTACAACCTATTTTTGGATTAACTGATATTTAAACAAATCGAAATGAAGACAAAAGAAACAACGATTGTAAATCATGGAATACTTGCTTCTATTTCATGGAATAGTAATAATTGGGCAGACCATCCATCGGAGGATGACTTAAAGGCTTCCAAATATGACTATGTAAAAGATAATGTTCATATGCACGAAAGTTTAAACTTTGGGCATGAAATTTACCCAACAGAAGAGGATGGCTATTATATTGGTTACACACCAATGTTTAATAGACCACCCGATGTAAACAATTCAAGAAATGTGCAAGTTGTTTTTTTACTAGTAGTGATTACAAAAATGCTAACCGTAAAACTATAATAGGACTTTATGGATTTCCATTATTTGGAGATTGGTTTAAAAGACTACAAACACACGACCTTTATGAAATATACGATAGCGGAAATATAAAAGCATTTCCGGATGATATCATTTACTTCCAAAATCCAATAGTTATAAACAACGAGATTGTTCAAAGGAATAGTTTGCTACCTGCCGAGAAGAAAATATCGCAGCAAGGGTTTAACTATCTTAATTCGGACAATGTTTACAATCTCATAAAACTTGCCCTCTCCTTAAACCCTAACAATGAAAAATTAAGACAATTTGTTAAAAAGTTCCCCCTAATTGAAGAACTAGCAAAAGAAGAATTTGACTTGCTAGATTTCATTGGTATCTTAGGTGACACCGCTGCTAACACGGTTAAAGATATTGCGAAACTAGAGAAAAAGATGAAGGGACAGCGTCCTGAAGTCAAGCAACGAATTTCAAATTTTATCGAACGGGGAGCGATTTCTAACAAGGTTAAAAAATTAAATAACTACCAGTGCTCACTTTGTGAAGCACTAGGGGTCCCAACGAATTCATTTGTGAAAACAAATGGAGAAATGTACATTGAAACCCATCATGTTGAACCAGTTTCAACAGTGAAATCAGGAGTTTTGAGTATAACGAACTTGATGACTGTTTGTGCAAACCACCACAGACAACTACATTACGGCAATGTAAATCTAATTGAAAACGGAGATAAGCGTTTCATATTTGCCGTAGATGGGGTTAAACTAACAATTAATAAAATTAACGTACTTTGAAATCAAACAATTTGGGCTTATTTAGCGATATGCTACATTCCTCCATCTCAATGGGTAAATTAAATGATATATACAGACACAGAAAGTAAATCTGCTGGCGACTTTCCTGATTGGCATATGAAAATTTCGCTCAAAAGGATTGCTGAATACAAAAATGGTCAGACTAATGCATCAGACTTTGATGATTCAATTAAAGAGTTCGATTTTAAATGAGAATTAGCCTTGGCTCCAGGCGTTTGCGGTGCGGTGGCCACCGAAAACCAGCGGAGCAATTGGTTTTCGGGCGCCTTTTTTCTTTTTTGGCGAAGCAAAAAAGAAAAGAAAATTATCCATCTTCGGCTACGCTCAGCCTGACAGCACCCCTATTATTCTGAGGGACGAGTATTACCTTTGCTGCCAAATCAAACAAATTGCTTTTCTTTTCTAATATTCTTTATAAAAATCCTGCGCTAAAAGAGCGGGAATTTCGCTACTACCTTGCCATTCGCTTCGCGCTCATCTTTGCGCTGAACATGCAAAGCACGACTATTTATTATTGGATTTATCATCTTACTGGCGATAAACTAAAATTGGGTTTCGTGGGATTGGCAGAGGTAATTCCGGCAGTTATCTGCTCTATGTTTAGCGGCCATTTCGTGGACCTGAACGAAAAGCGAAAGATGATTATGATATGCGCCATTGCCTATATTTTTCTGGGCATGGGGCTATTTACGCTTACCACGCCTATGGCGCTTACACATCTCAGTCAGGATGTAGTCATCTGGCTTATCTACGGTTTTGTATTTATAGGCGGCGCTATCCGTGCTTTCTATGGTCCATCCTCCTTTTCACTGGTTGGACTTTTGGTGCCGCGCAGCCAATATCCCAATGCTACCAGCTGGAGCAGTATGGCATGGCAAATAGGTGCTGTGCTTGGTCCACTTACGGCAGGTGCGATGATAGCCTGGAAAGGTGTTGAAGCCGGTATGGCTATGGTTGTAATTATATTGATTATTCCGTTGATTGCTATTTCAAAAATCAAGCCTAAGCCTATTCTTAAAAAAGAAAAAGAGCCCATACTGCAAAGCCTTTCAGAGGGTTTACGATTTGTTTTTAAAACACCCGTTTTATTAGGCGCATTATGCCTTGACCTATTCTCTGTGCTATTTGGTGGTGCTGTAGCATTGTTGCCCGTGTACCAAAAAGAAATACTTATGGTTAACGAAACAGGTTTCGGTATCCTGCGTGCCGCGCCTGGCGTGGGTTCGCTCATTACATTAGGCTTGCTCGCATTTTTACCTTTGAAGACAAAACCCGGTTACAAACTATTCGCCAGCGTATTTTGCTTTGGTGTTTGTATCATCATCTTCGGCATCTCACGCAATTTTTATTTATCCTTTGTGATGCTGATGCTGAGTGGTTCTTTCGATGCAGTGAGCGTGGTAATAAGGGGCACCGTACTACAACTGGTAACACCCGACGCTATGCGCGGACGTGTAGCGGCTGTGAATACGATGTTCATCAGTTCTTCTAATGAATTAGGCGACTTTGAAAGTGGTGTAATGGCGCATTGGCTAGGACCTGTAAGAGCGGTTGTTGCAGGCGGTTGCCTCACGCTAAGCGTTGTGGCGCTTACGTTTTGGCGTGCACCGCAATTACGTAAGTTTTCTTTTAAAGACCATACATAGTGTACTGAAAATTTATCACAACCTCCAAAACAGTCAACGATGAACCTGCTTGTAAAATCAATTTCGATACTGCTATTTTTGGCTTTGCTTTTTACACCTTTTTTGTTTGCAAAGTATGGTAAGAATCAAAATAGCATCCAGTTTTTCAAATTCCTGATTTACGCGATTATCTGCAGTGGTGTTCTTGCAATATTGGTGGCATGGTGGAACCATTATTCAAACCTTTTGCTCCTGCAGCATTACGGATATGATACGACTGCTATGAGTGAAGCCGAACAATACAAAAATGTAGCACTTCACAACCTCAAAAAAATACAAACCCTTAAAATCTCCCGTGATGGAATTGGTTGGTCTGTAAAATTGGCGATGGGTTTTCCATGGCTTGTGCTTTACAATATGATTGTATTTGGGATAATGAAATTTTATTATAGATATAGAAATTCAAGAGTCAAAAGAGAGCTTGAATAGTAACAGCATCGTAAAAATAGCGCATTTATCTCTCCTCTATTTCTGCTCAAAAACATCGCCTGCAACTATTGGAAATATGCGGGCATTTTTTTCTTTTTCCATGATGTACAATCCGGTAAGGTTGCCAAAAGCCGGCACCAGCAGTACATTTTGAGCATAATAAAAACAAGGAAAACGAAAGCGCTGTCGCGCGCCGGCTTTGATAATACAGCCCGGATGAATATGCCCCGCTATATTCAGCGTACCCTCCGCAACCGATTTTAATGGATGATGCGTAAATAGCAAGTCGCCCGCTACAAAAGATTCTGCGAGCAGGATTTGTGCATCATTAAAAATATATTCGGGTAAGATATCGTGGTTGCCTTTCGTCAATATAAATCGCAAATGCTTGTTGCGGTGCAGCATCTCTTCCAATAAAAACCACTCGCTATTGAAGCCACTGTGAAATAAATCTCCCAAAAATAGCACTTCGGCAACATCGTGCTGATGGCACAATTGCTCTATTAAATTTATATCACTATTACCGTTAATTGCTGGCATCATAATACCCTCTTTTCTAAAATGGGTGGACTTACCCAAATGCAAATCAGCAATTACCAAAATACGATATGCCGACAGATACACGGCACGCTCCGGCAGCAATTCTATACGCTCGTCTCTAAAACCTAATAACATTCCCGGCAAAATTACCAAACAGGCATTTATTGAGAAACTATTTTTCGGGGTGTGTTATACAAATTGCGTACTGTATACTGATCTCAAAGCCAAAAATATCGAACATGCTGTTGTAAATGTTGGAATGTGATTCCTGCTAGGTATATTTTATAGATGATTGGATATATAAAAAGATGCGTGTATTTTTGAGTTAGCAGAAATAGTAGACCAATGTTATAAACTATGAATACAATTAGAAAATTCACAACGTTTGATGAATTGAAATCTTGCGATGACAATACAGCTAAATATGCGCATAGTTTGAAAAAGCATAATACTTTTGAAAAAGTCATTAGGGAAATTCGTTCTACTAAGATTACGAAAGCCAGTAAAAGAAAACCCAAATGCTAGCATATGGACAATAACCTTAAAAAAAGTTTGTTGGCTGTTTGCAAATTGCTTGAAAAACATAATGTACAATATCTATTTATTGGAGGAACCGCCGTTGCACTAAATGGCTACTATAGGCACTCTGTAAATATTTCAGGGGATTTAACTGAAAAACCAGACATTGACGTTTGGTATAACCCAACTTATGATAATTACTTCAACATCTTGAAAGTAATGGAAGATTTAGGACAAGACATTACCGAATTTAAAAATGAACAAACTCCCAATCCACGTAAATCTTTTTTTAAGTTAGATTTTCAAGAATTTACGCTTGATATTCTGCCTGAAATAAAAGCTACTATCAAATTCACCGAAGCAAGTAAAAGAAAAGAAACCGTCAACTTAGAGGAAACACAAATGCATTTTATGAACTACTTTGATTTAATTGAAGACAAAAAGGTAACTGCACGAAAAAAGGATTTAGAGGATATTAAACAATTAAAAAAAATTAGGGGCGAAGAGTAGTAGTCACTAAAGATAACATTCATTGGCATTATGGTGGCTGACGGATTGTTGTTTCCAACACAACCCCAATGCTTCTACGTTACTCGCAATTTAAATGACACCTAAAGAACTTATAGCACAGACCAGACTTTTTGATTCAGCCGATTTACCAAAATATTTGGTTGACACGTTTGCTTTCAAACCAACTGAACCTTTACAAGAAGCTTCAGTTGACTTAAATATAGATTTTAGAGTTGAAGTTGTAGAAGAACTTCTGCACGACTTTTCAATTAAAGACTTGACATTAATAAGACAACTCTATAAAGAAGAATTAGCTTGTGAACGCTTAATTTGGAGGCATGACAATATTTATCAATTGTCATATTATCTATTTCAACTTGGACAAATTGAAGATTGCTTTCTAATTTATGAGGCAAAATACCAAGTAAAACATATGGACATGGGAACAATGATGGACAGAGAAATGCTTACAATTGGACACGACATTGACAAAGTAATAAAGTTTGTTCAACAACAACTGAGTGAAAACTCTGAAATGAGAGAAAAATACAATGGTATCATAGAGCAACTAATTGACCTAAAGGAAAACCCAGACTGTGATAGCGAAGAATATAAGAAATTTATTAGAGGCTACTTTTGGGGACACGAAAATTAGTATCAGCACAAAATAAATAAGCAAAGTGTCCTGACATTAATGTCAAGATTCAACGAAAATTGAAGTGAAAATCCCAACTGGCGCACGCGCCAACGCATGTGTCATTCAAAAATCAATCAAGAGCTCGATATATCTCTTACAACATTGTAGTTAAATGCGTTCTCCTACGTCACCTATAACTTTGGTTAATTGCAATTCTTGCACAACCCAACCCACACCTGCTTCCACCAAACACCTACTTCTCCAACTGATTCTTTATTTTCTCCAGCTTCGATTGCCAGTCTTCGTTGCTGTATTTTTCGCGGAAGGATTCTGCGAAAATAGGGAAAGCAAAAGGCGTGAGCTTTTGCGGTGTAGTCATAATAATTTCGTGGGTATTGATGCGCTCAAAAGCTGCACGCATGCGCGCTATCTCCAGTTGAAAATCGAAGACTTCTTCATACGCCTCTTTCAAAAGCAGATTGTCTTTATCATAATTTTCAAATACAGAAAAGAATAGTCCTGAATTAGCCTGAACGTGTTTGGTACGCACCTGTTTTCCCGGGTAGCCTTGAAACACAAGACCTGCAATACCGGCTATATCCCTGAAACGACGCCTTGCCATCTCGGTTGTATTTATTCCATGTTGAATATCAGCCGTCAGATTTTTGGGACCAAATAGCTCTTCTTGCAATGCTTGTTCAATGGGTATTTCGTCATCACTCAGCAGCTCAAATCCATACTCATTGGTAGCGATGCTAAAGGTGGATGGCTTTAGTTGACTAAGCCGGTAAGCTATTACAGCAGCCATACCTTCATGTACAAATTTGCCTTCGAACGGATAAACAAACAAGTGATATCCATAGCGCGTATGGATATATTCTATCAACAAATCCTGCTCGCCCGGCAATGCCGAAACTCTTTTTTGTTCTTCAAATAATGGCATTAAAAAACGCACTTCTTCAGACTGTTTCGTGCTGCTTTGCTGCACCTCTTTAAAAGTATGTCGCAGGGCTGCACCCAAATGGCTGGATAGCGGTAAGCGTCCGCCCATCCAGGATGGAATAGCCCCTTTCTTTGTTCCTGTTGCGGCTTTCACGAGTGCCTGCATATCTTTTACCCTTACCAATTCGAGGTTGCGACCCGAAAACCAAAAATTATCACCGGGCTTTAGCCTTGATATAAACCACTCTTCAATCGTACCTAAATATTTTCCACCTAAAAACTTTACCTGCATCATCGCATCGCTGATGATAGCGCCTATACTCAACACATGCCGGTGCGCTACCCTACGGCTGATTACTTTGTATTTTCCATCTTCGACCACCACTTTATGAAACTCGTCGTAAGCGTCCAATGTGCGTCCGCCGTGGGTTATCATCATCAGGCATTCATTAAATTCTTCACGCGACATCGACTGAAAGCAATGGGTGTTTTTTATTTCTTCAAATAAATCATCCGCATAAAAACCGTCAGACACTGCAAGTGTCACCATGTATTGAATCAGCACATCAAACGAACGGATATAGGGCAATCGCTGTTCCATCATGCCTGCGTCCACCGCATAGCGTAGCGAAGCACCTTCCATAATCTCAAGCGAATGTGTGGGCAAAAAATAGATGCGACTCAAGGCGCCCGGCTGATGCCCGCTGCGGCCTGCACGCTGTACAAATCGGGCTATTCCTTTAGGCGAACCTACTTGTATCACAGTATCCACCGGTCTGAAATCTACGCCCAGATCAAGACTGCTAGTGCATACCACGGCTTTCAATGTTCCGTTGTGCAAGGCCTCTTCCACCCAGTTGCGCAACTCTTCGCTCAACGAGCCATGGTGCAATGCTATAGCGCCTGCAAGCTCCGGATAAAGATGAAGTAGTTGCTGATACCATATCTCCGCCTGCGAACGGGTATTGGTAAAAATTAGTGTTGAAGTACTTTGCTCTATAATCGGAAAGACTTTGTGGGCAAGCCTTACACCAAGATGTCCTGCCCATGGAAACTTCTCTAAGTTATCGGGTAAAATAGTTTCAATGGCTATTTCTTTGGGTAATTTAGCTTTAACCAACACACTTTTATCGTTGCCTCCGGTTAGTATATCTTTCGCCTGCTCGAGGTTGCCTATTGTGGCAGAGATACCCCATACTTTCAGCTTAGGATTAATAGCCTTTAATCTGCTCAAAGCCAACTCTGTCATCACGCCGCGCTTGCTGCCCATCAGCTCGTGCCACTCATCTACCACTACAAAAGAAACATTTTTAAAATAGCTTTCATAGCCTTTTGATGCCATTAAAATATGTACACTTTCGGGCGTGGTTATAAGCGCATTGGGCGGCGTTGTTCTTTGCTTTTTGCGGTCAGCAATAGTGGTATCGCCTGTCCGCAATTGGATTGTGTAATCAATTCCTAAATCATCGCTCACCGCATTGGTAGCTTTATGTATTTCCCGCGAAAGCGCGCGCAGCGGCGTTATCCACAAGCAATGAAGTTCACTTTTCTTGCGTCCTTTTCTTGCTTTTTCTATTTTGTAATAATCTTCCAGAATACCAAACCACACCGCCATGGTCTTGCCATAGCCGGTAGGTGCATTTAGCAAGCCCGATTTACCTTTAGCAATAGCAGCCCAGGTTTTCTCCTGAAAGTCATGTGGTTTCCAGCCTTTTTCGTCAAACCAATGTGCGCCTAATTTGCTCATATTCCCGTTGTTTCCAATAATTGCATCAGGTCCTCTTTTGTATTTGCAGCATCGGCTGCTTTATCGCGCCGCCAGCGCAGTATACGCGGAAAGCGTAATGCTACGCCAGACTTGTGTCGTGTGCTCGCGTTGATACCTTCAAAGGCTATTTCAAAAACCAATGTGGGCTTCACGCTGCGCACCGGCCCAAATTTCTCAATAGTATTTCGTTTTACCCAATTATCCAGCTCATTAATTTCTTTATCTGTAAGACCAGAATAGGCTTTGGCAAAAGGCACCAATGCATCGCCATCCCATACTGCAAATGTATAGTCGGTAAATAGATTTGCACGCCGCCCATGACCACTTTGGGCATAGAGCAAAACGCCATCTATTGTCATGGGCATGGTTTTCCATTTCCACCAATTGCCGCGCCTGCGGCCTGTTTCATACACGCTATCTTTCTTTTTTATCATCAATCCTTCGCAGTGATAGTCGCGGGCATTATTACGAAAATCAGCGGCTGCTTCCCAGTTTTCCAATTGTAGTAAAGGAGAAGTTTTAAGTATGGGTATTAGCGCTTCATCGGTCAGTAATTGTTCTAAAATTTTTCTGCGCTGATACATGGGTTCGTCCCTTAAGTCATTGCCTTCGTATTCAAGAATATCATAGCAAATCATTACCAAAGGCGCTTCCGACAAGGTTTTCGCGGATAATACCTTTCTGCCTATTCTCGTTTGCATTATTTGAAAAGGTAAGGGTATATCATTTTTCCAGGGTATTATTTCTCCATCGAGCACGGTGCCATCGGGTAGCAATTTATTCAGCGCATGAAACTCTGGAAACTTGTCAGTCATTAGTTCTTCACCACGACTCCATACAAATACCTCTCCGTTTCTAACAATAATCTGCCCGCGAATGCCATCAAATTTTTGCTCCAAAAACCAATCGTCTATATTGCCTAATTCCTCCGGCTTACCATCCAGTTGATATGCGAGAAAAAATGGATAAGGTAAATAGTGCTTTACATGATTTTCTTCTTCTGAAAAAAGCGTGACCATTGTTTCTTCCTCCGGATTCCATTTACCCATCAACCGATGCGCTGTTACTTTCTCTTCCTGCTCCAGATAAATAGCTACGGCGCGCACTACAAGCTGCCGCGACACGCCCATACGGAAGTTGCCAGTGATCAATTTGTTGAAAACAAATCGCTCATCCTGAGATATGCTCATCCAGTGTTGTGTAATAATTCTTTTTTTCTCTTCGTCGCTAAGCTTAGGCAACGACTTCAGCAGTTGCAAGATTTCCAGCAATGTAAGGTTGACGCTGCCAGTTGGCTCGGGCAGTATCAAAGCAATCGTTTCTGCAAGGTCGCCGACTATATAGTATGATTCTTCAAACAGCCAGAACGGCACATCAGACAATGCTGCTGCCCATGTTTTCAACTCCGTTGTTTTAATCGTTCGCTTGGGAGTATTGCCGGTAAGTATTGCGATTGCCCACACTTTATCTTCTTCTTTGGCAGTAGTAAGATAATTGACAATAGCCTCGACTTTTGCATTTGTCTTGGTGGTTTGGTCAATAGCGGTAAATAGGGCTGTAAAGGATTTCATATTATTTTTCGCTTTCGTCAGTAGTTTCAAACATCGTTTTCAGTTCCGTCACTTCCAATCCATATTGCTCCTGTAACCATTTACCATACGTATGCTGATAGCCGTGCGTGGTGTAAATATGCTGTGCCTCGGTTGCTGCAACAGCTTCATTCAACTGCGACCAATCGCAATGATCTGATAGTACAAATCCCTTATCAACGCCTTTGCGGCGGCGGGCTCCACGCAATTGCATCCAGCCGCTGCATACTGCTATTTTATAAGGTAAAAATTTGCGCAGCCAGGGCGAGCCCAACGCAGAAACCGGTGCTACAATAACGGCACCTTTTAAATCGCCTTTTTTTGTTTCGGGTGTTATGCGTTCTCCTTTAAAATTAAAACCATCGGCCTCCAATGCCTGATTTACATTGGCTACTGCGCCGTGCACGTATACATCAAAGGACTCATCAAGATGATGCAATATTACCTGCGACTTGCCGAGCGAATAGCCAAGAATAATTGAATTGAATCCATCTGCTTTGTTAGTACTGCACCAGGTATTCATATCATCATATACGTCCTTAAATTCAGGGAACTTGTAAATAGGCAACCCGAATGTGGTTTCCGTAATAAAATGCTGACACTTTACCGGCTCGAAAGGCGTGCTCACACCATCGTTCATCATTTTATAGTCTCCACTTACCACCCACACGTCGCCCTCATATTCCAGCCTTATTTGAGCAGAGCCTATTATGTGTCCGGCAGGATGAAAACTAATAGCCACATTGTTGATATAGATTACCTCATCATACGCCAAACCTTGAACGGCTATATCCATGCCCAACCGCAGTTTCAGAATATTGACAGACAGATTATGGCATAGGTAGCTATTGCTGCCAGGGCGAGAGTGGTCGCTATGTCCATGTGTAATTAGCGCCTTATTGACAGGGCGCCAAGGATCGATGTATACATCTGCCTGCGGACAAAAAATACCTTTTGAAGTAAATTCCAGTAAGGGCATTTCATTTTAGTATTTAGCGGAATATAAAAAAACGCTGTCTGAAAAACTATTACAGACAACGTTTTGAAAAAGGTTTAGTTGCTATTTTATTCCTCTTCTTCGTCAATGTCATGATCTGGATTGGTAATATCCTGAGGCATGTCCAGATCTTCGCCTGTATCGAAAACATTGCGTTCAGACGAGCCTTCGTTCAATGGTTCGCCATCTTCATCTTCATCATCCAACAAATCCGAAGCACGCGCCTCATCGCTATTTTCATCATATTCCGCAGCGTCGAGCAATTCGATGTCCTCTTCTGTAATATCAGTTGCAGGGTCGTTAAGCGGATCGTCCGGCTGGCGGTCTTCGCTTTTAGCAGCACGTTCCAGTTCCTCATCTTCACGTGCGAGGTCATTTATTTTCTTGTTGTGATTTTCTTCTATGATACCCATGGCTTTCAATTTTATTGGTGTGCAGATATAACTTTACAAACGAAGTATAGGTTCGCAAGGTATCGTTAAAGCCATTTTATCAGGGTCGCGATAGGTGAAAACAATTTTAGGCTTATTGCTTAATCAGCTTGTTATCACACAACATTTTACGCAGAATGCTGTATTATACATTGCGATATGTTCGCATATTTTTATGGACAAATTACTCGAGTTTCTGATTGCAAACGATTCGTGGCTATTTCTTGCAGAAGTGGTACTGCGTTGCGTTATAGCCTTTGTGGTAGTGGTTATAGCGCTGCGCCTTACAGGAAAAAGAGGCGTACGGCAGCTATCGCTTTTTGAAGTGGTGATTATACTCACGCTTGGCTCTGCCGCAGGCGATGTTGCATTCTACAAAGATGTGGGCGTTCTTACAGTCGTTGTTACCATACTTACTATTGTCAGCCTATACAGGCTCATCACTTTCCTGTTGTTAAAGTCCCGTGCATTTAGCCGATTGCTGGAGGGTGAGCCTGTAACTATTATTGAAAATGGCCGCTTCACAAGTGCGGTAGTAAAAAATGAAAATATATCTTTCGATGAATTTTTTATGGAACTGAGGCTTTGTGGCGTCGAACATCTTGGCCAGGTGCGCATTGCTATTCTTGAAGTAAATGGCGAAGTAAGCATTTACCGCAACGAACGCCAAGAAATAATACCCGGCATGGATATCATGCCGGATTGCATCAAAACACTTTACCTGCAAATACCCGAAGATGGGCTATACTCCTGCGTGCACTGTGGCAATACACTATTGCAAAAGGCAACCAGCACGCCGCAATGCACATCCTGCGGCGGCACCAAGTGGGCTAATGGTTCTTCGAGAGGCTGCGTTATACAGGACGAGCATCAGGATTCTGACTCGTAATAAATCTTGTAAAACTTACGCCCGTCCGGGTCAATGCCCTGTTCGATTAGCTCTTTATCGCCGTGAATGTAAATGTGAAAATTCTTGTCCAGCTTTAATACACTTTTGAAAACGCGCTCCTGCTTTTTTACCGCTTGCGGAGAAATATCAAATTGCGCGGCAATGTCCAGACCATTTTCATCGCTGTAATTTTTTTCATAACTGCGAAAAGAGGCAATCAGATTTTCATCATGAAAAACATGCTGTTCGAACTCTTGTTTTTCAAATGTATCATGTGTTTTAAAATATTCTACCGAGCGGTTTAGATAGTCTATTTTGTCGGCTTTAGACACTTCAAATTCTTCTTCAATTTGGTCGGTAACAAACGTGCGTGCAATGCTTAGGAAGTCTTTGGTAAAATGATACTCGTCGCTTACCGGCGTCAACTGCAAAAAGGTATCGCGCCAATATTGCGCTTCGTTATTGCGGTTGCCTTTATCGACGATACAAATGCGATAGCCACTATCTTGTCCGGTATTCATTATCAGACAACCTTTATCCAGCTTGTCTATATTAATGCCGTCTTCATAATTTACTGAAAACTGGCTGCCGCTGTCGTTTTTTACTTTCAAAAAATCCTGACGATTTTCTGATTTGAATATACCAATAGCTTCAGTAGTTTCGCCTGAGATGCTTACGCCTGAAAGCTTTGCTACAAAAAGGTCTCCGGCTTTTATTTGAGGATGAATAGACACTTCGTATAACTGACGCGCTATATTCATGGAGTTGACATGAAAAGCATCATCTTCTTCATTGTCAAAAATAGTAGTTGCAAACTGGTATAACGGATTTAGTTTAAAATCCAGGTTGGAGAATGTAAAAGAATAGTACTCCGGCGTTGTGAACGATGCTGTAAAAAATTTGAACAGTAACTGACGCAAGGTTTCATCTTCGATAGCCAACTCAGTACCCGAAATAATCAACCGGTCTCCATTTGTTTTGTTACCTACTTCATGAACTGAAACCTGCTCCAGATTTGCATTTAAAAAATCCAACATAGCTCTATTATTTTACGCCGGCAAATGTAGGATATAAAATACGGAAACGAGTTGCTACTACCCGGCAGGGAACAATCGGTCTATGACAGAACTGCGATAGGTAAAAATACCATTGAGTTGCCGCTTTACAAAAAGCCCATGGGCAATGGAGCCAATGATACCAAACGGAATAGCGTAACGCACTATATCCGTCATCTGCACGCCGCCATCAACAGACTTAAAGATATGGGTATGCTCCCATAAAGAAAAAGGGCCTTTTAGCTGCATATCGATGAAGGATTGCTCGTGCTGTACATCGGTTATTTCTGTGACCCATTTGAGAGCAATACCCAACAGCGGACTTACCTTGTATTCAATCAACATACCCTTGTAAATACTTGTAACATCTTCACATTTGGCAACCCTGAAATTCATATATCGGGGTGTAATCTCCATAAGATTATGCGGCGATGAAAAATACGCCCAGACACGCTCTAATGAAGCGGGGATAAAGGTTTCCTTTTTTAGGGTATGAACTTTCATGTCGCTGGTTTATTGGATAATATTCACTTTTCTATGATCTTCCGGAATGGAGAAACTAAAGGTAGAGCCTTTGCCCTCTGTACTCGTAACCCAGATATGGCCGCCTTCTCTTTTAATAATCTGAGAAGAAATATACAGCCCCAACCCCAAACCCGGAAAGGTGTGCCGCCTGTTACCGCTCACGCGATAAAATTGCTCGAATACTTTATCTTTTTTGTCCGGCGCTATACCTATGCCAAAGTCTTGCACAGAAAGGGTTACATAACCATCTTTGTGTACGGAGGAAACGTTTATTTCATTGGCATCGGGCGAATATTTAATAGCGTTCGACAACAGATTTACAATAACCTGCTTGATACGTTCGCGGTCACCATACACTTTTTTGATAGTCGGATCTACTTCAAATTTAATCTGATGTTGCTGCGAAGTACGTTGCAACTCTTCTATTGCTTCGGCTACCACTTCATTAAAATCGAAAAAGCTATCATTAAATTGAAGCTTGCCGCTATTTATTTTAGTTACATCCAGCAGGTCGCCGATGAGATTAGTAAGTCGGTCTACCTGCTTATCGGCCTTTTGAATCATATTAGCCTTTACCGTGTCACCACTGCTACGCAGTAATATTTCCAGTGCTTGTATATAAGACTTGATACTGGTGACAGGTGTTTTCAACTCGTGACTTGCTATTCCAAGAAAATCATCTTTTTGCTGCTGCAATTGTTTCAACTCGGTAATGTCTACACATGCGCCAATATAGCCCAGAAAATCGCCATAAGCACCGTAGTGCGGCGTACCTGTGCAAGATAGCCAATGGTAAGTGCCATCAGTATGCTTGATGCGAAACTGCGATTCGTGGAAAAATTTATTACCAAAGTCCTCCCCATAACCTTTTTGGAAACCAGCCAAATCATCCTCATGAATTTTTGCTGTCCAGCCGTTACCTAAGAGGCTGTCTATCTCGCCGCCTGTCCAGTCGAGCCAGGTCTGGTTAAAATAGGTCATACCGCCATCTGTACCCGACATCCACAATGCTGCCGGAGAAGCGGTGGTAATACTTCTAAACAACCCCTCCCGCTCTGCCAGTGCTTTCTTCGCAATCATCTGCTCCGTTACATCGTTTGCTACCTGAAGCACACCCGCAACTTCGCCTTTGGCTATTAAGGGTGTGTAAGAGAAATTAAAATAGCGCTCTTCCATTGCACCGTTTTTATTCAGCATTACCGGCATATCGTTGCCATGTAAAGGCAGACCGGAACGATATACTTTCAACAACGCGTCGCCCAAAGGTTGACGCACCAATTCGGGAAGCGCTTGCGCAAAAGGCTTGCCAACAATACTTGTGTCGTGCCCCAACAATTGAATCATGCTTTCATTCACGGTCTCGAGCACCATGTCGCTGCCTTTGTACATCAAAATAGCTACAGGCGCCTGCTCCACCATATTTCTAAAGCGGCTCTCACTATCCACTAATGCTTTTTGCGATTGAATTTCCGTGCGTAAGTCGCGCAGCGTTGCACCTATCGCCACTAATTTCCCCGATACATCGTCGTAAATATTCATCAAATCGGCATGGCAAGGTATTTGCTCCTTTGTATCAACATGTTGAAACTGCACAGCTCCTTGCCACCTGCCATCTCTTTTAAGCGATGGTGCTATCTGAGTTTGAAGCAGCACGGCCATTTCTTCACCAAATAGCGGCAACGCCTGTGGCGATAAAACATTTGTATTTACCTCCAGGCCAGTTACTTTATATGCGGCCTCATTTATATAAATTACTTTACCGGTTTCATCTACAACAGCCATATATTCCGAGCTGTTTTCAATCAGCGACAGTAGTTTTTTCTGCTCCTGTCTGGCTATAATTTCATTTGTAATATCATATGCAATACCCATTAATATCTGGCGCTCGCCACTACCGGCATTATCATAAGCGCCTAATACACGTACCCAATGCAGAGAACCATCGTCCCATACAAATCTCGCTTCATAGTTAAGTCTGCCAGTCTCAGCGGCTATTTTGTAGGCTATTTTTCGTGTTTCGGCATCCTGCTCATACACGCGTCCCATGAAGTCGCTGCGCAAGAGGTGCTGACCCGCCTTTCCGGTTAAAATATAGCCAAGCGAAGAAGAATAAGTCATTTCATTGGTAACCTGATTAACCATGAAAGTAGCAGCACCGGCACCTTCAACCGCCAGTCGGGCTATCTGCTCCGCAGATTCAACTTTTCGCTCTGCATTCTTCTGAAGTGTAATATCCTGGGCAGTACCACTAAAGCGAACAACCCTGTTATCTTCAGAAAAATTAGCCCTGCCGATACAATGCAACCAGCGTGTATGCGCTGATTTTTGGTTGTGCACACGAAAGACAATGTCATAGGTGCCCCTTACATCAGGGTCTATGGCTTGAGTCACAGCCTCCCGCACTTTGTCCTTATCCTGTGGATGAATATGGTCTAATATAGCCTCGTACTGTACTTCATCTTCTTTAGAAAAACCGTAAAATTCTTTGCAGCGCTCGTCCCAGTTTACAATATTAGCCACAGGGTCTAATACCCAGGTCCCGATTTCGGCAGCGTCTAAGGCAAACTGCAAATTTCGCTCAGCATTATCTGCACGCAGTTTTGCCGTTACCAGTTCGGTCACATCGCTCGCTGTGTTGATAATACCCCAAACTTTTCCTTCGCTATTCTTTAAAGGTTTGTAATTAAAATTGAAATAGAACGAACGCAATTCTCCACCTATTTCTAAGAAAACCAGCTCCTCATTCGCAAGATATTCTTCGCCTGTATCGAACACATTTTCCAATATTTTTCGGAATGGCTGGTCAACCATTTCAGGTAAAGCTTCCTCAAATAGTTTTCCGATTACCGATTCCTCTTTGCCCCAGGTACGTAATACCGCTTTATTGGCCAATGCAATACGCAACTCCCTACCCATGTAGAGTGCAATGGGCATTGGAGATTCAAATATGATAGCCCTGTAGGCATCAAGTTCATTCTGAGTTATGTTTTTCATGGATAAACGCAGCTAAAAACGGCACAAAATAAGCAACACATAAGTATGGACAAAGTTGTGGCAAAAATCTTTATTAAAAACAAAACAAATCGAGACCTTTGCGCCGCGAAGCCTATCCGTTTTCGCATCATAACATGAACAATAAGGCAGCTTACGTTGCACTGGCAATCGTATCGGTAGTATGGGGAACAACATATCTGGCGATGCGCATCGGTGTAGAAACATTTCCACCTATGCTATTTGCCGGCATCCGACATACCGTAGCTGGCCTTACATTATTCGCTACTTTAAAGTTAAGCGGTCGCTGGATTCCACTTTCTATTAAAGAAACAGCCAACCATGTGCTGGCTGGTGTATTAATGTTATCTCTTGCAAATGGGGTAATAGGTTGGGCGGAAAGGTATATCCCAAGCGGGCTGGCCGCACTCATCGTATCCAGCATGCCTATTTATGTAGTGGGCATCAATTACGCATCGGGCATCGACCGAAAGCCCTTGAATGGGAAAATAATAGCAGGATTATTGCTGGGCTTGGGTGGCGTGGTGCTCATTTTTAGGGACAACCTTAAAGACCTTGCAAATAGCCAATATCTACTGGGCGTAATCGCCACATTCCTAAGCAGTCTTTGTTGGGCATTGGGTAGTATTTATAGCAAACACAGGCCTACAAAAGCTAATTCATTTGTAAATGCAACCGCGCAATTACTAGGCGGCGGTATTGTACTACTGATTGTATCTCCCTTTGTAGACGACCTTTCTGAACTGAAACATGTTACCGCCGATTCTATTTATGCACTCGCCTACCTGATTGTATTCGGCTCTTTGCTTTCTTTTATCTGCTATCTCTATGCGCTCGATAAATTGCCGGTAGGTTTAGTATCGGTATATGCCTATATCAACCCTTTTATCGCAATCGCATTGGGCTTTGCAGTATTGAATGAAAAAGTAACCTGGATTACTGCATTGGCGCTATTATTGACTTTGCTAGGCGTATATCTGATTAATCGTGGTTACGCTGCGCGAAAGGCGGCTGAGGTTTTAACTGGGAAAGCTTAGCTAAAACATCCTAAATCCATAAAAAATATAGCGTATAATTTTTCGGGTAACGAGAAATGTGCAAGGCATAACGGTTGAATTGAAGTTTAAGCATGGTCAAAAAAAGAATGCGGCGAAATCTTAAACAATTCCGCCGCAAGTCAAACATCTTCTCTTTATACTAAAAACTTTCATCTGCACTTGGGCCGTAGCTACCTGGAATAGGGATATCCAGCAGACGCAGATATACGCCCATTTGTGCGCGATGGTGGGTAATTTGGTTCATGGTTGTACGCAAAAATTCTGCTTTTGAGCTTTTGCTATAGATATCATCGCCACTGCGCAGCACCCACGTGTCATTCATTTTGGCTTCGTGCTCCGGCACCAATCCTGAAAAACCTTGTTTCAGCGATTCTTCAAAATAGGGCATTAATTCAGCGGTATCAGCAATCGCTTTAGGCTCGTATGGAGCGGTTGCAAAGTCCAGCTCTTCGGTATGTAGCACCATTGGAACCCAGGTAGGCAATTCGGCTATGTGCGTTGCCAGCTGGCGAATGGTCATGCTTTTAGGATGTGGCTGCCAATCGTATTTGTCGTTTGGTATGCGCTCCAGCATTTTGCGGGTAGTTATCGATTCTTGTTCGAGTTCTTTTTTGAACATTTCAATCATTGACATAAGTATTTGCTTTTTTGTTTATACAGCAAAGTAAATGCCAACCACTGACAACCCTATGGCAGTCTGATTTTTTTCGCAAAAAAAATATTAATAATTTACCGGCAACTGCGCACTATAATCATTCAACGAAATATGATTTTCGATTGTGAAAGGCTCGGTAGTATTCTTTACAGAAATGATACTCGCTACTTTAAAATCACGGTAGGTGCTGCGCAAATGACACCAGCCTATCACATGCCAGCTAAAGGCATAAAATATCAAACCGATTGGCTCTACTTTTCTTTGGCTTACTTCTTCCTTGTTATTTTTATAGTCGATATAAATTATCTGGCGCAGCGAAATAGCGGTCTGCAATAAGGATAAATATTCCAGGTCATTCATCAATCTGCCCGGTACCTGCAACATAATATTGTTGTGCAAATGGTCTATTTTTTCTTTCTGCGAATGACGCAATACGGCTTTTACTTTTTGGAGTGCGCTGGAGAAATGAGTTTTAATAGATTTATCTGCAAAGCCTGATACCAAAGCCTCCGTAAGCAACATGGCATTGGCTTCTTCATTGGTAAAAGCAACCGGCGGCAGGAAATAGCCCTGTACAATAAAATAGCCACGCTGCGGTTCAAAACTAACAGGGATGCCTTGTTCGCAAAGCGCTTTCACATCACGATAGACCGTGCGTACACTTATGTCAAATTTCTCTGCAAGCTTTTCTGCCGGCACATATTTGCGCGATTGCAACATGGTAAGCATACCTAATAATCTATCGATGCGATTCATAGCGCAAAGGTGGAGAAATAGTAGGAAATAAAATTGAATGTGTAAAAATATTAGCGCTATAGGGTGACTGCCATAGGGTTGTCAGTAAGGGTATTTATTTTTGGCATTTCAAAGAAAAATTTCCAATTATGAAACAGGAATGGAGAAAACAGGAGCAACAATTTTATCTACCCAAAGCAAAGCCGGAATTGGTTACGGTTCCTGCATTCAAGTTCTTTACTGTAGAGGGAAAAGGCAACCCGAATGATGATTTTTTTGCGGATTATATAGGTGTTTTGTATGCGCTATCTTATGCTATCAAAATGAGTCCGAAGAAAAATAAAGCGCCCGAAAACTATACAGACTACACTATTTATCCTTTGGAGGGTGTGTGGGATATTTCAGAAGAAGCGCGGAAAACATTTGCAGGCACTATTAATAAAGATGATTTGGTATTCAAATTAATGATTCGTCAACCAGATTTTGTTACACACGATTTTGCTATGCAACTACTGGAAGATACGAAAAAGAAAAAGCCCAATCATTTATCAGACAAAGTAAAATTTGAAGAAATTAATGAGGGAACTTGTGTGCAGATGCTGCATCTGGGTAGCTATGATAATGAACCTGCAAGCTTTACTACTATGGAAAACTTTGCGCAGCAAGAAAAATACAAGCGTCTATCGAAAGTCCATAGAGAAATATACCTGAGTGATGCAAGACGAGTAGTGCCGGATAAACTAAAAACGGTGCTGAGATTTAAAGTAGAGAAAGGCTAAAATTAGCCAAAGTAGCGTGATGAATAAACAGCCAACTATTCATCACGCGATACGTTTTTGTATCTTTGCAGCTGAGAACCCACAGATGACGAAAGAGGAATTTTTAGAAAAGATAGCGCCCACGATGCCCCATGCTCCGGGCATTTACAAGTATTACGGTTCGGATAAAAAACTATTGTACGTAGGCAAGGCTAAAGACCTGCGCAAGCGTGTAAGTTCCTATTTTGTAAAGCACCACGACAACTATAAAACGACAAGGCTGGTAAGCCTTATCCATTCGCTGGAATGGACGGTTACCAATAATGAGCACGATGCTTTTCTACTGGAAAACTCGCTGATTAAGCATTTCAAACCGCGATTTAATATCGTATTGAAAGATGACAAAACGTATCCTTACGTCGTCATCAAAAAAGAAAATTTTCCACGTGTATTTCTCACGCGACGCGTTATTCGCGATGGCTCAGAGTATATAGGTCCTTTCACGGGCGTATGGCGTGTGCGCGAGCTACTGGAGCTTATCCGCTTGAATATTCCACTGCGCACATGCGGACTGAACTTATCACCTGGCAATATAGCCAAAGGTAAATTCAAGGTTTGCCTCGAGTATCATTTGGGTAATTGCAAAGGTCCATGTGAGGGCTTGCAAAGCGAAGCAGACTACAAAGAAAGCATCAATCAGGCGAGGCATTTGCTCAAAGGGAACCTCAGCTCCGTACTTCAAAATCTTAAGGAAGAAATGGCGGCACATGCTGCCAATATGGAGTTTGAGAAAGCGCAGCAATTAAAATTTAAGATAGATGCGCTGCAAAACTATAATAGCAAATCGGGTGTGGTAAGTACTGTGCTGGGCAATATAGATGCAGCAAGCATTATTACGGAGGATAACCAGGCTTATGTCAACTATATGATTGTGGCCGAGGGTAATGTTATTCACAGTAAAAGCCTGACTATTGAAAAGCAACTGGATGAAGAACCGGCGGATATTCTGGCTTATGCAATAGCCTTTTTACGACCGAGATTCCAGTCGGTTTCCAAAGAAATAGTAGTGCCGTTTGAAGTGCAGACAGAAGACGAACACCTGAAAGTAACCATACCTATTTCGGGCGAAAAGAAAAAGCTGCTGGAGCTAAGTTTTAAGAACGCGGCATATCATCAACAAGAACAGGATAAAAAAGCGCGACTGCTGCTGAAAGATAAAACCAACGAAGAAAGACTGGAAGTGCTGGAGCAAATGCAGGACGACCTGCAACTGACCGAATTGCCTGCGCATATCGAATGTTTTGACAACTCCAATTTTCAGGGCGCCTTTCCGGTGGCGGCTATGGTATGCTTTAAAGATGGTGTGCCGTCGAAGAAAGACTATCGTCATTTCCATATAAAAACTGTAGAAGGTATTAATGACTTTGCCTCTATGTCGGAGATTGTGAAACGCCGCTATAAAAGGCTGCTGGAGGAGAAAAAACCATTGCCACAACTGGTAATTATAGATGGTGGTAAAGGTCAATTAAGTGCCGCCATGCAAAGCATAGAAGAATTAGGACTTACGGGCCGAATGACTGTTGTTGGTCTTGCAAAGCGTGAAGAAAGTATATTTTTTCCGGGCGATAAAGACCCGTTGCAACTGCCCTACAACGGACAAGTGATGCTATTAATCAGGCGCATTCGCGATGAAGTACACCGCTTTGGTATTACCTTTCACCGTGATGTGCGCAGCAAGGGCACTATCAAAAATGAACTGGAGGATATACCCGGCATAGGTAGTAAAACCGCACAAACACTATTGCAAAGTTACCGCTCGGTAACAAACGTAAAAAAGCTTTCCCTTGAAGAATTGACTACGGCATTGGGGGCAGCTAAAGCAAAAATCGTATTTGACTATTTTGCCCAAAAGGCAGAATAGGCTTGCTTTTCAAAAAGATACCTATTCTTTTTTATTAACCGCAAAGAGCCGCAGAGTAAAATAGGCAAAGATTCTGCGCAACTCTGTGAAAACTTTGCGCAACTCGGCGGTTTCATTCACGCATTATTGAACGCTGATTTTTAAGATGGCTATGATTTCAAGAAATATAGCAGTTGTTTAATCGAATGTCAAAAGAAAAATTTTAGTGAACCGCACAGAGCATACAGACTCTGCGAAAACTTTACACAACTCGGCGGTTGAACTCTTGCAAACATCATTGCCTATCCATTTCTGGTTTTTTCGATTTTTTCATTGGCATCATGATACAACAGTCGGGAATATTTTCTAAGTGTTACATAAGTCAAAACTAAGACTATTCCATATACAGTAATTACAATAGCTAATTGACGATAGTCGGGTGCATAATACGTCCAACTTGATGGTAAAAAATCATGGTAGTTACTTGTGTAATAAATGGCTAACTGCTATATCAATACTACCAATATCACTACTATCCAAAGCACAAGTGACAGTTTTATACTCCGTCTAAAACGCTTGAACCATAAAAGATGTGGTAATAATAATATGCAGGCTAATGAGATATTATAAGCATACCAAAATGAACCTCGGATTTGCCACGTGAACTCGTTATCTGAATTCGTAAAAAGAGCCGGAACTGCATGGATACCCCACATCGTCCCCTCTATTATGCAGCCGACCAACAACAAGATATTACATGTAACGATTAGCCTTAGCCACAATAGACGTTTACTTTTATAAAACCAATATAATAGCATGAGTACAGGAATAGATATTATGTAACCGCTATATAGTAACTCTGTAACACTATCGTAATTCATAGTGGCGCAAATAATGAAGTTTTCACATTAATAACTCAATGCTTAATAGGCAAGGTTCTTGATGATTTTTATTTCAGCTTTTTTGCTTGTTGAGTTCTGCGAGGAATAGTGGCGTATCTGCAAGTAGCAGCTCTTTTGTGTATTTCATTTCATCATCCATATAATAAACTAAAGCATTACATTGGTCTATCAAAGCCACTGAAACAAGTCCAATACAGGCTCCTGCCGCGAAGTCCGCACCCCACGTAAACGATATAGCGGTGTCTTGATTTGTTATGTCTGACTTAATCCAATCTGCTGCGTGGTCGATAATTGCACTGTCTGCACTGTCAACATATGTTTCAAAATATGTTTGATGTCCGTTGATACTACATTCAAGTCCGTCTTGGTCTATTTCAATTTCTAGTCGACTCAATATTTTGAAGTCATATCCAAGCTTTTGAATCGTATCTTGAATTTGTCTGTTTGTTGGTATATCTGACTTTCTTAGAAAAGCTATTTGTGTCATCGACATAGTACGTCCGTTTTTAAATTACATAAAAATAGCAACTTTTGTAAAACCTGCATTGCCGATTTTTGAGCGTAGACCTATTGATCAAAACTGATTATAATCCCTGCGTGCTATATTTAATCTGAAGCCGCCATAAAAATAGGTAGAGGTTTGCTCGGGATAAAGTGATTGTTCGTATTTGTAGTTTCTGTGCGTGCCACCTAATTCCAGGTATAGGCGCGGACGCAGTTCATAAGCCACATTTACATTGATGGAATAGCAATCCACCGGAACACCATTAATCATACCAATGCCGTAGCGACCTGTATTTTCGCGATAGCTCTGCAACGGATTGCTGCCTACATTGGACGCGCCGGTATCGACACCTTGCTTATAATACATAAAGCGTGCATCGATGGCTAATTTAGGAATAGGTTGGTAGCGAGCCGTCGCAATTAATTCTCTGAAACCCGCGCCCAGAGGGTGTGCAAAGGGCTGATTGTAATTGGTATAGTTAGCTTCGGAATAGTGCTGATAAGTATAAGGACGAATCATATTGACCTCTGCCTGTAAATCGAGATTGCGAATAGTCAATGCATCAAAGTACTTGAAGCCTAATTGTGCGCCCCATTTATTGTGCATATAGCCTCGGTTGCCAAAAAATTCTTTTGCCGTAAATTCATTGATCAAAAACTGTCCGTATAGCTGCAAACTCTTTACCGGTATGGCTTTTGCGCTAATACCCAATGCAACTTTATCCGGACTACCTAAGCCCCGCTCAATCGCACGGTAGAAGATAACAGGATTCATATAGCCTATTTCAAAATGGCCATCACGCGAGAACGTAACCGATTCAAACAAGCCTATATTCAGCCAACGGGTAACATTCGCACTTAAATAGTGGGCAGAAACATATTTATACTTTCCCTCACGCAACGCAGGATTGGAGGGACTTTGCGGCTCCAAAGCCATAAAAAGGTTTTGATAATTCAGGCGCCAAACCTTGGTATTTATTTTTACAAAAGGAACGGGAGCAGAAAAGTCTCCAATGAATAAGCTACGGTATCCATCGCCTATGGAATGACGGTCGTAACCAGCAGTAAGACTGATGTAATCCTTTACCAGCGCCACATCTGCGTAAGCACGCACCTTCATATATTGATAACCATTGCCCGCAGCCTTAAATGGCCCTGCATTAGGCATCGCGCCGCGTCGGGCTATATAATCATTAAAATAGGAAACAGGCTCTTCGTAATTATTGGTCACTTGCACATAAGCTCCTACTCTATCTGCTATGCGCGTGCGCAGTTCTACCCCTTGCGTGCTATTCCACAGTGCCTTTTTGCTCTGCTGTTCGTAGGTAGCCTGCACACTCAATACCGGATTTACAACGAGGAAAAAATTGCGCTTATTGATATTCAGCAAATCAGGTTGGCGTGCGTAAACAGGCCCCAAAGGACGCTTGCTCAATGCCGCGCCATCACTATTTGGCGTAGCCCATTCGCCATTAATTGACAGTGCCCTATTTATATTATAGTTGTCGATATTGCTGTAATTGCCATCGTAACCTTGGGTCTTTTCTTCGCTTAAAAAATCGAAAAGGCTCTTTCTTGATATTGGTTTCAAAGTAAGAAACAAATCGTTGGAGAAGTTGCCAGACATGGTTTCGAGCCGCTCTGCCAGTTTATATTCATCATCGCCTGCGGGCACATAAGTGTGCTGCGCAGCGGCTATTACAGGTAATGTAAAAACAGATAAAAATATAAGTGTACTGAGTTTGCTCATGCTCATTTAATTAAAAAAATCCATGCAAAGTACGAAAAAGAAAATCATTCATAAATAGGCTATATTTGCGCTGCATTTAATAAATAGCAGCCGTAAAAGATTTTTTCTTCTTTATTAAAAGAAAATGATTTACCTTTGCGCCCTGATTAAGTGTCGATATAATAAAAAATACAGAATTTTACAAAATGGCTAATGCAACCATCGCCGCAAAAACGGCAAATATTTTCAAAACTTACGGCGGATCTGAAAAAAATACAGGTTCAATTGAAGGACAAATCGCATTATTAACTGAGCGTATCCTGCACATTTCTGCTCATATTAAGAGTGGCAACAAAAAAGACCATTCTTCTAACCTGGGTCTTATCAAAATGGTAGGTCAGCGCAAGCGTTTATTGACTTACTTAAGCCGCACTAACTTGCAAGGTTACCGTGAGCTTATTGCCAAATTAGGTCTGCGTAAATAATTATATTTATGGTTTATCCATAAAGCAAGCTATTCCCAACTACTATCATGTTGGGAATAGCTTTTTTGTGTTTGTAATATTTTAAAACAAGGGTTTACATCAAATTTTACATTCCAAAATGAAACTTAAACTACTTTATATTTTACTGTCTGCTGTAATATTTTGCCTCCATGCTCAGGCGCAGATACCTACTCCAACCTTGAACAAAGGAACCATCGCCAATAGCAGCTATTATGATGAAATCCCCTATGAATTGGTGGGTGGCAAACTGGTGGTAACCGTTACGGTCAATAACAAGCTTAGAAAATTTGTATGGGATAGTGGAGCTCCTTTGCTTATAGGCAAAGACCTGTTCGACGAGTTGAAACCACAAGTGGAAACCGTTCTTCCTGTTACGGATGCATTTGGCAAGAAAGACAGTATGATGATTGTAGATATCGCCCGACTTCAAATAGGCAATATTACATTCAACAATAGTGCAGCTCTGGTAATGAACGACCAGCACAAAGGGTTTGAGTGTATGAATATCGATGGGTTAATTGGCAGTAATATCATGCGCAACTCCATGGTGCAAATCGACTCCAGGCGCAACTTGATTATCATCACAAATGATGAAAGCCGCATGGCACTTGATAAAGCACACAGGATTGACCTAATCAAAACACCATTGCAAAGCAACCCGTATATAAAAATAAAACTACCCTCCCGCGTGTCGGTAGAATTGCTATTCGACACCGGTGCAGATGATTTTCTGACACTGAGCAACAAGAACTATGATTACATCAGCAAAGAAAAAAAGAAATCACTGCAAGTAACAGATGAAGGCTGGGGTCACGATTCCTACGGCATTCATGGCCACGAAGAGCAAACAAAAAAGTACAAGCTATTTACGAAAAATATGACGCTGGCCAATACCAGCTTTGAGCAGGTGCATATCGAAACGATGGACGACAACGACTCGCGCATAGGAGCAAAACTACTCAAACACGGCGTGGTAACCATCGACTATAAAAACTCAGCTTTCTATTTTCATCCATTCGACAACAAAAATAAAATTGATGTTGCTGAGAAAGACTGGCTGATTAAGCCTATCGAAAAAGACGGGAAAATAGTAGCTGGTATGATATGGAATCGAGCTGGAGATGACGTAAAGTATGGAGATGAAATTATAGCGATAGATGGCATCTCTACCAACGATATAGATATATGCGACCTATTTCTGAAAAAAATAATACCGCAGGATAAGCAGTCAATAACTTTCACCATAAAAGGAAGCGACGGCATATCAAGAGATATCGTAAACAAAAAGCAGTAGTATTCAGCATCGACTGGCAAGATTCTTAGTAATTTTTTCAAGATTATCCTATTATCGGCAGGATATTATTAGCATTATACTAACAACTGAAACATAATTTATAATATGCTTCTTTTATTTAATAATGTAGCTACAGCAACGTCAAGATCCCAACTCTCATGAAATATTGCCAGCAAGCAATTTAATATAACTACTAGTGTATAAGAGTTGTTAAATACCTATTTCAAAGATGGTTAGTTTTGGTATACACAATGTTGTAAAACATAGTAAACCAAAACAAACCAATCTTTGAAAATGAATCTAAGACTACTTGTTTCAGGTACGCTCGTCAGCTTGCTACTTGGATCGGCAGCATCCGCCCAGTACAGCATAACGGGCAATGTTTATAACGACCCATTAGGTGGCAATATTGATGGCAGCGCCGTACCTTTTTCACTACCGCCCGAAAAAATCCAAATCGCCCTTATTGAAACCGTAGGCAATACAATAGCCAAAACCGTTGCAGTAAATAGCGTGGATGGTTCTTTTATCATTGCAGATGTTGCCCCGGGCACCTATTATGCTATGGCGATAACACCTAACGTTACGTTCTTTATCGGAGATCCTCCCCCTCCTCCTATTTTAGAGACGGGATGGATCCGTACCGGCGAGTCTCTATTTTCGCATGGTGAATTGGAGGAAGAAATCGACGGCAGAACCGATATCATCGTTATCGTAGACAACAATGTTTCCAATGTAAAATTTGGCGTACAGGAAAGGCCATTTGCAGATAATAAAATCGGCAATTTGTTGGATAAAACTGCCACCTCAGTCTCATCATTGACTGTAAATACCGCTGCTGATTTTACCCAAGGCGGAGACGATATCCTATCTGGCTCGGACAATGGCGGCGGCAGCATTACCAACTACACGATTAATGTACTTCCAAAATATGGCACGCTATATCTGGGTACTACTGCTGTAGCCTCACTTGCTGATGTCGATTCATTGACGCCAACTCAATTTGCTACATTGGGCTATTTGCCCGGCACGGCAGCTATGGCTCATGAGCAAGACTATTTTACCTATCATGTGGCTGATGACATTGGTGCAAAATCAAACAATGCCACCTTTGTTATTCCGTTTTCACTGCTCGATTCTGATGGCGACACCTATGCCAATCGCGACGACCAGGATGATGACAATGATGGTATAACGGATTTAGAGGAATGTCCTTTAAACGGATTGGGCGGCCTTACTGATGCTTATTTGGGCAACGAGTTTACATTTCTCAGACCCTCAGTATTGGGCTACTCCATAGCACATAGAACGGGCATAGATACAACAATTGATATAAGTGGTAGTTTCGGCTATCCTGCAAATTCAGGTGCAATAATTGTATCAATATCCAACGCAAATACGCATCCTTTTGCTAATGAATTTTATGTAAATGATTCGACCGGTGCTACGCAATGGACTGTATCAGGCTCGGTACAATCTTATACTGTACTCGACCACGGCCAGCAATATTTCAGCTATGATACAAGAACACTTTCGGTTTTAAACGCTACGCCTAAAAGCATGGCATTGGTTCACGACCCATCAGACCCGGCGGCAGACGCATGGTGGTCGAAAGGCACAGATGATTATAGCTGGTGGGTTAAGAGTGATACTACGCTTAGAATGCATCCGACTGTCACCGATTCCATAATGCCAAGACTGGGTCTGCTATCTGTAGCGCTAACCGACCCCGAACCAAAGTATTTTCAATTTGCATCTACGGCCAATAACCTGAACGAATGGGCAACCTATTTCGTGAGCATTTTGCCGGAATGTGATTATGATATGGATGGCATTCCGGATCGTTTAGATTTGGACTCTGATAACGATGGCTGCTTTGATGCCATTGAGGGTGCGACCAGTTTCAACTACGACGATTTGAATACTGATGGTTCCCTTGCAGGCACCACAGCGACATCGGGCATCCCTACCTCAGCAGGTTCAGGCCAGGCATTGGGTACAAGTCAGGACTCTACGGCTTACGACCCTGTTTGCTTCTTGGCTGTTACCGGTACAGTATTCGACGATGCCAATAATAATACTTTGATTGATGCTTTAGAAACCGGCACTACTGTAGGGACAGACCTTTATATTTATCTCATAAATAGCATGGGCGAAATAGTAGATTCGGCAGAAGTACTTGCTGATGGCACTTATACGCTTCAGGCCTTACCTAATCAGGATTACACGATTGCTTTATCTACAATACAGTACGCTATCGGCAGCAATACACCTGTTGTGACTACGCTTCCTGATGGCTGGATGACAACCGGAGAAAACGGTGCCGGAAATACTGGCACTGGCGACGGCACGCCAAATGGTATACTGGCTATTACTGTAGCGACATCAGACATTACAGATAAAAATTTTGGTATTCAACAATTACCCGAAACTGTAATTATAGAAACCGATGAGCAAATAATGCCACCAGCCGGCACACCAATAAACGTAGAAGGTGTTTGGTTTGTAACAGGACCTGTTACCTCTACTACCGATTACGGAACAGGAGTTGTTGATTCCATCAGATTCACAACTTTCCCTACAGGAGCAGATAGCATTACAATAGGCGATACTACCTACACAAGTAGCACCTGGCCTGCTGGCGGTGTAACTGCAGCTTATGATGCCACTACAGGTGTAGCCGGTGTTGAAGTTTATCCTACGAGCGGCGTAACAGAAGTATTCATTCCTATTGCAGCAATTGATAATGCTGGCGTAGAAGACCAATCGCCCGGAAGCATAACCATACCGGTAAAAACATTGACTATTTCTGGTAACGTGTGGAACGATGCCGATGCAGGGAATGTAAATCTTACCGAAACCACAAATGTAATACCAACAGGACTATTTGCTAATCTGTTAGATGCTTTAGGAAATGTGGTAGCAAGCGTACCAGTCAATACCGATGGTACTTATGAATTTACTACTGTGCAACCTGCTACTTATACAGTACAATTGAGCAGCAGCGCCGGAACAGTGGGCAGCCCGGCTACAGCCTACACTACTCCAGAGGGATGGGTAAATACCGGTGCATTCAACGGCCCTGAAAACACAGGAAATACCGGTACAACTACCGGTACCAGCGCAGGCATAATGGTAACCAGTGACAATGTGTCGAATATAAACTTTGGCATACAGCAATTACCAGAATCTGATACAATAAGCACTACCATCACATCGCCGGCGGTGAATGATACCTTGCAAATAGGCATTGGAGCATTGCCAGGCTTATCGGGCAGCGACCCTGAAGATGGAGCCTATAGCGGATTTACAGGCACCAATGGTCAGCCACAAGGTATTATCATTACATCTTTGCCTACCAACGGTACCTTGCTGTACAATGGTGTAGCGGTTGAAGTAGGCGATACGCTGACAGACATAGGTGCGGGCACGCTGGAAATAACATTTACCGGAACGGGCTACGACGAAACAGAATTTGAATATGCTTACATTGACAGGGCTGGCTTTGCCGACCCTACTCCGGCAGTTTATTCAATCAACTGGAGCACGCCGTTGCCGGTATCTTTGCTCAACTTCGAAGTATCTAAAAACAATAACATAGCTATTTTAAAATGGGCTACTGCTTCAGAGCAAAACAATGCTGGTTTCCATATAGAGCACAGTACCGATGCTGCCAACTGGAAGAACATTGGCTTTGCAAAAACTAAAGCAGAAAATGGCAACAGCAGCGCCAGACTGGATTATAGCCACCATCACAACAGCCCTGCTGCAGGCATCAACTATTATCGTTTGAAACAAATGGATATAGATGGCAAATTTAGCATCAGCAATGTGAGGCAGATAAGCTTTGATCAGGCGAAAGCCATCAGCATTCATCCAAACCCTGCAACAAATGTATTGACCGTAGATGGCATTAATGCTAATGACGCTATTACAGTTACAGATGTATTTGGTAAAGAAGTAATGACAGCAAAAGGCAGTAACGCTACGCTTCAAGTAGACATTGCTCATTTGAATGCAGGCACCTACTATTTGAATATAATATCGGCCGATGGTAGTAAAGCAGTTTCTAAATTTGTAAAAAAATAAAGGAGATTAGCCAAATAAAAATAGGGAGTGCATCACGTGATGCACTCCCTATTTTTTATTAATGACGGCGGCTGTTGCAGCCCGTGTTTATACCGCGACGACTAAGTTTCATTCCTTAAAAAGTCTATTTTTTTAACCGCAAAGGTTCGCAAAGTATTCGCAGAGAAAATAAGAGTATTGCCTACTTTGCGCGTCTCTGCTCCAAACTTTGCGCGTCTCTGCGGTTTTCATTCAGGCCATTATTAAATAGCCCAATTAAATCCTATACTGAACGTAACCGGCAACAGTTCATTGCTCATCTCTACGTAGGGCGACTCTTTTACTAAATCATAATTGTCGGTAAACTCTTTGCTGCGGAAAGGCAACCAGATACCCAGATACAGCCTGTTATCCTTTTTCCCCACCTTCAGTTCGCCACCCACACCTACCGATGGCCCGTAGTAAGATTTGTTAACATCGCCCAATCCGGCTCTGTCCAGATATTGTTGATCGCCCTTAATATTGATTACACCATTGTAGCCATACATCGCCATTACCAAAGGTTGAATTCTGGCATCGGGCAAAGGACGAAACTGCACACCTCCGTTAACACCCAGCTCTCTGAAGTTGTAACCAAGGCTACCGAATACGCCCAGGTATTTAATAGGCAAGTACTCTACCTTGATACCCATGCCACCATAGTCCATCCCGAAACCCAATCCCAAATGCAATTTAGAGCGGTACTCATTTGTTACTTCATTAGTTTTTTGGGCAAAAGAAAAGCTGCCGGTTGTAGCAATCAAGGCAGCGGTTAATAGTGCTCTAGTAAAATTCACAATAATTTGATTTTAGGCTGCGAAAATAAGCGGAAGTTAACATTATGCAAAAAATACTTATTTATATAGCACCCCATCGCTGGCACTATTAGCAGCAAACGCTTTAGAACTACACACCTGTACCGCTATGCCTCCCTGAGAAAATTTACCCGGCAAGTAAACTACAAGACGAAATAATGCCTATTACGCCTACGGCAAATAAATTATCATCGTCGATACCACTGGTATAAAATGCAATATAATATCATATATTTGATTATTACTTAACAACATTAAAAATGTAAAAATCATGCCCAGTCTAACCCTTAACAGAATTAATGCAGTGATCGTACCTGCAGATGTAACCCTTATCAACACTGCCATTACCACCATTACAGGCAAGCTGCCTAGCGGCGGCACAGTAGCCCTTAGCCCTGAGGAGCGCAAGAGCCTGCTATCGGTAAATGTTGACAACAAAGTATTTGTGCAGGATGTGATTACAGAAACCGCCATTAGCGGCACCACAATATTGCCGGGCTATATAAGTCTGCCCAATTTAAGAACCGATGCCACACTCGTAGATCAGCTCGACGCCCTCAATGCATCGCTTACCAATCTGCAGCAAAAGGTAGCCGACCTGCGCCGCATAGCAGCCCACGAGGCATACACCACAGCCACCACCATTTACAAGCTGTACCAGAGCGCAGCCGAAGCCGGCATACCCGGCGCGCAAAGTGCCTACGCTACGCTGGCTGAGCGATTTGCAGCGCAGGGTGCAGGCTCACCGGGCAACACCAATCCATAGTAATGCCCAAAATATTTTGATACTAAACATGCCATCTAAAATACCATCAGGTGGCATTTTTAGTATCAAAGGCCTAAATGATTATCATACATAGTGCATATTATTATCGCTATGTGTGATAATAATTGATGCCAATAGCTATAATCATTATCATTATATAGTGGAATTATTATTACTATCTGTGATAATCATTTATGTTAGTCATTATAATGATTATCATTGAGTATGACAATCATTTACACTAAGCATAATAATAATTGCCATTAATAACATAAATGACTTGACCTTATATTCCACAAAAACTATCTCCATGCTTAATATTAATCTAACCTGTAAATAATGAAACCACTAAAGAAAATAAAACCCGTTACGCCCATCAATGTGCCGCAGGCACCTCATACCGGCAATATGCTACAAGCCTTTTACAAGAAACGCAGGATCTACCGTGCCGCACTTTCAAGGCATATTGGCATCAGCCAATTTACGCTCTATGCCTACAACAAGCGTAGCAATATGCAAACCAATGTATTGTGGCGTCTATGCCACGGGCTGCAGCACAACTTTTATGCCGATATAGCAGCGCAACTCCCCGCCCACTACACTACCGATGCTGTAGCAGATACCACCGCCACCACACGCATAGCCGAGCTGGAACAACAGGTGCTGCTGCTTACCGCCGAGCGCGATGTACTGCTTAAGGTTGCGGGTGGTAGGTAGTGGTATTGCGAAGATGATTGCGTATTTTGTATTACCATCAACGTGCTGAAAAATAAACGCAATGCGCATTTCGTGCTATGCTCTCTTAAAGCAAGTAACTATTAATCAATTATAATACATTGCAGCAATTGTTGGATATGTGAGGAGTTGCGTGTATTTTTGAGTTGGCGGTCATTTAGACAGACCCGAATTTGCGAAAATCATAAATAGCTATATGGGCGTAGAATACAAACATTTTATTATTCCGACAAACCCCTCATTTGTTCCCGCAAAAGACGTTGTTTTAAAAATTGACAATGTTCTAAGCAAATGGAATCTAAAAACAGATGTTCCAAAAGTTTATAATTTGACCGAGGGAGAAAATATAACCGTTGCTGCACCATTAGACAGTTTGACTTTTGGAGGAGGACTTGCAATTGAATATTCAGGTGTAGATGGACAATTAGCAAGTAAGATAATGGGTGAAAGTTATTATCGAAGCGAAGTCGCAGATGAAGACAGATACATTGAGCGATTTACTTTTATTGTTGGATTAGATTATAGAATACATCCAAGCAGCGAAGAACTTTCAATGACAGTTAGCAGACCGCCTTCTGACAGTTCGATTCCCATTGAGCCTTATTGTGAGTATGACGAATTTCTGCATTATGGACAACATGCGGAAGCATATACATCAACTCTAACTACTACACCACCAGAAGTTGACATATGGGTTGCGGACAAGAAACGAATAATTGGCGAGCAGAATTTCTTAGGCTTTTGGCGAACAGCATTTATCATTGATTGCGGAAAAGATTTACCAAAATTAGGTGACGAATTGTACAGAATTGCCAACAAAGAATTTCTAACAGACCTTGAAGATGCCTTTGGTTGCAAGGTTTTAGAGATTGGCGAAGTATATTAAAGAGCGACCAATAAACGAACCGCCAACAGGGGTTTTGTGTTATGGTGGGCTGACGAACAAAGGCTCATCTTTAGTTTTTCAATTGGGCTTATTGCTATGGGCTGGGCTGACGTCCCTGATTCCCACCACAACACAAAGCCCTAAACCGTTGTGCGTCATTTAAAATAAAAGATTGCAATTGGAACCACAGAACGACAAAAAAGTACTTATCGCAGTTGGATTTTGGGCTTCTTACCTAGAAAAAGATTTGCCGGACATTAATGGTTTTATCGACAAAAGCATTTCGCTGTCAGAAAGGCTTATGCTTTCTACTTATCTAAAGAAGCAATTTGAATACGAAGTGTGGCGAGGATGGAGCTACTGCAGGTTTAATTGCGGAATACCAGAAGAGCAAATGGGACATTCTGACTATACTGATGGAAAGTACGTATGGCCGGAAGGACTTTCCCATTATATTGAAAAGCATGATCTATGGTTACCATCTGAATTCGTAGACCATGTCGCAAATAATTTTGACGTCAAGCCCGATGTTAGGAGAGAAGAATTCTCTTACCGTTATGATTTTTCTTGGTGGAAATCTTTAAAAAAGTAGTCAAATAAACGACGCACAGCATTACATTGTCCCGCTCTCGCAAGTTTAGCGAAGCGTAACTTGTGAGCGTGAATTCTTGAAGTTTCAAACTTCATTATTGCCATCACATTCTGCTGCGCAAGAATGCGATAGCGGATTTTATTTTAATTTGAAAAAAGTACAGAATGTCAGAGAAACCTATAGAAGATAATAAGACTCCCGCGAGACCGGAGCGTGGCGTATATCTAAAAAAAATAATCAAAGAGAATAAATTTTATTTTGTAGTACTTACTATACTATTTATATGGTTTCCAATTTATCCCATTTTGGAATTGAATAAATTAGAAGGAGGAACTGAACACCATGTTTCAGTATGGGCACCTATTGCTTGGTTGTACCAGTTATTTGGATATTGGGTTGCAGCACTCTTTCTTCCTGTATTGATATTGGGTTTGGTGGGATATTGCGTTTACATAATGTTTTATCGAAAAGCAAAAAAATAATCACCGGCTGGCGTATGGAATTTTCTAAATAAACCCCAACTCGGCGTAGTCTCTGACTAAGTCGCAGCGGTAAGCGATTCAAAACTTCGAACTAACATACTTAGCGATGAAAATTATAATGTTGCTTATCATTTTCACAACTCTCTGTTTTTTAACTGGTTGTGGCGACAAGTTTTCACTTTTGAGCGGTAACTACGTTGCTAAAAAAGGTGAATTTGAAATACACTTAAAAGTATATGAGTCCCTCCAAACCTATAAGGAGGATATATATTTCAAAGATTCTCTTATAAGTAGCCACATTGAATATATCAAAGTCAGCAGGACGAAAGCATGCTTCTCATATTTTAAAAGTTTCAGTGAAGCTGGCACAGGAAATAGTGCCGTGGAATTCTGTGCAAAAGCTAAGGATGACAAACTTGTATTTTTTACCGAGCCAGAAGATATGATTGTGACAGAGTTTGTAAAAATAGACTAAAAATACCCTCTGCTCGGCGTTTTTCTGACTACGTCCCCAGCTCGGCGTAGTCTCCGACTATTGTTGTCCGGTAAAAATATTAATAAAAAAAAGGAGGTTTTCACCTCCTTTACTAGCTTCGTAGAACACTACCCGGCTCGGCGTAGTCTCCGGACTACGTCGCAGCGGTAGGCGGTCTCTGACCGCACGAGCGCCACTGTGTTTATGATGTTACCGAAACTACATACTTTGAAATAAATAGTAGTAGATTAAATAAGTCATTTTGAAGATTATATTAACGCGGTCGTAATTCCATTGCATTCGGAGAATGCATGCCGCGACGACGTAGTCTGGAGACTACGCCGAGCTGCTTCCTCCCGAAATACCGCGAAATAGCCCGTCCACCCCATATATAATAAATTCCACAAAACCAATTTACCTTAGTACCTTTGTGCGATTTTTAAGAAAATTACAAATAACAAACATCCGCCCTTTTACCGGAACAAAAGGGCAACAAAGCTGAAACTAAGTTCCGGAATGACATACATAAACAACAATATATGACGCTGAATCCAATTTCCGTGTCGTTCAAACTGAACGATGGACGTGAAGTTACAATCGAAACGGGCAAACTTGCCCGCCAGGCCGACGGTGCCGTAACCGTGCGCTTAGGCAATGCTATTTTGCTGGCAACAGTAGTAGCTACGCACGAGCCAAAACCAGGTCAGGCTTTTTTCCCCCTGACTGTTGATTACCAGGAAAAATTTGCTGCTGCAGGCCGTATCCCAGGCTCTTTCTTCAAACGTGAAGGCCGTATCAGCGACCACGAAATCTTAATTTCCCGCTTGATTGACCGTGCGCTTCGCCCTTTGTTCCCTGAGAACTATTTCTGCGAAGTTCAGGTTATCGTTAACCTTATATCTTTCGACCCTGAAGTACAGCCGGATGCTTTGGCTTGTCTTGCAGCGTCAGCAGCTTTGGCTGTTTCTAATGTGCCTATTCAGGAAATTATTTCTGAAGTGCGCGTTAGCCGCTTGAATGGTGAGTACATCATCAACCCTACTACTACGCAAATGAAAGATTCCGACATGGACTTCATCATCGCCGCTACCGAAAAGAATATTATGATGGTGGAAGGCGAGGCGAAAGAGTGTCAGGAAGAAGATATGATTAAGGCGATTGAAACTGCTCACGAGGCTATCCGCGTTCAGGTTAAGGCGCAGGAAGAATTGCGTGCAAAAGTAGGTTCGCCTGAAAAACGTGAAGTAGCACCAGCTTACGAAAACGAAGAAATCACTAAAAAAGTGGATGACTTTGTAAACGCAAGAATGTTGGAAATTTCACGCGGCGGTACTGCCAAGCACGAGCGCGGCAGCCTATACAAAGCATTGAAAGAAGAGTTGATGGCGACATTCGACCCTGAAACTGTTACCGATGCTGACTTTGCTTTAGCAAAACGTCATTTCGAAGATGTACAATATTACACCGTTCGTAACATGATTCTGGATGAAGGCCGCCGCCTGGATGGTCGTAAGCTGGATGAAGTTCGTCCATTGGTAATGGAAACAGATATCCTGCCATCTCCACATGGCTCTGCCCTATTTACCCGTGGCGAAACACAATCTTTAACTACCGCTACATTAGGTACCAAGGATGATGAAATGCTGGTAGAAACTGCCGGTACATCTGATTACAAAACCTTCTACCTGCACTATAATTTCCCACCATACTCTACCGGCGAGGTGAAACCACAACGTGGTCCGAGCCGTCGTGAGGTAGGTCATGGTAACCTTGCTAAGCGTTCTTTGGAAATGATGATGCCTAAAGATTATCCTTATACCGTGCGTGTTGTATCGGATATTTTGGAGTCTAATGGTTCATCTTCAATGGCTACAGTTTGTGCCGGTTCATTGGCATTGATGGATGCGGGTGTATTGTATCCAAAGCACGTAAGTGGTGTGGCTATGGGTCTTATCAGCCGTGCTTCTGATGGCAAATGGGCTGTATTGACCGACATCCTGGGTGATGAAGATCACTTGGGTGATATGGACTTTAAAGTAACGGGTACGCGTGATGGTATTTGCGGTATCCAAATGGATATTAAAGTGGATGGCTTAAGCATGGATGTAATGCGCAGCGCTATGGAACAAGCTAAACGTGGCCGTTTGCATATTCTGGATGCTATGTACGAGTGCATGCCTGCACATCGTGAAGAGCTGAAACCACATACTCCACGCATCGAGCAATTGATTATCGACCGTGAGTTTATCGGTGCAGTAATCGGACCAGGTGGTAAAATAATACAAGAAATACAACGCGAAACCGGTACCGAAATCAATATCGAAGAAGTAGGTGAAACTGGCGTAGTAAAAGTATTCTCCAACAATGGCGATAGCTTGCGCAAAGCCATGAACTGGATTAAAGGAATCGTAGCCGTACCTGAAATAGGCGAAACCTATGATGCAACCGTTAAATCGGTAATGCCTTATGGTGCATTTGTTGAGTTTATGCCGGGTAAGCAAGGTTTGCTGCATATCTCTGAGGTAAGCTGGAAGCGCCTGGACAGTCTGGAAGGTGTATTGGCCGAAGGCGATGCAATCAAAATAAAACTATTGGGTCTTGATCCTAAAACGGGTAAATTCCGCCTGAGCCGCAAGGTGTTGATGGAAAAACCTGAGGGCTATGTAGAGCAGCCGGAGCGTGAGCGTGGCGAGCGTCCTGAGCGTGGTGGTGACCGCCGTAGTGGTGGTGACAGAAACCGTGGCGACCGTCCTGACCGTGGCGAGCGTCGTGCACCAAGAGAAGAGAAAAAGGAAGAAAGCAACGAAGGTTAATTAACCGAAGAAAGCTTATAACAGAAAAAAGCCGCTACGATTAGTTTCGTAGCGGCTTTTCTAATAATCATAATAGCTATAGCGGCACTATTTCCGCACAGCTACCGGCTTGCGCGTAGCCACAGAACTTTCAATCTGCTCGCTCAAAGAAGCCTCCATCGCGAACAACCATTCCGGTAATTTTTGCTGTTGAGGTTCTATTTTCCAGGCACCGCCATCTTCTTTCTTCATCTTACATTTTTTCATGTCAAGGTTGCCATTGATATGAACCGTATACAGGGTTGGATTGTCCGCTTTATTAGGGGTAAAATAAAACTTCTTGTCTTCGGTACCTTCGGTTTCGAAAGTCCTCGAGAATGTATTTTGCATCGCAAATTGATTTTGTATCCGTTGAAGGTAGACCTATAATCCGCATAAAAACTTTTTATTATACGATTCTGACTGATAGGCATGATAGGCATGGCTATAAATATTTTCCGGAGGCGGACTATTTGTTGCATCTGCAGTAAAATAGCGTGTTTATTGCATTGGTACTATTTTTAGGGCGCCTTAACGCGCTGTCCGTTTCAAGTCCTCGCAGCATTTCGCTGCGCTACATGCCTGCTGCGGGCTTTGCACTACCATCGCGGGCGCGGGTGTTGCGGCTAAAATTTGTAATTACGATAATACCTCATAAACCTATAAGGTTTTTGAAACCTTATAGGTTTTCCCAAAACCGGGTCGTAGCCTCCCAGAAGCTCGGCGTAGCCTCCAGGCTACATCGCAGCGGTAAGCGGTCTCCGACCGCAACAAAATAGCCTTACACAACTTATTTACGTTTTAGACACACGAAAGGATAGATACTTCCTTTCTCAGCATGACAAAGCGATTGAACTGAGGATGCTTGTCTAATCGCCCTTGTCATTCAAAAATCTCTTTACTGCACCGGCAGCACAATATCCACCCTCGTACCACTCGGCAAGCTATGTTGCATCAAGTCAGTGATCGTCAAAAATTGTTGTTGCATGTTTTCGTGCAGTAGCTGCAATCTTCTTTGCGTAATGCCTATAGCCATGGACTGGTGCACTTCTTCTGGCTTTTCCTTTTGCGAGCGCCCTACTCCATTATCTTCGATGCTGCACAGAATAGCCTTTTTGTCTTCGCTCAATTTCAACCCTAATTTCAATAAAGCTTCCCTGCCTTTCAAATTACGAAAGCCGTGTTTGATGGCATTTTCAATAAAAGGCTGTATTATCATCGATGGAATTTTATATTCTTCCTCCACCAGTTCGGGCGCTACTTCCAGCTCGTATTTGAATTGCTTGTTATGACAAAACTGCTCTATCAATAAATAGTTTTCTACCATCTCCAGCTCTTCCGATACATTGACCCAGGTTTGCTCGCTGTGGTTGAGTATCTGCCGCATTAGCTTGCCGAATTTTGCGATGTAGTACCGCGCCTCTTTATCGTTATTGTTACCTATTTGGCTTTGAATACTGTTAAGCGCATTGAAGATAAAATGTGGATTCATTTGCAGGCGCAAAGCCTTATGCTCCAGTACTTGTAGCTGATTCGCCAGTCCAAGTTCGCGTTGCTTTTCGAGTGCTTCTTTCTTAATTTTATGGGTGCGCCATTGCACAATTCGCCAGAGCAACAGCACAATCAGCGCCACCACAATAGCAATAAACCACCACTGCAACCAAAATGGCTTTGCTATCTCAAAGCTATATTTCAAAGGCTGTTTGTTCCATACACCATCTTCATTACAAGACATCACAAGCAAGGTGTAAGCGCCGGGCGGCAAATTGCTGTAAGTAACAGAGTGTTGATTGCTCACAGGGCTCCATTGCTCATCAAAACCATCGAGCTTCCATTTGTATTTTACGCCGGCACCATTTACCAGATTGATTCCCTCAAAGTCAAACGTAACATGGTTCTGGCTGTAGGGAAGTTGTATGCTGGCAAATCCATCGTTGCGCAGCGCCTTAGCTGCATATTTTGTTTGGCTGATGGACTTGTAAAATAGCTTTATATCTTTCAGGCTCAGCAATGGCGGATTAGCATTGACCGTGCCTTTTGCAGGATTATACAAGGTTAGGCCATCAATGGTGCCTATCCAGTAACTGCCATCTGCATTGGCACTGATGGCATTGAGGCAGGTTTCAATTCCAAGAAAACCCTCGTCTTTTCCATACTGTTTTACCTGCGCAATCTGGTTGTGCGTATTCAGCTCTACATAGGCAAGACCGCGCTCTGTGCCTATTATCAAATTGCCTTTGCTGTCTATTTGCAACAGGTAAATATTGAGCGATGGCAACTGCGTATTGTCCACACGTATCGGCCTGTTTTGCTTCAGGTCATAAGCACTCAAGCCCTTGTCGCTGGTACCAATCCAGGCTATTCCTGATTTTGAAATAGCAATATTTCTCGTAAGATTAGAATAGATACCGGTGCGTGTATTCAGGCGAAAACCGGTTTCCTGTTCGTTTTCAATAAGGCCTATTCCTTGGTTTTCCGTGCAGTAATATACCTTGCCGGGAAATTGCGTGTTGAGGTATTGCACCCTTGGATTGATGATAAAATCAATGAACTGCCTGATGTCAAATTGGAGATAAGCAAGACTTTCAGGCTTTAATCTATAGATGCCATTGCCCGCAGTTGCCACCCAAATATTACCTGCATTATCGACGGCTATATCTTTAATAAACTGCCTGCCCAGACTATTTACAAAGTGTAGTTGCCCCTCGGCATAAATGAATAGTCCTTCGCCCTCGGTTCCGACCAATATATGTGCACTGTCATAAACGCGAATGCTTTTTACTTTCGTATTTAAGAATCCATGAGCTGCATCGTATACCTGTACACTGTCTTTTTGTAAAGATGTAAGACCATGATTACCGGCCCCAATCAGCAACTCGCCGTTACCACGTTGCAAAATAGAATACACAAAATTATCCGGCAGGCCATTGTTCTTGTCAAAATGCGTGAACAGTTGCCCGCCGTAATTACTTACACCACCACCGCTTGTACCAAACCACAAATTGCCGGTGCGGTCTTTGTAAATGCTCCGCACATGATTATTGGAAAGACCTTTTTTTACATCTACTTGTTCGACTTTATTATTCTGAAAATTATAGGCTATCACACCTCTGTCAAGCGTAGCAACGTAGAGTATTTGCTTGTCTTCATATAGATCCAGTATTTTTTCCTGCTTGCTGATGTCTGGCTCTAAAACCCTTGCCAGTTGGCCGTTTTCAACTACAAAAAGTCCATAACCATAGCTTGCTGCCAACAGTTTTCGTGCCTTGGTGCGGTAGAGCTTCGTAATGCTTATGTTCGACGTAGTGTTGGGTAAAGATATTTTCTCTGCTTTGGTATAAGGTCCGTTAAGCGGAATACGAAATAGCCCAAAGTCATTGCCCCAATAAACGTATTTATCACTGTCTACATACACAGCATTACACACAATCTTAGCCAACCCCAGTTGCTCCGATACATTTTCAAATTTTCCGTTTGCAAATTTCAGCAAGCCTATTTTACTCGCAGCCCATATTCTTTGTTGGTCGTCAATAGCTATTTTCAACAGCCATACCTGCTCTCCCAGATTTTCGGGGTAGAATTTTGTAATGGTTTTACCATCATATTTATTGAGCCCATCGTTGGTACCAACCCATATATTTTGCTGCTTATCTTTTGCAAAGCAATGAACATAATCATTGGACAAACCGGTACGATGATTGATATTTTCAAAGCCTATCCCATTGTAAATACTGATACCTCCGCCTCGCGTAGCCAACCACAACCTGCCCTTTTTATCTTCCGTTACATCATATACCTGGCTTTGCGCCAAACCCTCACGCACATTGAAGTTGCGAAACTGTATACGCTGCGCCCGCAGCGGGATAGCCGTCGCAAGAAAAAATATCAGTAATAAGATTCTATTCATTAACTAAGTAGAAATTATTTAGGACTCGTCATTCTATCCAATGAAAACTCAATGCAACAAATTTTAAATGTAACTACCATAACTAGAATTTCCACCATTTTCTTTTTGTATCTCGAGCTGGAAATTCCTCTTTGTAGAGGTTAGTTTGGCCTGCCATCTTTTCACGCAAGCTATCATTTAAGTTTCTCACACGACCAGACTCCAAATCGATGATTTCGTCTTGTATTACTCCGCCGAATCGCTCCAATAGCTCCTCAATTTCCTCAAGCCCGAAATCCATTGCTCGCCATCTTGGAGTGACGCCATCGTCGGAAATAACATTTGGATTTGCGCCAGCCTTCAATAATATCTCAACTAACTCAATATCGCCCCTAAATACTGCCCAATGCAAGGGTGTATGTCCGCTCTCATCTAACTCGTCCAAACTAACACCCTGATTTATTAGCTCGATAGCATATTCATGGTTAGATTCCAAAGCAGCTTTATGTATCTGATACTTATTCATATTAATCGTACTGACATTTTCCGACAAGTTGTCCTTATTTCAACAAACAAACTTACTACGAAAAGACCATAAAATCGGTCGATGAGTTAGTAGCACAGTTATTTCAATAAGCGCTACACTTACTCATTCTCTTAGAAAAGCTGCTGTCTTTATCTTCTATTTGTATTTCAAATAAAACTGTAATGCAACCGGGCATCAAACATAAAAAAGTAAGGTACATACTGAAAGGACTGATAAGCGCATTGCTGATATGGTTCCTTTTCTTTGCCTTGCCAGCCAAGCCTTTTGAAGTACCATACAGCAAAACACTCTATGCTGAGAATGGCCAGTTGCTCAATGCACAGGTAGCGAGAGACTACCAGTGGCGCTTTCCCGCTGACAAAGAAATACCGGAAAAATTCAAACAATGCATCCTCACATTTGAAGATAGAAATTTCAACAGACATATCGGTATTTCTGCCACAGGTCTTGGCAGGGCTATAACACAAAATATCAGCAAAGGCAAAATAGTAAGCGGCGGTAGCACGATTACCATGCAAACTATTCGACTGATGCAGCGAAACCCGGCTCGAAACTTCCCTAACAAAATGCTGGAAATGTTGCTGGCTGTACGTTTGGAAATGCGGTATAGCAAAAAGGAAATTTTACAAATGTATTGCGCACATGCACCGTTTGGCACCAATGTAGTAGGACTGGAAGCTGCTTCGTGGCGCTATTTTGGCAAGAAAGCAACAGAACTTACCTGGGGACAAAGTGCGCTGCTCGCGGTGCTGCCCAATGCACCGGGATTGCTTTACCCCGGCAAAAATCATGCTATTTTACAAGCCAAAAGAAACCGCTTATTGCAACAGCTATTTGAGCGCAAAATAATTACTGAAGAAATATTAAGCCTTTCGTTGGGTGAGCCTATTCCGGACAAGCCACTTCCCCTACCCGATAAAGCACGCCAATATTTTTCTAAATTAAAGAACACCGCCCAAAGCCATGCTGCGCTTGACTTTCGCATACAAGAGCAATGCCTGAACATCACAGACAGATATGCAGGAAAATTCCATGACAATCAGGTAGAAAATATAGCGATAATTGTAAGTGATGTAAAAACGGGTAAACTACTCGCCTATATCGGCAACACCGATAAAAAATGGAATCCGAATACTGCATTTGTCAACTGCGCCGCTGCGCCACGTAGTACAGGCAGTGTATTGAAACCTTTTCTATATTATGAGGCATTGCGCGACGGCTTGATTACACCACAAAAGATGCTGCCCGATATACCCGTTTCTTACAATAACTTTCGTCCGCAAAATTATGCACGCACTTACGAGGGATTAATACCCGCCAACAAAGCGCTGGCAAAAAGCCTGAACATACCGATGGTAGGGCTTTTGAATGAATATGGTTTGCAAAAATTTCATGCTGATTTAAGGCAGTTAGGTTTTCGTAATATCAACCGCTCGGCAACAGATTATGGGCTATCATTGATATTAGGCAGTGGCGAGATTAGCCTCGAAGAACTCAATACCAACTACCGCAACTGGACTGCCAAAATGTGGGACAATAAAACTGACGCCAGCGACAAGGCCAGTGTTTATGAAACGCTGGAAGCAATGACAGAGCTAAACCGTCCCGACGAAAACGGCAACTGGAAAGCATTTATAAACACACAAAAAATAGCCTGGAAGACAGGCACCAGCTTCGGCAATCGTGATGCCTGGTGTGTGGGTATTTCTGCAAACTATGTGATTACGGTTTGGGTGGGTAATGCAGATGGTAGTGGACGTACAGGCCTTACCGGTATTGAATATGCGGCGCCTATTATGTTTGACGTCTTTAATGCTTTGCCTAAAAATTACAAATGGTTTGCGCGTCCGGAAAAAGGATATGCAACTGTAAAGTTATGTAGTGCGAGCGGTCACAAAGCAGGTCCCTATTGCAGCGAAACAAGTAATCGTCCTTTACCTGCAAACTGTGTGCAGGTAAGCGTTTGCCCTTTTCATCATCCGCTTTCCGTCAATGAAGATGCGACTTTGCAAGTAGATGCTTCGGTTTATAATTGGCAGGATATCCGGCAAAAAAATTACTTCATTTTGCCCTCTGCTATTGCACATCATTTTAAAGCATGGAACCCTGATTACAAAGCGCCTCCACCTTGGCATGAGGGCGCGCGGAACACAGCAGAGAATATTCAGATTGTATTTCCCAACCAAAGCAAGATACTACTGTTTGGCACCAGCGAGCAAATTGACATCAACTTTAAAGCCATCAACAGCAACAAAAAATCAAACCTGTACTGGCATATCAACGAAGAATATATAGGCGCTACAAAAGACATACACGAGTTGCGCTATGCATTACGGGAGGGCAAATACCAGCTATCTGTCATTGACGAATTAGGCAATAAACAGCAGACTATATTTGAAGTGATTAATGCTGCCCGTTAATCATCTTCTGTATCAACTGCCGGTTGGTGCTTAGGTAAAAACTGCTGCACGATTAAAGCCACAATCATCACGGCCAATGCACCAATCACATTCAACCATAAAAATGCAACAACATTCAGCAAATAGACGGTAATCACTATTATCTCCGCTACGAAAGCGGCTATAAACACTGCCTTTCCGTTTACCCTTTTGAGGAAGAATGCAGTTAGAAAAATACCTAAAATAGCACCATAGAAAAGGCTGCCCAACTCGTTGACCGCTTCTATGAGTGAGCCCATTTGCGTAGCGAACATTGCAACTGCTATGCTAAAAATACCCCAGACCAATGTATAGATACGGCCTAATGAAAGCTGCTGTGCATCACTTAAATCACGCTTGGAAAACACCATGTGAAAGTCGATTAACGATGAAGATGCCAAGGAATTAAGCGCTGCAGAAATAGAACCCCAACTGGCTAAAAATATAACCGCAAATAGCAAACCAACCATACCGATAGGAAGATAATTGCGCACAAAATGCAGGAACACATAATTGGTATCCTCTTTTGGTACGGCTATTCTACATTTTTTGATGATGTCTTGAAACTGCACACGTTGCGAGTCTATCAACACTTGTCCGGCTTTCAGCTCTTGCAAATAAACAGCAGACAAGCTATCTTTCTTCGGGTTATCAGACCGACGCAAACCGGTCAATCGCAGCGCTATATCTTTATTATGCTGGCTTACTATTTTGTTTTCTATTTGCAGTGTCTGGTAAGCAACCGGGTCGGCTTGTGCTACTTTCTTTTCAGCAGATTCGTTGAAAAATAGCGGTGCCTGATGAATTGTATAGAACGAAAAAAGCAGCGCACCAATCAGCAATATCAAGAACTGCATCGGTATTTTTACCATACCATTCATCAACAATCCCAGGCGGCTTTCGCGCAGGTTACGCCCCGAAAGATAGCGCCCCACCTGGCTTTGGTCAGTGCCGAAATAGGATAGTGCCAGAAAAAAACCACCTATTACACCACTCCAGATATTGTACTTGTCTTTAGCATTAAAGTCCGTTGTGATTACATTTAGCTTGCCTGATTTACCTGCTATATAAAGTGCATCGCCAAAGCTCACACCCGGCGGCAATTTGGTTACCACCAATACACCGGCGATTGCCATTGACGTCAATATAATGATGAATTGTATCTTTTGTGTATGCGCAATAGACTTGGCGCCGCCGCTGTAAGTGTATACAATCAGCAGGCCGCCTACAAGCAGATTGGTTACATAAATATTCCAGTCAAAAATTGCAGAAAGCACGATGGCAGGCGCATACACGCTCATACCCGTTGATACACCACGCGAAAACAAAAATAAAATACCGGTAAACAGCCGTGTTTCCCTATTGAAACGTTTGTCCAGATATTCGTAAGCGGTAAATACATTTTGCTTTTGAAAAATAGGCACAAATACCGCACTCACTACAATCATCGCAAGCGGCAAGCCAAAATAGTATTGCACAAACCGCATCCCGTCATTATAGGCCTGTCCCGGCCCGGAGATGAAGGTGATGGCACTTGCCTGCGTAGCCATAATACCAAGCAACACTACATGCCAGGGCATTTCCCTGCCGGCACGTAAATAGCTGTCAGAGCCGGTTTGGCCGCGACCTTTGTAAATTCCGTATATGATGATGAGCAGCAGTGCACCCAACATGACAATCCAGTCGAGTGTACTCATTTCCAGATGGAAGTAAAAATTGTGAACAAAATAATCAGGATAACCAGCCAGATAAATACTGCCAGATACCAACGATTCCAGTAAGATTTCATAAGCGTTGTAAAGGTCGCGCAGTGTTGCTGTAGCGATATTCGCTCACCAACAATGCTGCGTTTGCCGCTGCAAATTAAGGAAATAACCAGTTAACCTAAATTGCGTAACTTTCCGTCCTCAATATGAAGTGGAAATCACGATACCGTCGCTTAAAAATTTACGCCCAATATTTTCCGTTTACGCTTAATTTTTTCATAGTTGCAACGGCGCTATGGGCTGCCTGGTATGCATTGCACAAAAATGAAGATGATGCTAAAGACAACGCAGCATCCTTTCAACCATTGGTCATGATGATGGGCAAAGTGGCGATGTGGTTCGTTGTGGCTTTATTGGGTATTTCGTTGCTAAGCACAGTTGCATGTTGGCTATATTACCTGATAGCAAAGCGCAAGAAAAACATAACCCTGCAAGTAGCTTTTGGCGAAGACACAAAGCGCAGAGGCTTGATAATAGACTCTCTGTTAGAAAAAGTGCGCAGACCTTTTCTTGGGTTTATCAAAGGCAGACTAATTTATGATGGCGCAGAGATGACCGACAGATTCGTATTGGCAGGTAATAAAAAGGCTAAGGGCAAATTCTGGCGCGATGCCGTTACCGGCAAAAGCGTGGTAGAATTGCCGGGTATTAAAGAATATGCTATTACCGGCGGCTTTGTTTTTTTTGAAGATATGTTGCAGCTATTGTCTTTGCCGGTAAGGCAACAGGTAAACGGACATTTCTATAAAAGCCCGGAGTTGCAACCCATCGAAGCGCGAGAAGCTATCCCACGCAAAACAGATGAAACGGAAATAAGAATAGAGCAGATGCGCCGTGTAGATGGCGATTATTTTCATTACAAAGACTTCGAACATGGCGATGATGTGCGCCGTATTGTGTGGAAGCTATATGCCAAGAACCGTGAACTGGTAGTGCGCACACCCGAAATATTCAACCCATTTGCCTCGCATATTTATTTCTACGCCAGTTTTTATACCGTTGCAAATAGTCTGCAACGCGAAAATGCCTTTGCCGAAGAAATGCTGAATTATTATAAGCAGCGCGTATGGACAGCTTATGAAACCCTTGCTAAGAAAGACTTTGAAGTAAAATACATTGCCGACCAGCACATTAATGTTGCAGAAATAGACAGCAAAACCGAACAGGTGAAGAGAATAATTAGCGGCAGCGTATGGCAGACAGATAATTTGGCTACTGACTATTTTGAGCCGAGATATGGCGCAGTTATTTGTATTTCATCGATGAATAGTGTGGAAGATGTAGCGCAAATGCTGGATCAATGCAGCCATGAAACAGTTGTTTATTATACCAAGTTATCAGACTGTTTTAAGTCTTTTGCACCACTAACCTGGCTATTACGCATCTTTATAAAACCACCAAAAGATAGGCTGAAACGGCTTAAAAGCAGGTGGATATTTGCGCCGCTACGCTTGCAATTGATTAAGCGGGAAAAGCAAATAGAAGAGTTGCTGAATAAAAGCAACGTGATACACGGAAAGCTGTAAGCTGCTACTACAGCGAGCGCAGTGGGTTTCTGCGACGAAGCCCGATGTAATTCCTCATATTTTTCCAGAAAGCCATAATCATATACAAGACAACCGGAGAGCCCAACGTGAGGAAAGAAATATAGATAAACCAAAGGCGGATGCGGGAAGAAGCAATACCCAAACGATTGCCCATATCCGAGCAAACGCCGAATGCGCGTAGTTCTATAAAATCTTTGATTTTGTAAAAAGGGCTATTCATGGCTGAAATGTTGACAAACAAAAATAACGAATTTCTATTTGAGTCGATGTGAGCAAAACAAAAAACCCTTTTGTAAAGAACAAAAGGGCTTATAAGAATTACGTTCAGTGGTAATTAAGCTTTTGTACCAGCAGCCGCTGTGTTAGCAGCATTTGTTTTTCTGGTTTTTGCGGAACGGATTTTACCGAAAGAACCGGTGAATCTTTTTCCTTTTTTAGTGCGATTGTCGCCTCTGCCCATGATTAAATATTTTATGATGATTTTTTAATAAACGCAAAAGTAAAAAAAAAGCGCAAAAGATTTGCAAATAGTGGGTTTTAAATTTGCTTGTGCTAAATAGTCCCGTTGCTTCTATTTTCAAAAGCCAAACCAGCAGCCAATCTTCATACATCTTACAAACTATTCGTACCTTTATTCTTCCAATTGAAAATTTCCCTCGGCGTGAAGACTTTTAATGTACCGGTGCATTACCGCAGCCCACTTGTAACAGCAGTAAAAAATAAACGTAAGAAAGAAGATAAACTGAAAAAAGATTTCAGTCCTACTGTGCTGAAGATAAGTGATGAGCTGGAAATCATGCTGGCGAGGCATTTTGGATTTTGCTACGGTGTGGAAAATGCCATTGAAATAGCCTTTCGTGCAGTGTCGGAAAATCCGGGTAAGAATATTTATCTGTTAAGCGAAATGATTCACAACCCGCAGGTAAATGCAGATTTGGAAGCCGAGGGCGTAAAATTTATAATGGATACTTACGGTCGCCAGATTATCGAATGGGACAGTGTTACCAGCGATGATATTGTTATCATTCCGGCCTTTGGTACTACGCTTAAAATAGAACAGCTATTAAAGGAAAAAGGCATAGAGCCTACCAGCTATAACACAACCTGTCCGTTCGTAGAAAAGGTATGGAATCGCTCGGAAAAAATAGGCGATGATGGCTATACAATTATCGTGCACGGCAAGCCCAATCATGAGGAAACAAGGGCTACTTTTTCGCATAGCGAAGCCCACACGCCTACTGTTGTTGTTAAAGATATGGCGCAAGCCCAGCGCTTAGCCAGATATATTACCGGCGAAGAACCTGCGGATAATTTTTACAAAGAATTTGACGGACAATACTCCGATGGATTTGATGTAACAACCGATTTGCAGCGCATTGGCGTAGTGAACCAAACGACCATGCTGGCGAGCGATACACAAGGTATAGCCGACTATCTCAAGCAAGTTATAGTACAGCATTTTGACCTCAACGAATCCAATTCGAGAGAGCGCTTCGCGGAGACGCGTGATACACTTTGCTATGCTACTAATGATAACCAAACTGCCGTAAGCAGTATGCTGCAAACCAATGCAGACCTGGCTGTGGTAATAGGCGGCTATAATAGCAGCAATACATCGCATCTGGTAGAGCTGTGCGAATTGACATTACCTACCTATTTTATCAATCATGAAGATTGTCTGATTTCGGCAGAAACTATACGCCACTTTGACTTGCACGAACATACTGAAAAGGAAACCACCGGTTTTCTCCCATCCAAAAAGCCGTTGAAAGTTCTATTTACTTCTGGAGCGAGTTGCCCGGATGCGCTGGTAGAGCGGGTAATTAACAGATTGTGCTTATTGATGGGTCAAGAAATGAAGCTCGAAAGTATTAAGCAGGAATTGGTAGTTGTAGCATAGCCGGTTGCGTCTAATCCCCAAGTAAATCAATTTCACATTTTATTTGTCCTTTTGCCTTGATGCAAAAGGACCAAAAAATCAAGGCTGCGCGTATTTAAGCTAAAAATGGTTTTCGTTCCGCTAAAATGCACAAACTCTCCGCCGCGGCGGATCAAACAGTGTGCATATTTTAACGCTGCACTATAACCATTTTCTTAACGCAAAATACGCGAAGGCCGTCCGAGCGAGTAACATAGCCCTATTGCAAGGGCTTATCCGCAAGTCCAAAATTTCTCAACTCAAACAGCACTTTTACATATTGAAATTAATAAAGAACATCCAAACTTTTAAGGCACGCCTATTTATTAAGCTGGTGCAGCAATTGGTATTTTCTAAAAGTATATTTGGCATTGCCTTTGGCTATAGTATAACCAGCAGCTCCATCCAAAAATCCAAGTTGAAAAAAATACTGCTTTAAGAATGTGAAAGCGGGCGCTGCAAAGCGTTTTATCCAGGTTGCCTTTTTGCCGCGGGTGTAATACTTGCTGGCAGATAGCCGTGCGTAATGCTCGTTTTTCGAAGAAAATTGCTGCGCTGATTCTGCTGTATAGTGTTGAATTATTCCTTTAAGTTCCTTTACAATGCTATTTTCTTTTACCAAAATAGTTTCATGAACATCGGCAGTATCCCAGTTGGTATGCGACCTATTATACAGTCGCAGAAATTTTGTTTTACCCCTACCCCATGCGCCATGTTTTATCTGGCTATTTCCAAAAAAATGACGAATGGTTAGTTGATAGATTTCATTATTAGTCGCAGGAGAAAAATCTTGCAAAGCCGCTTTTAGTGTGCCATCCGCCACCTCATCACTATCCACCGAAAGTATCCATTCGTTGCGTGCCTGCGCAGCTAATTCATTTTTAGTTGCGCCATAGCCATTCCATTTTTGCTGTATCACTTGTAAGTTATCCAAGGTAGGAAACTCATAAGCTACAAGATGTTGCTTATCACCGTTAAATCCCAATAGCAGCTCGTCACATTCTTTGTAAGAAAGGAGTACATCACGCAGTCGGGGCGTTAGCTTATTAGCAATAATACAAACGCTTATCTTCATCTATAAAACGGGAAATGACTATTTAGCAGGCTTACTTCTTTTTCAAAACAGAAACAGTAAGGCGGCTTACGCACACCAATTTTTCCTGCTCGTCTTGTATTTTAATGTCCCACACGTGCATCGTGGCTCCCACGTGCAACGGTCGCACAATAGCCGTTACTATTCCTTCACGTTTAGCACGCACATGATTGCAATTAATCTCAACCCCCACACACATCTGCGTTTCAGGGTCAATACACATTGCGCTGGCTACGCTGCCCACAGTCTCGGCCAATGCGGCTGATGCGCCGCCATGTAACAATCCGTATGGTTGATGGGTAGTGCTATTAACCGGCATTGTCGCCTGTAAATAATAGTGCCCTACTTCGGTAAATCTTATATCTAAAACCTCCGCCAGCGTATTCTTGCGCATATCGTTCAACTCATCTATGCTGGTTTCAGGTCTTTTCCAGTTACTCATTTAAATATTTTTATATCAAAACCAACAAAGATAGGTGCTGGCTTCTATTGTACACCTATTTTTAAGCAAAATCTATGCCTAAATTTCATTAAACTTTTACAAATTAAACTAAACAATATACAACAAATCATTAAATCACTTACTTTTGTTGTTATACACAGCAAGTAATCTGCTTTAAACCACCAACCACATAAACAGTACTCATTTAAAATCAGTTAATTAAGCTTACATTTCTACATGCAAACGGTACTTATTGTTGGCGCAGGCAAATCTTCTTCTTTTCTTATCGACTACATGCTCGAAAACGCAAAACAGCGCTGGCGTGTAATAGTAATGGACTCGAGTGCAGAGGCCGTTGCGGAAAAGCTTGCAGGACATCCTAAAGGAGAGCCAGCTATTATAGATATACAAGATGATGCTGCCAGGCAGAAAATAGTGCAGCGTGCCGATATCGTATTATCGGTAATGCCGCCACACCTGCACATATTGCTGGCAAAAGATTGCTTGAAATTTGGCAAGAATCTTATTACCTCCTCTTATGTGTCGGAAGATATAAAAGCGATGCATGAAGAGGTGCGTAAAGCAGGACTACTATTTATGTGTGAGATGGGGCTTGACCCCGGTATCGACCACATGAGCGCCAATGCAATTATTCATGGTATACAGCGTATAGCCGGCACTATCAAAAGCTTTAAAAGCTACTGTGGTGGCCTTATTGCGCCCGAAAGCGATGATAACCCTTGGCATTATAAAATTAGCTGGAACCCGCGCAATATAGTGCTTGCGGGCAAGCAAGGTGCTACCTGGCTGGAGCATAGCAAAGAGCAGTCGGCAGATTACCAAAAACTATTTACCGCCGCTAAAAAAATTAAAGTAACCAATGAAGATGTGGGCTCATTGGCCTATTATCCTAACCGCGACTCGCTGAAATACCTTGACTTATACGACCTGCCTAATGTAGAAACCTTTGTGAGAGCCACTTTGCGCCATCCGGAGTTTATGAGAGGATGGGAGGCTATTATCAAAGCTGACATGACCAGCGAGACGGATATATTCGAATCACTACCATCAACATTTGCCGACTGGACTGCGCAAAAAATAGGCGCTACGGATGACCAAAACCTGAAAGAAGCTTTCGCCGCAAAAACAGGTGCTGATACCAAAGTAATGAAGCAACTGGAATGGCTCGGTATATTTGAACCACGCCCTATTTACGGCAGCCATATTCAATCTTCGGCAGATTTAATGCAACTATTGCTCGAAGAAAAATGGAAAATGCGCACCATGGATAAAGACATGGTGGTAATGCAACACGAAGTAATATATGAGCGCAAGCAATCTACCATTAAACTTACCAGCAGCATGGTGGTAAAAGGCAATAATCGCCAGCACAGTGCCATGGCCAAAACAGTAGGCTTGCCGATGGCTATATTAGCCAAGCGCATACTTACAGAAGGTAATATCAAAAACCTGACCGGGGTGCAAATACCTGTAATGCCCGAAGTATATGTACCCGTGCTGAAAGAACTGAAAAAACTCGGTATCGAATTTCTGGAAGAAGTAGAATAATATCATGAACGAATACGAAAAAGCCTTTTATCTCCAATACGATAAAAGGCTTTTTTATTGAACCAAAACCCCGATTCGATTATGGAAAACGAAACAAATCAATACAGGAAGCTATTTCTAATAGATGCCATAGGCGCAGCTATTACAGCACTATTGTTATGGCAATTGATTGGCAGGTTTCCGCTATTGTTTGGCGTTCCATTATTTTGGGTAAGATGGCTATCGCGCATAGCAATTGTTTATTCAGCCTATTCGTTGTTGTGTTATATCATCCGCCCTCGTTTCGCCAGCAAATTTTTAAAAACAATAGCCACTGCTAACATCATTTATTGCGCCATCATACTGCTGATGATTGTGACTAATTTCAATAGCTTATCGGCATTGGCTATAGCTTATTTCATTGTTGAAATAGGCGTAATTGGCTATCTTGCATATAAAGAATTGAAGACGGTTAAGAAATGGTTACACATGCATAAGGTTAGTTTTGCACACACCGACACTCAATAAATATCTTTGGGCAACTCAATTACTTCAAGCAATCTTAGCGCATCTTCAATATTGTGTGGTCTAGTACTTTCTCTGGGTTTCCAATCGGTTTGGAGAAAATATGTGATGAACCCGGCAATGACCGCAGGACGATTTAAGTTGATAGCAATTGTTTGTCGCTGACTAATTGGATAGGGTTCATTATCAGGTAACGAAGGCTTACTTTTGTAAGACCAAATCACGCCTTCATCGGGATAGCCTACGCACCATTTCCCTTGCCTATCGTCCGACTTAATGTGTAAGTTGTCTTCTTCTCTAAATAATAGTTGAAGCGGAGATTTTTTGTAACCGTCAAGATAAATTACAACTCTTTCAACACATTTAGCATGTTCCAATTCGGCAAAATGAAGATGCTCCCTTTTCCAGAGGTAGGTGTTGCCATCTATCTTAATTGTTCTCAATTTGCTTCTTGTCATTCCGCTTTTTGTCTGATAAAATTATCTACATTTTCTCATTCATTTGGCCCCATGAAAAAAAATACTGATTGCTATTTCTCCGCTGGCAATGGCACAAATTTTTCAAAATTCCGGCCGTTGAATTTATAGGCACCTGCCGCGTGCGTACCCAGCCACAGCGCACCTTGCCTATCTTTGTAAATGGAAAATAGCGTAGCGTTTTCAGCGCCGTCTTTTACCAGGTATTGTTTGGTTGTCTTTCCATCGTAGCACCATACGCCCTGGTCGTAGGTGGCCATCCATAGATTTCCATCGTCGTCATTTATAGCCGACATAAAGTAAACACCGTCATTTCCGTTGCTTGATTTAATGTTTTCGATTCCCTTTTCTCTTTCGTATTTAATGAGCCCTTTGTTACCATCGTCTATTTCATCTACCGAAATTGCGTATCTATAATTGGTATTACAAATCCAGAATTTCCCCCTCACATCTTCAATAACAGCGCGAATACCAAAACTTCCGCCATTGGGCACATTGGTTAAATGATCTTCGTAAAGCCAGCTAATAGATTCGCCATCGTAGCGGCATAGGCCGAAAGCAGCCGTTCCAAACCATATACTTCCATTACGGTCTTTGTAGATTGAATAAACTTCGTAAGGACTCCAGGGTCTGTCGGGATTTTTGGCAAAATAGCTATCTGCGAGATAATGTTTAGGAAATTCCAATTGATACAAGTTCACTCCGTCATAACGATAAGGACCTTTTTCTCCGTTTTTCCCCGTCATGGTAAACCATAAGTCATCGGGCTGTAGTTTCCAATTGTCAGTTGCAGATGTAGCTTTTATTGCGATCAAAGTAGTAAAAGTTTGTCCGACAAATTTGCTGATACCACCCAATGTGGCAAAGTAAATATTACCCACTTTATCTTCTTGAATACTGCGAATACGATTGTCGCTAAGCCCGTCATTGGCGGAGAAATGAGTTATTGCTTTACCATCATATCGGTACACGCCATCTATGTCGCTGCCAAACCAATAATCTCCATTTTCTGCCTGATAAATCAGCAGAATACTGTTGCTCATTTCTGAAACGGTATTGCCAATACTTACCTTTGAACTAGGGCTTTGCCCAATGCACGAAGTCAACAAAGCAAACATGCTCAATAATAGAAGTATTCTTGTTTTCAAGTGTCTGTGCGTTTAGGTAATTGGTGTGATGTGTAATAGCCTTGTTGTCAGCTTTGAAGCTTTAGCCTTGTAACATTGATAACGTTCTTTCGACCGAATTTAGTGCAAAAGCTGGATGTTTGACATTTCAATTTAAAGTCATAAAATAGGCTCTACCGTTATGACGTAATGAAAGAACTCCTTGCTCCTCTCAAATTAAGAATATATAAAGACAATACCGCAGCTTATTCCAAAAGCAACATTACAGAGAACCAAAAATATAGGCTCTTTGGTAGGCTTCCAGCGCACTCTACTGTACCGAATTTCATTCGGTGCTATTCATATTCAATCCCTTTGGGATTGCTAGCGAAGCGTAACATACAATAATCACTTTTGTGGTCGTAGCGTCCCGCTGCAACCATGTAGCTGAAACTAAAACCTTTTGAACTCATGAAATTGCCTACCACTATGAGAAGTAGATGTATAAAGCCTTTACGAGACTTTTCACGTTAAGATTTGGATAAAATCCAGCACTATTTATGCAATTAATTTCTACTATTTTCCATCCGCTTTGGGTTAAACAGATATCCATGACAAATGCGTCCGCAACATTGAATGTGTCTACCATTTCTTTTGCAAACGCGATTCCATCACTCGCCACTTCTCTTTCGAATGGCATGTCCTTATGAAACCTATAATATACTCCGGCAACAATCTGCTTTCCGACAATCCAAAGCCGTGCTTCCTTCATTATTTCTTTGGGTATGGAAGCCTGTACTTTCGAATCTTTATTAAGCAAGGGCGTCTTGGGATTTAATAGTGACTCTTCAACAAAATCAAGCCATTTGGTTTCTGTGAATACCTTTCCTGTAAATATTTTTGCTTCTGAATAGGGTTTGATGAATTTATACTCATTCTCTTTCCAGTCTATAGGGTCTCCAAACTTGAAAATTCGAGTTTCGTAGTTTAAAAGATTGTCTTTATAATACTTGGAATTAATTTCGAACAAGTGATTTCCTCCGTAGAAAGAGCCCGGACGCCAATTATTATTTGATTTTGCAAGTCTTGCAAGTTTCACTGAACCAAAAACGAAAACATCATTTCGATCAGCTTTGATTTCGACTTGCTCTGTAGAGTTAGATATCTCTATCGTTTCATAGCCTATATTTAGTTCTTCGAGGGCTTGAATAATTTTTTCATGGTCTTCATCGCCTCTGATGTTTGATTGAATCAGGAAATACATAGAAAAGTTATTTTTTGGAGATTTAGATTCTTTTGTACAACGGTGGGCTTTTAGTTTTTTCGTAATCTTTTGAGCGAAGTTTTATTTGAAAACTCATACTTAGGTGTGTGTACTTAACATTGAGTCGACGTAATGTCTGCGCAATTTACCTTTCAGCATTTTGTATCATATTTCCTTAAATCAATTCGGGATAAGACCTCTGCGTAATCACACAGCAACTCACTTAATGTATCAGAAATTTTTATAACCGGCATTTTATAGCATTGGTTGAAGTAAAATACAGATGGATTTTCATTTCCATCACGAGTATAAAAAAACATGAACTGATAACCTTGGTGCATCCAGAAAACAAATGAATCATTCGTAAGCTCTGGCAAATCACTATCTCTAAGCATTTGATTTGCTGCCGCCTTCATGCTTTTAAGCCAATAAAGGGTATAATCATCTCCTACCATATAGTTTGAAGAACCATTTCCAAACATCAGTAAAAACTCTTTATAAATGCTTGGCAACTTCACGCTGAAGTGGTCTTCTATTGTGATAATCTCTTCAGAGCTGCATGGCTTAAGAGCAGAGTATTTTTTCGATAAATAATCAATAGTTTTTTTGTGAATTGAGTCGTTAGCCATTGATGTATTTTTTACTTAGGAAACTGATATTTCCAAATTTAAGCGAGCTCAAATAGGCGTATTCTTACTCGCCAGAATAAACCAAATATACAGGCATATTTTAATGATATCAAATGCATACAAAATACCCGTTGCTGTGGCCGTGGCGGGTGTCCTCTCCCACCGCCGTACAATCCCGTTTTCGCAAGTCTAGCGAAATTTGTGAGCATGATTTCTCTAAATTTAAAACGTCTGCGGTAGTAGCGAAACGCTATGACGAGAATCTCTTTATTGGTGGGTGAGGACACCACCAAGGCTACCCCAAAACACCGCCAACTTTAGCCGCTCTCCGCGCCCCGGATAGCAGCGCAAAGCCCGCAGCCGCCGCAGGTGGCGAGGACTTGCAGCGAATAGCCGGGCAAAGGCGCCCTAATAAAGTTCCCATATAACGAGTATAATAAATAGGATCAATATGCGGCATATCGCATGTTGAGTTTTAGAAATAGCTTCGCTCTGTTGCACTATGTTCGCAAAGACGGGGACGCTGCGGAATACAGTCTCCTGACCAAAATAAGCTGGTTCTACGTCTCCAACTAAGAACCATAAAAATACCTCAAACAAAAATACCCGACCGCATAACGCAATCGGGTATTTTTATTTATAAAACTTTAAACTAATTAATCTTCAACAGCTACACCTGCTACTACATTTTTAAGATACTCGGTAGTTACAGATTTAGGACGCTCTAATGGCAAGCCCAGCGCACGATCCCAGCAAAGGCTGGCTAATACACCCAATGCACGGCTCACACCAAACAGAACCGTGTAGAAATCTTCTTCTACCAGTCCGAAGTGTTTCAGCAACGCGCCGCTATGGGCATCTACGTTAGGCCAAGGGTTTTTGATTTTACCGGTATTTTCCAAAATAGCTGGAGCTACTTCATATACATTCCAAACGGTTTGTACCAATGGATCATTAGGGCAATGTGTTTTACCAAATTCCATTTGCGCAGTGAAACGTGGATCGGTTTTACGCAATACTGCGTGACCGTAACCTGGTACCACTTTACCTTCAGTCAATGTTTTCTTGATGTAATCAGCAATTTGATCTTTAGATGGGCTTTCAGTTCCCAACTCTTTTTGCATTTCTTCAATCCAGCGAATCACTTCCTGATTAGCCAGGCCATGCAATGGACCTGCAAGACCGTTAAGACCAGCAGCCAGTGACAAGTATGGATCGCTCAAGGCAGAACCTACCAGGTGTGTAGTGTGTGCTGATACGTTACCACCTTCATGGTCAGCGTGGATAGTCATGTATAAACGCATCAAAGCCCAAAAACCTTTTTCTTCATAGCCGAGCATGTGTGCGAAGTTTCCAGCCCAATCCAGCATACCATTTGGTTGGATATGGTCGCCATTCTTGTACTTACGACGGTAGATGTAAGCTGCTACACGTGGTAAACGTGCAATCAGATTCATGGTATCTTCATATACGTAATCCCAATGGTCTTTTTTGCTGATACCTTTAGCGTATTCTTTTGCAAAGATAGACTCGCGCTGTAATGCAGTAACACCAATGCTGAACTGTGTCATTGGATGCGTGTTAGCAGGCAAAGCTTCAATTACGTCAAATACATAATTAGGTACGTGGCTACGGCGTGCCCATACAGCAGACAGATGTTCAACATCTTCGCTGTTTGGCATCTCGCCCAGCAACATCAAATGAAATAATCCTTCTGGCAAAGGTTCTGTACCACCCTCTGCTTTTGGTAGCTGCTCGCGCAACTCCGGTATAGAATATCCGCGAAAGCGAATACCTTCATTGGAATCTAAGAGAGAAGTTTCGGTAATAAGTCCGGTCATGCCACGCATACCCTGATAAACCTGAGCAATAGTAATCTCACCTATCTTGTGGTTGCCATGTTCCGCTATTAATGTTTTAATTTCACCATTAAGTGCGTCGGCCTTTTCCTTAAACCGATCTTTGATATAGCCCATAATTGTAATGGAAATTTTGTTAAGTAAGAAAAAATTTGACGGCAACAAAGATAGGCAAATAAAGTAAAGAATACAACCAATAAAGGGCTGTAACTATCACAAATTACCAATACCGACAGAGAGCGTAAACAACACATTACGACCGGGCATAGGTCGCTCCCACACTACGTTGTAAGCCTTGTCCCACACGTTTTGCAGCTGTGCGGCAGCCCTTATTAAATAATCATTAATTACAAAGGAATACAACAATTGAATATTGCCAACGGAATATGGCTGCATATATTGACTTTCGTCAATGGTCACAAATCTGTAGCCGGTATAAGTATGGTTGTAGTTTATAAATAGCCCTTTCCACTCGAGTCCGGCATTGAGCTGACCGTTGTAGCGCGGCGTGTAAGGAATCTGTTTGCCGAGGCTATTATCTCCCGGAATATAGGAGGCTTGCGACGTTGATAGGACATAAGCCGAGCGCAAAGAAGTAATAACTTTGATAGTGCTAAAAGATACCTCCAGTTTATTATCCGTTTCTATACCGCGGCTGTGTACCTGGGCTATATTGTGTGGTGTCCAGATGGCGCCGCCAAGCCAGTAAATCCAGTCTTTGATATTGCGATTGAAAAAGCTGAGCTCGTGATGAAACAGTATTTTTCTTTGTCGCTGTTCGCCATTGTTTCGGTACAAATTCCAGTTAAGAGAATAGCCTGCATCCTGCGTCCAGCCTTGCTCCGGCTTTAGGTTTTCATTGCCGCCGGGCGAATAATATAGCTCGTTCAATGTAGGGATACGGTAAGTCTTTTGTACGTTTCCTCTTGCAGCAATCGACCACGTGCTATTCTTTAATTCTTTATTCAAAATAGCCAGTTCGACGCCTGCACCCGGCAAAGTGGGCGTAGCATTGCCATTGAGCCATTCTTGCCTGATAGCTGCATTAAATTTTAATCGCTCCGCAAATGCAGAAAGGCTATATGCAGCAGCTATTGCAGGTCGTGATTGACGATGTTTTTCTTGCAAATTCTCGCCCGTGATTCCTGCAAATTGCAACGGCGCAAATACCAGAAATTTGTGTTGCACGATTGCTGAGTCCGACCTATTTAAGTGTACGTTCAACCCTAACTCCTGATAATATTGAAACAGTTGATTTCTGTTGTCGGGCAGTACTACCCCATCCCGATACCTCAGGTATTCGTTGTTGTAAGAGAACTTTGCGTAAGCAGAAATTTGTTTGTTTATTTCTTTGCGCCAGCCAATCAATGTGCGCAGCGAAGCATCGTTTTGTTTCTTTACCGAAGATGATTCAAATAGTGCTGCGGGAATCTCGCGATAATATTGCTGATACCAGATATTGGCGTAAACAACATGCTCGCGCGTGTCGCCATTCTTAGCAAGATTATAGTCAACAGAAAAAATGCCACCTGCAGCTTCCAATCCCGCGTTGGACATGGTTCTTAGCGAATCGTTATTATCGGTAAAAGGTATATTGTTTTTCGCTGTCTGGTAAAATCCTCTTAGTCCAAATCGCCATCTATTATTCTGAATAGCAGTATTAAAGGCTATATCTTTTCGGCCATAACTACCAGCGCCGAGGTTGAGCGATAAATGGCGTGAGGGCTTGAAATCTGCTGTGGCATTATCTATTATTAAAGCACCACCTACATTTCCGCTGCCGTAAAGCGCAGCCGAGCTACCGTAGCGCAAGCCTACATGGTCAAATAAATTGCTGCCGAGCAGAGAGATATCAGCCACGCCAAGCGCGGGATTTACTATAGGCACACCATTCCAAAGTACAGATGACTGCGCCGCAGATGCGCCACGAAATGACAACGTGGCCATGCTATTTACCCCGTATGATTTTATAAAAACGGGCGTTTGCTGCGCCAGCATATTGGCTATCGACTGGGTTTGATAGAAGTTCTTGTACCGGCTATCAATAGTCTGCATTTGTTGGCCGGCTGAGTATTGGTTTCTGTCGTCTTTAGCTGCGTCTTGCTTTGTCGTTACTTTGACCGTTTCTATCGTATCTTTCAGCTCCTGCGCTTGCGTTGCAGAAGCTGGGAACAACATTACCATCAGCAATGTACAAGTAGCGATTATAAAACGGCCATAGTAATTTTTCACGCGCCAAAATTAGCACAAAGCGTGCAAGCTAAGTTGCGAAATATATGCAGGCTTTATCAGGCTACAGGTGTGGTATCGTCCTGCTTTTCTTCGAGCGTGGTTGTCTTTTTTCTTCCAAAAATCATTTTGAATAACACAGGTCCGGTAGTAATTACGACAAGGCCTATTACGATGTATTCCAGGTTATTTTTTACCCAGGCATAGTTACCCAGCCAGAAACCTAATGTAGTTAAACTTACCACCCACAGCAGTGCACCTACTACATTGAACAATACAAACTTCTTAAAATCCATCTTAACCACGCCGGCAACTATAGGCGCGAATGTGCGCACAATAGGCAGGAACCTTGCAACAATAATAGCACCACCACCACGACGCTCGTAAAATTCTTTAGCCTGAATTAAATGCTTGCGCTTGAATAACCAAGAATCTTTTCTTTCGAATAAATAAGGGCCTGATTTAACGCCAAACCAATAGCCAACAAAATTGCCCAATATAGCCGCCCCGCTAATGAGCGCACACCAATAGCCCAAACTCGCAACAGGTACATCAAATGGTTGCGGCGCTTGCGCTATCAACATTCCTGAAATAAACAGTAGATAATCGCCGGGAAGAAAGAAACCAAGAAACAAACCGGTCTCGGCAAAAACTATGAGCAATACTATATATAACCCGCCGTGGGCCATTATCCATTCGGCTTCGGTAAGGTGGCTAAAAAAATCAAGGACAGCTTGCATGTAATCTGTGTTGAGATTGCAATTTAGCCCATTTTGTATAAAGAGATTATTGAAAGTGCAAACATTCGGTTATTACTCGGCTATTTAACTTTTGCGTAAGCAAACTCATTGACTGCTTACAGCGTTATGAAATAGCTTTACACATCAAAACAATAAACCCTATGAAAAATATATTGATTGCAGGTGGCACAGGTACCATCGGGATACGACTTTGCACTATTTTACTCGAAAAGGGCTACAGTGTTACGGTGCTCAGTCGCAAGACAGATATCAACCAGATAAAGCCTTTGAAAACCTTGCAGGAAAAGCATCGGCATATCAGGTTGGCTCATTGGAATGTACAATCACAAACAATAGAAGAGCAAGCTGTGGCTGAAGCCGATTGCATTGTAAACCTTGCCGGTGCAGGCATTGCAGATGAACGGTGGTCGGCAAAAAGAAAAACAGAAATAGTACAAAGCCGCACTAAAAGTGCTGGCCTCATTATAAAGGGTCTGAGAGATGTAAGCAATAAAGTAACAACTGTAATCAATTCATCAGCCATTGGCTGGTATGGTGTAGACGACGAAAATAGCCGTGCCAAAGGCTTTACAGAAGATATGCCTGCGGCAAATGACTATTTGGGTGAAACCTGCAAGGCTTGGGAAGACAGTATTTCGGGCGTAGAGAAACTGGGCAAAAGGCTGGTCATTATCCGTACAGGAATCGTGTTGAGTAAAGATGGTGGCGCCTTTGTAGAATTTAAAAAGCCTTTGAACTTTCGAGTAGCGGCCATACTCGGCAATGGCAAGCAAATAGTGAGCTGGATACATGCGGAAGATATTTGCAACATCTATGTACATGCGATAGAAAATGAAAAGTTACATGGTGTTTATAACGCATCAGCTCCCAACCCTGTCAGCAATAAAAACCTGGTATTGGCAATGGCAAGAGCCAAATATGGTAAAGGCTATTTGCCCATGCATGTACCAGCATTTGCGTTGAAAATAGCCATGGGCGAGATGTCGCAAGAAGTGCTGAAAAGCACTACAGCCAATGCGCAGAAAATAATCGATAGTGGTTTTGTTTTTAAGTATCCTACGATAGATAAGGCTGTTGCAGATTTGCTAAGCAAAAAACAGTAAACTGTAGCGTCAAGCTACAACCCCTAATGCTCCTTCTGAAATAAGTTGCCAATCGCTGAAGTAACCTGTTCTGGCCTAAAGCGATTTCCGTAGCGATTGACAACTTCAAATCGAACATTAATTTTTTATTGCATTGAAAACAATCCGAAAGCATTGCCTTCTGTATCTACGCAAATGGAGCAAAAGCCAAACTCGCCTATATCCATTTTGCTTTGCATCACTTTGCCGCCCGCAGCTTCGATGCGGGCTTCTTCCACACTTACATCTTCACAAGGAAAATAGACCATCGTATTCACGCTTCTTCCATCGCCCTCTTTCGTTCCTTCCATTTGCACTAAAGCACCGCTCACACCTTGATTTTCGGGATTGGAGAAAAAGGACATTTTCATGCCTTTATCAGCCTCGCCCGGTGCAACCATATCAGAAAAAACAGTGCCTAATACAGCGCTGTAAAACTTCTTGGCGCGGTCCATATCTTTCACATAAATTTCAAACCAACAAATAATGTTCTGATTCATATTTTTAGATTTTTGATAAAGATAATATGTTTTACATATCCGCGCTCCCTTAGATATCGTCCATACGGTTAAATAATCCTGTCCTGATTCCAATGCCAAAATACAGCTCGTTACTATTGTTTTGGTACAGGGATGATGCACTACGATAAACCATATCGGCCTGCACGGAAAGCCTGTTAACCGGATTAATTATATAACCCAAACTTAACCTGTTGAAGAAGTAGCCTACCTTATTTCCCTGCATCGTTTTGCTGCCCAATGGCGGCACGTTTTCTTCTCCGCCCCACAAATCTTCTCCATTATTATAGCCGAGATTTGGTTGCTCGCCACGTATCACATAAGCAGCATGTAATATCCCGAAATAGCGGTTTTTGCTATAGTTGAAAATAGAGATGAACTCGTTGAAGTTAGCACCAAATGGATGCGTGAGTGATTGATGATTGTGGGTGTAGTTCTGTTCTATTTTTCGATGCCCGTATGTATAAGGTCGCACATTGTTCCATTCCAGCCTCCAACTTAGATTCTTTAAGAAAAGTTCATGTGTCCAGATACCAAGTTGAATGGCATATTTATTATTGATATGCTGCTTTTTGTTCTTAAATGTCTGCGCGATATTGATATCATCCAAGGCTATTTGTCCGTATAAATAGCCTTTGTTCAGCGTGTATTTCCAGTTGAAACCAAAGAAGGAATTATCAGGCGAACCCAGCGAAAATTCAATCGGACGCATAAAGGTTAGCGGGTTGATGTACTGCACTTCAAAGCCGCGCTGGTAATTGGTATCGCGCGCTACCCAAATGATATTTTCAAAAAAACCAACCTGCAATCGCTCGCCTATTGTAGCGCCAAAATAGTGATTGATGCTGTATTTACCTTGTCGGCGGCCATCAACAACACGGTCATTTTCGAGGTAACTATAAGTAGCATTATAAGTTAGTTTCCAGAAAGATGCTTTGAGTCGGAGATAAGGATAATTAAAAGCATTGTCAGAAAGTAGCAGGCTGCGGTAGCCATCGCCTATAAATTGTTTGCCATATCCGGCAGATAGCGCAATATGTTTATCGGGCATATAGTTGACAAACATGTCGAGGTCGCTATAGGCATATCTTCCATTGTTATCGCGCTCGCTTTGATGCTTGCCGGGAACCATATCGTTGTGTGTCGCAATGTATTGTTCCACCCAAAGCGGGAACTCGCTGATGGAGGTGTAACCGCCTATTCCAAAGGTCAGTTTATCTCTGAAATTACCCCTTACACGCAATGCGGCAGTACCATTCCATAAGATTCCGTTCTTGCTATTACTTTTGCCTGCAATAGCGTCCAGATAAGGGTCTGCGACTATGGTCAAGTCTTTAGTCTGATAGCGTAGCCAACTATCTCTTGTAATCCTCTTTTTAAATGAAAGTGAGTCGCTGCGGCGTATGCTGAATATTTTTGCTTGTTCGGCTGATACATCAGCGCTCAGTACAGATTCATATTCCAGCCAGTCGGCAGTGCGGTAACCAGAGAAAATATTGCTGTCAGACTGTAATAGCAGAATGTTGAACTCATTAGCAATCTGTTGCCCTACCGGCATTTGCTGCGCAGAACAAATAGAAGGTAGTAGCAAGTAAGTAGCGAGCAAGGTAGACAGGTAGCAGTGAAACTTCATTGGTCGGTTTAATGGCGTTAGCATCAGCCTGCAAGTTAAAGCAAATCATGTGGCAAAAGCCGGAAACCTTTGTTTCTCTATTTAGGTTGGATTCGATTCATTTAATTATTTGGGAAACTATGTTTCTTTACCGCTCGCAGATGCTGCAGGCGTGTAGCGCGTATCTATTCTATACAATAAAAAATTACTACAGAGACCGCTGCCACGTAACCGTAAGGGGAAAGCTCATGATTCATTAAACGCAGAGTAATCAATGCGATTTTAGTGATATCAGTTTATTGCCCATGATAACATACCAGAAATTTTCTCCCATTTTCTGGCTGCCAATAAAGCCAGATACTAGATGATGTGTTGTATTAGCGGGCTGTGCCCAATCTCTTCCACCGTTACTTGTGTAAGCCAAGTAATCATTTTGCGTGTATGCGCCTTCGGAACCGCAATAATTCTTATTCAAAAACATCAAACCTTCACTCGGGGTGTCAAAACCGATAATTCGCGACGCCCGGTCGTAGATTTTGACCCAACTCAAACCACCGTCGCTCGTTTTAATTGCTTCGGTTCCCTTTACAGCTACAAGATTATTTTCATCAATTATTTCAAAATCCCAAATGCCAGAAGTGCCGCCTAAAGGAATGGTTTTGAGGAGTGTGCCGTCTTTTGACAAAACAAGCACTTCATCTTGCCTGGTTAACGTATAAATCTTATCGCCCGAAATTTCAAAACTGAACGTTGCTAAAGAAAAACCCAACTCTGGACTGGTAAAAAATGTATTCCATGTAGATCCGTTATCAGAAGATTTTACGATTGCTGCCTGTGAGTCAATTCGGTATAAATAGGCGAACAGATTTCCGTCTTTGTCAAATTGAGGATGGTAAAGCATTCCTTTATACTGTTCCAGCTCAACTTTAGCCCAGGTTATTCCTCCATCAACCGTCTTATAAAACACACATTTCTCAAGGCAACCTGGCGGTGGGCAACCTGTAACGTCATGAACGGTAATAATACCTGATTGCTCATTTTTAAAAGTGAATCCAACTGGAAATTGTTGTATGTTAAGGTTCAAATCCTTCCAGGAACGTCCGCCATCTTCTGTTTTAAATAGTGCTACATAACCTCCTACATTCATCGTGCACATAGCATACCCTATGTTCTCGTCAACAAACTGAAAAGCTTTTATACTACCGTTAAACGAAATTGAACCTCTGGATTCAAGCACGTATGGGGCAGGGGAAGAAACTTCTGAATTTTGATAGCAGTCTTTACCGTTATCTTCTTTTTTACAAGCAGAAAATAAAGTGGCGAATAAAGAAAATAGTATGAATTTTCTCATTAATAACATATCTTCAATCAAAGATATTATTTTTTAATAGACTACAATTATATAAAGTAAAAAACTCAAGAACTATTTTGATTTTCTCTGAAATAACATAGCAAACATTGATTTTATTACCGCCCGAGCCTAGCGTCAGATAGCTTTGCAATAACTACAAGCTTCTGCCCGAGCTCGTGATGGGTGCAGAAAGATGATGGGAACTTGCAGCGAATAGCTCGCAAAGGTGCCCTGGGAAAAATACCACTCTGAATAGCATGCCGACTACGTCGCTGAGGATTTAATTCTCTGATTAAAGAGAAGATTGAACAATAATGTACCTTTAATTTTTGGAGGCAATCAATCTCCATAATGTTTTGAAAATTTAAGCAAAACAGTGCACCATTTTTATGCGAATGTCAAAAACAGTAAAACTCGTTTTCACTTTTTACAGAAGCTTTTTTATTGCGACAACGGCAATCACAGCTTGCTGTGTGTGGGTTATCTGCAAAAATGGAATCTCTGCTTTTTCTATATTATTTTGGTTCAAAATTGCAACACTTTTGCTTACTTGCTACTTCGTGAAAAACTATAAAGTGAAAGAGGTATATTATTATCAAAATCTGGGTATTTCCAAAGTCGTTCTCTGGTCCTGCGTTATAGCTTTGGATTTTGCATTGTTTATTGTTTCAATAATTATAGCTTATAAAATATATGCTGCACAAGTTTGAAGCCGATAGTATAGTGTTGGAGTTTGGTACAAGGCGAATTTTATCTGACATTTATTTTAAATGTGAGACGGGGCAGATTACGGGAATTTTAGGACGAAACGGTCAGGGTAAATCTTGCCTGATGAATATAGTTTATGGAAATTTAAATCCCTTGAGTAAATCTATTAGATTTGACAACGTCTCCATTTTTCATGCCTTTAAACGGCCAGATTTGCTGACCTATTTACCACAATTCAACTTTGTACCAGCACATCTGAAAATTCGACGAATTTTTTCTGATTTTGAATTAGACTTTTCTGAATTTGAACGAATATTTCCGGAATTTTCAGCAAGGTATAAGTCGCGCATCAGCGCCCTATCGGGCGGACAGAGAAGGTTGATTGAAGTGTACGCTATTCTTAAATCGAAATCACAGTTTTCGATGCTTGATGAGCCATTTTCACATTTAATGCCTATTCAGGTGGAGAAGATAAATGAACTTTTGGAACAGGAAAAATTGAAAAAAGGCTTCATAATCACAGACCATATGTTTCGTTATGTAACAGCGGTAAGCGACAACCTCTACGTGTTGAAAAACGGCAAAATTCATTTGACAAAACACCTTGCAGATATAGAAGAATTGGGTTACGCGAGGCTTTAGCATCGGTGATGCCGGTCGTGCTACCATTGGCGCACGCTCCCCTGCTGTCTATTAAGGATCCAGCTCAACATAGTTTTTAATCTACGTCCTCGCGGCTTTCATTCTCCAAATAAACTATAATAATAGACCTACAAAGCAACGCATGAAAATTTCAGCATACATCCTTGTCTTTATCGTTTTTCAAAGTTGCAAAACTGAAACTGCTCAGAAAACAGTTGCGATATCTAAAGTTGTTCAAGAGATGGAATGTAACGAACATGGATGCCACGGAAAATACGAGGGTGCTGAATTTATTAATGGAGCAGATATTGCCCATCAATTTTCCAATAAAATGAGTGTCGCGGTTGGTAACGAATTGAAAAAGCAATATCAACAAAAGAACTATAAAAGCGTCAACTTCGACTCCATAAACATGACCACAAAAGGCATGGGGAGTGGCCATGTAATTTACACGCTGTCTATTCCTTTTGTATCTGTCAACACGCCCTGCGAAGCCTATACTTCGTTTGACCATTGCGGCGGCTGGAACCATGAGCCCAATCTCGAGCGAAGAAAAAACGAACTTAGAGACGTAATACTTCAAGGGCAAAAGCTGGAAATCAGTGCACTTAAAACCACACCCGAAGGCTTGCAGGAATATTGGATTCAATGGAAAAATAAGGAAGTTCAAAAAGACTGCAAATAAACGCTTCAAATTGCTCTTGGCGGCTACACACTACCCTATTTTTCTTTACCAATGTTCCTTATATTTGAATAGGCAAAAATTAAAATTGCATTAGCAAAATTTGTCTGATTAAAATTTGAAGACATGGAAAAGGAAATCAAAAAAGAATATAGCAACGGTGATATAACCGTTGTATGGCAACCCGGCAAGTGCATTCACTCTACTATTTGCTGGAAAGGTCAGGCAGGTTTGTCTCAGGTATTTGACCCGCGCAAGAAGCCCTGGATAAGCTTGGGCGATGTCAATAGTCAAACCATTATGGACAAAATAGACCAATGTCCCAGCGGCGCATTGAGCTACTACAAAATTGATGAAACCGAAGCTGAGCCTGCTATTGAAACAGAAACAATAGTCGAGCCTTTGGCTAACGGGCCGCTACTGGTCTATGGTAATATCTCTATCAAAAAGGCGGACGGAACGGAAGAAAGAAAGTCAAAGGTCACTGCTTTTTGCCGTTGTGGCGCATCGCAAAACAAGCCTTTTTGTGATGGTAGCCATGTAAAGGCTGGCTTTGCAGGATAACGCTGCATCCTATCACACCAGCCAAGCTGTAAGGCATAACTGCAACCCAAAACCCGTATCATCGGCTACAACTGTTAGCAACAAGAATATAGGTCAATCTATTAGCCATTTCAACAAAGTCGGGCGTGAACTGTATATATCTAAAACCATAGAATATGAGAGCAGTTAACAATTCGACGTTAAGAGGTTTGGCCACTATCAGCTTTTTTGCTGATAACTTGCAGGAAGCTAAAAAATGGTATACGGATTTTCTGGGTGTTGAGCCCTATTACGCATTTCCAAATGATGACCAGCCGGCCTATATTGAATTTCGATTGGGTGACTTCGAGCATGAGCTGGGAATTATAGATAAAAAATACCAACCGAAACTTGCTTCGGGAAGCATAGGCGGTGCAGTTGCGTTTTGGCATGTAGATAACCTCCATCAGGTCTTTGAAAAATTGCTGGCGATGGGTGCTAAAGAATACGAGCAAATAACAGAGCGTGAAGATGGCTTTGTCACTGCATCCGTAACCGATCCTTTCGGAAATATTTTAGGAATCATGCACAATCCGCACTATCTGCAAATATTAGAATCGTTGAACAAATGAAAACAGTAGCACAAAAAATGGGCATCAAGGAACACGCAGCCACCTATTTTGTGAATGCACCGCAAGAGGCTATTGATGCGCTGCATCTTCCGGATGTTGCGGTAGTAAAAACGGCGAAAGGCGAGTTAGACTATATTCATCTGTTTGTAAAACAACAAAGCGAGCAGGCGGCCGCCTTTCCAAAGCTGAAAAAGTTACTAAAGCTGGATGGCATGTTATGGGTATCGTGGCCCAAAGGGGGAAAGCTGGGTACTGACTTATCCTTACCAAAAGTTATTAAAATTGGGTATGAATTTGGACTTGTAGAAAGTACTTGCCTAAGTGTGAATGAGACGTGGTCGGCCTTGAAATTTACTCATCCCAAAAAAGGTAAAGAGTACAACAATAGCCACGCAACACTCAAGTCCAGAACGACCAACCGATAGGGAAAACCTAAGTTATTTTCCTCGAAATGATTGCGCATTGCAGGCGCTACTTTTATTTGAGACTTTTAATACGTTCGCTAAACATCAATAACCATTTAACCTATGGAAAAGAATAACCTGCTGCGGATGGATAACGTTGGGATTGTAGTAGCATCGCTGGATGAAGCTATCGCATTTTTTTCAGAGCTGGGACTGAGACTCGAAGGACGTGGAATGGTAGCCGGCGAATGGGCAGGCCGTATAACCGGCCTTGGCGACCAAAACGTGGAAATAGCCATGATGGTAACACCCGACGGCCATAGCCGCCTGGAGCTCTCCCGATTTATACGGCCCGGAGTTGTAGCCGACCACCGTACCGCAGCGGTCAATTCATTAGGCTATTTGCGCGCCATGTTTACAGTGGCAGATATAGATGATACGCTTGTGAGACTTGCGCAGCATGGCGCTTCGCTCGTTGGCGAAGTAGTGCAGTATGAAAATGCCTATCGCCTGTGCTATCTTCGCGAGCCTGAGGGAATATTAATTGGATTGGCGGAGCCGCTTGGGTAACAGCAGTATGCATTCAGTATATTTCATTAAAAAAATAGCAAACCCAAATCAAGTCGGTATATAAATGAATCAAGACCTCTGGAACAATATCTTAGCCTACGACGTTGACAAGCCGCCGAGCGAGTATGGATTCTCCACAAGGCTGGCTCACGAAAACTATTGGACAATAGGCTTTACCGCTCAGGCTATATTGGAATACAAAAAGTTTATGTATCTGGCTGCTGTTTCAGATTTTATGGTTGCACCATCAGAGATTGTGGATCAGGTTTGGCACCAACATTTGATTTTCACTCAATCCTATCAAGACTTTTGCTCGATATTAGGAAAGCGAATCCAGCATATACCCTCTACACATAACAGAGCAGAATTTGAGAAATTCAGATTGGCAAAAGAACGGACTGCAAAATTATATGAAATGAATTTTGGCGTGCAACCAAGCAATATCTGGTCTTACAGCGATATGTACGAAAGCCTCCATCTGCAAAAATCCAGACATAAGTTAAGGTCTGCTACTATTTTCGGCCTGCTCGCATCCATTGTTTGCACGGTGCCCGCCTATTTTCTTTTAAAGCCCATTTACGTCCACATCGACAATCCGGATTTTCTTTGGGGCTTTGCAGCTTTGGCGGCAGTTTCATTTTTTCTGCTTGAATTTTCAAATAAAATCAGACTCAAAAACATCGTATCAGGATTCGACCCTGCTTCATTTGTCTATAATCTACATGCGCTCGAAGTCGTATGCTTGCACAAGCAAAGCTTTACCAACGTTGCGAATGCGGCAGTTAATGAACTGGTGGAAAACGGCACAATAAAAGTAAATAGCGATGACAGCATCGAACTTGCGGGAGGCAATCCCACCAATGATATGCAGCGCCAGATTATTTCGTCACTATCCGAGTTGGGCACCACGCACTACCCTATTCTTCTAAGTCGATTGCGCACCAAGCCTATTTTCAGAAATATACCGCGTAGCATGGACGCATTTCAAAAATATTTTAATAAGTCGAAAAAATTTGGACGGATTTATTATACAAATTTTGCAGTGCTGGCCTTGTTGATGATAGCACTATTTACAAGAATTGTAACTGGTGTACTAAGAGATAAGCCAATATTACTGGCCGTAATAGCGCTGTTTATTGCTGCTATGTTTATTATCATATTTCTAAGTAGGCTTACAACGCAGATATCGACCACTACAATACCCGATATATACCGAAACGAAATCATCCCCGCCGGTAAAATAACAAACAGCACCCAATGGCATTACTTTATGATGGGTACAGCAGTGCTAACGGCTTCATTTATCCCATTGGTAAATTATGTGGAGAAACACGAAAGCAATAGCAGTAGTGGCAACGGCGGAAGTAGCTGTGGCAGCAGTTGCGGAAGCTCTTGCAGTAGTTGTGGTGGCTGCGGTGGTGGCGACTAATCAAAATCTTATCGTTGTAAAAAAAATACCATTCGGTATTTTTACCAACACATTCATAATCGCTGATATCAGATTACCATAATGAATAAAGCTGCCACTACCCGACTGAATATTCTGCAAAAAGCATTTGAGCTCATCTATGCACAAGGCTACCAAACGACCAGTATCGACGATATACTCGCTACTACGCAGGTTACAAAAGGTGCCTTTTATTACCATTTCAAGAACAAGGATGAAATGGGTATGGCTATTATCAACGAATTGATGAAACCTGCGCTTACCAACGGTTTCAATGAGGTACAGGACGAAAATACTGACCCCCTGCAAGCGATTTATTCCATGATAGAAAACCTCTTGCTGAAGAACGATTTTCTCAAAGTAGAGTTTGGCTGCCCGGCGGCAAACTTCACGCAAGAGATGGCGCCCTGGAACGATAACTTTACTAAAGCGCTTCAGGAGATAACAATGGGCTGGAATAAAATAATGATAGCTATAATTGAAAAAGGAAAGAAAAAAGGTATTATTCGCAGTACAGTTAATGCAAAGCAGGTAACGCTATTTGTGATGTCCGGCTACTGGGGTGCGCGCAATTTTGGCAAATTGGAAAATAGCAAAAAGGCCTATCTACCCTATTTGAAAGAGCTTAAAAATTATCTTGAATCGCTGCGATAATTTTTTTTGATTTAAAAACATACCGATTGGTATGTTTTGTATAATTTTGCTGCAAATGATTACGGATGTATCAAACAATAACATTCTACCACAATTGTATGCGATGGCTGGTAATGGCTTCGTTGATTATAGCAATTGTTACTGCTGCAAAAGGGTATTTTTCAAAAAGGAATTTCAGCAAACAAGATAATGCTATCCGCCACTGGACAGCCACCATAGCGCATGTACAGCTAATTGTGGGGATAGTGCTGTATAGCCAAAGCCCTATTGCAAAGTATTTTCTGGCTAATTTAAAAACGGCTATCAAAAGTTGGGATTTGCTGTTCTTTGGCGTGATACATGCACTGCTTATGCTTACTGCTATTGTGGTTATCACGGTCGGCTCGGCACTTTCCAAAAGGCAGGAAAGCGATCACAATAAGTTTAAGGTAATGCTTGCTTGGTTCTCCATTGCCTTGCTCATTATCTTTGTTGCCATTCCATGGCCATTTTCACCATTAGCCAGCCGACCTTATTTCAGGTAGTACATTTTTTTACAGTAGTCACAATTCAAAATCGAACAATGAAATACCTTATAATAGCTGGGGTTAGCTTGCTTGTCATCTATCTTTCGTACCGTACTTACCGGCAAGCAATGCTCGCCGAGGGACTTGACGAAAAAATTGCAAAAGGTGCCATCATCCTTGACGTGCGCACAACTGGCGAATACCAAACCGGCCATATCAAAAGCTCGGTCAATATATCTTTAGGAACCCTGCGGGAAAGATATACCGAACTCGACTCCACCAAAACCTATATCACTACTTGTTCCCATGGATTGCGCAGCGTAAAGGCCCAAAGTCTGTTGAAAGAACGCGGCTTTACACATGTGTACAATGGCGGCGCATGGAGCGATTTGGAGGCGATAGTTGAGCAGAAATAGTAGCTTACAGCGGTCACGATTAAATACCTGTTATCCCATATTAAAATTTTACTTTTGATAGTATCATTTGATACTGTCAAAAGCTACCTATAACATCAAATTCAGAAATTCAATGATTTTTTTCAGAACCTGCCTAGCTATTTTTATAACGATTTTGTCCCTACCTGTAACAGCCCAGCAAACAGACCCAGTCCCTCAGCACGAAACATTTGCAATAGTCTCCACACAAATAGGCGAAACAAGAACCATCAATGTGTGGACACCACCGGAATATGCTGCCAGCGCCGATTCCCTGCCGGTTATGTATATGGCTGATGGAGGTATTCAAGAAGATTTTCCGCATATCGCTAATACAATGGCGGAACTTATTGCGGCTGAAAAAATACCGCCATTTATACTCGTTGGCATTGAAAACACGCAGCGTCGACGGGACTTGACCGGCCCGACTGAAGTAAAGAAAGATAAGACAATAGCGCCGGTGGTAGGCGGTTCAGAAAAATTTCGAGCTTTTATTAAAGATGAACTTTTTACAGAAATTAGCCATAAATACAGAACAACTAACAAGAAGGGAATCCTCGGAGAGTCGCTCTCAGGGCTATTTGTAATGGAAACCTTTATGTTGTATCCGGAGCTATTTGACTATTATATAGCCTTTGACCCCTCGCTGTGGTGGAATAATAAATACCTGCTAAAAAATGCGAAAACATTTTTGGCTAACATACCTGCTACGCAACAAAAAAGATTGTGGTTTGCGGGCTCGGATGCTAAAGACATTCACGGCGCTACAAGAGATTTAGAAAAAGTTTTAAAAGCACAAAGCCTATCTCAACTTACCTGGCACTACTCCGACGAGCTAAAAGTGCAGCACCAAACCATTTTCAGGGCTACGAAAGAGAAAGCGCTGATATGGACTTTAGGTGGAAGTTGAGGTAAGATCATTGTCTTATTTTTATTTTATAACAAGGTATGCAGGGCTCAATAACTATATAACTGATGGGACTATTTCTAACAATAACAGTTTCTGAAAGCAATTTCGAGGATACAAAAGATGCTATTTTTGACTATAGCGGTAATTTGAATAGTAACTATGTGAACAGTTCTAAAGAAAATGAAATTCGAAAAGTGAAGATGCAAAACTTAGGAACTCAACGGACAGCCCTTCTTCATTCCTCATATGACAACGATAGTTTCAACCTATCGAGGTCGATATCGCGTTTACTCGATACATATTCCATTACATGCTCCATATATGATGGTGCTTTTTGGCAGTTCTCTTTTTTTGAAAGAGGTAAAGAGCTCGCTAACTTTTCTTCAAACCCAAATTACTTCGAAACCCAAAAGGAGATCGAGAACTGCAACTACGAAATAATTGCCCAGAAATATCAAATCGCCACTCATCAAGTAGCGTCTTATTTGAACGAAAAAGGAAGCAATAACTTCTCTGACACTGAGTATTATCAGGAAGTATATCAATTTTTACAGTTGTTAGGACTTCCTGCTGAGAGAATCTTCTCCTTCGAAGACTATCACTCTATTTTTGAGCAACTTAACGAGAATGTCGTTAGTCAGATTACAATAGAGAATTTGAGGGATACAAAAAAGTATTGCGGAAAGCCCTTTGCTATTACAAAAGATGAGGCAACATTTTTGCTTGGCTACGATATTGATATTGATGATATTCGACAAACCCATAATGACTTTTTTGAAACTGACATTAAAGCGTTGAATCGTACAAGATATTATTTGAATGTCGATAACCTCACGATTCAAGTTCATGCGAACAGGGATGAAAATCCGGAGTCTGAAATCTTTGCAGGCTATGGTTTTCTGAACACCATGGATAGAGTTCACGAATTTTTGAATAAGTAAAACACTCTGAAATTTGTTTACCTCATAGCCCGCTCAACTATGAAATAAACACCGCATACAACTTATTACGAAACGGTTTATATTTCAATAAGCAAAGAAAATTTTACTTTTGCATGACATTTCATAAAAATCTTTCAAAAGAAAGATAATATTTCAAACATTAAACAATTATGAACGATTCACACGCAGCGCCTGCAGATGCAAAAACCATCAAACCACGTACCCCTCAAATCGAAGAACTTTTAGCAAAATGCAAATCATTGATATTGGCTACGGTTAATGCTGAAGGCGTGCCTAATTCGAGCTATGCTCCTTTTGTACAAATAGACAATAAGTTTTATATTCTCGTGTCTTTTATGGCGGTGCATACCAAGAACCTGAGAGATGGTAAGGTTGCATCAGCTATGTTTATCGAGGACGAATCTGAAACCAAACAAATTTATGCGCGCACGAGGTTAACATTGAATGTTGCCAGCGCTCAAATCGACAGAGCTACACCGGAATGGGACAACATTGTAGCGAAGCTTACGGAGAAGCATGGCAAGATTATGGATACATTGGTAGCTATGGATGATTTTATTATGATTGAATTAACTACAGTAAAAGGTGCGTATGTAAATGGCTTCGGAAGTGCCTATTTCATCAACGACAATCTTGAAGTTATTCAACATAGAAACGAAGTGGGTCACGGAACCGGAGAACAGAAATAGCACGTTATTTTTATTTCAAAATATCAATGCAGTCATTATCTTTATGAAATGGCTGCATTTTTCGTTTAGCTTTTCGAAGTAAAAAAATACTATGAAATTATTTTTCCTCCTCCTATTCTGCCTGTTATTTTCATTCGGTTCCATTGCTCAAGCGAGCTATACCGGCTATATCGACAAATACCCTATCGAGTTACTTACAGATGTTCAATCTGATGGCGTTGCGCGGGGTATTTATGTGTATACCAAATATGATGAGCCGATTGTAATAGATGGCAAGTTGGAAAATGGAATACTTTCGCTATTTGAAAAAGATAAAGATGGCAGTAACAAAGCCAGTCTTGTATTCGAAAATTTTGACGCTAAAAATAGCTCGCTTCAAGGTGTTTGGAACGATTTTGCTACAGGTAGACAATTGGATATTTCTTTAAAAAAAGCGCTCGACATCGATTATGGTCACTATATTGAATGGACGCAAAAAGAAACTATCCAACCCTATTCTTTAAAAGACCATTATTTGAAATTGGTTGTTTCCAAACAAAAAGATGATTTTTTTGCACGCGTAACGGCCGTAAAAATATTACAAAAGAAAACAGACAAACTTTTGCAGGAAATAGTCGTTGACTGTCAGCTCTGGGGCTTGGACAATATCAGCGTAGGTGACTTTAATTTTGACGGACAGCAAGATTTTTGCATCTTCGAAGCCAGCTATGCAGGCCCCAACACCACCAGCCTGTATTTCTTATTCAACCCCAAAACCGGAAAATATTTTGAGAGCGGTTTTGCCGGCACTTCGTTAGAATTTGACCACAAGAACAAAAGAATCTACGAGCATAATCAATGCTGTGCCGGCCGCAGCCACGTAAATGCCGAGTACAAAGTCGTCGACAACAAAATGTTACTCATTAAGCAAACCTGTCTCGAATACGACGAAACTATAGATGAGTTAAAGGAGGTAAAATGTGAGTAGTTGCTTGCAGCCCTCAAAAGTTCGTTCTCGTCATTTTTATAATTTGCAGCAAAAGGAGGTGGCTTGCGTTTGCAAGATGTGGCTTATAGTGTACTTTAGCCTCCTAAGAACCAGATATTTTTTTGGTGGGTGACACGCCCACCGTGGCGCATCCATAATGGTGTGGAGCCTTAAAGTTTCTGGTTTTTGTTTTGATATCATGAGGGCAACCATCAACTTCCAAATTGATGAAACGATAAAAATTCGGATTTTTCATGCTCAAATCCGCGTTGTAAATTGTCAACGATACGAAATGCCTCTTGTTCATCTGCCTGTACGCATGACATAAAATACGCACATTCAAAAGCAACATCATAATCTGTGGGATGGATTGCTAACAGCTCTTTATAATATTTTTCAATGTCTTCTAATGAATACTGTGAAAAGACTGCTTCGTCATGAACGAATTGTAGGATTTCTAAAGCCTTTTTAACAACATATAAGTTACCTGGATTTTCTTCAATTAGCAAAACGAGTTCTTGAAAGCCTTTCGATTCTTGCTTCTCCGCAAACAGATTAATTATCTTTTCCATTTCATCCTCTAACTGTTGCATTTTTTGGATGCTCTTTTGTAGTACCTGATTTATTTTAGTCATACTATCTGTCTGTTTTTTTACTTCCCGCATCCTATTTTCAAGCCGTTGCCGACTCGATTAATTCTTGGATTGCTTGCTTTGGGTTCAATTTATCATGCGTTTCAATCTTGAAAACAATCGCCTCGTTCCTTATTACATACATCTCGCATTTGCCATGACTTAAAATGCAAAAATCGTTTTCGAAATCTCGGCAGGCGCTATTATCAATATCATACAAGTACAAAGGCAGCATTTTTTCAGATTTGCCCGCAATTTCATTTAATAGAATATTGAATTTAGCTTGGTCTTTGCTCCACGACGGATAAATGACGACAATCCCATTGTGTATTTTTTCGGTAGGATTCACGTTAACAATAAAGCCGCAGTTGGCAATCTTTTCCATCAAACTATTAAACCAATCCACACCGTGGGAGATTTTGTGTTCAAACAAATATAAGCTTTTCAGCTAGGTCTTCGAAAATTCCCAAAACAAGGCTCCAATTTAAAAAAAACACCAGGCGTATGCCTGCGCCCCGGATAGCAGCGCAAAGCCCGCAGCAGGCGCGGGCGGCGAGGACTTAAAGCGGATAGCCGGCAAAGGCGCGCTGATTGTAGTTGTGTACAGCGAGCCAAAATCTTACTTTACCGTTGAAGCCAAATTAAAATAGTGGTATGCAAAATTACCCATGCTTATCGCTGTATCATACCTGATAGTAAGTCCTCTCGCTATCTAATTTCATTTTTGAGTAAGCAGCTTGATGCCGTTAATAAAGCTTGGCCACCGTCTACACTAATTATCTTATTGAATTCTCTTAAAAATTCCCACGAATCTATAGGCACGATTCCCTTGCAAATGGCGACCATATTATATTATTACTCGCATTACCATCAATCATTTGAAAAACCTAAATTTGTTAATGAATAGCTATTATAGCCGTTAATCATTTGCATTAGATATTCATCTAAAATTGTATCTTATGAATTGGACTTTCTACTTCAAAAATGTCTTGTATTTTTTTGCAATAATTTTCATTACCGCATCAAGCGCTTTCGGTCAGGATCTCGACCGGCAACAACTGGATTCACTGGCTGCAGCAGTACCAAAAATGAAAGATGATTCTGTAAAAGGGATGCACTACCAGACATTGGGCAGGAGCTTTTCTGCATTTGATCTGGACAAAGCTTACTTCTATGGGTCTGAACTTGAAAAGATGTCGCAACGTATCAATTGGCCCAATGGTATGGCTATAGCTAATAATATAAAAGGCTTCGTAAATCTAAAGACAGATGAACCCGACAGCGCTTATTTCTTTTACAAAAAAGCAAATGACATCAATAAAAAAAGCAATAATCTAAAGGGTTATGCCGCCACCAACTCCAATCTGGGAAATGTAGCCATGTACAAAGCAGATTATCCATTGGCGTTGCAACACTACATGGAGGGACTCAAAACATTTGAGGCTATGGACGAGCGACGGAACATGAGCACGCTAAATATGAATATTGGGCTGGTATTTGGTAACATGAAAATGTACCCTCAGTCGAAAAAATATCTGAAAACTGCGCTTAAATTATACCTTGAAGATAAAGAAGATGTTGGCGCAGGCAATGTTCTGCTTAACCTGGGCAGTATTTATCAATTTGAAAACAAACATCTGGATAGCGCAAAGTTATACCTGCGACAGGCTTTCGCCTTGGCCAGCAAACTGGATCACCCTGTTCTTGCACTGAGTTCAAGGATTAATATGGCATCCATCTTTCTTAAAGAAAAAAATATTGATTCTATCGAGGCTATTTTAAATTCATCATTGATTAAAAATGCAGATTTAACGGGTGAAGACATCATCAGTATTGCGCAGCTCAAAGCAGAGTTATCCTTTATAAAACAAGACTACTCTAAAGCGGCGATGGAGTATAACTTAGCTTTTCTTTTGCCTGCTGACAGTTTGGCAAAGTCTGTTGAGAAAAATGAAGCGGTGAGAGACCTGGCCTTGCTCATTTCCAGAACTTATGAAGCACTCGGAAATTCGGCTCAGGCTCTTGATTATTACAAACGCTTCCATCAAATGGCTGACTCAATTGATAACAGCGATAATAGGCAGGCGTTGAAGAACTTTGAGTTTCAGCGAGAGCTGGAGCTGAAAGATGCACAAATCAAAGTGAGTGCATTGGAATTACAAAATCAGAAGCGTGCGCAATGGGTGGGTATCGGACTAATCTTGGCTACAGCAGTAGTTGGAGTAGTATTTTGGTATCAGAACAAACAGCGAAAAAAAGCCAACGAACGACTATCCGTCATCAACAAAGAACTGGACGAATCCAACAAAGTAAAAGCACGGTTTTTCAGCATCCTGAGTCATGATTTACGGTCGCCTATCGCATCGCTAAGTAATTACATTTATCTTTTGAATGAGGAAGATAACATTATGGAGCCTGAAGTAAAAATCGCGCGTCAACGCAAAATAGGTACAGCGACCAATAATCTTTTGAGCACCATGGAAGACATTTTGCTCTGGAGCAAAAGTCAGATGGAACGTTTTGAGCCGGTTAAGAAAAATGTGCCTGTAGCACAATTGTTTAACGATGTACAAAAACTCATTCCGCAAGACATCGATATTGATATTAGTTTTGACCATGCGGATGGACTGAAACTACATACCGACGAAAACTATCTCACAACCATTATGCGCAACCTCACGGCCAACGCTATCAAGGCATTGAAAGGCAAAACAGCCGCTAAAATCGAATGGAAAGCGTGGCAACAAAACGGGAAAACATATTTGTCCATTACGGATAATGGACCAGGATTATCGCAGGAGCAAAAAGAAAAGATGTTCAACGACAATGCGGTTATCAGCACCAAAACCGGTCTGGGTATACATCTTGTACGCGACCTTATCAAAATGCTGCAACACCAGATGGATGTACAATCGGAGCCAGGCAAGGGAACTACTTTCATCATTGGATTCTATAGTTGAACAGTATCAAATCAAACAGAGACTGAAATAACGATAGATTGAAACAAGTTTGATTAAATGTATTATATAAAAATGCAATTGATCTGTTTTTAATTTCTGCGCTAAAGTCGCTTATTTATGAAATATATACTTAAAGTAATTTTTCTTCTTTTTATTTCAAACCTGCTTTGGGCTCAAGAAACTGGGCAGAAGCGGATTGACTCATTGCTGCTTTCGCTCAAGCACACAAATATAGATAGCACAAAGATTAAAATTTATCATGAGCTTTTTTCGGAATACCAAACAAACGATTTAGATCAGGCAAATTTAGTAATTAGGAATGCTCTATTACTTTCGTTGAAACATAGCGACAAAAGTAACATTGCAAAATCCTACCTTAAATTGGGTAGATTGTTTTCAGACAAAAACGTCTCCGATTCGGCTATTTACTACTACAAGAAAAGCATTTCTATTTCTGAAGAAATAAAAAATCATGAGAGTATTGCTTCAAATTATGTAAATATTGGCTCTGTGTATTTCAAAATGGCAGATTGGACCAACGCCCTGGTCGCCTACAATAAAGCTTTAGCAATTTCGGATCAATACAACTATTCGTTTCAAAAAATAACGGCGTTAACTAATATTGCAGGAATATATTTTTATCAAAAGGACTATCCACGAACTAAAGACTTTCTACTTAAGGCTCTTGCAATTGACCAAAAAGACACTTTGATAACTATATTGGATGGTTTATCACAAGTTACAACTGTATTAAGAGATACTACAGAAGCGATTAAATACCTAACGTCTTCTATGAGTTACTACAAAAAACATAATGATTCGATTGGAATAGCTCAAACGATGTCAAATATGGCCGCCTTGCAAAAAAATCCCGAAGATGCAATATCGCAATTGTTGTTGGCCAAGGGGATTTTTGAAAGAGTAAACCCCGACGACTACTACGTTATTACTAATCTGGGCCAGATTGGCATAAAGTATCATGCCGCAGCGCGGAATAAAAAAGGTAGTGCAGCGACAGTATTGTTGAATGAGTCCAGAAAATATTTTCTTAAAGCAATTGAAAAAGCGAGAGTATCTAACTCAGCCAACGAACTTGTAGAAATTTTAGAAAACTTAATTGAAGTTGAAGAAGCATTAGGAGATTTTAGATCTACAACGTCGCATATGAGATATTTAATTCAATTAAAAGACAGTATATACTCACAAGATATCAAAAATGAAATTGCACAAAAAGCCAATCTTTATGACATATCCATCAGAGATAAGAAAATAGAAGTTAAAGAATTGGATTTGAAAAATAGCCGTAACCAACGTGTTGGATTAATTGTGACCGTTCTGTTATTATCAATTATAGGAGGCCTGCTTTACAACCAAAATAGGCTGCGCAAAAGAAAGAACAAAGAGCTGGACGAATCCAACAAAGTAAAAGCACGGTTTTTTAGCATTTTAAGTCATGATTTGCGAGCGCCAGTCGCATCGCTCAACAACTATATTTACCTCTTGAATGAAGAGGAAGACATCATGGAACCCGAGGTCAAAAAAGCGCATCAACACAAAATAGGCGCGGCAACCAACAATCTTTTAAGCACCATGGAAGACATTTTGCTATGGAGCAAAAGCCAGATGGAACGTTTTGAGCCGGTTAAGAAAAATGTGCCTGTAGCGCAATTGTTTGAGGATGTACAAAAACTCATTCCGCAAGACATTGATATCGATATTAGTTTTCAACATCCGGATGGACTGAAACTGCATACCGATGAAAACTATCTTACAACCATCATGCGCAACCTGACGGCCAATGCTATCAAGGCATTGAAAGACAAAACAGCTGCTAAAATCGAATGGAAAGCATGGCAGCAAAACGGAAAAACATATTTGTCCATTACGGACAATGGCCCGGGATTATCGCAAGAGCAAAAAGAAAAGATGTTCAACGACAATGCTATTATCAGCACCAAAACTGGTCTGGGTATACATCTCGTACGCGACCTTATCAAAATGCTGCAACATCAGATGGATGTACAATCAGAGCCAGGCAAGGGAACTACTTTTACAATTACGGTAGTTTAATATTTTACTATAAACTTAGCTTCTCTACTACCTGCTATTTTATTACTGCAAATACAAAAAAAAGCCAGCAGGCAGGGACTTGGAATGAAATATAGGTTTAACAGATTGAGCCCGCCGTGACGCTAAGCCTGTCATTGCGGCCACCGAGCCGCAATCTCAATACTCGCACAACCTTTGCTAAAAATAATGATGGCGAGTTAAAGCCCGCCATCAATTGAAAACTTTTACCGCAGTTGCAATACTGCAACCCGACTATAAACTGACTAATTTATTCCCGCAGTTACTGCCTCACGGTGTATTTTCTTTACCAATCCTTGCAGCACGCTTCCAGGACCACATTCGGTAAATTGTGCAGCGCCATCGGCTACCATGTTTTGCACCGTTTGTGTCCAGCGCACTGGCGCAGTAAGTTGGTTAATCAGGTTTTCGCGTATTTGTGCTGGCTCGGTATAAGGGCGCGCATCAACATTTTGATATACCGCGCAATTAGGCGTGTTGAAGTTGGTATTTTCAATTGCAGCTTTCAATTCCATGCGGGCTGGCTCCATCAATGGAGAATGAAAAGCACCACCAACAGGCAATACCAGCGCACGTTTGGCGCCAGCAGCTTTCATGGCTTCGCAGGCTTTTTCGATACCGGCTATACTGCCTGAGATTACCAATTGGCCGGGGCAATTATAGTTAGCCGGAACCACTATTTCGTCAGTATTGGTCGCACACACTTCTTCGACTTTTGCATCTTCCAACCCTAAAATAGCAGCCATCGTCGATGGATTTTGTTCGCAGGCCTTTTGCATGGCAGCAGCTCGTTGTGCTACCAGCATCAGTCCGTCTTCGAATGATAAAGCACCGGCAGCCACCAATGCCGAAAATTCGCCCAATGAGTGCCCCGCCGTCATATCAGGTTTCAAGTCGGGCGTAGTCAGGAACGCAATTACGGAGTGCAGAAATACTGCAGGCTGCGTAACATTTGTCTGCTTTAATTGCTCGTCCGTACCTGAAAACATAATGTCGGAAATGCGGAAGCCTAATAATTCATTGGCATTTTCAAATAGTTCTTTTGCCTGCGGCAAAGTATCGTAAAGGTTCTTTCCCATCCCGGAAAACTGTGAACCCTGACCCGGAAAAATATAAGCGTGTTTCATAAATAGTTGATTTTTTAAGAAAGGAAAATAGCCCTTTCGCTTGTTCTGGCTGCAATAATACATGATAAGCCCATTTTTCCAAAAACAAACCTTTCAATCAGCCTTATAACATAGGCAATTTATCCACATTTTTCTATAAATCCATTCTTTGGACGTATTTTTGCGAAAGAGCAACCTTTAAGTCTGCGAACACAAAATAGTTTAAATGGACACCTCGAAATTGACTGCAGCACAGCTTTATTCAATCATTCAAAGTGACACAATAAACAAAGACATAAGGGATTTGGCGAATGCCGAATTTGAAAATAGAAAAATTACGATTGATGAAGTGAAGCAAATAGTCATGACTCACGAAGCGCAATATTTGAAGGATAATAATGGTGACATCGGCAACGAAACTTCATTAAAAACGATTCATAAAGTATTGCTTTTAGCCGTTCCTTTTCTGATGAATTTTGTCTTGTTGGGCTATTTTCTGTCTCAACTCCAGCAACCAAGAAAGAATAAGCAGCGAAAAGAGTTTATGCAATACTACTTGGGTGGATTGCTTATTTGGATGGTGATTTTGATTTTGTGGGCAAAATATTTTCTCTTTCAGAAATAATGGCAATTGCCGAATTTGTATAAAATAGATGAGTGTAAGTGCTAAGAATAAAACGTCTATAAGCATTTGAAAAAAATAGAGTAATTTTTATGAAGTTTACATTTTATGGTCATGCTTGTTTTGCCGTAGAAACAGGAGGAAAAAAGCTGTTATTCGACCCATTTATTACGGGCAATCCCTTAGCAAAAGACATTGATATTAATACAATCGAGGCAGACTATATTTTGGTTTCTCACGGGCATGGCGACCATGTAGGAGATTTAATGGCAATTGCTAAAAATACCAATGCGACTATAATTTCCAATGCAGAAATAACTACTTGGGTAGAGGCGCAAGGATACAGCAATGTACATCCTATGAACTTTGGTTCCCGTAATTTCGATTTTGGAAAAGTGTATTATGTTCCTGCTATGCACAGCAGCGGCTTGCCTGACGGCAGTTATGGCGGCAATCCGGGTGGATTTGTGGTAAAAAATGAAGAAATCAGTTTCTACTTTGCCGGCGACACCTGTGTAACGATGGATATGCAGCTCATTCCGCGCTATGCCAAGCTGGATGTGGCTATTTTGCCTATTGGCGGCAACTTTACGATGGATGCGGAAGATGCGGTACTGGCAGCAGAGTTTGTACAATGCAATAAAATAGTGGGTATTCATTACGATACATTTGGCTACATTGTGATTGATAAAGAAGCGGCGAAAGACCTTTTTGAGCGCGCGGGAAAACAATTGCTATTGCCTGAAATAGGTCAGACGATAGAATTATAATAAATTTACGACCGATAATTACGGCATCAAGAAAAATGGCAAAAGTAATAGCAATAGCAAACCAGAAAGGTGGTGTAGGAAAAACTACCACAGCAATTAACCTTGCTGCCAGTCTGGCTGTGCTCGAATATAAAACCCTGCTTGTGGATGCAGATCCGCAAGCAAATAGCACTACCGGTAACGGATTTGACCTGAAGAACATTCAAGTGAGCTTGTATGACTGCCTGGTAAATGAAATGCCGGTACAGCAAGCAATGCTGGAGACAGAAACCCCTAATCTTTATCTGCTTCCATCGCACCTTGATTTAGTGGGTGCGGAAATAGAGTTGATTAACCACCCTAATCGCGAATTTATTTTGCGCCAAGCGCTGGAAAAGCAAAAGAAAGATTTTGATTTCATCATCATCGACTGTTCGCCATCCTTAGGCTTAATTACGGTGAATGCCTTGACAGCAGCGGATTCTGTGGCCATTCCTGTACAGTGCGAATATTTTGCATTGGAGGGTTTGGGTAAATTATTGAACACCATCAAAATAGTGCAAACGCGCATCAATACCGACCTCCAAATTGAGGGTATATTAATGACGATGTATGATGGCAGGCTGCGCCTGAGTAACCAGGTAGTGGAAGAAATTAAAAACCATTTTGAAGACCTGGTATTTAACACCATCATCCATCGCAATACTAAATTAGGCGAAGCACCATCCTTTGGAAAGCCGGCCCTGATGTACGATACAGATAGCACCGGCGCGGTTAACTATTTGAATCTCGCTAAAGAAATCCTACAAAAAAACGACCTCACGAAAATTAAAAAAGAAGAACGTGTGTTTGAAGAAGAGCCGGAAGACGAGAAAGAAAAATAATTTTCGGGGGCAAAAAACAAAATAACAAGCAGGGCAGAATCTGGCATAAAAGCCGGATTCTGCTCTCTGAATAAAAGAAACATGGCAAATACTCCATCAAATAACAAGAAAAAAGCTTTAGGACTGGGTATAAAAGCCCTTTTGAATAATATAGACGAAGAGTTGAAAGCAACGGCCGAGGCGATTCCTAAACCAAACGAAAAGCCAGTAGCAGCACCGGTTGTAGGCGGTCGCATACCGATTGACCAGATTGAAATCAACCCCAAGCAACCGCGTCACGACTTCGACGAGCAGGCTTTGAAAGAGCTATCTGAAAGTATTGCGCTGCACGACATTATACAACCTGTAACGGTTATCAAAATGGCGAGTGGCAAGTTTATGCTTATCTCCGGCGAGCGCAGGCTACGTGCCTCTAAAATGGCGGGGCTGAAAGATATACCAGCTTATGTGCGTACGGCAGATGACCAGGAATTGCTGGAAATGGCATTGCTGGAAAACCTGCAACGCGAAAACCTGAATGCGATTGAAATATCACTGAGCTATAAGCGATTGATGGACGAGTGTTCGCTCACGCAAGAGCAAGTAGCAGAGCGCATGAAGAAAGAGCGTAGCACTGTTACCAACTATTTGCGTCTGTTGAAATTACCACCCGATATTCAAAAAGCGGTGCGTGACGGACAGTTGAGCATGGGCCATGCAAGGGCTATTATTAGTCTGGAAAATGTGGATGAGCAATTATACGTTTACCGCGAAACCACGCAAAAAGGAATATCTGTACGTCAGGTGGAGCAATTGGTAAAAAACATGCAGGCTGAACGCAAGCCGTCAGAAAAAAATACCACCGTTGCTAAATTACCACCAGCTTACAAGCGCATCGAAGACAATATGGCTTCGCACTTTGGTACCCGTGTAAAATTGGACCGCAAGAAAAACGGTAAAGGCGCTATTACCATCGAGTTTTACAACGATGAAGACCTGGAGCGCATCATGGATAATATGAAGTTGTAATAGAATGATACATCGTGCTCGCGCTCGTCATTTCGACTGTAGCGCAGCGGAATGGAGAAATCTCTTAATCAGCAGCCTTACGAATGTATGAGTTATCTGACATTTTAGGCTGACACCCTACAAACTTTAAAATGACAGCCTTAGAAAAACTACTTTCAGACCTAGCGACAAACAAAATATTTCCCGAAGACCTTGAAAAAGTATTTGATGAAATTTCAGTTGCTTTTCTACGGCAGACAAAACTTGTTGCTGGACAATCGGATTATTTAATCAAAGAAATTGAGTTTTACTTTTCGGGAGAATATTATAATCATTTCGATAGCTATGCTCACAGCAATCAATACAAGACGGTTCAACGTCAAGGCGAATTTGGAGAATGGTATTTCCATCGATACAAATCCGCTGACGCTTATGCTAAACAAAAATTTCGTGGAGTTGATTTAGCTTTCGGTAATAAAGAGTTCAAAAACTTTGGTGGTATTTTAATTCGGCAAATTGAAAATGTAGAAACTTCACAAATTATTGACGGAATTAGCAATATCGTTGGAGAAATAATAAAAAATATTGGCGTCGAAAACTTTCACAAAGTGGCGACCGAAACAGGGCAACTTGCATTTGACAAAAGTTGTTCACTCCACCTTGAAGCTTTCAAAAACTCTTTTGACAAGCCTATCCATAAATCTGCAAGAGTAATACCCAAACCGGACACAGAAGAAAAGGCGAAATATTATCAAAGGTTCTATCGCTATTTCAATAACCCAGAAATTAAACAAGTTCGACCTTGATTACTGACAGCCAAACTAACTTTCTATATTTAGCGGATACTTTACCAAAAAAGTATCCGGACTTTTACAAGCGATTTGAAGATGTTTTAAAGCACTGCAACATTCCATTCGACTTTTTACCACAGACGAAAGATGTTTGGGCGGTTGACTATATGCCAATCCAAACAGACCTAAATAAATTTGTTCGGTTTGTTTATAATCCCTCCTACTTACAGTCAAAAAAGTATTTAAAAACTATTTCGGACGTCGACGAAATCTGCAAAGCAATAGGCATTGAAACTTTTAAAACCGACATAATTATTGATGGTGGCAATGTAACAAGTTGGGCAAACAAAGTGATTATGACCGACCGCGTTTTTAAGGACAATCCAACTTATGAACGCAAGCAATTAATCAAAGAACTCTACGAACTTTTGCAGGTTGACAACATCTATTTTGTCCCAGAACAACCAAGCGACTTTACAGGTCATTCGGACGGTATGGTGCGTTTTGTGGACGAACACACGGTTCTCATCAACGACTACAAACAAGAGAAAGAAGAATTTTACAGGGCTTTTGAAATTGCCATTCACAATACAGGGCTTGATTATATAGCAATTCCCTACAACGTGTATGACAACAAAAGCAATAATCACGCAAATGGCGACTATATTAACTATTTGCAAATGGAGAATACAGTTATCATTCCGACCTTTAATATGAAAGAAGACGATTTAGCAGTAAAGCAACTGCAATCAATTTTCGCAGGGCAGAATATTCAAACTATTGAAAGCAACGAAATAACTTATGATGGTGGAATATTGAACTGCATAACGTGGAATATAATGACATCTTTCTAAAAAATACAACCTTTTCTAATAAACCAAACTTCTCCACTTCCCCTTATGCGCAAATATCTCCATTGGAAAACATACCTGGTAATGCTTGCACTGGTCATAGCCGGCATTGCACTGTACAATGCCAATGAGATGGTAGCAGAAATGGCTATCGAGGAGCAGAAAAAAGTTGATATCATTGTAAAGGCTATTCGTGCTGTTGCCGAAGAAAGTACTGCGGGCAGTACATCTACCTCTACCAGCGGCTTCACATTTGCCACACAAGTAATCGACGATAATAAAACTATCCCGTTCATCATCACAGATGAAACTGGTGCCGTTACTTCTTACACTAATATCGACACTACACAGATAAAGCGCGACAGCTCTTTCGTACAAAAAAAGCTGGACGCCTATAAATTGCAACACGGTACTATTGTAATCGATTATGCCTTTGGCAAGCAAAACCTTTACTATGGCGACTCCCGATTGCTCGAGCGCCTGCGCCACTACCCGCTCATCTTACTGGCTATTATTTCGGTATTTGTAGTCATCATTATTGTGGCTATTTCTAATGCGCAACGCAGCATACAGAACCAGGTATGGGTGGGCATGAGCAAAGAAACAGCACATCAGTTAGGTACTCCACTTTCCTCGATTGTAGCCTGGCTGGAGCTATTGAAAGACCATGAAAATATACGCGAGTGGGTGGAGGAAATGGAAAAGGATGTATCGCGCCTGCAACTGATTGCCGACAGGTTTTCTAAAATAGGCAGTACGCCGCAACTGAAAGAAGAAAACCTGATACCACGCCTGCAAGACATGGTGGACTACATGCAAAAGCGTGCGCCGCAAAAAGTTACCATCGCACTGACTTATAACGACGACGAAGTAGAAGTATTGCTGAGCGGGCCGCTGTTTGACTGGGTTATTGAAAACCTTATCCGCAATGCGTTAGACGCTATGGAGGGCAAAGGCGAAATCAATATCTCGGTACAAAATCAACAACGTTTAGTCACGATCGACATTTGCGATACGGGTAAGGGTATCCCTAAAAATAGCTTTAAAAAAGTATTCGCGCCGGGCTACTCTACCAAGCAGCGCGGTTGGGGATTAGGGCTTTCGTTGGCCAAACGCATTATCAACAAATACCACAACGGCAGTATATTTGTAAAAGGCTCTGAACCCGGCAAAGGCACTACATTCCGCATAATATTAAGAAGATAAATAGCCCTTGTATGCAACGTAGTACCTACCCTGTTTTCGACATTACCGGCTTATCAGTACACACATCTTCACTTGGGTTACTTAATGCCGATAACTTTAGTAATTACCTTGCCGGCAATCCGCATTTGAATGTGCTGCATGGTCACACTTTTTATCATCTCTTATTTTTTACAAAAGGCAGTGGCAGCCAGATAATAGATTTTGAAAAATTTGAGGTAAAGCCCGGCATGATTTATTTTATGAAGCCCGGACAGGTACACCAGTGGTTTTTTGAAGAAGAACCGGATGGTTACATCATTAATTTTTCGCCTACTTTTTTTGACAGCCTTTTCGTGAATCCTGCTATTATCAATCAATTTCCGTTCTTTGATAGCAGCCAGCCACAGCAGCAAGTAATACAGCTACAGCCAGAAACACAGGAAAAAATAATAGCCATATTCAAACAAATAGTTGAGGAAAAGCAGAACAGCTATGCTGCAAAATATACCCTGCTTGCGTCGCTGATATTACAGCTATTTGTTACGGTAGCCCGTGATATTCCTGCTGAAGAACAGATAGCCTCGGTAACGAATCACACTAAAAATCTACTGCATTCATTTCAGCAATTAGTGGAAGAACATTATCAGGATTTGCATCTTCCAAAAGAGTATGCAGAGAAGCTATTTATCACGCCCGCGCATCTCAACAATATTTGCAAAGACCTGACCGGCATGGCAGCAGGTGCTATTATTCGCAACCGCATTTTGCTGGAGGCAAAAAGGCTGTTGGTAAATTTCAATTTGAGTGTAGCTGATATAGCCGCCAGGCTTAGCTTTTCAGACAATTCTTATTTTGTACGCTTCTTCAGGAAATATACCGGCACCACGCCTGAAGCTTTCAGAAAGAAATACTATACCGCAGGATAGAATGTTCAAAAAGTACCATTTAATCGCTGATTTATACCATTGCAAAATAGACATGCGTGGTAATTTTGTGTAAAGAAAAACACAATAACATGTCAGCTTCTAATAATAATCCAGGCCTTATTTCCACCATTGTAAAAAACAAATGCCCACGTTGCCGCGAGGGAAATTTGTTCACGCATAACAATCCGTACAACTTAAAGCACTCGTTGAAAATGCCTGATAACTGCCCTGAATGCGGTCAGAAATTTGAGCCAGAAGTAGGCTTCTATTATGGTACCGGCTATGTTAGCTACGGCTTATCATTTGCCATAAGTATAATCGCTTTCATCGCCTGGTGGTTTACACTTGGCTTCTCGCTTACCGACAATAGCCTATTCTATTACCTGGCTGGTGATATAGCCCTGTTGCTTGTGCTCCAGCCTTTATTAATGCGCATTTCACGCTCTATCTGGATTGCGATTTTTGTACGGTACGATAAAGAGCGTTTGACCAAAAGCAAGGATAATGTCCAACAAGACATCTTAATTCAGGTGTAATAATATTTGCTGCAGAACAGTAAATAGCGAATCCAATTGGGTTCGCTATTTTGTTATTTATATGTCGCAAACCACCCTTTAATTGACACGATTAACCCTTATAAAAATTAGCCATGCGAAGTATGTTTGCACTACAAATAAATGGTACGAACATGACAGCTAAGAAAAACAAGACAACAAAAATCATCTATTGGATCAGCACTATTTTATTAGCGCTATTTATCCTGCCCGGAATATTCTTCCTGAACAGTGAAATAGCCAAACAAGGATCGGGACATCTATTAATACCAGAATGGCTGCGTTACGAAGTTGGTATAGGCACCTTTATTGGTGGCCTGATACTTGTATTGCCTTTGCCGAAAAGGCTTAAAGAATGGGGCTACGTTGGGTTAGGTATTACGTATCTATCTGCCTTTATAGGCCACATCGTTATTGATGGAGCGGCGGCGGTTACTTTTCAGGCGCTGCTTATGTTTGTGATACTTTTAGTTTCTTATATAAGCTATCATAAACTGAATAAAGACAAAGCCTTTTAAGACCAAAATATTATCGGGCTTGCGATGTGCAAGCCCGATAATATAAATTCTGATACAATATTATTGCAAAAAGACGCAGCAACTATTTAGTTGCGTTTATCGGATTCGGCCTTGCGATTACGCCACCGGGCATGGTTACTTTGTAAGGAGTGCCGTAAGTATTTTTATCCTGATAAAAGTCCGTGGATATAATCTGGGCACCACTTTCAAAGGCTGCCTGCGCACGGGAATAGTCATTTACTTTCGCCTCGTAAGTTTCAATATCGCTTCTCGTCCTTACCAAATATCCGGCAGCTACCTGCTGCTGAATCTCTGTTTGTCTTACGATTGCATTATCCTGTAATAAAAAAGCTGCAAACGTATCTTCAGGCTGCGATTGGACAAACATAACTCTGTTACTCAGATCTCCTTTATCGGTTACATAAACATTGCCCTTTTGCATACCTGCGGTAGAGGGCAACAGCAAGAAAATAAACTTGCCGCGCGAAGCCGCCACCGTTGGCCAATTATGATTAGTTACGGTTTCTTTTAAAGAACTGTAGCCCTTGCTGACATTATCCGGCGTAATGATTTTATCTCTGCCTAATGTATTCACAATTACAGCATCTAATTTATCATACACATCTTTTGTAAAAGGCAATACGGTGGTAGCCGAATCAAAGACAGGCAGCGATTTATCTTTTGCTTCCATTTGAATAAATATAGGCAAATGGCCAGGATGCTTGTCAGACCAGTCTTTCAGCGCCATTAGTGCATTTTCCAAAGTCGGATAATGACTGCGAAAATCAAGATCTGCAATATGAAATACCTTAAAACCAGGCTTATCCAATCCTTCTTCATTATGTGCTGGAAGACTATTAATACCTAATTTACTGAGGTATTTATATCCTGCAGGATTACTAAAACGACCTCCTTTATCATCGTAATAAACATCTATCTCCAGATTGCGCAAACCCATGTTCAATTGAGTTGCAAAATCAGGATGCTCGTAATGCAGGCTTTCTGAAATCGACATTGTATTAGGATGAAACTCTTTATAATGAGATTTTTGCTCGGGTGTCATTTTATCGAGATACTGAGCCATCCTATTGCCCGCAAGGGTTTCAGCATGTGCCAATAAGATAGAATCGGCAGGCATTGCATAACTATTATGCGAGCCCAACACCTGAATCTGATTAATCTTTAGCGCATCGAGCTCAGGCAATTCGTGTTGAGCAAATAGGTTGGTTGAAAAAAATAGTGCTACTACTACAGTGTGAAGCGTGCGTTTCATAAACGGGAATTGGTTTGAGTATTGGCCGCAAGGTAAGCGCACACTATTACCCTATTATTAATCTGGCTGACCATAAACAAAAAAGGATGGCCATAAGCCATCCTAAAACTATAAATACATTACACAGATTAATCCACATTGGTTGTAGCCACCGTCAATTCCTTTGCCTGCGCGGCTTTCAGCTTGGTACCTGCTTTTGCCGCAGGCAATGGCTTTTTAGATTTTTTCTTTTTTCCCCACCAAACGAGAAAACCTGTTATAGGCAAAGTTGCACCAATTAACGCCGCGAAGAACGCCATTATCTTACCCGGCAATCCTAATATAGAACCGACGTGTATATCATAATTCATCTTGCGTAATTTGGTAGCGAATGATGCGGTAGCAAATTCCTGATCATAAGGCGAAGTAGATGCCAATTGCTTTCCGGTATGCCTGTCAAAATGCAATGCGCGCGACTTATAACTACTATAAGTTGATGGATAGATATACATACTGATGGTGGATTTCGCATCTGCAGTATCAGGATAGCCGTAGTAAAATCCCTGTGCATCGGGATAAGTAGCGAGTGCTTTGTTCCATGCTACATCCATTGATTCTATTGGGCTATAATACTTGCCGGCTTGTGTAGAATCAGAGGTTAACTTATCATAGTCTGCGAGCGACTCCGTACCCGCACTGCTAACCCAATACAGACCTTTGCTAAACCATTCTATTCCGTACACGATACCGGTAGTGCCTATTATCAACAAAAATAGCAATGAGTAGAAACCAAATACATTATGCAGGTCGTAGTTCAATCGCTTGAACTTAGCGTTCCACTTCACTTTGAAGCTGGCATCCCTTGTGTTCTTGTTCCATTTTCTAGGGAACCACATAATCAATCCCGTTATCATAATCAGCAGGAAAATAAGGATGCTATAATTGACAATAGGTCGACCGATTTCGTAAGGCAACCAGAGGAAACGATGACCGTTCAAAATAGTTCTGAAAAAATCTGTATCACCCTCTCTGCGCATATCTGCCCGAATAATAGCACCAGTGTAGGGATTCATCTTTAGCGTAACACCAGAGCCACCGCGCTTTCCACGCTTCTTCTTTTTGCCACCACCCTTTTCATCTTTTGATATATCATTGAGATGTACATCGATAGTTGCGCCTTGCCTATATGTAGCATAGCCCATTTGCCTGCCGGGGTAAGCAGCAAGCGCATGAGTTTGAATTTGCCCCGGCGTTAATACCGCCTTATCCTGTTGCTCCACACGGGTTTCCGGCTCCGTTATGTAGCGCCTTATTTCGTCGTTGAATACCCAGATACAAGCTGTAAGGCACACCACCACTACAATAGCGCCGGTAAATAGCCCCAACCACAAATGCAACCAGGCACTGATGCGATAAAACAACGACCTGTTATGTTTCTTCTTTTTCTTTGTTTGCTCCGCCATAGGATAAAGAATGAAAAAGGCCTGCCAAGGCGGCAAGCCTTTTAATTGAAATTCACCTTAAAGAAATACTTGAAAATTATTTAGCAGGCAACCATTGGATAGCTGTAATTCTTCCGCCATCTAGTTCTACGCCACGGGTTGCTGTTGCTGCATTTGCATCGATTTTATACACTGCACTTTTTGCAGTGGTAGTGTTGATACCGATGTAAGCGATGCCATCTTTCCCATAGTTGGTCATAGAGAAGCCAGTGATAGAAGCTGCATCAGGTACGCCGGTTACCCAACGGAAATTTTTAGTAGCAAGATTAATTATAGCCAGTTTGTTAGCACCTGACCATTGGCTTTTTTTCTCCGGGGTATTGAAAGTAGCCACTACTGTGCTATTTCCTACGTTGATCCATGATGTGATGTATGCGCCGCCAGCATCTTCTTCTACGTTGTAATAATAGCTCAGGTCAAACTCTGTAGTACCTGATTTTATACGTGTAATAGCAGATGGCTTGGTAGAGTTAAAGCTCTGTGTGCCGTCTGTATTCTTCTTCATCGTATTTGCAGGAGAGAATGCGTAAACATCACCATTTTCTGTTTCAGCCAAACCATCGGTAAAATACATGCCGATAGAACTGGTACGATTGTCTTTGATTACTTTTTCCAAAGTCATCGCCGGATAGTTGAATACAGCTACCCATGCGCTATCCGGGAAATCTGTAGTCCATCCACCTTCGGTAGTACCTTTGATGCTGAAGAAAGGTGCATAAACTTTATTGCCACCAATAGCTTTTATCCAGCTAAAGTGTGCTAACTCGCCATTTGCAGCAAGCTCGGTAGAATTGAAGTTACCTTCTTTTGCAATCAACAGCGACTCAGTACTTACCTGATACCAACGGCTTGTAGGCGTAGCATAGTTGCGACCCTCTTTTACCATCAGTATATCGTTGCCAACTGCTGCGAATGAATGCACTGTTTCAGATTTAAAATCAGTCAACATTTCCAATTCACCTTTCGCATCTAATTTGTAAACTGTTACTGCTCCCGGATTTCCTTGGCCATACAGCATACTAAAGAATTTATTGCCGGAGGTAGTGTAGTATCGATAGGTACCGTCTTGCTCTACACCATTGCCTGTCGTAGTAATAGAGCCTGAGTTGATATCTTCAACTGTTAGTAAATAGTCTGCAACTCCCTCAGACCCGCTGGTAGTAGGTGCTGCAGCAATAACGAAACGGCCTTCGCCAACTTCTCCACTGCCACTGCCGTTTTTGTTATCATCTTTACTGCAAGATGCAAATCCAAGGGCAAGGCCGGAAGCCAGAATAAGTGTGTTCTTGTTCAACATTTTCAATGTTAGTTTTGATTTTGATTATAAAAGATCTGATTATTTTTTTGCGTAGAAATAGCGAAGCTTAATGGAAAATGCACGTCCGGGCTTTTGCAATTCAAAATTGTCAAACAGTTGGTTATCCATAAAATTCCTGCACTCTAAGGCTATATTATATCGCCCACCTTTCAATGTATAGGTTGCTGTCAGGTCATGTGAAAATTGTGCATCTGTATCCTTTTTTAGCTTCGGGTTTCCTTGGCTTGGCCAGTAAAGAAAAAATGGATGGACGGTCAGCAAATTATAATTCAATGTAAGCCTGTCTCCTTTGTCAAGTAAGCTATTGAAACTGTAAGATGCTGCAGCATGCCCATACAAATAAGGAATATTGTGCAACCTATCTTTGTACACGATGCTCAGCGTTCCATCATCATCATATTTTACCATGTTTCTGATATCCTGGTAGGTACCATTGATTTCTATATGTAGCCTGTTATCGTAGTCGTACCGCGCATCAAACTCCGCACCCCAGGTACGTACACCCGCCCTGTTGTCAAGAATGTATTTATCTTGATTAGGTGTAAACTTCATGTAAATAAAATCGTGGGAATAGCGGTAAATAGCGGTAACTGCTGTTGATATCTGACTTTTTGTAGTTAAGTCCTTCGTGTACACAAATCCCAGATTAATATTGTGTGTACTTTCGGGCTTCAGCTTGAAGTTTCCTGCGGTATTAATCACATCGCCAAACAACTCCTGCGCATCCGGAAGACGTATAGCTCGCTCATAAGAGACCTTTGTTTGCAGTTGCGGTACGATGTAATATGTCGTAGCTATTCCATATCCATAGGTAGTTTGATTACTTCTGGCAGGAAAATAGACTGTTTCACTCGACGTCGATGCCGTGAAAGCCTCTGTAGTCCTTGCATCCTGTCGGAGCACCTTACCAAATATAGTGCTCGTAAATTTATCATTTGCATTAAACTGGTAGCTTAAACCAGTAACATTTTTGGTTGTAATTTGAGGCTGTGCATGTCTTTCGCTGTATGGATCTAACTCATCAAAACCCTTTCTATTAAATGTTGTTATCACATGATTCAGTGCGAATGAATGTTGTTCATTTAGCTTGTAGTTCAGACTGGCTGTTGCGACACCCGTGTTATTGCCATACTTGTAAATTTGACGACTCGCTTCTCTGCCAACGCCTGGTATGTACTTATATCTTCCGTACCAATCGTACGAACCCGAAAACGTATCAACATTCGTCTCTTTCCCAAAGTTGAAATTTCCGTTCACAACTAAATCAAGCCCCTCGATAAATATATTCCGCTTCTTGTATTTAATAGTGGGCATAAGAATGTTCCCGAAAGCATGGCGTTGACCAAAAACGGCTTCCATTCTGGCTCCGGTTTGTATTTCCCTGTAATTCTGTCCGGCAACAAATCCTATCAAGAATTTATCAGCCCATTTTTTATCGACAAAACCAACATTTAAGATAGCTGTTTCATTGTGATACTGGTCATGAAAACGTCGCACAGTAGTATCTCTTGTATAAGCACCGGTTTTGATGTCGTCGACATCAAGTGTAACCTTATAATTGTTATCTGAATAATTTTGGAAGAGATTGATTTCTGCAGTTAAACCTGATCTAGAGGTTACTGCAGCGTTAAGGCTGCTTCTATGTGTATTGAACGAACCGAAAGAATAGCCTACATCAATGTAGTTGCGTTTCTTATTATCAGTCACAATATTTACTGCACCGCCTAATGCATCAGCACCAAGCCATACAGGCACTACTCCCTTGTAAACTTCTACACGTTCTGCAAGGTTGATGGGTATGTTGTTTATTTGAAATGAAGAACCAAAGTTGTCCATTGGAATGCCGTCGATAAACATCTTTATCTGTCTTCCGCTGAAGCCATTCAAAGACAATTCCATATTTGAACCTACTCCACCCGATTCTCTTAAACGAACGCCGGGCACACGATCCAGCGCATGTGCTAAATCCAAAGTTGTATTGTATAATTTCTTTGCATCGATTGCTGCTACATTATAGGCCTGCCTATTTACTTGCTCACTTTCTGAAAGGCCACGAATGATAACGTTTTCAATGGCGCCGTTTTGCTCTTTAAGTGTGAAGTCTATGCGCTCACCACCAGTACCTATTTGCACATCAGTAGTATGGTCGTTGTAACCGAGATAGCTAATGGAAACTTTGTAGTTTCCGGGCTTCACATCTTCGAAGATGAATACGCCATTTTCATCGGTTACAGTTTCCTTATCAGAGCCTGCTAATATTACCTGCGCACCAATAGCCGGACTACCATCACCAGTAAGCACGGTTCCTGTAAATGCATCATTATTTTGCGCAAAAACGTTGGTCGTCATGATCGCTGACAACAACAATGATAGTGTTATCCGTAATGCATTACTGTGGATAAAAGTGCGGGAGAATTGTAAAAGTTTTGTCATAAAAAATAAGCTAAAACCCTTGCCTGTATTGGCTTTCAGGATTTTTTTCGATGCGCAAAAGTATCATTGCAATTGTCACCGTCCTTACATATTCGGGAATTCCACTTTCACAATCAGGAATAAAAGACTGACTAATATGTGACAATTCTACATTTCAATGCAATATCAAAAAGCCGTACAAATCAATAACAGCAAGCCTTTCAACAAAAACTAAAATCATTAAAAATCGGGAAAGGCTTGATAGAAGACATTTCCATGACATTTCCCAAAAGCCAGTGAGGCTGTCCCAAAAGATTAAATTCGTCTTTTTGCGGAGTACATGTCGAATGAAATTATTGGCTTTAATTTTTGCCCGTACTGCAGTTTTATATTAATGTAGATATTTATGGCGGCCATATTGAAAAAAATAGGTTGGCACAACACCCTTTAGCTGCTTTTTACGCGTTGGCTGCCAGCTTTCTCAGGTCGTGCGCAAAGAGCCATCAGGCAAAAGTATATAGCGACCTTTCTTAGGCCTCTCAAGCTGAACCGTGTGAACATATTGTTGCTTTTCATCTGCCCGAGTACCGCTTGTACTTCTATGGGACTTTGATATTTGCCTTTTCATTTGTTAGCAACTGCCTTGACATAGCTTCTAACTCATTTAATCTGTAATTGAATGGGTAATGAATTGGTTCTCCATAGCAATCTGGGTATTGTAAGCCGACTTTAACTGACTGTTCTGCATGTGGTCGTCTTTGAGTCGCATGAAGATGGTACCCTTATCTGTCATGCTATTGCTGTTGCACTCATCTAGATTTTTTAGTTGTTGCTCATACTTTCCAGACCATGGAAATGTTCTTTCTGAAAGGCTTTCATCTGCTTCTCTCAGCTTTGCTTTTTCTTTAGTTTGTTGTTGATTTCTAAAAATTTTGCTTTAGGTGAGGCATTATCGATAGCTCCGGCGACTTCCTTACTAAGATTGGCCTGATACACTTTCGTCTCACCTTATGAAGGGACGACAAAAAATCCCCAGCTTTATTTACAAGGCTGGGGATGTCTTTTAAAAGGCTTTTTGGACAGCCTCTATTTGTTTTTATATAGATTTATTACATTTTTCAAAACCTGATAGTTTTCTACAAATCTGCAGTTTGGTATAAAGATAACTGCTACTTGCCATTACAAAAGCGATTGTGTAAATACAATACTTCGTTGATTGTAGTTTAAGCGGAACGGAGAATTTTTCTAAGCAAAGCATAATCTCACAATCAGCATCGTAGCACCAGATTTTTCGACTGCATCGCATTGCGCTCAAATTTTCACGTGCAAAGCAGAATAGCGCCTTTTTTTAGAACATCGTAAGATATCAATGGGATTTCTTAGTCCTCCAGCAAGTCCGGTCTGCGCTGCTGCGTACGCTCCATTGCTTTTTCGTGCCGCCAGGCATCTACTATTTTAGGGTCGCCGCTTAGCAGCTCCTGTGGTATTTTCCAGCCTCTAAAATCTGCCGGGCGGGTATATACAGGTGGTGCCAATAAATCATCCTGAAACGAGTCAAATAGTGCAGATGTTTCGTCGTTTAAAACACCGGGTATCAAGCGACCAATAGCATCTACCACTACCGCTGCTGCCAGTTCTCCCCCACTCAATACGTAATCGCCGATTGATATTTCCATTGTTACAAAATGCTCACGAATGCGCTCGTCGATACCTTTGTAATGGCCGCAAATAATCATCAGATTTTGTTTCATGGAAAGACGATTGGCAATACGCTGTTCAAAGCGGTTACCATCAGGCGTCATGTAAATGATTTCATCGTAATTGCGGTCTTTTTGCAAAGTTTCTATTGCAATCGCCAAGGGCTCAGGCATCATTACCATACCTGCACCACCGCCAAACTGATAGTCATCTACCTGCGCTTGTTTGTAGGGTGTATAATCTCTTAAATTATGGCAGTGTACTTCCAGCAAACCCTTTTGCTGCGCACGTTTCATGATGGAATGTGCAAAAGGGCTGTCCAGCAATTCGGGTAACACGGTAATTATATCAATACGCATCTTTGCTTCGGTCTAATGTTATTATTTGTTGGTGTATTCGCCGCTCATCTTGAAAACGGCCACCTCTTCTTTTTTGAATACAGCATTAAAGGCATAAACGCCCGCTGCATTGTTGAGTTTAATCTCTACTGAAATAGCGTCGTAACTATCAGGTACCACCAGTTGCAAAAATTTCAATTGATGTCCCTTTGTCAACAGCAAATTTGTATCCAGCGCCTGTTCTGTCAATTTTTTCACTATTTCCACCATGCACACGCCCGGCACTACCGGTTGTCCGGGAAAATGACCCTCAAATATCTGATGCTGCGGATTGAATTTTACAACCGAAGTAACAGTATCGTTGGTGTATTCGGATTGTTCTGTGGAATAGTAATTATTAGTCTGCATCTTGATTCATTTGAGTCATGTAGATGGTAAAATTAGCACGCTTATGTTCGATGGTTAATTGTTGTGGAAGTTGTTGCAGTATAGCAGCCGTGTCCGTGTTCATTTCTACCACTACCCTTTTCGCATCACCGTTTACAATCTTACTGAGCCTATTTTCTTTATTAAAATAATATCGGGCAAATGCAGTGGTATCAACACTTTCAGTCAACCTGAATTGTGCGTAGCTATTTTCATTTAGTTTGAAAATAGTGCCTTGCTGTACCATATTCTTTGCCAGCAACAATTCAAAATCTTTCTTCAAAGTCTTTACCAGCGCGGGTTTATTCATTTGCTCTATTATAGAATACACTTCAAATGAATCCTGCGCATTCCAGCCAAAATCAAAAAAGGTATTGCCCATTTCGCTTTGAAAAACTACACGCGTTGCGGTGTCGCCAAAATTCCGCAGATACAAAATACCACTCATGTGAAACTTCTTCAACAGAAAGCGACCATCAATCGTGCAACGATACAATGTCTTATCAAACTTCGGTTGTAAAGCCTTTGCAGACATCGTTTCAGGTTGCTGTGTGCCAAGGTGCCTCACGGCCTTCCTGCCGCAACCTGTTGTCAACAGCAATAAGCTAACGTACAGAAAATAGCGCATCGCTTAAAGGCTGATTCTTCTTTTTATTGACAAAATTCATCTCGGTATAATCGCCGCCATTTTCATTCAACATCAATTTTGAAACACTATAATCTGCTTTATCGATATAGACATCAATACGGCTAAATAGCCCTTTCATAGACGATGTAACCGGCGTTAACTGCATCAGGTACTGGCCTTTTCCCTCAAAAGTCTTTACAGAAAAATCTTTGTTATTATATACAGAACCACTCATACAATCAATCATTATTCTATTCGCCGATTGCATGGCTTTGCTATTGCGCGTATTGATTTTACTGGTTTTCTGCTCATCTTTTACCGTTATCGACGAGCCATTCATTACCATCAGATATTTAAAAGGCGATGTGTATTCGATGCGGATGCGGTTATCTTTTTTGAAGTAAAATTTACCTTTTGAAGAAACCTTATCATTCAGCATTTTCATGTGCTTTACCTGATTGAAATCGCTGGTGATAGTTTGCGTAGCATTCGTCGCCTTGCTGAGGTTTTGCTGCAATACCGTAGTATTTGCCACGGTTGAAAAACCTGCGGGCTGCGCAATGGCAAATACGCTCATTAAAGCGAAGCAACAAGTGAGCCAGGTGCGCGTGAAGATATTAGTGGTACTCATAAATATTCATTGTATTTTCTTCATGCTTAAACCAGATAAATAGGCATTGGTTTAATCAAAAAAATAAAGCCCTGCAAATTTAAGCAGGGCTTTAGTAACAAACGTAATTTATTATTTGCTGATTAATCCAGCAAAATAGCGAACAGTACGCACCAATTGAGATACATAGCTCATTTCATTATCATACCAGCTTACAGTCTTTACCATTTGATAATCGCCTACAGTTACAACTTTAGTTTGCGTAGCGTCGAACAATGAACCAAAAGATGTACCGATGATATCAGAAGAAACTATTTCGTCTTCGTTGTAACCGAAAGACTCATTTGCAGCAGCTTTCATTGCAGCGTTTACTTCTTCAGCAGTTACTTTTTTACCCAAAACGGTAGTCAATTCTGTCAAAGAACCTGTTACAGTTGGTACACGCTGAGCGCCACCATCCAAAAGACCTTTTAAAGAAGGGATTACCAAACCAATCGCTTTAGCAGCACCGGTAGAGTTAGGAACAATATTTTCGGCAGCAGCACGTGCACGGCGCAGGTCGCCTTTTGCGTGCGGAGCATCCAAAGTATTTTGGTCATTGGTATAAGCGTGCACGGTAGTCATCTGACCTACTTTGATTTCGTATTTATCGTGCAATACTTTTGCCATTGGCGCCAAACAGTTGGTAGTGCAAGATGCGCAGCTAATTACTGTTTCAGAACCATCAAGAATATCGTGATTTACATTGAAAACAACTGTTTTCAAATCGCCGGTAGCAGGTGCAGAGATTACCACACGCTTAGCACCAGCTTTAATGTGCGCCTGAGCTTTTTCTGCATCGGTAAAGAAACCGGTGCACTCCAGCACTACGTCTACTTCGTGCTGTCCCCAAGGAATTTGAGCAGGGTCTTTTTGTGCGTAAATTTTAATTTCATGACCGTTAACAGTGATAGCATTATCTGTATGCTTTACATCCTGTCCGAAACGGCCTTGAGCAGTATCATACTTCAATAAGTGTGCCAGCACCTTAGGCTCTGTAAGATCGTTGATTGCTACTACGTCAATACCTTCCATATTGTAGATTTGACGGAAAGCAAGACGGCCGATGCGTCCGAAACCATTGATGGCAACTTTAACTTTACTCATTGTTGAAAATATTTTTTGGGGTAGAATAAAAATTTGCGCAAAGGTAATATTCAAAAACGGAATAGCAAGGGGCTTTTTATTAAAGGCAGAACCGCTTCCCAACTTCTATACCTCTAAAAATAAAACGCCTATTTATCTACTATAATATATTTTCTGTAGGATTTGGTTGAAAGGTCGACAGGTTCTGCCGCCTTACCATCTATTTTTATATCAGTCGGAGGCAAAATACGTGCCTGACCAGCTCCGGGGCTACAAGGCTCTTCGCTTTCAAATACACCCTCACTTATACCTTTTTTTGCACCTGTTATGCTTATCGTTCGGTTAATCGAGGGCAGAAAGACGCGTATATTTTCATCAACCTTAATATTAGTGAACCCGTCGACAAAAGTTGTATCAGGCCACAGTATCCCATTACTTTCGACAGGTTGCGTGACCACCGTATCAATAGCGATTACACTATCACTGGCTGATTTAATACGCGTGATAACTAACGTATCAATGTCCGAACCAGCGAAATCATTAAATAGTACATGAGTGGGCAAATCGTAATATATGTTGTGTCTACAGGTGTATTTTTTGCTACAACCGCCAAGACCAATTACTAAAAAAGACAATGATCCTACAAAAATTTTCTTCATACAGTAAAAATAAAAAAACTTACCATACATAAGAAATAGCATGATAAGTTTTTTTTAGAAAAAGATGTCTATAATTAATCCTCGCTTTCGTCAGTTTCGTCTTCCTGATGTTTGCTGCGGCTACCGTGGTTGGTACCTACGCTATGCTTGCGTTTGCCACAAGAGAAGTTTTTAGAAATACCGATATTGAACTGCTGCCCGAATGTAACGCCGAAACTGGTGTAAGATGTCGTTGCACCTTTAGCACGTTGTGTACCGAAATCTATTCCGCCTATTGCAAAGTTCAAAGCAAGACCTTTGTAAACATTAATCGCTAATGATGGCATAACATAGCCGTAAGCACCGTTAGAAGTAGAGCTTACATTAGACGATGCAGTAGTGCCTGAAGCAGAACCTTCATAACCTACACCTGCTTGTGTAAAGAAAGAAAATATATTCTGACGACCTAATGGCTGCGTAAAACGCACAAAAGCGCCTGCTTTATATTGGTCGCTAAATAACCAGATGTTTGAATTATCGGGCTTTGTGCGCAAAGTACCAATCCTGCCCTCTACTCCCAATGTCCAATGGTTGTCTATTTGATAACCAACACCCGGATTTAAGTTAAAATTGAATGACTTGTCGTCGTTTGCTGCCTTTTCGGTTTTGATACCAAAATTGCCAAATACTAAAACACTACCTGCCTGAGCTATTGCTGAAGCTGCTGCGCCGCCTATCAGCAATGCGGAGAGTAATAATTTCTTCATAAAGAATTTATGTTTAGGAGTTTCTGAATAATCCGCAAAAATAGTAGTATTATTTAGAATGTATAATATTCCTGCATTTATTTTCAGCAATTCATCTTAAATAAAAAAGCTTGAGTCTATCCGACCCAAGCTATTTGTATAAAACGTGCAGACTACTACACATCCATATTCTCATAAATAATAGCAGCACCCTGCCCTACTCCAATGCACATTGTGGCTAATCCGTAACGCACTTTGCGTCGTTTCATTTCGTGCAATAAAGTAGCAGAAATTCTTGCACCGCTACAACCCAATGGATGACCAATGGCTATAGCACCACCATTTACATTTACTATTTCAGGATTGATTTTTAGGTCGCGGATAACGGCTAAGGATTGCGAAGCAAAAGCTTCGTTCAATTCAGCCAAACCAATGTCTTCAATAGTCAAACCTGCGCGCTGCAAGGCTTTTTCGGTAGCTGGCACAGGGCCTATGCCCATTATGGATGGGTCAACACCCGCAATAGCACGACCTATAATTCTGGCCAATGGTTTTAAATTATATTTCTTGACAGCATCTTCTGAAGCCAATAATAGCGCTGCAGCACCATCGTTGATGCCGCTGCTGTTGCCGGCGGTGACGGTTCCGTCTTTTATAAATGCGGGTTTCAGTTCCGCCAATTTTTCGATTGGTGATAAACGTGGATGTTCGTCTTTATCAAAAATAGCTGTTTTGCCTTTGCCTAATTCTACGGTATAGGGCACTATTTCATCCGCAAATTTTCCAGCTTCATGTGCCTTTTGGTATTTATCCTGACTCTCAAAGGCAAACTGGTCTTGCTCTGCACGGCTTATGTTCCATTGCTTGGCTACATTTTCAGCGGTTTCGCCCATAGTGTATGGATGATACAAAGCCGATAATTTAGGATTGACAAAGCGCCAACCCATTGTGGTATCAAACATTTGCTGATTGCGACCGAAAGCACCATCAGCCTTGCCCATCACGAAAGGCGCTCTGGTCATGCTTTCAACGCCACCAGCGATAAACACTTCGCCATCGCCACATTGTATAGCACGGCTCGCATCCATTATAGATTGCAGGCCAGATGCACAAAGACGATTAACCGTATTGCCGCCAACAGTAATAGGCAAACCCGCCAGCAGCGCCGACATACGGGCTACATCGCGGTTATCTTCTCCTGCCTGATTGGCTGCGCCGGCTATTACATCTTCAATAGCGTTTACATCAACTGATGGATTGCGCTCTACCAAAGATTTGATAACATGCGCCAACAGATCATCAGGACGAGCGGTGCTTAATGTGCCGCCATATTTACCTATCGGTGTGCGTACGGCGTCTATAATATATACGTTTTGAGACATTAGAATTAGATGTTAGTTGTTCAACTTTTATATTGGAATAACGGCATTGTACTTTCGATTCATTTCTATTATGGCCAATCTGTAATTGTCCAACAAGTTGTTGGACAATTACAAATGACTAACTAATACTCAAATGAAAATAGCAAACATTGTGCTGCAGCTTTGTCGAACTAAATTTTTGACTTTTGATTTTTGAATTTTGAATTACTTAATCACCCCCAACTCTTTACCCACTTTAATAAACGCTGCAATAGCGGTATCTAAATGATGTTGTTCATGAGCGGCAGAAATTTGTACGCGGATACGTGCCAAACCTTTTGGTACAACCGGGAAGAAGAAACCAATTACATACACACCTTCATCCAACAAGCGCGCTGCAAATTTTTGCGCCATTACTGCATCGTACAACATTAGCGGACAGATAGGATGCGTGCCTGGCTTGATATCAAAACCAGCCTCGGTCATTT
>PJTT01000160.1_pt1 | contig 109022 bp, 84 predicted proteins | sample 1512261 | NCBI WGS metagenome assembly PJTT01 (sample SAMN08177685, study PRJNA422409) | Soil metagenome, whole genome shotgun sequencing project. | isolation source: Soil (2) enriched on wood chips | place: USA: Madison | collected 2015-01-15 | reverse complement strand
CTGCGAGCTGACATAAATCATTCTGATTATACATTAAATATATGAAAATCAAATGATTAAAACAACATCTAGCTCCCGATAATGCATAAATAAGAGGCTGCCTTTTTTGAGACAGCCTCTTTTTAGTAAACTAGTTGTTGCAGGCTTATTCTACGACAACACCCATGTTACTGAATTTTTCAATGCGTTCGTTCACCAGTGTATCGGCATCTTTCAAGCCAAGCTCCAATAGGTCGGCCAATATTTTTGCTTTGACATGTTCTGCTGTTGCGGCGGCATCTTGATGCGCTCCACCGATGGGCTCGTCGATGATACCATCGATAAGGCCATTTTTCAACATATCTTCGGCGGTTAGTTTTAGCGATTCCGCTGCCTTTTCTTTCTGATCCCAGCTACGGTAAAGTATCGACGAGCAAGATTCCGGTGAGATAACGGAATACCATGTATTTTGTAGCATATACACGCGGTCGCCCACGCCGATGCCTAAAGCACCTCCTGAAGCACCTTCGCCGATAACGATACAAATTACAGGAACTTTCAATACCGACATCTCCAAGAGATTGCGTGCAATGGCTTCACCTTGTCCGCGTTCTTCGGCTTCTAAACCTGGGTAGGCACCCATCGTGTCGATAAAGGTAACAACGGGCCTATTGAACTTCTCGGCCATTTTCATCAAGCGAAGCGCTTTACGATAGCCTTCCGGATTGGCCATACCGAAATTACGATATTGTCTCTCTTTGGTATTTTTTCCTTTTTGATGACCAATAACCATGACCGATTGACCGCTAATGGAAGCAATACCTCCGATAATAGCTTTGTCGTCCTTAACAGTTCTGTCGCCATGTAGTTCGATAAACTCTTCGCACAGCATTTCAATGTAATCGAATGTCTGTGGCCTATCTGGGTGTCTCGACATCTGCACTTTCTGCCATCCGGTCATATGGGTGTAGATATCGTGTTTGGTCTGTTCCAACTTGGTTTCGAGTTCGTTGATGGTCGCACTCATATCTACCTTTGTTTTTTCCTGGACTTGTAAAACCTTCTCAATTTGCGTTTGCAAATCGGCGATAGGCTTTTCAAAATCAAATGTTGTTTGCATAATTGTATGTATCTAGCACATTTCAGCTTGCTAAGTTAATTTATTTTTACCTATTTTAAAACCAAGTCGATCGATAAGTTTCCTATCTTTTTTATAATCAAACGTTTGAGGCGGATAATTAGTTTTTCATAACGTTTTATCCGTGCTTAAGAACCTGTTTGCGCAGCCACGTCCTTTGCCTTGCAGAGGAAGGAAGTACATTATTTATGAAAAGCGTTGCTTCGCGGCGCAAAAAATGATATTTTAGGCTGATTAAATGCCATGACAGCTGAAAAAAAATATACAAACGTTTTCCAGTTCCTAGCTAAGCTTGCGCTATGGGTCTTATTGTACACATCATTCTGGTATTTTCAGGACTTCTATAAAGAGCATCGTTTGCTGGATAATGCCTCCAATGCGCTGAATCTGTTCCTGACAGCCAGTATTGTTTACTCCATTGGCCGTTACATCATGATTACCCTGTACAATAAGCGGCACGAAAACCGAGCCGTACGTGGTAATTTTGTCTTAGGTATCAATAGGTTGACAGCGGTTTTGAATACCAGCACCGCTATTATCTCCGTGATGTTGGCCTTAGGAATTGATCCTCGCGAGTTTGTCACCAGCTTGACGATCGTCGCTATGGCTATTGCCGTCACGTTTCGAGAGTACATCACTAACATGTTGTCCGGTCTTTTCATTATGTTTAACGACCAGTTGTCTGTTGGCGATCGCGTGAAGATAGGCGAGTATAAAGGGCGCATTGTGGACATCACTTTTTCCAGCTTGCTTATTCAGGATGAAGAAGATGATATCGTGATGGTACCCAACAATCTGGTTTTTACATCGCCCATGGTAAATTTTTCTGCGCACCGTTCCAGTTTATTTTCGGTGCGTTTTGAGCTACCGCTACAGACTGCCGTGGAAGTAGATAAGCTGGAAGAGCGGATACAAAAGACGTTGGTTAACCACCCTTACCTTACCGGAGATGACGATCTGCATCTTAAAGTTGTGGAAATCGGGAAGGACTACGTAAAATATAAAATGGAAATGCATGCCACCAGTAGCAGCAATAAGTTACACAGGCAGCTGGAAAATGAAATACTAAAAGAAGTGTTACAGTTCAAACGGGAATATGATCTAGCGCAATAGCCTATATCTTCCGTACTTTGATCTGTTTGACGAAATGATGGGATCCCTTCTCGAGGATCAGATCTGCGCGATAACGCGTGGGGAGTATATTTTCGTGCAAATTGGGACGGTTGATTTCGTTCCAGATATTGCTGGCCATGGCCAGGCTCTCTTGGGCGTCCATGCCTGCATAGCGATGGAAATAGCTTTCCGGATTTTGAAAAGATGTTGCGCGCAGTGACTCAAAACGACTCACATACCAATCCATAATATCTTTCTCGTCGGCATCGACATAGATCGAGTAGTCGAAGTAGTCCGAAACGAATACAATATTTCCTTTAGAAGAGTTGACCTGTAATACGTTTATTCCCTCTACAATTAGAATATCAGGCTGCACAACATCTTGCATATGGTTTTCCAGAATATCGTATTCCAAATGGGAGTAAACGGGCACCTGAATTTCCTCTACGCCGGATTTCATAGCGGACAGGAAATTGAGTAGAAGCTTCGTGTCATAGCTTTCCGGAAATCCTTTTCTGTTCAGGATGTTTCGTTCGTTCAACACCTTATTCGGGTAAAGAAATCCATCGGTAGTCACCAAGTCAACGCGTGGTTTACCGGGGAGCATAGAAAGCACCTTCTGCAGTACACGTGCGGTAGTGCTTTTGCCCACGGCCACGGATCCTGCGATGCCGATAATGAAGGGGAGGCGTTGTGTATGTTTGTTCAGGAAACCGTTTACCACGGCATGTGCATCCTTTGTGCGCTCAACAAAAATATTGATGAGGTGCGCCAGAGGGAAGTAAATCTCTTCAATTTCTTTGATATTGAGCGGCTCGTTGAGCGCGTGCAGGTTGTCCACCTCATCTTGCGAAAGGTGATAGGAAAAATGGCCGTTTAAACGTTTCCATTCTGTTCTGTCAAATAGTTGAAACGGGCTACTTACCGCGCTGTTAGCACTTGAAGACATACGTTTATAGTTAGAATGACGGCAAATATACTACCTAATACCATATATCCCCGTAACTTTTTACACTAAATTGCTTTCAATAACGATAGGGCTCGTCAGTATTTTATGGACGGGACAGCGATCCGCAATGGTCAGCAGCCGTTGCTTTTGCGCGTCATCCAAATTTCCGGTCAAGCGGATATGGCAGTGCACAAAGGTTGTTTTTTGAAGATCTGTACGTTGCTCACTGAGGGACAAGCTGATTTCTACGGTGGCCAAATCCCATGCTTTGCGGTCAGCATACATACGGACAGTCATGGCTTTGCAGGTGCCGACGGAAGACAGCAGCAGCTCTGTGGGTGAGGGTCCAAGATCTGTTCCACCCACTTCCGTGGGCTCATCGGCATGCAGTTGATGTTGGGCGACCTCGATTTCGGTCTTATAATGTTCTCGCCCGATTTTTACGGTAATATCTCTTGCCATACCTTCGTTAAAATAGTCCTTGTAGAATTAAACTTCCTGTCGCGGGGTTTGTTGCTAGTGGTACATTGTACAGGTCAGATATGCGCATCAGCATTTGGATATCTGGTTCGTGAGCGTGTTTTCCCAATGGATCGCGGAAGAAGATAATGCCGTCCACTTTTCCTTCGGCTGCCAAGGCCGCTATTTGTGCATCACCACCCATCGGGCCACTAAGTTTAAGCTCCACTTCTAGACCGGTTTGGCGAACGTAAGATCCCGTCGTTCCGGTAGCGATAATATTTGCCCTACGTAAATCCTCTAAATGGTCTTTGACAAAAGCCACCATATCGGCTTTTTTGCCATCGTGTGCTATCAATGCTATGGTCTTTTTTGTTAGGTCCATTTCTTATGTATCTGTTTTATTATTATCCAAAAAATATATATGCTAAAATAATCGCGGCGATAAGACCTACTATATCTGCGATAAGCCCGCAGGTCAATGCATAACGCGTGTTTTTGATTCCTACCGACCCAAAATAGACGGCCAACACGTAGAATGTAGTTTCTGATGATCCTTGAATAATGCTAGCCAACCTTCCTTGGAAAGAATCGACGCCATAGGTTTGCATCACATCAACCATCAATCCGCGCGCGCCGCCGCCGCTCAAGGTTTTCATCAGGCCCACCGGTAAGGCAGGCACAAAACGGGTGTCCATTCCCAGTGAAGAAAATCCGTATCCTATGGCATTGACGATATAATCCATACAGCCGGTGGTGCGGAAAGCCGAAATAGCGACCAAGATGGCGATCAAAAAGGGGATGATCATGACGGCAGTACTAAATCCTTCCTTCGCACCATCGATAAATGCATCGTAAACATTGATTTTCTTGATGGCGCCGAACACGATAAACAGGATGATGATGGAGAAGATCAGCAAACCGCCGATCAAGCCGGTTATTTTTTCCATTTGCTCCGGCGGCAGGCCGTTTAAGCCGAAATACAGTAAGCACATCAGCCCTAAGAAGAAGCCGAGAAACAAGAGTACGGGCAGTTTGAATAGATTAATACGTTGGTAGATGGCTACGGCAATCATTCCTGAAAGGAAGGATATAAAGGTTCCAATGAGTGCAGGGATAAAAATATCGGCTGGATTTTGTGCACCGCTGGCCAAGCGCAAGGCTATAACGGAGGTTGGAATCAGCGTAATCCCCGCAGTGTTCAGCACCAAAAACATAATCTGGGCGTTGGTGGCCGTATCTTTCGCTGGATTGATTTCCTGTAGCTCTTTCATGGCCTTTAATCCTACGGGGGTAGCCGCATTGTCGAGTCCCAACATGTTGGCTGAAAAATTCATAATAATGGAGCCATTTGCGGGATGATTTTTAGGTATGCCGGGAAATAGCTTGCTAAAAAATGGATTTACGCCTTTCGCGAAAAGGGAGATCATACCGGCCTGTTCGCCCACTTTCATAATGCCTAACCAAAAGGTCATGATCCCCACTAGGCCGAGTGAAAGCTCGGCTCCCGTTTTTGCGCTATCGAAAAGACCGTTGATCAATGCGGAAAAAATTTCTGTATCGCCCAAAAAGATCAATTTTGCCAAAGCGACAACGAAGGCGATTACAAAAAATCCAATCCAAACGTAGTTTAATGCCATAAATATAGTTTACGCCGTAAATGTAAGGTTTATGCGGCAAAAGCCTCCCTTAAGATTAATTTTTTAGAAAATTCCAAACGGATCTGTCCTTTTTTCCGGGTTTATCCTCCACAATCTCCGCAATAATCTGTTCAATAAGTGCTTCGTTCTCGCTCACTACACGATCGCCCAAGGAGGTGATCTTTTGGATATTACTGGCTGTTGCGGCATCCATGGATGGGTCGATGGAGGAGAGGTTCGTCGGTTCGATACGGATGTAGTTTTCACTTTTTCCTACGGATCGGAAAAGTTGCTTTAGGTAGTAATTGGTGCTCTCTGCTGAGCTGCTGCTCATGATGTCGACCAATGCCGGACCGATGGAGATGGCTCTTTTTTTCTTAAAATCTTCATAGTTGTAGGATATCTTGGACAGGCCGGTGCCAAGGGACAAGATCCATATATCGTCAATCTTGTAGCTGTTGTAGATTTTTATCACTTCCAGCAGTGCCGATAGGGAGGGGTTATGGGCGAAGACACCTCCGTCTACCAAGGGATATCGGGTATTGGCTAAGGAGAAAATTTCTGCCACGGCAAAGTAGGTTGGCGCTGCAGAAGTCGCGCGACATACATCGCGTACATAAAAGTCGCGCGAATCGCCGTGCGAGATCGCTTTCTGCTGGCGGAAAAGGTGATTCTTGCGTAACTCTATGTTGTAGGCCGTGATAATGCAGGGCTTCAGCAGCTCGCTCAATTTAAGGTCATGGAAATATTCCTGTAGTATTTTCTCAAGCACGGTGTTATTATATAGCTCGCTCAAGAGCCCGAAGCGACTTAGGAAACGTCGCCACCGCTTGGCCGAAAATATTTCCGTCCCATGATGCAGGTAGATGTCTAGCGCATCTTTGGCGGAATATCTCGGCTTGCCGGGATTTTCCGGATCGGGACATAATAGGATCGATAACAGGATTCCGCCCGTGCTGGTGCCGGCAAAGAAATCGAAATAATCGGATAGATGCGCAGTCGGGTTTCCGGTTGTTTGCTTGAGCTTCTCTTCCAAAGCTACCAAGAACATGCCTGGAATAATGCCCCGTATGCCGCCACCGTCGATGGAAAGTATTCTTTTCATGCTGTTATCGTTGGTTTCCTGATTTTCGAAATTAACAAAAATCAACGGTATGTCGTATGGGGTAACTAAAATTAAGTTTGTGGAAATCGTTCGCAGCGAGTATGTTAAGATAGGTGTGCGCTATCATTGCCGATGAGGCTCGCTGTAGACGCAAAAAAATAATTAAAATAGCCTCCAAAATCACAATAATCTCTTATATTTGCACACCGAAAGGAGAGATGTCAGAGTGGTCGAATGAGCAGACCTGGAAAGTCTGTATACGGGATGACTGTATCGAGGGTTCGAATCCCTCTCTCTCCGCGAAAAGCTTCAATTTAAAAGATTGGAGCTTTTTTTATGTCCAGCGTTTGCTAATATGGTCGTTGAGGGATGAGAACCCTCGGGTTCGATCCGGAGGAGGTTTAGGTCTGAGTGCGGGGTTGTGGGGCTAAATCAATCCCTCTCTCTCCGCAGAGAGCTATTTTTAAAGCTTTTAAAAACACTCAAAAACAGTATAAGAGCCTGCAAATAATACATTTGCAGGCTTTTTTGTTGAAATAGCAATCGCTATAATTTTTATAAACGCGCAAAATTTTGATGCCATTTCGGTGCCAAATCAAAACTGGAAAAAAAAGTGGCACCAGAAGCGGTGTATAGCGTTATAAAATAGCATGTTAAGCTGCTTTACATGCTTGATGAGAATAACGTCAATGCCTAATTTTATACACTGTAAACATAGAATTATGCTTGAAAGAAGTTTCGGAATCTTCTTTTTCCTCAAAAAGCGCTCCGTATCAGGGAAAGACGAATGCGCAATCCATTTGAGGGTAACCGTAGATGGCGTGCGTAAAGAAGTTTTCACCAAAGGAAATGGTTCTCTTCACGTTGGGACAACAAAAAGGAGAGAGCAATTGGACAGTGCGAAGACGCTAGAACTATCAATAACTTTGTTGACAATTTACTGCTAAAAGTAAACACCTACAGAAATGATATTCAAAGCAAAGGTGGGGCGGTAATTGCAGAAATGGTCGTAGATTTTCTCAACGGCAACGCTAAGCGAACGACAACTGTTTTAGAAGAGTTTCAGAAACACAATGACGAAATGTTAGCTTTAGTGCCTCAGGAGTATGCGATAGGTACTCACCAGCGATACTCGATCGCGAAAAATCATATTGAGTGCTTTATTGCCGAAAAATACAATAGGAAGGATATGTTCTTTTGGGACTTAAATTATGAGTTTATTAGGGACTACGAGTTTTATCTCAAAACCGTTCGGAAATGTTCTGCTAACACAAGTCTGAAATACATTTCCAATTTAAAAAAATGTCATTCGAGCAATTGCAAAGGATATCATCGATAAAGATCCTTTTATACGGTTTAAAGGAAAAAAGACAAAACCAAATAAAAGACCGCTTACATCGGAAGAGCTATTCAAAATAGAACAAAAGAAATTTACCAACGAGCGATCGGGAAAAGTTCGAGATGTTTTCGTTTTTCAATGTTACACGGGTCTGGCTACATAGACGCATTTCAGCTCAAGAACTCGTCGAGGAAATGGATGTATTGTCAGACGAGCTTTGGAAACACAACAGAATAAATACGGATAAATAATCTAAAACAATTTTCAATTAGTGAGCGATCATTTTTTTATGCCATTGATTATTAGTTGTTTGTTTTTGTTTTGTTAAAATTTAAACCTATAATGTCAATTTTTGAACCCTAACTCTATCCTTTGCAAATACTTTTGTTACAGCTAAGTGGCCTGATCGAGATGCGTAACTTAAGAGAAGGTACCAATTGTAATTTATAGGATGGAGTAGCGTATGGGCTCCAGCCGAATAGTATATAAACCAACCCATATATTACAACCCTTGTAAACGAATCAATCTATGAAACACAAGATTATTTTGACGTTTCTAGCGCTCGCCTTACTGTTAAAGAGCCAGGGCCAAACAGGCAACAATATTGCCGGCGTGGTACTGGATGCGGACGGTAGGAAACCGCTAGCAAGCGTAACAGTTTCGCTTTTGAGCGGCGGAACAGCGACATCCACATCTACCAATCAAGCAGGAGAGTTTTCGCTGCGGGTAAGTGACCAAAATGGTCGTATACGTGCCTCTTTGGTGGGATATGGCGACGAGGAAGCCTCTTTTCAACAAGGACAACCTGTGACGATCTTGATGCGTGCTGCCCAATCCGCACTGGATCAAGTGGTGGTCGTGGGATACGGCACCGTTAAAAAGCGCGATCTTACAGGATCTGTAGTATCGGTAAAAGGTGATGAAATCGCGAAGGTTCCGTCTGCTAATATCATCGAATCGGTGCAGGGAAAGGTACCCGGTGTGGATATCACGCGTAGTAACGGGTCAGCGTCTGCTGGCGTAAACATTACCGTTCGTGGAAACCGCTCTATCACTGCCCAAAATGGCCCCCTATTTATCGTAGATGGAGTACAGTACAGCAATATCCAAGATATAAACCCCAACGATATCCAATCGATGGAAATTCTTAAAGATGCATCCTCGACGGCAATTTACGGATCACGCGGAGCCAATGGTGTTATCATCATCACGACAAAGCGTGGCGCAACGGGCAAGGCGCGTATAGACTTTAATGCCTATGCCGGAATAAACCAAGTAGATCGGTATCCGTCGGTCATGGATCTTGAACAATGGGTGAGGCTGCGTCGTGAAGCGTACCGAGCAACGGGAAGGTGGAATTCGGAAGCCGATGATAATATTGTTTTCAATGATGCCGAACTTGCCGCGATCCGCAATAATGAATACATCAATTATTTTGATTTGTTGGTTAAGAACGGTACGCAACAGAACTATCAAGTGAGCGTGAGTGGGGGTAATGAAAATACGACAGTTTATTTCAGTGGCGATTACCTCAAGGAAACCGGAATATTTGAACGCGATGCAACCGATCGTTTCGGTGCACGGCTCAATATCGATCAAAAATTGGGAAGCTATTTCAAGGCTGGAATGCAAGCAAATGTAACACGTTATGAGATCGAACAAAGACGGGATCCGCTGAACCAAGCCAATAAAATTAATCCGTTGGGACGTTTGCTTGATGATGATGGTAACTTAATCTTGTACCCCCTCAATGGATCTGCCATTTCGCCCTTGGCAGATCTAGAACCTAACGCTTATGCCGCGCAGACGAACAGAACACGCGTGTTAACGAATGCTTATTTGGAGCTGACCGGTTTGAAGGGCTTTACCGCTAGGTCTAACATCGGTATTACACTAAGTAATTCCAGAGATGGTGTCTATGCCGGATCGTATACGATCGATCGCAACGGAGGTTTTTCACAGGCTACTTATGATGCGGATAACAGCTATTTGATAAACTGGGAGAATGTCTTGACTTACCAAAAGGAGCTTGGCGACCATAACTTTACTATCTCTGGCGTGAACAGCTTCTTGCTGAATCGGTCAGATAACATCAGTGCTTCTGGACAGGACCTGCTACTTGATGGCCAGCTATTTTATGCATTAGGCAATGCGCGTCGAAATTTAGCGACCAATACCGGCTATATCATGAATAACCTGCTTTCGTTCGCTGGTCGATTGAACTACAGCTTTAAAGGGAAGTATCTCCTAACCGCTACGGGGCGTTGGGACGGCTCATCCATTTTGGCGAAAGGGCATCAATGGGCATTTTTTCCATCCATAGCAGGTGCTTGGCGTATTGTCGACGAGGAATTTATGAAGGAACAGCAGGTGTTTTCGGAACTCAAGTTACGCGCTACGTATGGAAAAGCTGGAAACTCTGCTGTAAATCCATACGATACGCAAAACAGCCTTACCCGTGTGGCCTTTGCATACGACGACGTTGCCGCTACGGGCTACACCTTTTCACCCCAAATTGGTAATCCCTTTTTGGGGTGGGAAATTACCGCTACTTCCAACGTAGGTTTTGACTTTGGTTTTTTAGGCAATCGGTTGAATGGATCGGTAGATCTCTACGATTCGCGTACCACAGACCTGCTTTTAAATCGCGGATTACCGCCAACTACGGGGGTCACTTCGGTTATTCAGAACGTAGGAAAGACAAGAAATCGTGGGATTGAAGTTGCATTGAATGCGCAGATTTTGAAAAGTACGGCCTTCGGCTGGAACGCTGCCATTTCTTTTACTAGCAATCGGGAGGAAATTGTAGAATTGGTTACAGCAGATGACGACATTGGCAATGGTTGGTTTATCGGCCATCCGACGCAAGTATTCTTCGATTATGAAAAGCTGGGGATTTGGCAATTGGGACAAGAAGAAGAAGCTGCGCGCTATGGACAAAAACCTGGCGATATCCGCGTGCGCGATATGAACGGTGATGGTCGTATCGATGCGACCAATGACCGAATGGTAATCGGAAATCCGCGTCCAAATTGGTTGACAGGTTGGGACAATAACTTTACCTATAAAGGATTTGACTTGAATATCTATGTCTTTGTGCGCTGGGGCCAAATGTTGCGCCCTGACTTTCTACGGCGATATGATCCACAAGGCTTAGGACAAAGTACAGCCGCTATTGATTATTGGACACCGGAGAATCCGAGCAATGACTATCCACGTCCAAATTCCGGAATGTCGTTGGGCAGTATGTTATTCTCCAGCTCCTTGGGATATGTCGATGGAAGTTTTGCAAGGATCAGAAATATATCGCTGGGTTACACTTTTCAGGGAGACCGTTTGAAGTCCAAGTATCTGCGCTCACTTCGAATATATGGTACGGCACGTAACCCTTTCACGTGGACACGTTCCAGCCTGTTGAACGAATACGATCCAGAACGTGGAGGATCGGAGAATTTCCCTATGACCAAACTATTTGTATTAGGCGTAAATGTTGGTTTTTAATAAACAGAAACAATGAATAAAGCAATTATAAAACTATTTTCCAGTGCTGTTGCAATTTTTATATGCAGTAGCTGTTCAAGTCTTCTGGATGAATATAACCCTAGCGGGATTACCTCGGAAACAGTATACAATACGCCAGAAGGGTTCGAAACCTTAGTGAATGCAGCCTATTCCTACCAGCGTTGGTGGTATGGTAAGGAGGAAGGTTTCAGTATGGCCGAAATGGGTACCGACTTATGGATGAGTGGTGCAGGTGATGCTCATCCTGCGTTGACGCGTTATGTAAACCTACAAGGTAACAACCCGGCTATATTGGCCGAATGGAAAGCACTTTATGCAGCTGTTAATGTCTGTAATGCCGGTATCGGGCGTATTGACAATGCTGGTTTTGAGGAGAGCATGAAAACAACACGTTTGGCAGAACTTCGCTTTTTAAGGGCTTTCTACAATTGGCATATTGTAGAAACCTGGGGTGCGGTTCATCTTAGTACCGAAGAGACATCCGGGATTGTAACCGAAGCCGTTAAAACGCCTGTAGAGACATTTTACAACTTGATCGAAGACGATCTACTTTATGCCGTAGAGCATTTGCCCAATACTACTGCCGACTATGGTCGGGCAACGGCGCCTGCGGCTCGCGCTTTTTTATCGCGTATCTACCTTTCGCGAGGAAACAACCGGGCGGCAAGTAACTATGCAACATCTGTAATCAATGGGACTTTTGGCTTCGCTTTGGTTAGCAACTACGCCAGTTTGTGGAGCATGACGAACCAAAAAAATACGGAAGTGGTTTATGCGGTGAATTACTCGGTTGACCTTTCGTTGAATGATAAAAGCGACCCGATTTTAAATCCTTTGGGACATAATCGCGGGAGCAACAGTGGGCATTTGCTTTATATTATGAAGTACGATACCGAAACGGGCATGAAGCGCGACCTAGCCAATGGTAGGCCGTTCAATCGCTATATGCCTACACGCTTCCTGTTGGATCTATATAGCGACGCAGATAGCCGCTATGAAGGTTCGTTTAAAGAGGTGTTTTATGTCAATAATCCAAGCGGATCGCTCGTGGCCGGAGATACTGCGGTATACGCTACTAGACGGGCAGTTCCGACACAAAGTAAACCGTACAAGGTATACGATCGAAACTATATATACAATGCAAACGGTACCGTGCGTGATCAATTGCGCTATCCAACCTTGACTAAATACTTGGACAATACGCGTAATTCTGCGGACGAGGCTCAAAGTTCACGCGATGTATTTGTGATCAGATTAGCAGAGGTTTATCTAAATGCGGCTGAAGCTCAACTAAAGTTGGGAAACTTGGACTCTGCTGCGTATTTTGTTAATATTGTGCGTACTCGCGCTGCTAAAGCTGGCCGTATTGCTGAAATGCAGGTAACAGCGGCACAAATAAACTTGGATTTTATCTTGGATGAACGTGCACGAGAATTTGCCGGGGAACAGATTCGTTGGTTTGATCTCAAACGTACGAATACGTTGTTGGATCGCATCGGTCGTCATAATCCCGACGTTGCGTCATTCGTGCAGGACTTCCATCAAGTGCGGCCGATTCCGCAGGAACAATTAGATGCGATCTTCAACAAGGATCAGTTTGTACAGAACCAGGGTTACCAATAACGGTATAAGTAAAGTAATACAGAAACTGAAAGGATGTATATGTTAAAAATTAAGCTTCTTGTCGCTTGCTGTTTGTTGTTAGACAATGTTACAGCACAAAAGAATGCCATCGCAATGGCCAATGCAGAGATGAAGCGAAACCCGGAAGCCTGGATGATCGATTTTTCCACCCAGCTAAAGTGGAACTATTGCCATGGGCTACTTATGCAGGCACTTTTACAAGTCGGGGAAAGAGTCGGCGATGAGCGCTACTATGCATATGTGTATCCCTATTTGGACACCATGGTATCCGAAGATGGAAGCATTCGCACCTACCGGCCTGAAGAGTATAACATTGATCGTGTCAACACGGGTAAAATTCTTTTTCCCGTGTTGGCCAAAACGAAGGAAGTGCGTTTTGAGAAAGCTTTAGCATTGCAACGCGAGCAGATGCGTAACCATCCGCGTACGTCTGGCGGTAGCTTTTGGCATAAAAAAGTTTACCCGCACCAAGTGTGGTTGGATGGGTTGTACATGGCTGGTCCGTTTTTGGCTCAATATGCAGCAGTGAAAGGCGATAACGCTTTGTTTGATGATGTGGCGTTACAGCTATTGGAAGTACGCAAACATATGTATGATCCAAAAACAGGACTGTATTACCACGGTTGGGACGAAAGTCGAAAGCAAGGATGGGCTGATAAAGTTACCGGGCTTTCGCCCAACTTTTGGTCTAGAAGTATAGGCTGGTATATGATGGCGATTGTGGATGTTCTAGACTATTTGCCGGCAGAACATAGCGCTAGACCCCAAATTATAACCATCTTACAGGAACTTTCAGCCAGTTTGGAGCAATTTAGGGACACAGACACGGGTATGTGGTACCAAGTGACTGATGCGATGGCATGTGCAGGAAATTATTTGGAATCTACAGGATCCATCATGTTTATTTACGCATGGGCAAAGGGTGCCAAGCGGGGATATCTAGATCGAAGCTATTTGACCAAAGCGGAAAAAGCGTACGCGCAATATGTCGATCGTTTTGTAAAAGTGGAAGCTGATGGAACGCTGGCTATTACGGATTGTTGCGCAGTGGCTGGGCTAGGAGGAGATAAAAATTACCGCGATGGCAGTTTTGACTATTATATTGGAGAACCGATCCGAGATAATGACCCAAAAGCAGTTGCCCCATTTATCATGACTAGTTTGCTTCTCGATAAATGATAGCTGCGAAATATACTTGATTTTCTGTACATTGTACGTTTAAGCAAATATAAACCACATGCTTTGGAAAAGGATATTTCTTGCTCTTATTTTTTGTTGTGGGCTCGCGAAGCTTTTTGGGCAGGGTATTGCTAGCCTGCAGACCTACGTAGGAGAAATTGGCACGTCGCATCGTTCTGTTTCCAGTATAGCTCGCGACAAAGACGGTTTTATGTGGTTTGGCACTTGGAATGGAATAAACCGTTATGATGGTAAGGTGTTTAAGACCTTCGATGCTAACGAGGGATCTGGTAGGTTATTCCCGGAGACAAGGCGTGTCGTACAGGTACAAAATACGACGCAAGACCGCTTGTGGATATTGACCTATGATAAACAGGTCTATTGGTTTGACAAGCGAAGAGAAGAATTTCACCGGATTTCTGATAAGATGAAAGCGCAGCTGGGTAAACTATATGGCATCAGCAAGATTGTGCTTGTCGAGGGACAGCATGTGTGGCTGGAAACGGAGGGGCATGGTTTGTTACGATGCTCGCAAAGAGAACAAGATCTTTCATTTGTACATGTACATAGTCAGGCCGCACCTGCGCAACGTATAGCTTCAAATAAGATAAATTTTGTGCATAAAGGCAGAAATGCGAAGATCTATATCGGAACGGCAGAAGGCCTCTCTGTCGTAGAACGATCTGGCGAAGAGATACAGATACGGCAAATGCCTTTAACCGAGGCTTCTTCGCCGGCCTTGGTCGTTGCCGAAGGAAAATGGGGAATGGCGTTTGTGTTGGGGAGCAATAGGGTATTGCTTTCTTCAAATGGACAGAGCCATGCATTACATTTGCCTACCAATCGCATTAACGCATTGCTGTTCTCTAGCCATGGCGCGGGACTATATGCAACGGGAGAAGATGGATGCCTATTTCGTATTGATTTGCAACATCTCACCGTGGATAGAATTTTGGACCAAGATGAGGCTTTGGCCACAATGTTTGAAGATTCCAAAGGAAATCTATGGATCGATCAGGGATACGGTGTTCTTTTTTTGGAACGTAACAGCAATAAAGCAACGTCTTTTTATCCCCGGTATAAGGAACGCGACGTTATAGTACCCTTTTTTTGTTGGGAAGATGTGAACGAACGTGTATGGATCAGTATGCGAGCTGGTGGATTCGGTTATTATGATGATAATAAAAAGAGTATGCAGTTTACACGCCCGAGTTTAGGCGGAGAGGCTTTAGATTTGCCCCAGTACAATAGCCATTTCTTTTACGATAATACCGGTGTGGCATGGTTCACATCAGAAGAAAAAGGATTGGTGAAGATGGTTTTTCCCAAGACAAACTTCGCGTACCATGAGCTGAGCTACCTTAGCAATCCTTTTCTTAAAGATGAGGTGCGTAGTCTATTGACTGATGCAAAAGGGCGATTGTGGGTAGGGACTAAAACCGGCGCTATCCATGTCCTAGAAGGAGATAAGACTTTTATGCCAATGTTTGATAGCCATTTTTTAGCAGAATCGAAAGGTATTTACAGTATGCTGGAAGATCAATCGGGACATATTTGGATAGGTACGAAAGGCGCGGGCTTGTATAGAGCTATACCGAACCAAAAAGGAATGCATAGGTTCGAATCTTTTTTCAGAGCAAGGAAAGGCGAAAAGGCGGAACAGGTGTATGCATTGGCGTTGGATAAACAGCAGAACGTTTGGGTCGGCACTTTTGAGAGCGGATTATACATGTTGGAGCAGGGCTTTGGCGAGGCACGGATGAAACATGTTCCTTGGAGTGCAAAGGCCGTTGGAAATCGTTCTTTCAAAAAGATTAGACACTTGCTATTTGATGCAAAGGGGAATCTTTGGGTCGCCACCACAGAAGGTCTTGTCGTACATTCTCCAACCGGAGAAACGCGCTTCTTTTACGATAGCCCTTCAGGTGCAAACATACTAGGCGACAATGATATACAACATATCTTTGCTGATGCCACAGGGAAGATCTATTTATGTACTTCAGGCGGAGGACTTACAGAAGTGCAGGGAGATCCCTTTGGAAATATTCATTTTGTGAACTACGGAAAACAGGAAGGTTTGCACAATGGGTTTATTATTAGTGGGATGGCGGATGCTCAAGGGGATCTTTGGCTATCCACGGAAGGTGGGCTGATTAAGTTTGATACCAAGGCTAAGAAGTTTTTTAGTGTAGATAGTGGATTGGGATTTCAGGGAGTCTCGTTTTCGGAAAAAGCAGTAAGTAGGTCGAGCTCCAACAGGATTTTTTGGGGGACACGTAATGGCATACTGGCTTATGACACCGAAGGATTAAAAAGCAAGAGATCGGATGCCACCATGGTGTTGACACGGCTGATGATCAATAATGCAGAGCATAGTATGAATCAATCTGGTGAGCAATTTGATGTGCAGTATCTCGAGCGGCTTAAATTGCCATATAATCAAAACAACCTTAGTATTGATTTTGCCGTCACGGATTTTCAGTCAAATCAGTACCATTTTGCTTACCGACTATTGGGCCTGGATTCAGCATGGCACCGAAATGGTAACATTAATAGAGCTACGTTTACAAACTTAAAACCCGGTGAATATGTGTTTCAAGTGCGTTGTGAAAATGACTTTTATAAAACGACACCTTTTCGTTCGATCGTAATCTCCATTTTTCCTCCTTGGTGGGCCACTTGGTGGGCATATACCTTATACGTTGGCCTTGGGCTGTTATTCGTGGTATTCGGCAATAGATTCATCAAATCGCTCTGGCTCCTCAAACAGAAGGTGGTTATAGAACAAAAGCTGGCAGAAGTTAAACTGCAGTTCTTTACCAATGTGTCTCATGAACTGCGTACTCCACTTACGTTAATCTTGAGTCCTGCCGCACAGTTGAGTAAAAGATGGAATGCCAGTGCGGAAGAAAAACAATACTTGGCATTGATCATAAAAAATGCGGAACGCATGCAACGTTTTGTGGATCAGCTATTGGATCTGCGACAGATACAGGACGGCAAATATAAATTGAACAAGTCATCGGTAGATTTGATTGCTTTAGGCCGTCAAGTGATCGAGGGATTTTCTGTATTGGCCAGAGAGCGGGATATCAACCTGAAAGCTGAATTTTCGCAATCTACACTTATTCTCTTTATAGACAAAGACGGAATTGAAACGGTGCTTTATAATCTGCTGTCCAATGCACTGAAATATACCTATCCCAACACTGATGTCGTATTACGTATTGACAACTGCGTATTAACAAAAGCTGTTGAAGTTGCTGTGCTGGATGAGGGGCCAGGCGTGGACGATAAACTTTTACCACATCTTTTTGAGCTGTTCTACGTCGGCGAAAGACACAGTGAAATAAGTAAAAGCTCAGGTATAGGGTTGCATTTTACGGCGGAATTGATTGATTTGCATCAAGGGCGAATTGAGGCTACAAACCGGAAAGAAGGTGGTTTGCAGGTTGCCTTTACGTTACCTGCGGATGAGAAAGTGACCTTGGCAATGGAAGCTGGTATTGCGGTGATAAGCAACAAATTAAAGGATCGCTTGTCAGCCCTAGCATTGGATTCGTCACCACAGCTGTCCGTCACGGCCGAAAAAGAGGAGTTATTGTTGGTTGAAGACAATGCGGAGCTAAGAGCTTACCTACTCAACGAGCTTGCACCAAGCTACCGTGTGATAGAGGCATCGCGAGGGGATGATGGTTTGGCCATGGCGTTGGAAAAGCTCCCCGACCTGATCGTGAGTGATGTAATGATGCCAGGACTAGATGGTATAGAACTAGTTCGGCAATTACGTGCCGAAGAACGCAGCAGCCATATTCCGATCATTCTACTCAGTGCGAAACATGCTGTAGAGACACAGATCGAAGGTTTGGATTACGGAGCCGACTATTACATCACCAAGCCGTTTCATTTAGATGTGTTATTGGTATCTATTCGAAATCTGTTGCGAAAGAGACGTCAGTTATTTGAACGTATGGTGAACCAAAAAGAGTTGTTGATCAGCCAAGATCAAATAAACATAACCGACCAGGATAGTAAATTTTTGAGGCAGGTTATTCACGTAGTTGAACAGAAAATGGTGGATCCGAATCTGAATATTGATACACTCGCTGATGCGATGAACCTAGGGCGAAATACGTTCTATAAAAAATTCAAAAGTTTAACGGATATGACACCGGTAGAGTTTGTCCGCGACATGAGATTAGAAAAAGCCAAAATTATGCTCGACCAAGGAAAAGACAATATTTCGGAGGTAGCTTATGCTGTAGGATTCAATAACCCGAAGTATTTTAGCACATGTTTCCGCGATAAATTTGGCACATCGCCTAAAAGTTATGTCTTGCAGAAGGGATGATGGGATAAAATGGGATGTAGGCAAAAATATAGACTTTTTATCTCAAATATTTTACCTACGAGATTAGCCAAAACAACTATTATTGTGCTGTTATTTTCAAGGCCTATCCCTCTAATGAAGGTGCGGTTATATAAACCCTATGATATGATGAATTACTGGATTTTTTCAAAAATTGGATTATGTACGTTTCGCAATAGCAGTGCAATACGGTTGGCATCGCTCTTAGTATTTATCGTGTGTTTTCAGTTGCCTGTGCTGAGCCAACACAAACTAAATCTATTCTATAGTAGCCCTGCGGATGATTGGAATGCCGCTTTACCACTTGGAAATGGGCGACTCGGAGCTATGGTATTTGGCGGTATCGCTCGCGAAGAAATACAATTGAACGAGGAGACGATCTGGGCTGGCGAACCCGGTAATAATGTTCCTAAAGGTAAACAGGCCGTGATTCAAGAAATTCGCAGTTTGCTAGCTTCAGGTAAAGCAAGAGAGGCACAAGCCCTATCAAACCAAGCTTTTCCTCGGGCGGCACCTGCCGATTTAGATTTTGGGATGCCTTATCAAACTTTTGGTAGCTTGTTTTTGGATTTTGAGGGACATGACCAGGCCACAAATTATTACCGCGAGCTGGATATTGAAAACGCGGTTGCACGGACAACTTACACGGTAGGTGCCGTTAGCTACAGTCGGGAAATGTTCACTTCTTTCAACGACGACGTTATGATTATACGTCTAACGGCCTCGCAACCGAGAAGCTTAACGTTGAAGTTATCAATGACCAGTCCTCATGAAATACAGCGTACAGAAACTAGCGATAAGGACCTTGTGCTTTCCGGGAATTCGGGATCCGCTGACCGCAAGATAGGTAAGGTGCAGTTTGAAGGTGCTGTGCGCCCAGTCGTTGATGGAGGACAACTTGTGGTACAGCGTGATGCGCTAGAGATTAAGGAGGCCGATGCTGTTACATTATATGTTTCGATAGCTAGCAATTTTAAAAAGTACAACGATCTTAGCACAAACGCGGCGATGAAGATGCGCGCGCTTTTGGATAATGCAACGAAAAAACGCTATAAGAACGCGCTGGCTTCACATATAGCGTTTTACAAACGACAATTCGGCCGTGTAACGCTGGATTTAGGGAGTTCGGCTCAGATGTCGAAAACTACCGACCAACGTATACGAGAATTTGCTACTGTTGACGATCCTCAATTGGTCGCACTTTACTTTCAATTTGGTCGCTACTTGCTCATCAGTTCTTCGCAACCGGGAGGGCAACCGGCGAATTTGCAGGGCATATGGAACCATAAATTGAATCCGCCTTGGGATAGTAAATATACGGTTAACATCAATACAGAGATGAATTATTGGCCCGCAGAGGTGACTAATCTAAGTGAAACGCATGAGCCTCTGTTTTCCATGTTAGAGGAATTGGCTGTGACTGGACAGGAGAGTGCGAAGGAGATGTATGGTGCCAGAGGCTGGGTAATGCATCATAATACAGATCTTTGGCGAATCACGGGCGTAGTTGATGGTGGCTTTTATGGAATGTGGCCTATGGGCGGCGCTTGGCTAAGTCAACACATTTGGCAACACTATCTCTACAACGGCGATCGAAACTTCTTGGCAAAATATTATCCAGTACTGAAGGGTAAAGCGCAATATTACTTAGATGTATTGCACAAAGATCGTTCGGGCAAATATCTCGTCCTTAGTCCATCGATTTCCCCAGAAAACTCCTATATGGAAGGAAGTATAGGTATTTCTGCTGGAACGACGATGGATAACCAACTGATATTTGACGTGTTTCAGAATTTTATCCAAGCAGCGGAGACGCTGGCTTTGGATAAAATTCTGTTAGACAGCGTTCGTCAATCGCTCGATCAACTGGCTCCGATGCAGATCGGACAACATGGGCAATTGCAGGAATGGTTGGAAGATCTGGATCGGAAAACAGACCGGCATCGGCATATTTCTCATCTCTATGGACTTTATCCATCCGGACAAATATCGCCATTCCGGAATCCGGAGCTTACCGAAGCAGCGCTGAATTCATTGACATACCGTGGCGATAAGTCTACAGGCTGGTCTATGGGATGGAAGGTAAACTGGTGGGCAAGGCTGTTGGATGGTAATAGAGCTTATAAGTTGATCCAAGATCAGCTAAGCCCTCCCGAAGGAGAGAAAGGCCAAGGTGGTGGAACGTATCCAAACTTGTTGGACGCGCATCCACCGTTTCAGATAGACGGAAATTTTGGATGTACATCAGGCATTGCGGAAATGTTGCTGCAATCTCATGATGGCAGTATATACCTGTTACCCGCATTGCCAGATGCACTGCCAAATGGTAAAGTTACAGGATTAAAGGCTCGCGGTGGTTTTATTGTGGATTTATCATGGGAAAACGGAAAGTTGACCGAGCTGAAGATACGCTCCACAAGGGGCGGAAGCTGTAGACTGCGTTTACCTGAAGGGCTGCTGCTCCATGGTCAAACCGAATTGAAAGATGCTACGGGCGATAACAAGAATCCGTTCTATCAGGTCAATCAGATAAAAACGCCGATTCGTTCTGAGAAAGCTGAATTAAAGGGGTACGAGGTGCCCAATACGTACTTGGTCGATTTTAAAACAAGAAGAGGGAAGGAATATTTTTTTGTCGTACAGTAACACTAGATAGAACTGATTTTAAGGATCAAAAGAAGATGGATATTGTGTGGATTCGTCATACAGATACATAGTATTTTTAAATTGAAGTAGTCAAGTAGTATGGCCGTTAATAAATATCGACAATACTACTTGAACCTATCGATCGGATCGTACCATCGACTATAGAAATAGAGTTACCATTTTCTGATCCTATCTAAGAAACGCTATTTTTAGAGCCGCTCCGAAATAATAAAATTAATGACGATATCTGCCGGAATAGCGAGTGTGCAGGTACGGCTAAATCTTGCAATATTCAGGCCTACGAAAATTCCGTCTTCTGTAAATACAGGACTGCCAGCTTGCATAGGGGTTATTTTGCCATCATGCGGAAAAACATTTCCGAAGCCATCAAACCGTTTGCTGCGTCCTCCTTCGAAGTGGTATGCGGGATGATTTCCCTGAAAAGGGATTTCTGTTAACAAGACGGATAACTCGAATGCCGCCCCATTTCTATAGCCCTTCACGATAGTCGTGTCGCCAGGACCATACTTTCTCAACTCTCTACCATAGTGCTCCGGGTGGGTTAACGTGACTCCATTTATCATACTAATTTGGTCGTTCAGCATCAATCCGGCTATTTTTGCCGGACTATCGTTACCAAAGGAGGAAATGAGGATCTTTTGGTCAATAAATTTTGCCATTGCGCCGAAATAACCTCCAGTCGTCGCTTTCTCCTGACGGAAAGCTTTCGCACTAAGGGCACTAATTTCTTTCCGAGAGCGGATATCTGAGAAGAGCGTAATCCCGATGTCCCATATCCGTCGAGCTCCTGTATCCGATAGTAAACGGAGATCAATCGCGTTCTGGCGTATCTTAGTTATGCGGAGTAAAACCAAGTCTATAGAATCATTTCTTGCAAAGATATCTGCTGTAAATTCTTTTCCGTCTATATCCTTAACGATAGCACTGTCTCCAACCATGCTGCTTTTAGAGACTACCCAACTGTATTTATCTTGGCTAGAGACATTGCTGGGCACTAACACATGTGTCCCCAAAACATGCACGTTTTTATTTTGCATTGAACTGCGTATAGCCAAAACTGTAGACTCATTACTTGGAAGATCTCGCCTGTCCAAGTTGAAGAGCGTTTCTTCAGATGAGCTTTCTGGAAGAACATCTTTTTGAGAAGGAATTTCTACATAATTTATCTGCTGTGACAAGGATGTCCAATGTTCTCGAAACAAATTTACGGGACATTCGTAATTAATCTCCTCTCGGCTATCTATGCGGCTATGAATGGCTATCAAACGCCCTTGGCCATCAAACAGCCCGCCCCCGGAATCTCCAGGCTCCATTTTGCAGGTAGAGATCATAAACCCCCATTGGTCAACCGGTCGAGTGACAACACCAACCCTCACCGTGGGAAATGCCTTAGATAGCGTGGTTGGATAGGCAACACTGATACAAAGATCGTTTATAGCCACCTGATCAGAGTCGCCCATATCCGTATGGGAATAGCTGCCTTTTTCTATAATTTTAAGCATACCTAAGTCTGGTCTTCCCTGCAAAGATCCGATGGCCATTCTCCCCATTGCACGGGCTTTTGCTTTGACACCACTGGGAAAATTGACTAAGTAAATATTACCCGATGAAATGGCATGGGCCGCCGTAAGAATATAACCATCACTGGTCACGACTACGCCAGAAAACTGCGCACTGTTTTGCTGATGATTAACGCTATCAATACCCCATATTCTTACGGAAGCATCGTACGCTTTATTTAGGGCGTACTCAACGGCCAGATCGTGACTACTCTTGTGTTGAGCAAATAATATCCCAGAAGCGAGGAACAACACTGCAGAAAGAATGAGCGCTGGCAGTTTCAAGTGAAAACTATGCTTCATTTTCAAATGATTTGGAAACCTTGTTTTTAAGATCCTCGCTGAATCCGGTGAATTTTTCTACGATTTTCCCCTCTCTATTTATCAAAAAAAGCGTGGGGATTCCTATGATCATAAATTCTTTGAGCGTTTCATTCTTATTGGGGCTGAGCACTTGTGACCATGGCATATTTTCCTCCTGCATGGCTTTAATCCAAGCATCTCTATTGGTATCTATCGAAACACTCAATACATCAAATCCTTTATCTTTATAGGTCTCGTACAATTCTTTTATAGAGGGGATAGCTTTACGGCATGGGCCACACCAGCTTGCCCAGAAATCAACCAGCACATATTTGCCCTTGAAATCTTTTATATCGACTATTTCGTTGTCTACATTCGGATATGCTAAGTCTGGTATTTGACTTCCTTTTTTTAGGGAATATCTGATCTCCTTTTTCTTTTGATACCCTGCTTTAAGGTTTATCAAATCAGATGAATTGGGGAATTTAAGCAGGGCATTGTCTATCTGGTTTTCAAAAAATTCGCTATCGACCTCCGTAGGGTATAAACTTAAAAGATAGATTACACCAGGATTGTCCATGTTTGTTTGGATCAAATTCTCTAGGCGTAACAGTTCAAAATTGCTTTTTTTGCGGATCAGACCATCCGACTTGATGAATTTGGACCAGGTAGAGTCTTTCTGTGCATTTCGAACGGATGCCATCCATTCTGCATTAAGATCCTCCATCTCGAGGGACGCTATATAGTTATTGTAGTTCGCCGCATTGATCAATCTATTTACAGAGGAATTACTTTTTACATTGACAAACCCCGAGTTTCTCATTTTAACGCGTGAGGTATCATATCCACGGGCTTCAATTTGTATATCCGTATCCGAATAGAATGATGCAGATTGCCATTTTAAAATATCCAAGCTGTAAAATTCTGGCTTATTTGATTTTAAGTTCAGCGTAAAGATACCTGTTGTGTCAATCTGTATGGAGTCCAATAATTGTCTTTCCGAGCCGAAACCTTTATACAACCATACCCAATTATATTTTTCTAGAAAATTTGGATTTCGTGCTGCAACATGACCTTTTATTGTAATATTACCTTTTTTCTGTGCCGAAGCCGTCTGTGCACTGGCTATACTAAGCAATAATATAAACCAGCATATGAAGGATTGCATCTTTTTCATTTCCTGACCGTTTTTAGTTGAAAATTTCTTCCAGTTTCTTGTCTAATTCCCGACTACCTGAACCTCTCCAACGCGCAATCATTTTACCATCCGGATCCAGTAAAATCTGTGTCGGATAGGCTTCAATATTGTACATCTGAATGACATCTTGCTCCATGTTCGGTTCATCGTTCAATACGTTCACCCAATTGAGTCCATCTTGCTCAATAGCAGCTTTCCAGTTCGCTTCAGCAAGCTCCTGACTTTTTACTTTTTCGCTGGCCACACCAAGAATTTCAAATCCTTTCGACTTGTACTGGTTATACAACTGTTTTAAATGGGGGTTAGCCGCACGACAAGGCCCACACCAGCTCCCCCAAAAGTCTAACAGAACGTATTTTCCCCTGAAATCGGAAAGATTGATTGCACGACCTTGTGGATCCAGCTTTTTAAAGTCGGGCATTGCACCTCCTTGGCTAGTAATCTTGTTTGCCGCTATTTTGGAGGCCAATCCCTTCGCATACCGCGTATTTTTATACGTTGCTGATAAAGCAAGATAGGCTTCTTCCAATTCGGCAGGGGAGTAGCTGTTCGAAATCCGATTAAGTACGTATAGGCTGGCAAAAGAATCAGGATTCTCTGCTATAAACTTCTTCTTGCCCAGTTCCAGAGCTTGCCTATTCGCTATCATTTTTTTGACGTGCGCTTCAATCTCTTCCTGAACGCCAATCATGCGTATTTCCGTCAATTGTTGTTGTAGGACAGACATTAGTTTGGTATCCTTCTCCTGTGCGTTGCGCAGCTTGGTAAACCCTTCATTCAATGGATCGCCCGTTACTTGTGCGAGATGTAGGTCGTCTACCGTTCCCTGGATATTAATCTTTGCCCCTTTGCTAATGACTATTTCTAGCGGAGGCGCAGGCATGTACATGCCCGATTTTCCGCCACCCAAATAGAGATTACGATCGTAGCTGGTGGTTAGCTGGGTAACAAATGGTTCATCTGCAGCCTTGCCGCTAAGCTCAAATACGCCTTTTAAAGCGTTGACTGTAATTTTGCCATCGACTCCGTCTAAGGCAATTTCTTTATCATCCTGACCGTTAAGCTTACCTTTTATGGTAAAGTCTTGTCCATTGACATTACTAATCCAGGTTAGAACTAGCATCGTAAGTATTGTATTTTTCATTTTATTTTCGCTTTATTTCGCTCAAAAGATATTCGTATTTATTAAGATTAATATGGTTATTTGGCATCGAGAATAATCATGGGTTGTCCTCGATGCCCTTGTTTAAGCTGCGTTATCTTCTTATAGATTAATTGTTCAACAACTTATCTAACATCTGATGTAAAGCTTCGCCTCTTAGGTTTTTCGCAATGATCTTGCCATCGGGATCAATTAGGTAATTCTGCGGAATACCGCTAACGCCGTATTTTAAGGCCGCTTCATTGCTCCAAAATTTAAGATCCGATACATTGGTCCATTCACCTAAGCCATCGTCCTCTATTGCTTTGATCCAATTTTCTTTTGCATTTTCTTTGTCCAGAGAAACGCCAAAGACCGTAAAGCCCTTGTCTTTGAACTTTTTGAAGGCGCTGACAACATGCGGATTTTCTTTACGACATGGTCCGCACCATGAAGCCCAAAAATCTAACAGTACATATTTCCCGCGCGTAGACGATAAAGACACTAATTCTCCGCTCGGTGTGTGTTGGGCAAAATCCGGAGCAATACCGCCGATTACGATTTCGAGTTGTCCTTGAATACGTTGTGCAAAAGCGCGGCCTTCCGGAGAATTACGCTGATCTTCCGGAAGTTTTTTGTAGATCTCCAAAACCTTCATCATATCTTCTCTGGCATTACCGCCATAGCGTTGCAACGCATAGAAAAGCATGGGTGATGTCGGGTTATCAGCGATGTATTTACCATAGACTTCTTCTTTTAATTGGGTTTGAACCTGCTTTATCTCCGCTTGAATAGCCTGTTTTTCTCCTTCAGAAAGGCTTTTGTCCTGTCCTTGGCGCATCAGTTCCATGGCCTTGCCTTGATATGGGCTCGCCAAGGCATTTAATTTTGCAAATTCTGCATGGCTTTTTGAGCCTGTCACGTTGACATTGGAGAATTTCCCATCGCTTACCAGCTTCATTTTACCCGGCTCGATGTATACGCTCATCGTGTTATCCGGATTGCTTACTCCGGCACTCATTGTTCCAGGCATTGCTTTGAATACGATAATGCGTACTTGTACAGGTTGATCAACGTCAAATTCAAAAGCATATTTTCCTTTAACTAATTTGGCGCTATCAATAAATTGCTTCCCATCATATTTGTACATCAAGTACAATTTATCATAGTCTTTCCCTTGGGGAATATTGTTGTATTCTCCGGTTATTTTAAGTTTTTTGGATTGGGCAGTACCTAGTAAGGGAATAAGTAATAGGATTACCGCGAATAATTTAATTGTCTTCATCTTCTTTCTCTTATATATGTCTTTATCTTATAGTACCCATTTGTAGCTCATGTCTTTTATCTTGCCAAAACCCTCGTACACCTTTTGCGTGGACTGCTGTATAAGGCCATTGGTCCGGTCTATTTTTAGGTTATAGACTTTTCCTGTTTTGCTAGCTTCGTCATATGTCGCGATATAGACGTAGTCATTTCCGCCCAATGGCGTTAGTTTTATGGTGTTGATAGCCGTGTGATAAAATTTTAGGAATCTAATGGATGTTATTTTTTCGCCAGCAGGTGCGCTCCATACTTTCTCACTTTGACCGATCTGGTAACGATGCGCGTAGACATTGTTGTTTGCTCCATATAGTATGTATGCGCCGGTAGACGAAGAAGCCATAGCACCGATCGCGGAAATTTCTGGTGCAGAGGTGATGTTATATTTCTTTTGTGCAAATGCGCTCGCTGCACCCGTGAAGTTTGCGGTTAGCAAATAGGTGTCGGAAGTGCTATTCATCACAAGATACTCACTAGCAAGCGGTGTATTTGGTAAGCCATAATCAAATGCTTTTAAGTCTAACCCCACATTGTTTGGATCCCATTCCGATGCGGCCGATGTTTGGGAAGGTATTGCTGTCAAGGATACAGAACCTGCTACGGAATACAGGAATCGTTTATTTGTTTTGTCATAAACCACCGCATCATAGCCCTGTCCTACATACTTTGGATTCCAGGCTTCCAGTTCTCCATGATGTCCAAATAAAGAGGTACCAAAGGAAATTGTTCTACTTAGTGCGTTACCTATTGTAAAATCAGCAATATGCACCTTGTTATCATTGATGATCACTTCTTTTCGTGCGTTGCTTGTTGTAAATGCTTTCACGGATCTTGTTGCTGGCACCTCATCAAAGAGGTCCTCAAAAGTGAATATTCTAGAAAAGTCTGTATAACCAAATGCCTGCACGTCGTGCTCGGATGCGACAACCACTTCCCTTGAATTAAGGACCGCTGCAGAGTGCAGCAATGCCATCGGTTTGCCGAGTAAGGAAGCTCCATTGGTGTTTTTGATGAGATCGGTAAATACCCGAGTGCTCGTCGCGCCCAATTGGCTACGCTCATCTACGATCAGCCCCACGTCGGTATGGCCATCCTTTTCATAAAGTACCATCCACCCATCTGTGATCGCTTCAGTGATCGTTAGGGTAAATTTCTGGTAGGTTTCGATTTTGGTCCTGTTATTCTTCACCGTCAATAAGAGGTTCCAATTCCCCGCGGGTTTTGACACAATCGTATCCAGCACAAACTTGCTGGATATTGTGTCTCGAGTATGTATAGTACCACCGGTTATGGTTTGGTAAATACTCCAGTTATAGGTGTAATCCGTCGACAATACGGCAGGATCAGTGATCACCTCCTTATTGATGATCAGCCTTGGCGCTATCTTCAGCACGTCATAACGCGCTATAGCATAGGTCGACTGTAAGCCTGCCTGCGACGTGTCGATGATGACTTCATCTAACGTGATGTAATCATAATTTCCCTTGTCTTTGTAGCAGCCGCTTAATACGGCCAGACATAGAATAAATAGTGTTAGTTGCTGTATATATGCTTTCATAATTTTTTCTTAAATCAGCTGTTAAGGGAAAATAACTACATTCGAATGCTCGTCATTTTCAATCTCCCGCAATGGTTTTCCATTCCGCTCTTGGTACTCCAAGAGCCACTTTTTACATTTGGCTGCCAGAGCTCTGGCTTGAGCAAGTGACATGGCTTCGGAGTCTTCGGATGTAACGACATTGACCGACGTGTAGACCCTAAATACCGTCTTTCCACTGAGTTGGATCAAAAGCGAATGTTTGGCCGGGCTATAGGTTCCGAAATAGCTGCTTAGCCTTCCGTAATATAGCGGAGCGACATCCCAATGGTCCGGCTTGCTCAATCCGTTTTGAACGATTATAGAAAGTATGCTCAGTTCCTGGACACCTTTCTTTAATGCCTCATTTTCCTTTAGTCGAAATCTCAGCTTGCCTGCGCGGTCCTTAAATTCATTGTAGTTATCGGGCTTATCAAAATAAATCGGGAATTGACCTTGGTAGTTTCCCGCCTTAATAGTATACGTTGGCAAGGAGAAGGATACTAAATCAAAATCACCATCTAAAGCCTCGAGCTCAAAATCTACATCATGCGCCAAGGGGTAGGACAGTAGTCTATAGTTGAACATGATAGAATCTCTGCCGGGAAGCATATGGGAGAAGTTAAAGGACACACTATCTTGAGGTGTACTTGCCGAGCCCAGCCAAATATTTAACTCTGCACGGTCCTGCTCAAAGAAGAAATTTTCAGTTTGTTCACAGCTAGTCATTAGAACCACTAATACTAGCATGATATGTTTTAATTTGTTCATATGAATCTCTTATCTGTTGGACAACCTGTTTGCGGCTTCTTGTTCTGCATCTGGTAGCAGGAATGTGTAGCCTTTGCTCGTTACCAGATTAATATCCGAATTTTGAATAAGTGCTTGATTTATTCTCTTGTAATAATAGAACAGTTGTCCTTCCGCCAAAAATTCTTTCCGAAATTCACTGGTCATTAACGATCGATAATCGCCGAAACTGATCAGTGCAGGTAGCCCCCTTGCTACACGCACGGTATTGATAGTGGGCAACGGATCATTTCCATCATGATTGTCGCACTCCGAAAGTATAAAATGCATTTCGCTGATCTTGATAAGCGGTAGTTTATCCCGGTAGTATGACGGATTGGAGAGGTTAGGGGGTGTTGTGGGCGCTGTATATTTTAGACTGTATTTTTGTCCTGCACTTGCTCCGGATCCGTCTGCCAGGAGATACATATACCGGTAGTCATTGGTTTTCGAGTCTTGTCCAAAATAACTATCTGCCGACGAGGAACTCAGTGAGAATACCGGGCCAGATCCCTGCGCCGTCAGGTGGTTAATCGAGCGTTGGTGGAGGTCGTTGATCTGTAAGGCAAAAATCTGCTCAGGAGCACCAGATAGATCTACCTGCTCGCTGATATTTTGCTGCGTGGAGAAGGTGAACCGCTCTGCATTGATTACACTTTGTGCCTCGAGCCGCGCATCATTGTAATCACCTTGGTAAAGGTATATGCGCGCAAGCAGCGCATTCACCGCATAATAGTTCATGTGCATTTGTCTATTGATCAGGTAGCCGCCATCATCCAGTACACTGACCGTTCTTCCGGTAAAAATCGGATCTATTTTAAGAAGATCCTTTGCCTGTGTCAGGTCGTTGATAGCCAACTTGACCACCTCGTCAACCGTATATTGTTTGGTTTGGTTAGAGGTATACAGCGTTACGTAAGGGATAGCGGGTTGCGCCGGATTGATGACATAACTTACGCCAAAACAACGGACCAGGTCAAAATGCAAGAATGCACGTAGTGCCAAAGCTTCGCCTTTAATGATAGCACGGTTGTCTCCGGAGAATACATCGTTCTTGTCAATATTCTCTAGAAGCATGTTAACATTGCTTATCGCTTTGTACATATTGCTCCATACGGCATCAACACGATTTCGTGACAGCGAAGAGAGGTAATTGTAAGATCCATCATCATTATAGCTTGGCGAGAATCCTGTCCATTCGTGTGATAATACCCCCATCATGCCGTAAGTAAGCTCTCTACCGTAGAGCGCTTGATCGGTCATAATGGTATATATGCCTGCCAAAGCTTCCTTGAAACCCGCTTCGGTCTCAAAAAGGGCGTCGGCTTTGATTTGGGTCTGAGGTTGGACATCCAGCCATTTTTCGCAGGACATGTTTAGGTTCGCGATTAAAATCACGGCTGCTATATAACTAAATCTTTTACTGATCATGGTTAGAAAGATGTTTGAAGGGTGAATGAAAATGTTCTTGCAAACGGATAGTCTGTGCCACGCTCCGTGCGTACCGTCGAAATGACAAAAGCTTCGGACATGAATACACCTATCTTCAAGTTTTTCAAATAATACCTGGACAGATTTTTCCATTTAAAATCGTAATAAGCATTTACCGATGATAAGGTTAGATCAGATTTCTTTTGCAAGAAGCGGGATGTAGGGTTTGTCCTGGTTGGGCTGGCGGTGATTCTTTTAAAGAAAGACTGATCGCCCGGATTTAGCCAGGTATCGTTTAACACGCGAGTGTCTACATTATTGGCGATGTTAACATTCTCCACGCGAGTGACTAATGTCGAATTGTAGTAATCTTCTCCTAGGGTATATCGAAAAGATGTACTCAGTCCCCATCCTTTATATTCCATGTTGAATCCGAAATTTCCGCGAAGTAACGGGTCGGTAATCCCAACTGCGATTTGATCGTCCGCATTCCACGTGTAGGTTTGACTACCATCCTTTTTGATAAAAACCTCTCTACCTGTAATCGGATCAATGCCCAGAGAAGGAACGGCCCAAATGGCATTCGTAGACTTGCCCTCTTCGTACCTGACCTTCGGTAGAAAAACAGGATTGTCGGTATTTAGGCCTTCTGCATCTTGCTCTTTATTGGTTTGCTTTAAGGCGTCGGATATTTTCAACAACTTGTTCCTATTGCTTGCAAATGCGGTGAAGAGCGAAAAGTAAGATTGTTTCTTAGGATTCGAATACAGCGTGTAATTTAAAGATCCCTCATAACCTGTGTTTTGCACTTGACCCAAATTCTCCTTAAAAGAGAAAAATCCGGTGGAGGGGGGCAGTGTAAAGTCGGTTAGTAGATTGTTGGTCCTGCTGAGGTAATAGTCAAAACGCACATTCAGCCGGTTGAATACCTTGGCATCCGTACCGATATTGTAATCTAGCTTCTCTTGCCACTTTAGCTTGTCATTGGCCAAGGCCTGTAAATAGGCTCCGGCGATGTTGTCGTAAGTACTCTGATTGAAAAAGGTGTAGGTGGCCATTGCTTGGTAAGGATTGAAGTTTTGGCTTCCTGTCGAACCGACCGATCCACGGACTTTCCATTGGTTGACAAATTTGTTGTTCTTTAGAAAATTTTCATGATGTATATTCCAGCCTAGACCGACTGACCAAAAGTTTCCCCAGCGGTTGTCTGCTCCAAACACCGAAGAAGCATTCGCCCTATAGCTGATGTCCGCTAAGTATCTGTTATCATAGGAATAGCTACCAAACGATACGACCCCGATCTCTCGCTTCAGGCTTTCGGAACCCGATGGAACACCATTTTCGGCATACTGTTTGGCAAACGTGATATAGTCAGCCCGGCTGTTTAGAAAGCCCCAGGCACTCATCCCATGTGATTGATTCTGGAATGCAGCAACGTTAAGGCCACCATTCAATAGAATTTGATGTTTACCAAGCTGCTTGGAGTAATTAGCAAAGAGATCCGAACTTAAAGAGGTGCTTCTTCCGTCACTAATGTCGTAAGAGCCGCGGTTAAAATAGTTGTCTCCCGTCCATAAGGCAAATCTTGTATGGTCGCCTGGCAAAAAGTTCTCGGCGTTGTCGCCGTTAAATGTAACACCTATACGTGCTGTTAGCCTTAAATCTTTTGTTGTTTGCCATTCGGCATAAAAATTCTCCGTAATCTCGTTATATCTTGAAAAGCTCTTTGTATGCAGTTGTGCATTATATAGCGGGTTAAAATAATCTGTGGTTACGCCATTCGCTCCAGGGCTAGTCGCATAGCTGCCCAGCAGTTTGACCACATTGCCGTACTCATCATATGGAGAGTAATAGGGGTTTAATGCGGTGTACTCGGCAAAGCTACCGTACGGCGAGTTATTGGACTTATTGAAAGTGACGTTTAATATATTCCGGAAATTGAATCGCCCACTGCGGTAAGAAAGATTAATTGATCCGCCTATGTTCTCTCGATTCGATCCTTTCATCACGCCTAAAACGTTGTTGTACGTAAAGTCCATCCCATAACGTAGCTCTTGCGTGCCCCCTTCCAGCAACAAAGTGTGTTTATTGCCCAAACCCACCTGCACCGGTTGTGAGAGCCAGTAGGTATCTACGCCTTTCTCAATATTTTTCAGGATGGCATTATATTGCTCATTATGGAATTGTTGCGTGACGGGTTGCGCGGACGTGTAGCGGCCAGCATTACGTTCTATTTGTAATTTTTCGCGTGCATTTGCTAAACGATAAGAGCTCAGGTCTGGTGCTTCGATGTTAAAATTACCATTGTAGGTGACACGCATGCTACCCTGCGCTGGTAGTATGGTCTCTATGATCAAAACACCATTTGCGGCTTTCGCTCCGTAGATTGCTTTTGCCGCAGCATCCCTTAAAATGGTGACCGATGCGACCCGATTCATGTCCAGATCAAAAATCTTCTGCAGATTAGCTTCGAAACCATCCAAGATAAACAGCGGCTCATTGGGGTTGCCGGAATATTCACCCCGAATATCATCCAGCCCGGTCTGACCGCGTAGTTGAATATCAGGCAACATATTGGGGTTTGACCCCATTGATAGATTCTCGGTAAAAACAAAGGATGGATCCAAATTCTGTAAACTTTGCAGGACATTTTTGTTGCCAACCTTCAGCAAATCTTCTTTGCTAAAGGTGGAGGAGCTTCCGGTAAAACTTTCTTTGGAACGCTTGCCATATCCCGTGACAACCACTTCCTCAATTTCGTCATGCGCAGATTCCAAAATAATAATTAAGGGTATTTTGGTTTCTTTGGATAGTTTGATCTCTTGTGTTTTGTATCCAATTGCAGAAATAGCCAAGGTTTCATTCTGCTTTTGTGGTGATAAGATAAATTCACCCACTTTATTTGTGGTCGTGATGTTCTGTTTATCTTCCTTAATCAGTACAGTGACCCCACTTATCGGTTGTCGATTGCTGTCGATTACTCGCCCAATAACTTTTGGGATTGCTTGAACTTGCGTGATGGGCACTTGTGCATAGGCGCCGTATGGGATACCAAGTGCACCAAGTAGTGCCAGTGTTACTAAGCTGGTTTTGATAGTTAACTTGTTCTTTTGCATTACTTAATTAGGTTAATTAGAGTAGTGTTTGTAATACAGTTTTTGTTCTTATAAGGCAATAAGATAGCCGTGGCAATAGTTTTAGCTACTGTCGATATCCTGAAATAACGCCCTAAAGGATTAGTTAAAGCAGATTTTGACTTTGTTGTCTTGGAAAGAATAAGTAAACGCCATCTTTTCCGACATGTCGTCTAACAAATCATGGATAGAAATCTTTTTGAATCTGGCGGTATAGGTCTTATCTGCGTTTGCGTCATTACACAACTCCAAGACGATCCCATATTCTTTGCGGAAGATGTAAGCAAGCTGTTGAAAGGCGGCATCGGACACATTGACGTCAAACACCATTTGGTTGGAGTCAATTTTCTGAATGAGTCTTGCTATGGCATCTTCATTAATTTTTGCCTTTGTCAGTATCATAGTTGGTACCGTAGCTTGTTTCGTTTCCTGATTTGTAGAGTCTACTTTTGAAATTAAAGGCTGCGGTAATGTGGGTGTAATTTCTTTTTCATGATGTACAGTTTTAGGTTGAAAATTATTTACTGTATCAGTCACAATAGGTGCGTTTTGTTGCAATGGAAGCTTGGCTGATATCGTTGCATGAGTTACGGTTTGGTTAATATGCAGAGCAGGTTCACGCCGCTCGTCCAACGTTACGTAGTAGATACCAAAACTAACCAACACAAGTATCGCTGCGGCCACACTCGAAAATTTCCAGACCGGTTTGGTTGCTGATTTGCCCATCTTTACAACCAAAGTGTCCTTCGATTTCGTGTGTTCATCCCACTCATCTGCAAGAAATTTCTCAAAAGCTACTTTGTTCTTCGGATCCAATAACCAGTCCTCTACAGCTTGTGTTTCTGTGGCTGAACTGGTGCGTTCAAAATATCTTTTTAAAATTTCTTCTCTCACTTTTTGTGCTGAAACTATATACTATACAATCATCTTGGCATTTGCACCTAAGACAAATTTAGTTTTTTTTAATATATCATTAGATAAGCGAATAGAAAACCCAAATTTCTGAGGATTTTTTTGATATAGGACGATGAATTGTTGATGTGATTCTCAACGGTACTATGGCTTATATTCAATATTTCAGATATTTCTTTGTTGCTATATCCTTTAATTCTGCTCATTTCATAAACCTGCCTTCTTTTTTCAGGTAGTTTGTCTAATATTCGATAAAGTATTTCGGATAATTCGCTATTCGTGGCGTGCGTTTCTGTTTCTTGAAAATGCACAGCGTGGGTTTCGTATTTTTTTTGTACAATCTGACGCTTTATTTTATTGTGTATATCATTTTTAGCAATGGTAATCAAATACGATTTAATATTTTGATCTAAATCGAGCTGCGCTCTTCTTTCCCATAGCTTAACAAAGGTGTGTTGAATAATATCTTCCACATCCTCTTGCTCTAGTTTGAACTTGATTAAAAATGAACATAGGATTTCGCTATACCGCTTATAGATCGCTATAAAAGCCTTTTCGTCTCCATTTTTTAGATCGGCTAGAAGATCATTTTCGCGTATCGATTTTCTATCATGCATTGCTGGGTATCTTAATCAGTCGGTAGTTTGGTGCTAATGTCGGAAAGTCTTTTGTAAAATCAAAGACAAATAGTCTACTAGTTTACTAGTTTTTTTAAAGATGAATCACGGATGCCAAATTTTGCCTATGTGCACAAGACGTATATCCAGCTGGCAGATCTCCGCCAAATATTCCTGTGGCCATCCCTTGTTTTCTCTTATTGATTTTAAATGTGCGCCTGGTTTTATGAGGATTTTTTTTAGAGGTTCGCTGATACGCGTGGCGCTCGCTTGCCCCGTAGGATATCAGTTCCTGCCTTGTTCGTATATTTTTAAACTATTGACTTGGTTTTGTGGTTATATACCATATTCTCCCAAGCAAAAAATCAAAATTCTTATGGTAAAAAAGCCGATACTAGTTGAGTTAAATTATATCTTATATTTTCTGATTGCATTATTCGGTATCATGTATGTCGCAAGCTCCTTTCTAATACCGTTGACTATTGGATGTTTGTTAGCGATGCTGATGATCCCAGTCTGTCGTTGGCTAGAGGAAAGAAATTTTTCAAGATTTGCGGCTTCATCCCTCAGTGTCTTTGCGATGGTTGTATTACTACTTGGGTTAAGTACCCTTCTGGCTCAGCAAGTTACTTCCCTTAGCAATGATCTCTCTCAACTGGATGAACGCTTATCTAATGTTACCTCTTCCGCGCAGGATTTTCTCGAAGATACTGTAGGCGTATCAAAGGATCAGCAGCAGAAGTATTTTGCTGAGCAGATCGAGCGCATCGGAGAAGGAATGGCCTCATACGCTGCACTGTTCGTTACCCAGCTGGGTGCTTTCTTGGTTAATTTTGTCATTATCGTAACGTACACCTTGCTCTTGCTTAACTACCGCGGAAGAATTAAAAACTTTGTGCTTAAGCTAGTGGAGAGAAACACCCGCGGCGATCTATCAGGGAGTACTGGAAAAGTAGTTCATGAAGTGGCTAATGTCGCAAATGGATACGTGGCTGGGGTTTTCTTGGTGGTACTTATTCTTTCGGTAAGCAGTACCATTGCCTTGTTTGCGATTGGCGTAGAACATGCTTTACTATTTGGCGTGCTGGCTGGTGTTTTAAATATTATACCTTATCTCGGTTCTTTGCTAGGCAGCTTGATACCTGTAATCTATGTGCTGCTTACGAGGGATACGCTCACATACGCCGTTATCGTTGGCGCTTATTTTCTGATCATCCAGCAAATAGAAAGCTATGTACTTACACCAAATATCACTGGTGGTAAGATAAAGGTCAGTCCACTTTTCACGATTTTGATTGTTTTGTTTGGCAACTTGGTTTGGGGGATAGCAGGAATGGTGCTATTCATCCCACTGTTGGGAATTGCCAAAGTGATTTTTGATCATATTCCACAGTTAGACGCATATAGCTATTTGATAGCTAAAAAATAGCTATGCATTGTTTGTCCATAGACGAGGCAGCAGGATGCTTGTTGAATTGGGCAATCTTCTATTCCAGTTGCCGTGGGCAAGCAACGACGATTCCTAAAATTCAATATTTAGTTGCTTAGGCGCGTATTTAGTAAAACCATTAGCGGTTACGCCTGTCTTTTATAATAGCTACCTTTACACGATGCATGAAAATTTAAGGAGATATTTGGAAAGTGATACGAAAAAAAAATCAAATATAGAACACGCTAAAGATGGGACGGAAAGCGAGGTATACTCGTTTTGTGCCATAGGCGGTCTGGATGATGTTGACGCAACTTTACCACGGCTACTCGATCAAGGATACTTTCTTGTTTTTTTTGGTCAGGTAAAAAGTGGGGCAGAGGTCAGCGGAAAAATGCTGCTACTGCTGCAGCGCGATGATTTTGAAAATTTACAGTTGGAAAAGCGTATCAGCGATGGCCAATATTTTTTGTTCCACGCCGATTTGTTTAAAGGGTATAATTTAAAAGGGCGCTTGAACAATTTCGGGTTTTTGAAGTACGACCTGTCAGAATCTATTGTACTGTATGGGAAGGAACTCCAGATTTTTGAGGCATTGTTTAGCTTGATAGCGCAGGAATGCACATCGGAGACCTACCAGGCCAATCCCCATATCCTGATTTCTTATATCGAACTCCTCCTGCAGCACATGCATCGGTTCTACCAGCAGAGCTTTGAAGAACATGCGGACAATTTGCTTGCGCTCAACAAAAAATTTGATGGACTGCTTGCCGAAGCGTTTCCGTTGGAGGAGCATAGCAACAAAGAGCTGCCTACATTGGGCTATTTTGCAAATGAGCTAAGTGTTACAACGGCTTATTTGAATGACATCTCGTTAAAAATCTATGGGCAACCTGCGCAAGACCGCATCGATAGCCGGATCATCGACAGTGCCAAACATTTGCTAGCGACCAGCGGCTTATCCATCGCCGAAATAGCGGAACGGATAGGCTTTACACAGCCTCAATCGCTAAATCGGTTGTTTAAACGTAAGACAAAAGTAAGTCCGATGGAATACCGTATATTACTGGTATAGCATAAATTGATGCCGCCTGAGGATCCACCAATGAGGTTGCATGTTGCTTCCTGACCCTTTTTATAGCTTCACCAATTAATTTCGCTAGAATAGGCACAGATATTGTTTTGTGATTGGAAAGACAAAACGATGAACGTAAAACGCACTTTCGGAACCATTCTTACTATACTGGGTATAGGTGGATTAATATACGCAGGTTATGGATTAATCAATAAAAGCACAGACTACATGGCTTTGGCCGTAGTGGGTATTATCGCCTTAATTTTTTTCTTTTCAGGGATAGGGCTCGTTAAGAACACCAAAGATGTGGCGTAGGTTCGTTTTAGTAGATTTTATCGTAAAGATAAAATGGCAATTAGATTTTATGTTTGCTGCCCGATAATACCTAATATGATCCCGATGCGTACCGCCTCCGTCGTATTTTTAACATTCAATTTTTTTAGTATGTTTTGTCGGTGCCTAAAGGTGGTGTAGAGGGCCATATTTAATCGTGATGCAATTTCCTTACTGGTATGGCCTTGAGCAAGCAGCTGTATGACCTCGGTTTCCCGTTTCGTTAGAAATTCTTTCCGAGCTGTTTTTAGCTCGGATATAGATTGTGCGGTGCCAGTTTCCTCATTTAAAATATGTCCATCAATCCCGCTTACTGTTGACTTTTCTATGCAAGGCGCGTAAATGCAGAATGCCAACCAAATATTTCCATTCGCAAAACTTTCCATGTATTGCATACGATGATTGACAAGAACATAACTTCCAGTCGCGGTTTTCATTCTGATTTTACATCGCGAAGTGAACTTGGGTCGCTCGTGGGACGGCACTGCTTTTTGAAATTGCAAAAAGGATAATTCCAACCCATGTCTTTCCAAAAGATCGTCGGGATGAACGCTATCGAAAATGAAGCGTTCAAATGCAGACGCTATATCAGATATGCCCGGATCGAATCCGAAAATTTCTCCGAAAGTACCTGTGTATATATAGCTTTTGTCCGATACAAAGTCCGATAGTACGACTAGGCTATTTTCGATGGTGACGTAAGATGCTGCCAATCGCTTATAATGCTCTAGTATTTGGTCGTCATTATTGGTAGGCTTTAGCATAGGACCAAAGTGTTGCGTTAACAACGTATCGCTTAGTAGTTTCGCGGGATCTTCCTTTTCATACATAAGCGCAAAAATGGCTAATTTTAAGTATTGTACAAAATTTGCTGCTATCGTAAGTTTGTATTTATTTTTCTACCCATAAATTGATGAACAAACAAACCTTTAGCATGCTAATGCTTAGCACAATCGCATTAATGAGCTGTAATCAGCAAGAGAACAAATATGCGCAGCATACACAAGCCATCGCGGATTCGCTGCCCTCAAGATTAGAAAACTGTGATATAACGGTTTCTGAAATTTATTTCAGCAAGTCACTGAATGATGCCAAAAAGCTTGTCTCCGTCGATGATCAAGGTCAAGTGATTTTTAAAGTCGGTGAAAAGCGGGATTTCTTTTCCGACCCGGACGGTAAATTGTCAAATAATACGGCGCCGATTTTACTCAAGGAAATCGATAATGAACAGCCTTTTACATTCTCGGCTAAGGTGATTCCGCAGTTCACGGAAAATGGGACATATGACGCGGGCGTACTCTATTTGTATGCGAATGACCGATTATATCAGAAACATTGTTTCGAACAGGATGAGGCAGGACAGCATCGCGTCGTTACGGTAAAAACTGACCAAACCTCCGACGACAGCAATCATGAAGTGATCCAAAACAAATTTGTGTATCTTAAACTGTCTTCAGATGGTCAAACAATCGCGAGTTATTATTCGATAGACAACAAGAATTGGAAAATGGCTAGATTATACAAAAATAATTATCCCAAGCGGCTATACGTTGGCATAAGTGCACAATGTCCGCTCGGAAAAGGCAGTACTAGCATTTTTGAAAACGTAACCTTTACAACTGCTGCAGTTAAGGATTTTCGAAGAGGCATTTAATGAGTGCTCACGCGTGATTTTACTGTGCGCGGGGGATAGCTTATTTACTGGCTATCCTATAAATTAGCCTTTCTCGTTATACCTGCTGTTCAATCTCCGAAACAGCAGGTATATATTTTGTCGGCATCACCCGTATTTCAGTCGATATCCTCCTATTTATAATGGACAAATAGACCGACTCTTCGTTAACGGGGGCTTCTGTGAGGCAAACCAATTACCTTTAATCTGGCGGGTTTATCCCGTCGGCGGGAAAACTTGGCGGTAAATCGATCAAATTGTTTCTCACGAAATGTTTAAATAAGCGTACGATTAGCTACATTTGGATAATAGACCTGATTTTTTCCATGAGTAAGCTTTTTTATGTACTCGTTGCTGGTATAATTTTGCTGGTATCCGCAATTTCACAACATGCGGAGGCGCAGAACCACTATCCGTTTACGCATCTAACGATAGAGAACGGATTACACAGTAACCATATCAATGCCATCATGCAGGATAGCGACCATTATATGTGGTTCGGTACATCAACGGGGCTTTCTAAATTTGATGGAAAGCGGTTTCAAGTATACCGGTACAACGCTCAGGATAACCAATCGCTTCCCGGAAATAGCGTGCAGGAATTTTTTCATGGACCGGCAGCCAGCCTTTGGATAAAAACCTATGGTGGCTGGGCAATCTATAATAAGCAGAAGGACGCGTTTATCCGTAATGTAGATAGCGTATTGGTCTCACTTGGGTTGCCGCGCGGGCCGATTGATAAAATACGACAGCTTGCAAGTAAACGCTACGCTTTTATTTATGCAGACGGCACCGCTGTCCTTTTCGATAGTGAATTTGGAAAAACGAAGAAGTTAGACCATGTTGCTATCTTGGATGTCATTTCATCAAACAATCGCAACGAGTTGTATATCGTTGATCGATCTGCAAAAGTCACGATTCTGGATAGGGAGAGTTTGCGACAAAAAGAAACCTTTACTATGCCCGTTATTGTCGGCCATGATATCTTGATCGACTACCGCATATTTCTGGATAGTAAGGAGCGACTTTGGCTCTATGCAAAGAATTTCCCACTGGGTGTTTTCAGTTGGCACAGAACAAGCAAACAAGTGATACATTTTAGTCGACGGAGTATCCAGCATAGACTAAACAGCGATAACGTGAGTAATGTACAGGAACTCAATGGCGAAGTTTGGTTGGGAACGGACCATGGTGGAATAAACCTCATCAAAGACGATCGAGTTGAGTACCTCGTCAATCAACCTTTTGATAATTATACGCTTCCCTTTAACTCCACGACTGCGCTGTATTGCAGCAAAGACGGACTAATGTGGGTTGGTACCTACAAAGGAGGTACAAGTTTTTACAGTAAAGATCGGACGTACATCAAAGCATTTCAGCAACAACTTGGAAATCCAAATAGCTTGCCCTTTGATGATGTCAATTGTTTCGCGCAGCGCGCATCTGGCGAGTTGTTGATCGGTACCAACGGCGGTGGTTTACTGGTTTATGATCCCGTAAAGGAGAAATTTACGAGTTACACCAACCAAATGTCAGACAAATTGTCGATATCCGGCAACGTGATTGTGAGCCTGTTTGCCGATAAAACCGGAACCGTTTGGGTAGGTACTTATCGTGGAGGACTGAACCGCATGAACAGCGATGGTACATTCACCCGCTTCGGGGATGCCATTTCTACAAACCTCAGTGTATGGGATATTTTTGAGGATAGTCGAGGTAGATTTTGGGTCGGTACATTATCTCATGGGCTTCACCTTTTTGATCCTAAAAAGGGAGTATTCACCCCTTTTGTAAGCAAGACAAACAAGCGACTTCCCTCGACATATTATTCTAAAATATTCGAGGATTCGCGGGGAAATATTTGGCTCGGTACGGCTACGGGTATAGAAATCATTGGTCATGATGGTGAGATTTCATTGTTTCGGGAGGGACGCGGTACATCGGGATTGAGCAACAACATGGTGTCTGATATCGTTGAGGATCGTTTTGGCCGGATTTGGGTCTCTACGCAGCAAGGGGTGAATGTTATTGAAGGGAGGCATGTCACCAAGCTTAACGAAAATACAGGTCTCCTGCATGAAGTCGTCGTTGAATTGGTTTTGGATAGGCAAGGGGACATCTGGGTGGCAACGGAGAAGGGGATCTCGAAAGTTGCGGTACGCAAAAATCTTAAGGATTGTATTTTCCATAATTTTAACGTATCCGATGGGCTTCAATCGATAAGTTTCAATGAAAATGCGGGTTTACTGTTAAACGATGGTTCGCTGGTTTTTGGTGGTCCGAGGGGCTTTAATAAGTTCGGCCCCACTGATGCGGACCTGCTCCCTAAAAATTATCAGATTTATCTGAGCAATGTAACGGTTGCCAAATCTGGAAGTGCCAATAAAGAGAGGGAGGATTTCGGAGGAACCGTATTTCAGCTAGCAGACTCAAGCATGAAGGTGGCCTATAATCATAATTCGATCACCATTAATCTGACGGATTTTGATTATTTGGGAAACAACAAGGGCAAGTTTCAATACCTTGTAGAAAACCTAGATATGGATTGGAAGGATCTTTCCGTTAGCGATTTTTCCATATCATTACCCAATCTTTCGCCTGGAGACTATTTGGTTAACGTTCGTTATCAGGACAGCGATGGTGCGCTATACGATGGCGTAAAGCTGCTCAAAGTTACCGTGTTGGCACCTTGGTGGCGCTCAGGTGTGGCGTATTGTTGTTACTTACTGGCTATTTGCGTATTCCTTTTTTACTTGCGCCGATTCGAGAAACTGCGTGAACGAACACGGTTCAATCTCCTCGAGGCCGAACGCTATGCGAAGAATATGAAAGACTTGGATGAAATGAAGACGCGATTTTTCATGAATGTCAGTCACGAATTTAGGACACCTATCAGCCTTATTCTATCCCCAATATCGGTTCTTAAGAAAGAAATTGGTGCTACCTCCATGTTGAATTATGTAGAGATTATCGAGCGAAATGCAAAGCAACTGTATAGTTTGGTGGGACAATTGTTGGATTTCAATAGAATGGATAAGGATATTCTGCAATTAAGTGAACAAACTGGAAAACTTTCTCCCGTCATACAACCTATATTGGACTCCTTTGCTAATTTGGCGAAACTGCGTGATATGATATTTCTAGTAGACGCTTTTGAAGCAAATCTGTTTTATGTATTTGATCAAAATAAACTCGAAGCTGTATTAAATAATTTGCTGTCAAACGCATTTAAATTTACGGCGCAAGGGGGAACGATAAAGGTTCGTGTAATGGTTTCGGATTTGGATATCCTCTCGATTTCTGTAATGGACACAGGGAAGGGGATTTCGCCTGAAAATCTCAGCAAGATATTTGAACGGTTTTATCAAGAAGATGCTTCAAATCGTGGCGCCGCAACTGGCAGTGGCATTGGTCTAGCCATTGTTAAAGATTTCGTAGATCTGATGAAGGGAAAAATAGATGTACAAAGTAGTCTAGGCAAGGGCACAACCTTCTCCGTGCACATTCCAATAGTTCGCAAAACGGAAATCGTGGCACAACATGGCGTGCCAAAACTGAGGCCAGCACGCCAAGGCGGAATAAAAGTAGAAGCCCAGCGACGCGTGCTCGTGATAGAAGATAATAGTGATTTCGCATTTTTTCTGCAGCATGAACTCTTACAGGGATATCAACTGGAAATATGCGCTTCGGCAGAACTCGCTTTGGAACGGATTAATGCCTTCCATCCCGATCTAATTGTGTCGGATATGGGCTTGCCCGGTATATCTGGCATTGAATTGTGCACGAAAGTGCGGCAGGACGAAAGGACGAAACACATTCCTTTTATCATCATCACGGCGGTGGCCGAAATCAATCTACAATTGGAATCGCTCAAGGCAGGGGCCACAGATTTTATTACCAAACCTTTCCATGCGGAGACATTTCGATCAAAAATTAAAGCCGTTATAAAGCAACACGACGTGATGCAGCGTAAATTCAAAAGACAAGTGGATATCAAAGTAAGCAAAACGGAGCCCGAGCATGCTGACGAAAAATTTTTGAGAAAAGCAACGGAGATCATCGAATCCAATTTGGTTAACCAAAACCTTACGGTTGCTTTTTTAGCTGCTGAACTGCATATGTCGAGGGTGGGCTTATATAAGCGTATTTTGACATTGACAGGTGGCACACCCATTGAATTTATTCGGAATATACGCCTCACGAGAGCGCTCGACATGCTGCAGCATTCTGCTAAGAATGTCAGCGAAATCACCTATGAAGTGGGCTTCAGTTCGCCAAAGCAATTCAGCAAATACTTCAAAGCATTGTATGGCAATGTGCCCTCGTTTTATCGAAAATAAGAACAAGTGTATTTCCATAATCTGGTCTTCCTATACAAGGTTGATGCTTTATTTTGTTTTGTATTAAGCATCTTGTTATCAGTGTTTTATTTTGTTTTCTGTTTTTTAAGGTTAACATTTTGACCCATAAATGTTAACCAATCGGCTATTAATGCAATCGGTTGCTTCTTTACATTTGTCCTGTACTTCAGTTGATAGGTACATGTTGACCAAATTTTATAAACCCGTACTATGATGTTTTTTAAAAACACTATTTTCCTAGGGATGATCGGCATGCTTTTTATGGAGCTGTCTGCACATGCCCAAAAAAACGCGCCGATCTACCAAAAGACGGACAGTGGTGTACAGCTAAAATACAGAGATGTTCCCGCTGCGCTCGATCAGGATATCTACCTTGATTTTTATACCGAGCAAGCCGTTCGCATACGTGTTACGCCACCCGATGCCAAAAAGCCTAATAATGAAAGTCTATTACTCGTCGATACCGTTTTAAAGCGTAAAATAGAGTTTTCGGTTTCGCAGGTTGGCGATAGCCTGTTTGTAAGAACATCGGGCATGCAGGTGAAGGCATTTCTTCCAACGGGATCACTGCACTTTTTTGATGCGCAAGGCACACCGTTCGTGCGCGAAGGCGCTAGAAATGCAGTAAGCTTCCAAAAAGATGCCTACGATGGCGACAGTTTCTTCAATATAAACCAATCGTTTGAAATTAGTGCCGACGAAGGTTTATATGGGTTGGGCCAACACCAAAACGGTGTAATGAACTACAACAACTGTCGTCGGGTCAGTTTGTTGCAATACAATACGGAAATCGCCGTACCATTTTTAGTGTCTACCAATAACTACGGTATTTTATGGCATAACTATTCCATTACCACAGCGGGCGATACGCGGCCACTACTTCCTTTGCATGCGTTTAAACTTTTCTCTCACGAAGGTAGGCAGGGCTGGCTGACGGCGCGCTACGTAAACAAGGAAAATGAAGCCGAGGTTTACGCGGAACGGCCAGAATCAACCATTGATTATAATTACCTGAGCGATCAGCATAAGTATCCACAAGGCACCCTGCTTTCAAAATGTAAGGTATACTATGAAGGCGAGTTTGCTTCGCCTTACGCGGGCCTACATTATCTTCATTTCAAATATTCGGGTTACATCAAAGTGTATATCGATGGAAAACTGCTGCAGGATCGCTGGCGTGAAGCCTGGAATTCCGGAACTTTCGAGCTTCCTGTAGCATTGCAGAAGGATCAACGGCATCGTTTACGCATCGAATGGACACCTGTTGGCGATGAGAGCTATTTTACGTTAAACTGGCAACGACCTCAGGAAGAAGGTACACCGCTCTTTGGATTCCGTTCCGAAGCAGGAGATGCCATTGACTACTTTGTCTTTGCGGGTGAGAATATGGATGACGTGATTTCTGGTTACCGACAGCTAACTGGCAAAGCGGGTATTATGCCCCGTTGGAGTTTTGGTTATTGGCAAAGCCGTGAGCGTTATAAAACGCAAGCTGAATTGGAAGAAGTCGCGCAAATCTTCCGCAAACGCCGCATTCCGATAGATAATATCGTTCAGGATTGGTCATATTGGTCGGAAAAGGATTGGGGAAGCCACGTCTTCGATCCGAAGCGCTTTCCTGATCCTGACGGCATGATTGACAGGTTGCATCAACAGCACTTTAAGCTGATGATATCGGTTTGGCCAAAAATTAATGAAGAATCTACGGTTTTTGATGAGTTTAATCGGAATCACTGGCTGTATATGCGCAATATATATGACGGACGAAAAGACTGGATTGGCAAAGGTTACACGTCGACGTTCTATGATGTGTATAATCCTGCGGCACGAAACGCCTTTTGGAAGCAGATGAATACTAAGCTTTTTTCCAAAGGCATTGACGCCTGGTGGATGGATGCTAGCGAACCGGACATACATTCCAATATTAGTGTGGAGGAGCGAAAAGCGGTATTTCAGCCCAGTATCGGATCGTCTGTGCGCTACTACAATACGTTCCCTTTGCTCAATGCGAAAGGTATTTACGATGGGCAGCGTGCCACCGATAGCAGTAAAAGGGTGTTCATTCTGACACGATCGTTCTTTGCCGGGCAGCAGCGTTACGGCGCGGCGGCATGGAGTGGCGATATTGCCTCCACCTGGGAAGATATGAAAGATCAGATTTCCGCAGGCATCAACTTCTCCATGTCGGGCACGCCGTATTGGACGATGGATGCGGGTGGATTTCTTGTGCAGCGCAAATACTATGACCCGAATGAAGCGGACTTGGAAGAATGGCGCGAATTGAACAGCCGTTGGTATCAATATGGCGCGTTTTTGCCCTTATTCAGAGCGCATGGACAGTTTCCCGCAAGAGAACCCTTTGCGATTGCGCCAGAAGAGCATCCTGCTTACAAAAGTATGTTGTACTATATCGACCTGCGTTATCGCTTACTTGCCTACAACTATAGCATCGCAGCGCATACCTACCTGAACGATTATTCCATGATCAGAGGATTGGCGATGGATTTTTCTGCCGATACGGCAGTTTACAACATCAATGATCAATTTATGTGGGGGCCTTCACTCTTGGTTAACCCCGTAAGTCAACATGGCGAACGCAAGCGTGCTGTTTATCTTCCGGCAGGAAAGGGTTGGTACGACCTGTATAGAGGTCGGCATTTCGCTGCTGGACAGACTATTGAAGCCGATGCACCTTACGATCGGATACCGGTTTTCGTTCCTGCGGGTGCTATTCTACCCTGGGGCGAACCTCTCCAATATACGAGCGAAAAACCACAAGATGTATTGACCCTGCTCGTTTACGAAGGTCAAGATGGGGAATTTGTGCTATATGAAGACGCGGGTGACAATTATGATTACGAAAAAGGCGCCTACAGTACAATAAAATTCTCCTTTGATAACCAACATGGAATTCTTTCCCTTGGCGATCGTAAAGGCACATTCGAAGGAATGACGAAGCAACGCAAATTCAATGTGCTGCTGGTGGGCAGCAATAGTCTGATAGGTATTGATGCCTTACCAAAAAATATGAAATCTGTAAAATACAATGGACGTGCAATGAATATAAAACTTAGATAGAATAATTAACCATTATAAATCAAGCAATATGTATAAACAATTATTTCGAAGGGCCGTAGCAACAGCCATATTTCTGCTGCTTGCGGTAACCTCTTGGGCGCAATCCATTCGGGGCCGGGTGCTGTCCAGTGAAACGGGAGAAGCCATAAGTGGGGCGAGTGTACTGGTAAAAGGCCAAGGTAAATCTACCAGTACAGATGCGAATGGTACATTTATGATCGATGTCTCCGAAGGTACGATGCTTACCGTGAGTTATCTTGGGTTTCAATCACAGGACGTTGCCGCCGTGGGGAATATACAGGTAAAGCTGGTGCCTATGTCGGCCGACTTAGATGAAGTTGTGGTCATCGGCTATGGCGTTCAAAAGAAAAAACTCAACACGGGCGCCAATCTCCAAGTTCAGGGAGAGGATATTGAGAAAATGAACCAACTGAACCCTTTACAAGCTATGCAGGGACAAGCGCCCGGCGTGTCGATTACCTCGACTTCAGGACAGCCCGGCGCAGCGATGAAAGTTGTCGTGAGGGGCTTGGGAACCATTGGCAATTCAGGGCCGCTCTATGTGATCGACGGCGTGCCGGGCGGTGATATTGCGGTGTTAAATCCAGCCGATATTCAATCAATCGACGTATTGAAAGATGCTGCATCTGCGGCAATTTACGGATCACAAGCTGCTAATGGCGTTGTTCTAGTAACCACGAAAATGGGTGCTGCGGGCAAAAGTCAACTGTCATTCGATGCTTTCAAAGGCGTGCAGAATAGTGCCCGCAAAGTGAACCTGCTTAATGCTGATCAATATAAACTGATCATGAACGAGCAAGCGTTGAATTCCGGAGCTGCTCCCTTTGATTTTGGAGCCATGCAAGGGCTGGCAAACACTAACTGGGTTGATCAAATGTTGGTTCGCGACGCCGACACGGAGAACTATAATGTTGGCCTGCAAGGAGGATCGGAGCGCTCTACTTACGCACTTAGCTTAAATTACATTGGACAGGAAGGCCTAGTGGGCGGCAGTGATGTATCGAATTACGAGCGTTACGGGTTTCGGACCAATGCGGAATACAAGGCTTTTGAAGGCGTACTGAAGATTGGTCAGCACCTGAACTTCAACTATATTAAAAATCGCGGGATTAATGTGGGCAATCAATATAACAATACGCTCCGTGCGGCCTTCACGACTTCGCCTTTGACACCGGTTTACGGCGACAACAACCGTTATGGGCATCCTTTCTATGATAGTTCGGATTCGCCTTGGTTCAACGGAGATGGCAATCCCTATGGTGCAATGATGGTCAATTCCAATAACATGAACGATGCGCAAAGGTTACTTGCTGACGTTTATGCACAGCTCGAACCGATCAAAGGATTAACTATCCGCTCCTTATTGGGCTTTAACTACAATGCGTCCGAATACAGAAGTTATACGCCGCGCTACCGATTCTCCATTTATAATTTCAATGAAGACCATACCACGACCCTGCAAAGTATGAACAAAGGGCATACGATTACCTGGACGAATACGGCAAACTATGATTTTACCGTGGGTGATGGGCATCAATTTTCGGCATTGGCCGGTATGGAAGTATTACGCTATCAAGGCACTTACCTCTCGGGTAGCAACTGGAATTTGCTTTCTCAGTTTGATGATTTTGCCCATGCTTATCTCGATAATACCACCGGCAAGGCATTTTTAGATGAAGATGGTAAGGTTGTTGAAACGCGCGTGTTAAACGGTGGGCCAGATGTGATGAACCGCAGGTTGTCTTATTTTGGACGTTTGGGATACAATTATAAAGAAAAGTATCTGTTAAACGCGACGCTTCGGGCCGATGCTTCATCCAAATTTGCTGCGGGAAATCGCTGGGGCTACTTTCCATCGGTATCGGCAGGTTGGGTAATGACGGCGGAAGACTTTATGCAAGCTACCGCTACGACGCTGAACTTCTTAAAATGGCGCGTCTCTTGGGGACAAGTTGGAAATCAGGATATAGCGGATTTTCAGTTTGCTGCTCCCATCAATACGTCTACAGGTGTTACCGCGGATAATCCTGCGGCATTCTACAATTTCGGGTTGGGTGGCGTAAACACACCGGGAGCTTATCCAAGTCGATTCTCCAATCCTTTGGTGACCTGGGAAACTTCCGAACAGATAAACGTGGGATTGGATTCTCGCTGGGCAAACAACAGGCTGGATGTGGTGGCCGACTTTTATGTGAAGACCACAAAAGATTGGTTGGTAAGACCTCCCGTGCTCGCCACGGCCGGAACGCAAGCGCCTTTTATCAATGGCGGCGACGTGCGAAATACCGGATTTGAGCTTGCGGTGAACTGGTCGGATAAAATCGGGCAATTGGGCTATCGTTTTGGTGTGAATGGTGCCTATAATAAAAATACGGTTGGCAATATTCCGACGGAAGATGGCATTATCCATGGTGCGATCAATATGCTGTATGACAATTCGGAAGAATTTTACCGTGCACAAAATGGTCATGCCATTGGTTACTTCTGGGGCTATCAAACAGCGGGTATTTTCCAAAGCGAAGCTGATATAGCAAATTGGCGGCAGGAAGGAAAAGGCGTATTGCAAGCTAATGCAAGGCCAGGTGATGTGAAATACGTTGATCAGAATGGCGATGGTCTGATCAATAGTTTGGATAAGATTGATCTCGGCTCTGGCTTACCTAGCTTTACCTTCGGTTTTCAGATCGGACTGGATTACAAAAATTTTGATCTATCTATGCAAGCCTATGGTGTGGCCGGCAATAAAATTGTGCAATCCTATCGTAACCACACAAATAAACAGGCCAACTACACCACGCGCATTCTCGATAGATGGACGGGAGAAGGTACGTCCAATACCATGCCCCGAGTGACGGAGAACAATGTCAACTGGCAGTTTTCTGACCTGTATCTCCAAGATGGTGATTTTCTGCGGATAAGCAATATCACGCTTGGATACAATTTCTCCAACTTGATCAATTGGAAATATGCAAGCCAGATAAGGATGTATGTGCAGGGTCAAAACCTATTTACGTTCACCAAATATGATGGTATGGATCCCGAGATAGGCTACGGTACAGACGGCTGGGTGTCGGGTATCGACCTGGGTTACTACCCGCGTCCCAAAAGTTGGTTAGTTGGTGTAAACTTTAAATTTTAAAACGCTATGAACACAAAAAATATACTGGGTGCGGGAATATTATTGTCCTTCCTGTGTTTTTCAAGTTGCTCTTCCAGTTTTCTAGATGTGGAGCCCATGACAAACGTACTCGAAAACAACTTCTATAAAAATGTAGCTGATGCAGAAATGGCCTTAGTGGGCTGTTACGACGGTTACCAACGGACTGCTTCTAACGGCAGCTTATCTTTCAATGTCGTTGCTGATGTATTAGCCGATTTGTCTTTCGGTGGAACGGGAAACACGGATAACAGAGCCTATCAGGTATTGGATAGGTTTGACAAAAACGAATCTCCTTCGGATAATAATCTTTTCGATGGTACTTGGACGGACTATTATGCGGCCATATACCGTTGTAATATCTTGCTGGAGAAATTGGAAGGCGCTGATTTTGGCAGTAATCCGGAAGCGAAATTACGTATCGAGGGAGAAACACGATTTCTTCGCGGGCTGCTGTATTTTGATCTAGTCAGGCTTTTCGAACGGGTTCCTTTATTGGTTAAAACGACCACGGAAAATGTTCCGCAGGCTGAGGCCAAAGAAACCTATGACGTTATTGTTGACGATTTAAGGTTCGCCGCTGAAAATATTCCTGCAGATGCGTATCCCAAATCGCGCGCATCTGTCAATGATGGCCGTGCAACGCGCTACGCTGCTCAAGCACTATTGGCCCGCGTGTACCTGTTTTACACCGGATATTATGCAAAAGAGGATTTAGCGGTTTCGAAAGCGCAAGTACTCGCCGGCTTGGAAGAAGCCATATCCAGTGGCGAATTTGCGTTGGTGTCGTCATTTGCATCCTTGTGGCCTGCGGCCAGCTATAAACCCAATACGGCGGAAAATACACTGGATAGAACAGCCTATGCCGGTGAAGGAAATAGCGAAATCGTCTTCGCACAGAAGTTCAACAGTACGCAGGATTATAATGGAAATAGCGATGGCAACAGGTGGTTGGTGATGTTGGGCTTGCGCAATACCAATGCATCGCCCTACGGACAAGGTTGGGGAGGCGGAACGGTAAGTCGACGATTTGTCAACGAATTTTCGGCCAGCGATACGAGAAAAGTAGCGTCTATCATTGACATTGAGGGCGAAGGTATCGCGAATTTCGACAGTAAAGATCAGCGCGAATACACCGGCTTTGCGAACAAAAAATATACGCCCACAGCGCTTCCGGATGGTACATCGAACACCGGAGGGGAGAAAGATTTTCAGATTTCACAAGATCAGGATTTTTTTGTTATTCGATATTCGGATGTATTGTTGATGGCAGCCGAGCTAGGTAGTGCAAATGCACAAACCTATTTCGACCAAGTGCGACGAAGAGCATACCAAGAGGCTTTCACGCCACTTGCCGTTTCCAAAGCAAACATTCTGCGGGAAAGGAAGTTTGAATTTGCTTTCGAAGGTATCCGCTATTGGGATCTTTTGCGTCAAGGCTTGGATGTTGCTGCGAATAGCTTGGTACTTACGGAAAATGTCCTCAGCGGAACGGCTCCGGATCAAGTCATCGTAAGTCGCGAAAACTTTATGGCTACCAAAGGTTTTATGCAGATTCCGAGCAATCAAATTACCCGTTCAAGTGGTCTACTGGTGCAAAACGAAGGTTGGTAGTGGATAAAATATTAGCAAAATTAATAACTAGAATAATACGCAAATGATAATGAAAAGATCGATATACTGGTGCATTTTACTATGTTGTAGCTGCCTTTTTTGGGCGGCATGCACACCCGAGAAATACGAACTTGGCGCGATAGATGTGGAGGCGGCGAACATCAAACAGGGAACATCCTATACCATAGAGCATGATCCGGCAAATCCGAATATTATCCATCTGACCAGTTTGATGGACAGTCGATATACCCCGCTTTGGCAGCATCCACAAGGAAGAAGCCAAGAAAAAAAAGTGACGCTGAATATGGCGTTTCCGGGCACTTACGACGTGGTGTTTGGGGTGCAGACACGCGGAGGTATCGTGTATGGCGACACGGCGACATTCGAAGTGGAGAATTTCTACGCCGGATTTGTCGATAATGAGCTGTGGACATTTTTATCCGGCGGGGTAGATCAGGAAAAGATTTGGTACTTGGATCTCGATGCGCAAGGCTCAAGCAAATATTTTTTAGGTCCGATGTATTTCTATGGCACGGCAGATAGCTGGGCCACGGTGACCGAAGGAAAGACGGTGGAAGGGGATTCCTGGAACTGGAAACCCGAATACAAAAGTAACACCTGGCTCATGGCGGCCGGCGATTATGGCACGATGACATTTTCCCTGAAAGGTGGAGCTAATGTGGTTGTAGATCATAAAATGCTGGCCAATCGTGGTCTACAGCGTGGAACATATATGTTGGATACCGACAATTATACCATGCGTATGAACGGCGCGATGCCTTTGCACAATCGCGAGCGCGATACGCACGTGGTCGATTGGGGCGATATCCGGATTATGTCACTTACGGAAGATTATATGCAGCTCGGTGTGTTGCGGGATAAGGCGCTTTCGGGTGAAGACCCGGCATATTTGGTGTACAATTTTGTGAGCAAGGCGTATTATGAAAATGCGCTGCAAGCGCAACGTAACGCCAGTGCAAGGAGAGGCAATCCATGATAAAATACTTGGAATATCTGCGTTGCGGCATGATTGGTTTATTTTTTTTAATACGTTTATCCGTTGATGCGCAGTCTAGAATAGTGCTTGATTTGAACAGCGACTGGAGATTTTTGCTTGGCGACTCAGTACATCCAGATGATCGCGATTTTTCAACATGGCGATCGCTCAACCTGCCGCACGATTGGAGTATTGAAGGTGCGTTTGATAAAGCAAATCTGTCCGGCAGCGGTGGCGCCTATCTTCCCGGCGGAATTGGCTGGTACGCTAAAAAATTTAAGTTACCCAATCGTGCCCCGCAGCTGGTATCGATTGCTTTTGAAGGTGTTTATGAGCGCAGCGAGGTTTGGCTTAACGGCCAATACCTCGGCATGCGACCCAATGGGTTTATAGGATTTCAATACGATATTTCGGAATACCTGCACAAAGATGATCGCGAAAATATCCTGCTGGTGAAGGTGGATAACAGTGCACAACCTAATGCACGGTTCTACACTGGGTCGGGTATTTATCGAAACGTCAGCCTGATATTAAAAAATAAGATCCATTTAGGGGAGTTGTTTGTTAAAAGCCACGATGTAGATCAAACACAAGCAACGCTGTTGCTTGATGTGCCAGTAGTGCATAGTGAACAGTTAAATGGCAAGTCGCACCTGCGTTGGGAAGTGCTGGACAGCGACGGAAAGGTCGTTGTGACGAAAACGGCTAAACATGCTGGAGAAATTCGCGGACAACAACAAGCTCGGTTTGTTGACAGCGTGACGATCAGCCATCCTCAGCTTTGGAGTCCCGAATCGCCTTACTGCTATCAAGTTCGTTGTTCACTCATCAGCGGTGCTGACGTCCTAGACCAGTTGACGCTTAAAACAGGTATTCGCTATTTTCATTTTGATGCGGATAGTGGTTTTTACCTCAATGGACAACAGCGGAAGATACGCGGCATGTGTATGCACAGTGATCTCGGCGCCTTGGGCGCAGCATTTCATCCGCAGGCAGCTAAACGACAGCTCGAGATGCTTAAGTCGATGGGTGTTAACGCAATCCGTACTTCCCATAATCCTGCGGCAACTGGTTTTCTGGACTTATGTGACAGCTTAGGCTTTATGGTGATGAGTGAGACATTTGATGTTTGGAAAATAAAGAAAAACCCATTCGATTACCACCTGTATTGGGATGATTGGTTCGAGCGTGATTTTATAGATCACATCAAAAGGGATCGAAACCACCCCTCGCTTTTTATCTGGTGTCTTGGAAACGAGGCACAAGAGCAGTGGCATTCCGTTGAGCTTGGCACCTCCATTCCAAAGCGATTGGCCGAATTGGTGGATAGCTTAGATGGCACCCGACCGACGGTTGTGGCCAATAACGAGCTGTCCGCAAAAAATCCGGTGCTAAGTTCGCAAGCCGTGGATTTGCTGGGCTATAACTACAATCACCTGCACTGGCGCAGCTTTCCAAAAGATCATCCTAATCGTCCGTTAATTATTACGGAAAGCGTATCTGCACTTTCTACACGGGGGCATTACGATAACGTATCCATTGATACCGTGCGTTTATGGCCATCGCGTTGGGATATTCCTTTCGACGGTGGGAATGCTGATAAGCAGATATCAGCCTACGATCATGTGCGCACACCATGGGGATCTACGCATGAAGAAAGCCTGTTTCTTTCCGAGCGCCTTCCTTGGGTTTCAGGCATGTACGTGTGGACAGGATTTGACTACTTGGGCGAGCCGACACCTTATACCTGGCCAGCGCGTAGTTCTTACTTTGGAATCGTGGATATGGCAGGCTTCCCGAAGGATGTATTTTACCTCTATCAAAGTATTTGGACAAACAAACCGATGCTGCATATACTTCCGCATTGGAATTGGTCGGCGGGGGATACCGTAGACGTCGTAGCCTACTATAACTGCGCGGACGAGGTCGAACTTTTGCTGAATGGAAAATCCTTGGGAAAACGAGCCAAGGCAGATTCGCTGCTGCATGTTTCCTGGAAAGTACCTTTTACAGCAGGTGAACTAAAAGCTATCTCGAGAAGCGCAGGAGCAGTAGTTAAAGAAGCGATTGTCCGCACCAGTGGAGAGCCACATGCGCTGGATATAATGTGCGAACAGTCTGCAAGTTCTGAAGCGGATGCGTTAGCTTTTATACAGGTCACAGTGCGCGACAGGAAAGGAACATTGGAGCCGCGAGCAGCGGTGGATATACGATTCGAAGTGGAAGGTGCAGGGGAATTGATTGCGACGGATAATGGCAATCCGACCGATACCACATCTTTTGGCGCTTCACATCGCCAAACGTTACATGGTAAGGCGCTGGCGGTGGTGCGTAAGCTTGGGAACAACGGACAAATCAGGGTAAAAGCCGAGGCAGACGGCATGAAGCCGGTCTATCTCGATATCCCCGTGCAGAAGAAGTAATGGCTGATAGCTCTTCTACATTCAAGAAGTGTATAAGCTAAATGATAATGTGTTAATAGCAAAAAATAGTTTTATGAAATTTCTTATTCGTTGTTTTTTATGGATAGCGCTTGCCACATCAGCATACACAGCGGCCTATGCGCAGCAAGGCTATCGAAATCCTATTATTCCAGGTTTTAATCCTGACCCGAGCATTTGCCGGGTCGGAGATGATTTTTATCTCGTAACGTCTTCATTCGAATATTTTCCCGGTTTGCCCATTTATCATAGCCGAGATTTGGTTCATTGGGAGCAGATAGGGCATTGCCTCACGAGAGACGAACAGCTACCTTTAAAAAATGCACCCGCATCGGGCGGGCTTTTCGCGCCGTCCATTCGCTACCATAAAGGCACGTTCTACGTTATTTGTACCAATGTATCCGGCGGCGGCAATTTCTATTGTACCGCTCAAAAGCCGACAGGACCCTGGAGTGATCCTATCTGGGTGGACATCAAAAGTATTGATCCGGATATTTTTTGGGACGACGATGGCAAAACCTATTTTGTTACGCAAGGAGATCAGGGAATACGGGTTACCGAAATTGATCTGGAAACCGGGAAAGTTGTCGGACCGGAAACGCTGGTTTGGGGAGGAATAGGAGGGCGCTTTCCAGAAGCACCGCATATTTACAAGAAAGATGGTTATTATTATCTTCTGCTTGGAGAAGGTGGCACAGAATATATGCATAGCGCGACCATTGGGCGGAGCAAAAATCTGCTCGGACCCTACGAGTCCTGTCCATTAAATCCTATCCTCACGCACGCCAACAGAATTGGTCAAGGCAATCCCATTCAGGGTGTAGGCCATGCCGATCTGGTCCAGGCTGCTGATGGTTCTTGGTGGGCGGTATTTCTAGGTTTCCGCGTGACGCAGCGCTATGCCTATTATCACGTTCTGGGCAGGGAAACTTTTCTGGCACCCGTAGACTGGCCCGCAGGTGGATGGCCGCAAGTGAATGGAAATGGAACGGTAGATATCAAGATGGATGTGCCTACACTACCATTGTCTCCGTTTAAAGCGAAACCCAATCGCACCGAGTTTGATCAGGCTGAACTGGGTGTGGAATGGCAATTTCTGCGAAATCCTATCCGCGCGCATTATTCACTGTCTGAAAGAAAAGGAAAATTAAGGATTTCGGCGAGTAAGCATACGCTGAATGATTTGGATGCTGTTTCTATGGTAGCACGACGTCAAACAGCGCACGATTTCATCGCTGAAACGTCGTTGGAGCTTGCGTCTACAGATCAAAATGCCGAAGCCGGGATAACGCTCTTGCAAAACAATACGCACCATTATGACCTGTTGATCCGGAAGAAGGATGCTGGATATGTGGTTCAGTTGCGTGTCAACGTAGGTTCGCTAGCTTATATCGCTGGCGAAAAAGCGGTATCTTCCAATCAGGTAAACTTAAAAATTGTGGGAACGCCCCAACACTATTCATTTTTTATTAAAGACGATAAAGCAAAGGAATATGCCGCACTGGGGAATTTAGATACGCGCTATTTGTCGACAGAAGTTGCCGGCGGGTTTACCGGTGTAATGATCGGGCTATACGCTTCCTCATTGTCTGAATCTTCTAACGCAAAAGCCTATTTCGATTGGTTTGATTATGTGCCTAGTTTCGGATCGTATTAGACGAGTATGTATATGCGAAATTCCAAAACAACTTATAGGGGATTTTATACAGTAGAAAAAACGTAAATGAAACTATTTGAATAGAAAAAATAACGAGTGCATCATGACGGCCAGTCTAAATTATAAAGAATATGATTGCTAGCGAGGAGAATTATCAGTCAATTTTTTGAGTAGCTTAAGTAGATTATTTTCTTCATCCTGTGTTAAAGCTGCGGATAAATAAGAGTTTCTCGATACAGCATCTTCAAGCCAGTCCATGATTGCTTTTTCGCCATGTTCACTCAACCGTACGTGAAAAGTACGTTGGTTGATTTTCCGCTCTTTCTGCACCAACCAACCCTTTTCCAAAAAATGTGTGATGTCGGCAGTTCTATGTTGCTCTTCAATACATGTCCATTCATATGATGCTTTGCCCGTTGTCGAGGCTAAAGGCAAGTTGTTCTTAATCGAAAAATAAGCGGGTACGTTTCTCCAAAACCTGGACAAATTGAGTAATTCTAAGTCGTTGGTCAAACGAAAGACCATAGCGACAAATAATTCCGAATCTACTATCTTCAGATCATCGCTTGGCACTTCATCTTTATTAAGATCGTCTTCAGTTAGTATTTGGTCTTTTAAGAGCCAATGTATAAATGCTTTGCTGTCTTTACTGGCTGAGCTTTTATCAGATTCGAATTCTGCTAACAGTAAAAGCATTTCTTTCAAGAGCTTGTAATCCATAGTTGCTGGTGATGTTAGTATATTTCTAATACAGTTTTGTACGATTACAACTTTATCATTCCCTCTTTGGTCACGAAACGATATGCCTTGGCTGCAGATACCGAAAAGTAACCCAACGCGTGATTAGAAATATTTGAGGTGGGGTTTCCTGGCGCGGCCGCACCAGGATTTATTGACTCGAAATCACTCCAGTATTTGTAAACTTGTTGATCTACGCAATATCGAATAACTTGTACACTATCGCCCAATTGAAGATCGATGTTTCGGTCGGAGATTTTGTGCGTGACATATCTTCCGTTGTTGAACTTATCATCATAGGCGGAAGCAAACCGTAGAAGTGAATGGTTTATTGAGACTTCATATAGGTAGTAATTTTTCTCCTCTAATGGATCGCGGAATTGAAAGGTGGGATAATAGTTTTGCGTATTAAAGGTTTTCTCGCTTGTGATACCCAATGAATCAAGTTCGACGTATTCGGGCATTTGCGATGTGGCAACGAACTTTTCACCCTCAAGAAATACTTCTAAGGAGTAAACAGTTCCAGATTTAACCTCAAAATTCTTTGCTTGGTAAAAACCATCTTTATGATGTGTAAATACAAATTCTTCATTTGTAGACGATCGGACGGTAACGGTTGCTTCACTCACAGCTGTACTCAATTGATTGGTACCAACAGGTAAAGTTCTAGAGATCCTGATGACCTGTGTAGTACCTAAGTCGTTTAAGTTACCTTCTATGACCGTTCTTGGTGCTGCATTATCAAGTTGTAGATCTACGACTTCTTCACAGGAAAGGAAAAGAAGTATCAACCATGGTAAATAAAATATCTTTAGTAGTCCCATTTTTTTAAAATTTAAAATTCCAGGTAATTGATGGTATAATCCCAAACAGCGCAATTTTGTAAGCTTCAGTAATAGCAGGATTTAACTCGCTCTCTCTGAAATCGATGAGGTAGGCATTTCGCCTATTGTAAGCATTGTAGAGGCCGAAAGTCCAGCTTGAGCCGTAACGGTTATTCTTTCCTAAACGCTCGTATGTCGCCGAGATATCTAATCGATGATAATTTGGAAATCTATTGGCGTTTCGTTCATTATAATAGAATAGTGTCGTGTTACTGATGGTGTACTTACCCGCAGGATAAGTCACCGCGTTGCCGGTATTGAAAATAAAATTCGTTCCCAAGGTCCAGCTATCCGCTAAACGGTACATAGCAACAATAGAAAGATCGTGTGTCCTATCTTGCCGAGCATTAAACCACGTGCCGTTATTTATGCCGTCAAATTGTCTTTCGCTTTTTGAAAGAGTATAACTGACCCAACCATTCAGCTTTCCAGAAGATTTTCGAAGGAAAAATTCAAGTCCATAGGAGCGGCCTCTTCCGTATAAAAGCTCCGCTTCAAGGCGTGTGTTCGCCTGAAGATCAGCACCGGTCTTGAAGTCGATCTGGTTAGCCATTTTTTTATAGTAAGACTCCACCGAAAATTCGTAGTTATTGTCATTGAAGTTTCTGAAATACCCGATCGAAAATTGATCCGCCAATTGCGGCTTGATATTCAAACTGCTTAAAACGTATTGATCTGTCGGTAGTGCAGATGTTGAGTTTGTTAATTGATGTAGGTTCTGTGCCAGACGGTTGTACGATCCCTTGATGCTACTTTTGCTATTCAATAGATAACTAGCCGAAATACGGGGTTCAAGATTAAAGTAGTGTTTGAGAACGCTATTGCCCGTATGAGTACGCTCATTAAGCACTTCGCCAGCGTTATCAAAACTGTAGAACGTTCCTGGTCCCAACACCATAAAATCTACGAATCTAAGCCCGTATATGATGGATAGCTTATCCCAAGGTTTCCAGTCGTGTGATATATACGCGCTAATATCTAGTCCATTACGTTTCTCTATCTCGATGGAGTTAACATTGGCATCTTCTTGTGCATCTAGGCTTGCCGGGCTCACCGTTTGCCGTAGTGCATTAAATCCAAAGCGCCAGGTTGATCGGTTGGATGGGTAAAACGAGAAATCTTGTTTTACATTCCAGTTTCCTATTTTTGAAGCAATGTCGAAATCTCCATTATTGCCGGTAATACCTACGTTGTAATTAAAGGTACTGTAGATGAATGAGGTATTACTGAACAATCGGTCACTAAGAATATGGTTCCAGCGCACTGTCGCCGTAGAATTTCCCCAATTAAACCCAAACCGATCGGCAAATCCCAGATCGTCTTTCCCAAAGTAACCAGAAAAAAGCAGCCTGTTACGATCGTTGATCTTTACATTCAATTTGGCATTTAGATCATAGAAAAATAGGTTGCTTTGATTGATATCAGGATCATCTGATAGTTTGAGGAATAGGTCGGCGTAAGTCCGGCGTCCGCTTATCATGAAAGAGCCGCGATCATTCGGGAGCGGGCCAGACAGCTTCAATCGTGATGCGATCAAGCCAAGGCCGCCCTCTGCCGATAGCTTTTTCTGGTTTCCATCAACCATCGTGATGTCCATCACAGAAGATATTCTGCCGCCGTACTGACTGGGAATTCCCCCTTTATAAAACTGCACGTCTTTTACAGCATCGGAATTAAAGGTCGAGAAAAAGCCCAATAGGTGAGAGGCATTGTAGACAATGGCTTCGTCAAGAAGGATGAGGTTTTGGTCTCCACCGCCACCTCTTACGAAGAAGTTTGCACTTCCTTCACCGCCGCTTTGTATACCAGGCAGGAGCTGTATGGTCTTCAATAGATCTTTTTCACCAAATAACACAGGGACATTTTTAATTTCCTCTATGCTGAACTTGAAGCTGCCCATTTGTGGAGTTGTGATATTTTTATTTCTTGCCGAGGCTGATACGACAACCTCCTCCAACGAACTCTGGTCTACTTCCAGGGCTACGTCATGTTTTACGGAGCCGTTAAAGTCAATTTCTTTCACAAGGGTTTTGTAACCGACGTAACTAAAAACGATGGTGTTTTTTCCTTGGTTAACCGAGAGAGAATAGAAGCCATAGCTATTCGTGGGAACACCGTTAGAGGTTCCCTGTTGTGACACTACAGCGCCTATTAACGTTTCGCCAGTTGTAGCATCTCGCACGGTGCCTGATAATGTCATCCGCTGTGCGATAGCGGATAAACTCATTGCTGTCAATAAAATACAAAGGTATATTTTCATCGTGCTGATATGGAAAAGGGATAAATCACACGACAAATGTAGTATTAAAAAATACTATTTTAGTATTTTGTTATTCTTTTTTTTCAGATTTGATCAATACTTGTAGCAGCTGATCAGCTTTACTATCCATTATACAGACGATTGTAAGATCGAAAAAATAGGAATCAAGGATTTATGCTGATCGCATATGCGCAGACGGATAATTCAGAAGTAAAAATTAATAGGAGCTAGTAAATGGCCGATAAGGACAATCTATTTGGGAAGATAGCTTTCCAGTGATGGACTATCATTATTATTATTCATCAAAGCATGATGATAATGGTCAAGTTTTGCAAGGAGTAAAATTAGGAGATCACGTTCCTCGGCTGAAAGGTTTCCGATTAAAACGTTTCCCACGATTTTCATTTTTGGAAGCAGAGAAAAGAGCAGTGTGCGACCTTGTTTCGAAACGGCAATAGGCCTAGCTCTTTTATCCTCCACATGTGGAGCTTTTTCTATAAGCCCGAGTCTGATCAATCTTTTTATCACTTCGTTGCCCGAGGCTTTTTCCATTGCATTTTTTCTGATGAGCTCTGACTGCAACAGTTTATCGTACGAAAACAATACCATGAGATAGGTGAAGTCTTCAGGAGTCTGCAATTCTGTACCATCAAATGCAATTTTGATATAATGTTTGGCATATCGGTTCATCATCAAGAGTAGTTTTCCCAAGTCCTCCGCCGGAACGTCTTTCTTTTCCATTAGCGTTTTGCCTCCTCCTACTTTACGTGTATTTGGATATCCAATGGAATGCTTGAGGTACATGTAGTTCAGAAAGTCAGGCAATGTAGCGTTCGCCGACTCACCTGCGCCATACACTTCTAATTCTTCTACAAGCTGAAATAATAAATCCTTGTTGATCATCTTATATCTTGATTCTTTACAAAAGACGGTTTTTTGCTTCGCATATGAAAATCTTGAACAAACAATTGTGTATTGGATCAAATGCAAAGCATGTTGTATCATAACTTTTTTGCTATGTTTGGTTATAGGGTTAAAAAAGTTCTGTAGATTAGTTTTTAAATGATATTTCCAATTTCAAGATAAATCGATGAACGAAAAAACGCATATGGTAAAATCTCTGCTTGGCCTGCCTCCGGTTATATTTGGTACGAGCGCTTTAGGAAACCTCTATGAGGAGGTGGAATACGATGTCAAACTGGCGATAGTTAAAGAATGCTTTCTACATACAGATTCGAATGTTGTTTTTGATTCAGCCGGTAAGTATGGAGCTGGACTGTCTCTAGAGATGCTGGGAAGGTGCTTGGATGATCTACAGATCAATCCTTCGGATGTATTGATAAGTAATAAATTGGGATGGTATCAGGTGCCACTCACAGCGGAGGAACCGACTTTTGAGAAGGGTATTTGGAAGGGAATTAAACACGATGCTGTTCAAAAAATAAGTTTTGATGGTATTTTGGATTGTTATTACCAGGGAAATGAATTGCTTGGCAAGTATGAAGCGCAATTGGTGTCGGTACACGACCCGGACGAGTATCTCGCCAAAGCATCGAAAACCGAGGAAGAAGCTCAGTTGTACGAAGATATTTTAGAGGCTTACAGAGCCCTTTTACAGTTGAAAGCTTCCGGAAAGGTGAAGGGAGTTGGCGTCGGATCGAAAGACTGGAAAGTTGTTAAAAGAATTTCAAACGATGTGGAGCTTGATTGGGTAATGATCGCTAATAGTTTAACGCTTCATGACCATCCGAGTGAATTAATTGATTTTATTGCCGAGCTACGAGCGAAGGGCGTGACGGTTATAAATTCAGCGGTGTTCAATGGCGGCTTTTTAATTGGCAGTGATTTCTACAACTATAATTTTATAGACCGTAATACATCGGAAGGTCAATCGCTGTATAGATGGCGCAATAAATTTTGGGAAATATGTGATCGGTTTTCCATTCTTCCGGCAGAGGCATGCTTTGCTTTTGGTTTTGGTATTCCCGGTATTTCGAGTGTAGCCCTGAACACCACAAAGCCCGATAAAGTGAAAAGAAACACGGATTTAGCCAAAAAGGTCATTCCGGAAGCTTTTTGGCTCGAAATGAAGCAGGAGGGACTGTTAACGTTAGATTTTGCAAAATTTTGATAATGGTAGGAGATAGGTTGTTCATCGGCACCAGACCTAGATCATTTACCACATTATCGACTATCCGTATGATGTGCTAACCTCCTTTTGTATGCACTGGGATTTTCGCCGGTTAGTTTCTTGAATAAGCGATTAAAATATGAAACGTTTTCGAATCCCAGTTTGTAGGATAGTTCCTGTATACTAGGGTTTTCCAACAACATGATGAGTTGAGCTTTTTCAATCTTTTTCCTGTTGATGTATTTTCCGGGCGTACAGTTTACCTGTTTTTTAAAGGATCTAATTAAATGGTCCTTGGTTAGAAAAGATATCTCTGCAAGTTTATCAATGCTGATAGCCGAATGAATATTGGCATGGATATAATCGAGCACGCGCAAAACACGTGCGTCAGCTTGCTTTGTTTTAGGCTCGGTAAAAGCATAAAATCGAGAAAGTATTACTTTGATGATACCCTGGCTTTCAAACTCCAAAGCGATAGGAGTGGTATTTTGCAATGCGATGTTTTTAATGAGTTCGCTAGAGTTGTCGTACGATTTCGGGTCATAAATCGGAAGTTCCCGTTTTGGGTTTATAACTTTTAGCCTTTCGATAAGCTGGTTTAGCAAATCATCGCTTTGAATCTCTACAGGAAAATGCACGAGGTCGAAGATACTGGACTTCTTTTCCAGCTTTTCGTAGATGTGTATATAGTATAAAGAGAAATCGCTATCACATTCGTAACTATGCGGTGTGTAAGAAGGTGTGAGGTATACATGGTTTTCCCGAAGAACATACGTCTTGCCTCCACGATGAATCTTTGCCGTACCTTGCGTTATAAGATGAATCCTTGCAAACGGACTGTTGATGTCCTTCCAGTTCCAATCGGCATGGTGCTCTGCATATCCGATATTTAATAGTGTAAATTCTAATTGATGTTTCTCTCTTAGCATAATTAGCGCATTGCGTTTACTTTTTAATCTATACGGTCCTGATGTGCACTTAAAATTGTTAGCACATTAAATATCATTATTTAATTTCGATTTTCCGATAAGAAATTGCCTCGAAAGTCGATATTGTGTTTAATTTATCGCTAATTAGAAAAATAAAATATATACGGGATATGGAGAATAAATCCGGAGCCGTCCAAAAAAAATTTGATCAGCCTATCAAGCGTTACTGCCAAATGCTTGATCGTTCGCAACGATCCTGAATTAATTGCGAAATACATAGCGCTTCATAAAAAGGAATGTCACTGGAAGATCGTTCGGGACGGTATCAAAGCGGTCGGAATCCTGGAGATGGAAATTTATCGTTTTGATAATCGTTTGTTTATGATTATTGAAAAAGGACTTGATTTTGAATGCGAAAAGGCATTTTCCGATCTAGCCCATTTACCGATGCAAGAAGAGTGGCAGGATACGGTATCTCCGCTTCAGGATAGCTTGGGTGGAACATTATCCGATAAATGGATGCCGATGGAACGCATGTTTTATTTGTACGAGGAAGACCTATCTTGATATCCATAAAATATCGATATTGTTTTACTTTTGGTCGATAAAGTTTTCCCTTCAGCAGGGAACTTAGCTTAAATTTGAATTTGAATATGGCGACCTTTTATAAGCCGTTGCATTGCTCGTTGTAACGAGCTCGTGCTAACGGTATTTTTAAGATAAATCTAAAATTGAAAAGAATATGAATAGAAGAACTGTGGTCAAAGCTTTGGGCTTAGGTATACCAACACTGTATCTGGGTAAGTTCGCACAGGGAGCTGAAAATTGGGGAAAGGTGCCCTTCAGGCCCGAGTGGAGTTCTCTTGAAAGCTATCAGGTTCCCCTTTGGTTCAAGGATGCAAAATTCGGATTATGGGCACACTGGGGTCCACAATGCCAACCGGAAAGGGGCGATTGGTATGCTAGAGGTATGTATCAAGAAGGATCCGATCAATATAATTTTCACGTTCAAAAATACGGACATCCTTCAAAATTTGGATTTAAGGATGTTATACATGAATGGACGGCGGAAAATTGGGATCCGGAGTCCTTAATGGATCTGTACAAGAGGACGGGAGCGCAGTATTTTATGGCACTCGCCAATCATCATGATAATTTTGATCTCTATAACAGCACGCACCATCCCTGGAACAGCACTAAACTCGGCCCGAAAAAAGATATCGTGCAAGGTTGGGAAAAAGCTGCAAAAAGAAGAGGTATGCGATTCGGTGTTAGTGTTCATGCTGCGCACGCTTGGACCTGGTACGAAACCGCGCAACGTGCCGACAAGAAAGGTTCGCTTGCCGGAGTGCCTTATGATGGCAAGTTAAAGAAAGAGGATGGAAAAGGACAGTGGTGGAATGGCTACGACCCGCAGGATCTTTATGCGCAAAATCATGCGTTAAGCCGAAACAGTGATAAAGATCATTCGGTCCATGAGCAATGGCACTGGGATGTTAACACGGGCGTGAATGTTCCAACAGAATCTTACTGTAATAATTTTCGTGACCGGACGATCGAACTGATTGATAACTATAATCCCGATGTGGTGTACTTTGATGATACGGCACTTCCCTTATGGCCCATCAGTAACGTTGGACTGGAAATTGCTGCACATTACTACAACCAAAGCCAAAAATTGAATAAGGGAAAACTCCAAGCGGTGATTAATGGTAAAATACTTAACGAGCAACAACGCAAGTGCATGGTTTGGGATATTGAGCGCGGACAGAGTAATCGGATAGAGCCTGAACCTTGGCAAACCTGCACCTGTATAGGTGCTTGGCACTATGATCGAAGGATATATGAGAATGGCCACTACAAATCTGCAAAAACAGTCATCCATATGTTGGCCGATGTAGTCAGTAAAAATGGTAACCTTCTGCTCAGCGTGCCGTTGAGAGGGGACGGGTCCATTGATGATAAGGCAAGAAAGGTCGTGGAGGGAATTGCTGATTGGATGCAAGTCAATGCGGAAGCCATTATCGGAACTAGGCCTTGGCGTACTTTCGGCGAAGGCCCAGCACAGAAAGAGGCACCGGAACTTCATGCACAGGGATTCAATGAGGGAAAAGGCAAACCGTTTACACAAGAAGACATTCGTTTCACGAAGAAAGGCAAAGATGTCTATGCTATCGTAATGGGCTGGCCTTCGGAGCGGAAGATTACCGTTACTTCTTTTGCAAACAAACAAAATAGTTCGAAGGTCAATAAGGTGGTCATGCTTGGCCATAAGGGAAAGATATCCTTCACACAGCATGAAGCGGGTTTAGATATCACGATTCCGGCCACCGCGCAGATCAACGATATCGCCATTGTATTTAAAGTATCTTAAAGCGTTGCCTGCAGACGACGTTAATTGCATGTAGTGCTTAGAACCTCGATTGCTAAGAAGACTGATTTTTGGCTATGGTCATTATCTTCAGCTTCTTAGCACTACGGGCTCACAATAAAGATGGCTTTACCAGTCCATTTTCACAAGCGCCACAGCTTGTCGCTCTAAGTCTATTTTAACGCTGGCCTTTCCTGATGTAATCTTCACATTCCGTTTTTCGACACATTGCAGTTTTCCTGCTTGTTCAAGCGTTTCGATCTGCTTCAAGGTTGGTTTTTGTGGGGATCCTAGTTTCTTCCAGACCTCATAAGAGTTGCTGTTTTTAGAATCTATTAGATAGATCTTGACTTTTGCCTTTGTTGCAGGAACGTTGACGATATTGATCTGTACAGCTTCTTTAAAACCTGGTTTCTCGTCGTCGTGATAGTTCCATGTCATCACAGATGCTGATTTGACATCTTTGGAGGCAATAGCTCCAATGTCTGATGCTTCCCTGCGTATACCGGAGTCCAATATCTCTCGCAGTTCGTAACGTCTGTCACTTTCGGCTTCAACCTGTTTCCCTTCCATCATGCCAAACATTCGGAATACATTGAGCACTGGTTTGTCTACGCCATTCGTCGCTAGATCTCTGAAGCCATAGAACCAAGGCTGATCTTCAAACTCAAAAGACCAAGAAACTGCACCAATAAGATTGATGTCTTCACGTTTAGATAGTTCGTATTTTCGTGCAAAAGACGCTGCCGTATAACTCGAATACATGGTCCCATTGCGGTAGGCATTTTGGGGGTCTGTCGCCATACCACAGGCTGCGCAGCCTTCAGGATCGCTCTCACCGAGAATAACCGGTATGTTTTTCAACTGCGGGTATTTTTTGATCACGCGAAAATTATCTTCAATATTGCGAAGTTGACTGCGGATACCCATGACGACCCGTCCGTCGACCAAACGAGGGGAGCCCTTGGCATGAAAGAGAATGGCGTCCAAGGGAGATCCAATTCTTCCGGTGGCATAGTTTTCTTCGTAAAGACAGTGCGACAAGAAGGCGTCCAACCATTTCATTGCACCTCCGGTTGTATTTGGTCCTCCAACGCGTGCTGTCGGCAACGCTCGTTTTACAGCGTCTGCGGAATAGTCGTAGAGTTTAAAGAACTCCTCGCGCGTGCCCTTCCAGTAATACCCGTCGGCCTCATTCCAAACTTCCCAATACCAACTTTCCACTTCTTCTTTTCCATAACGCTCTACACAATGTTTTACCCATCGGTAGACCAATTCTGCCCACTTATAGTAATCCTTGGGGGGATATGCCCACCCCGTTACGATATCGCTGTAATTATCACCAGGCTTCCAATAATGTCTATAGGGAGTAGGCGAAGTGGAAAGGGCTTCAGGCATGAACCCGATTTGAGCTAGTGGTTTCATGCCTCGTTCTACGTAGGTGTCGAAAATGCTATCTACAATAGTCCAATTGTAGATAGGATTACCCGCTAAATCCTCCGTATACATATTTGTGCTTCCCCACTTTAGAGCAGCCTTGCCATCGCCGCTGACCATCAAGCTGTGGGTGCGGACGTACACGGGATATGGGCTTAATTCTGCGATTTCAGAGAGAAGCTTTTTACCATCTTTCATGTAGGTATAATTAGGTTCATCATATCCGAACCATGCCCATATAGGCTTCATCTCTGTGGTTTCACGGTTGAGATCCACGTTGATTTGTACGTGTTGAGCAATGGTCTTGAAATTTGAGAATATCAAAACGGAAAAAAATGTGATTAAAATCAATTTATTCATGGCCGCCATTTTTAGGTTTAAATGTTTGTTTTCTTGTTGTGTAGTAGTATTCAACAAAGTTGACTTTACAATTATCGGAAAAATATAGGGCAGCACCAAGGATTGTTTGGCATTTTTGGATTTTAAAAGGTAGATTGTTTTTTTTCCTTTATATATTTTATATTGGAGGTTGGATTATTTTATAATTAAATGTGCATGGATAAACAAATTACAGTCGGGGAGCGCATTAGAGGGTTGAGGCTTGCGCAGAATAGGACTTTACAAGAAGTTGCTGATCATAGCGGAATATCGAAGAGCATGGTCTCAAAAATTGAGAATGACAGAACCATGCCTTCCGTGGCGACTTTGGTGAAAATTGCAGCAACGCTAGGTACGAGCATTTCCAGTATCCTTGAACAAAATAGGGTTGATCGTGCGATAACAATGACGCTTGATGATGCTGTGAAAAGACTCGTAAAAACAGAAAAAGGCTATTGGATATTTCCTTACGCTTCGGGCGTCCATGATAAAAAAATGCAGCCATTTCTCTTTGTCGCTCGAAAAAATGAGGTAGTTCCACACCAACTAACCCATGAAGGCGAGGAGTTCGTTTTTGTCGTAGAAGGGGCTATGAAGATGCAGATTGGTGAAGTCGAATATATTTTACATCAGGGAGATTCTCTATATTTTAATGCAACACTTAAGCACGGTATCATGCCAATTACCGAGGAAGTCACTTACTTGGATATTTTTGTATAATGATTGGCGAACTGGGGCCATTTTAGGTTATACGTGTCAGATTTGTATTCGGATTTAAGACCGTTCCTATTTGAAATATTCTTCAACAAGCATTTTTTACGAAAGTAGAACCTCTAAGCTTTATGAATAAGCTCGGAGGGTCTATGTTGTTCAAATTTTTGTAAACGTGCTATCAAAGCACGCTCTCTACGTCTATAACTTCAAAACTATCGTTGTTTTGTAGAAAATGTTTCAAGATAGGGATGTGTCCCTGCCCAAAAATTAAGATAACATATTTGTCAGAAGATTCAATCTGATTGATAATATTTGAATAAATTGCAAGATTTCTTAAATACCAGTCGGATACATATTCTGCTCCCGCAAAGTTTTTACCGGCACCAACCTTCATTAAGTAGTTCAGGTAAATGGATAAATTTTTTTTCAGCTCTTCTTGGTTATTGATGAATTTGATAAGGCTAGTAAACGAGCTGTTTTTTAGCTCATTGTCGTAGTTAAGCTTCATCTGTTTCGCCATTTTGCCTAGATCTTCGAATAAATAAAGTTGGTTATTCTCTTTTGCAGTTGCCGACAATAAGCTATCCCGCACTAATCCGTAAAATTTATCGACACAGTTTACTTGGTTTAACTTTAGTTTTTTTGCTAATCTAAAACCTATTTGTTCCCTTTCTGTCACGGGCATTTTATATTGACCCTCTAAATATAAATGATACAAACTGTCGCTAGATTGTTGCTCAGAAAAGGGTCTTTCAATCATCACCTTTGTTGCTTTTGTTTGAGCTAAAGCGTTCGTGAAATCCTCTAATTCTTTTTGACGTTTATCACTCAAAAAATCTTCTACTTTTAGTTCAAAGGCGTCTTTGTGAGGAGTTTCAAAATGAATGGTTCCAATTAATAAAATTTTTGTTTTCTGCGCCTGTGCTAATGTTACAAGGGAGAACGATAAACAAAAAAATAACGTGATTGCTTTCATGTACATATTTTTGGTGTAGTAGTTTGTGATGAGGATTCAAATTTAGCGTTGATTCTGCCGCGCTAAATTATAAAATAAAGCTGAATTTCGAACACGTTGGTTATCTGAAGAGCTTAAAAATAAATCTTGGCAATTTTTTAGTAAGGTATTTCATGGGTTTTGACCTCTTCCTAAAAACTTGAACATCTGAAAACTTAGGAATTCGGAATTGCGACAACTTGTTTTTGGTATGGTGTAAGTTGATTTAATTATTCTTATTTATCAGTTTTGTATTAGCGTTTCACGATATCGTTTAAGTTTTTTGGCTACAATTCATTGGTGTAGTAACCGAACCATCTATTGTTTGCTGAGTCAGTTTGTTTTACATCAAGATAGAAAGTAATCGGTAAAGTGCCTGACAGTCTTGAGCTCCTTGCAAATAAAGATTTGATTCCTTGTCTCGTCGGTTCGGATAGCTTTTTCCGCAAAAATGTCAATACGTACTCCATTTAGTTTGGCAATGAAATCATAACTCGGACAACGCACTTCGGTCATCGAGTAAACGTAAACGTTACCTTCGCTTAAAAGCGGGAAAGGTTACCACGAACTTTATACAGGCAAAAATACGGTTACGCAGAGGAATATTGGTTCGACATGTACGGCCGGAAGCTTGGTTGACTTATCTAAAATGAAGATGGTGATTTTGCAGGTTTGTCTCTTTTACAAAAAAATATGCACCGTTACTTGTTAAGGGTCGGCTTGACGGAGATGATAAAGCAAAGCGCGAATTGTTCGATTGGGTCGAATCTTGTTTTATTGCTGTCGGGTGGTGGATTAAAATTGATAAGTGCTACCTTTGTAGGATAAATTAAATCTAAACTGCCGCTAATAATGATGTATGCTAGCGAGAAAGAGCTGTTGAAAGCACTATTATCTGGAAAGGAATCAGCATTTCAATATATTTTCCATCGGTATTACGCTAGAATATGCTTTTTTGCGTCAAGTTTTGTCTCCAATTCGCAAGATGCAGAAGATATTGCGGAGGAAAGTTTCATAAAACTGTGGCAAGGAAACCGATCGTTCGAGAACTTGGTACACCTCAAGGCATCACTTTATCAAATTGCTCGTCGGGTTGGAATAAATCATCAGCTTGCCGAACATCGTAGAAACGCGCGAGTGAATCGGTATCTCGCGGACCAAGATGAATTTCAGGCCAGTCTAGACAGTACGATCGTATATGGCGAAACGATGGCGCAACTTCAAGAAGCCTTAAAGCGTCTTCCCCATAAAGCGCAACATATCATTCAGCTTACATTCTTACAAGGCAAAACAAACCAAGAAGTTGCTGATGAAATGGGAATTGCCCTTCAAACCGTAAAAAATCAAAAATTACGAGCATTAGCTCTTTTGCGAAAAAACCTCAACAAAGAATCGTTCTTATTACTGCTGCTAGGCGCGTTCATTTTTGAAAAATTATAATTTTTTTTAAAAACGTTTGGTACTTTTTGTATTTGACGCTGTATATCCTCATAGAAACAATATTAAATGGATACAAAGGAAGAGCAGCACCTGATTCATATCGCTTCGCTGATCGCGCGCAATATGCATAATGATTTGAGCCCCGCCGAGGAAAATGAGCTTGCGCATTGGTTGAGCGGCACGTCTATAAATCAACAGGTATATTCGCAGCTGCTAAGCGAACCGATGAGTCGGAAGGCTTACCGACGTATGTCAGCTTTTGATAGTAAAAACGCATACAGGCGTGTAAAAAAGCGTGTATCATTTTCCAGCAGTCATACGATATCTATTAAACGAAAGATAGGGTATTACGTGGCAGCCGCTTCTTTGATCCTTATCGCTTCGTTAACGGCTTACTTGTTTACTATCCAACGGCAGGCTACCACCTCGACGATAGCCGTGGTTGATTCCGCAGAGACTGGCCAAAGAGCAACAGTAGTACTTGCAGATGGCCGTACATTTTTTTTAGATGGGCGAGGGAAAAAACTTCGTATGACGCCGGGGGCGCTTCGTGATGCAACGGGCAAGTTGATCGCTGAGACCGAGGCAGTGGTGTCGGCAAAGATAACCACTCCGAAGGGTGCGACCTATGAAGTCCAGCTACCCGATGGCACACTGGTGAAGCTCAATGCAGCGAGCTCATTGGTTTATCCCACAGAATTTTTGGATAATAGACGTGACGTGACATTAGTGGGGGAAGGCTACTTTGAAGTTGTTAAAAAGAAAGGAAGTCCTTTTTTCGTGCATACGGCCCAACAGCGTGTTTCGGTATTGGGTACCCATTTCAATATTGCTGCCTATGCGGAAAGCAATGTTACCAAAACAACGCTCTTAGAAGGCGCCGTGGCAGTAGAATCGACGAATGGCGAGGCTAAAGTTAGACTTGGTCCCGGCGAACAAAGCGTGTTAAATAGCGATCGAATAATCACGAAAAGCCATATCGACGTTCAGCAGGAGGTAGCTTGGCTTTATGGAAGATTCAATTTCGAAGGCAAGCATCTGAAGGAGGTCATGGACGAGCTTTCACGATGGTATAATGTGGAAGTGCGCTACGAAGGAGATATCCCTGACGTAGAATTTTTTGGCGGAACGTTCAAGACAAGCAAGTTAACCACCATCCTCAAGTTGCTGGAAAGTCACGACATCAGCTACAGTTTTGAGGGGGATAATGTGCTGGTTATCCGTCAAAAGTCAATGCGGAAAGGAGGTTTGCCAACGAAAACTTAACCACCATTTGAAAAAGTAAAATTTCAACAAAAAGGCCTGACAACCTACAGGCAATGGATAATGAATTATATTGGACACGATCCAAAAACTAACCTTAACAAAATTAATGAATACACGTTACTTTTCACAAGTGATCAAGTTGCTTACGCTCTTTTGTTTTGTCCTTTTTGCAGCAAACGGCAGTGCCGCTTTGGCCCAGACTGTTAGCTTTTCGGGCAAGCAGGTCAGCTTGGCCAACGTATTAAGCGCTGTTAAGCAGCAAACAAATTACGAAATAATGGGGACCAAAGAATTGCTCGATATGGCGAATCCCGTCACCATCGCGTCTCAGCGGATGCCGCTGATAAAATTTCTCGACAAGATATTTGAAACACAGCCAATTGGCTATGAAATAACAGAGAAAACTATCGTGCTAAGGCGTAGCAATGCAAGGCCCTCGAATACAAACAGGATGGATATAGCAGCGCGAACGTCGCTTCAACAACCTATTCGTGGCCGAATTACAGGCATAGAGTCACTTCCATTATCTGGAGCCACCGTGTTTTTGCAAGGCAGAACCATCGCCGTTGCAGACGAAAACGGCGAGTTTACCGTTGGCAGCCTTCCTAAAGAATCGGTGCTTTCTGTACGCATGCTGGGCTATCACACGGCGAACATAAGTATCCGCGAAGGTCAGGATGAATATCATGTGCAGTTGAAAGAAGAAGCCAGCACGGTAGAGCAGGTTGTCGTAACCGGCTATCAAGTCATAAAAAAGGACACATATACTGGTACAGCCATAACAAAAAGTGGCGAGGAATTGCGGCAGGTTAATCCCCAGAACGTGCTTCAAGCCATGCAAGTTTTTGATCCCTCGTTCCGGATGTTGGACAATAATCTCGCAGGAGCAAACCCGAATACGATGCCCAATATAACTGTTCGCGGATCATCTTCGTTGCCCACCGGCAACAACGAAGTACTTCGCCGCGACAATATCACCAGTACGGTAAACATGCCGGCCTTTATTTTGGACGGATACGAAGTCAGTGTACAAAAGGTTCTCGATTTAGATATGTCGCGTGTGGAAAGTGTCACTTTGCTCAAAGATGCGGCAGCGACGGCGATCTATGGATCCCGCGCTGCAAATGGCGTCATGGTGATCGTTACAAAAGCGCCAAAGGATGGGCGTCTTCGCCTAAGCTACACGCACGAAAGCAACGTGAATATGCCCGACCTTAGGGCCTACGAGGTGTTGGATGCCCAAGAAAAGTTGGCCTATGAGAAGCTTGCAGGGCTTTATGATGCGGCCACGCAAAGGCAATCGCAGGATATGTTGGATGAGCTGTATTACCAAAAGCTAGCTAACGTGCTAGGAGGGGTAGACACCTATTGGCTCTCGCAACCTGTGCGTACGGCTGTTGGCCAAAAACATGGCCTCTTTTTAGAAGGCGGATCGGATCTTTTCCGCTACGGGGTCGATATGCGCTATCAAACGCGTCCTGGTGTGATGAAGGGCTCCGGGCGAAACCAGTATTCAGGAGGGGTGAATTTCAGTTATAACCTGCAGAATAAATTTCGTTTTCAAAACGAACTTGCGGTAACGGTGGTCCAAGGCGCAGAATCTCCGTATGGTAGCTTTTCCACATATGTAAGGATGAATCCTTACTACCGTATGAGCGACAACAATGGCAATATCATCCAACAGGCCGATCGTTGGACAAGAGTGGCCAATTCAGGATTAGCACAATTTGAGTACGTGCTGAATCCGCTCTATAATGCTACATTAAATAGTTTCAACAGGTTGGGGTACACGGAGATTATGGATAACCTCTCGGGAGATTTTGATTTGGGTGGCGGTCTCCGCCTGCGTGGGCAAGTAAGTCTGTTGAAGCGTATGAATAGCACGGACGATTATCGCTCGCCACTGGCAAACGAATTCTTCTTTTACGAGACTTCGCGGACGGATGAAAGGGGGAGCTATAGAAGTTACATTAACGATGAACTCTATTGGGACGCCAACATGCGCCTAAACTGGATGCGAACGTTCAACAAACATATAGTGAACTTGGTCGCAGGAACCAATATACGTACCGAGCGATCCGATGAAAAAGAGTTTATCGCAATAGGATTTCCTAACGACCGTTTTACCAGTGTAGGCTTTGCCAAAGGCTACGCAGAGAATGCCCGTCCATATAGTAGCCTGAACGCTTCAAGGCTATTTGGCGCTTTCCTAAGTGCCAATTATTCATTCGCAAACAGGTATCTTTTAGATGCTACGGTGCGGGCTGACGGCTCCTCTAAGTTTGGCGCGAATAACCGTGTAGCGCCATTTTGGTCGCTTGGTGCGGGCTGGAATGTACACCAAGAACCTTGGTTCGACAATTCCGCTATTAGCCAGTTGCGTTTGCGTGCGACGACCGGCCTTACTGGCTCCGTGCAGTTTGCGCCCTATATGTCAAGGACGACCTACAGTTATGATCAGTCTAATTGGTATTCATCGGGCATCGGTGCTGGCGTACGCAATTATGGCAACAATAATTTGACCTGGCAGAAAACACAGAGCACCGATTTTGGATTAGATCTGGGCTTTTTCTCGGATCGCCTAGTGCTGTCACCCCGATACTATCTTAAAATTACGCGTGACATCCTAGCCGATATTAATTTGGCACCTTCTACCGGCTTTAGCTCATACAAAGAAAATCTCGGTGATATGCAAAATAAAGGGGTGGAATTGAATGCTAATTGGAAGGTTATTGAAAAGGCAGATTGGACACTCAACTTGACGGCTAATCTCGTTCGTAATCAAAATAAAATAGTGCGCATTTCCAACGCCCTAAAAAGTTATAACGACCGGGTAAATGACGCCCAGCAAGATGCGCAATTGATGGGCGTTCCCCTATTACGTTATAATGAAGGACAATCCCTGGATGCTATTTATGCCGTGCCATCGCTAGGTATCGATCCCGAAAGTGGACGTGAAGTATTTCGCAAGCGTGACGGAAGTCTTTCCTACATCTGGGACGCAAGAGATATCGAGGTCGTGGGTGTTGCCACGCCAAAAATGGAGGGTTTTTTTGGCGGCACAATACGTTACCGTAAGTTTATGGCTGTTGCGTATTTCCAAACACGTATTGGTGGCAAGATGTATAATCAAACATTGGTGGATAGGGTAGAGAATGCCGATCCGAGGTACAATGTGGACCGACGTGTGCTTGAAGAAAAATGGAAAAATCCCGGCGACGTGACTTTCTACAAGAGTATTCAGGACCTAGGGGAAACAAGGGTCTCATCTCGATTTATTATGAATGATAATCTTTTCGGTTTACAATCTCTTTTTCTTTCCTATGATGCAGGCAGGGACCTGCTGAAAAAGATCCATCTCTCCAACCTGCGTATTGGGGTAACGGCCAACGAGCTATTCCGATGGTCGTCCATAAAGCAAGAGCGAGGGATCGATTACCCTTTCGCACGTAGCGTTAGCTTAAGCCTTCAAACAGCTTTATAAATGAATTTACGCATTCCATGTTCTATATTAAATATGTTTAAAGTGAATAAAATAATTACGTATATCATGTTGTCTTTTGTTTTCGGCTATACATCCTGTGCCAAGTGGCTCGATATACAGCCCGAAAGCGATATCGATAAATCGGTGCTCTTTTCCACGGAGGATGGCTTTAAAGAGGCTTTGCTTGGGGTCTATACACGATGTTCCGCTGCGGACCTCTATGGTAAAGAGCTTAGCATAGGCACGCTAGAGGTAATGGCCCAAAATTATAGCATTGCGACGGTAGATGCGCTACGTTATGCCCAGACTAAAGCTTTTCGGTATACCGATGCAAACTTCATCCGGAGGAAAGACAATATTTGGAAGGGACTGTATAATGGTATTGTGAATTGCAATTTGATTTTACAGGAGATTGATGACAACCAACGCCTTTTTAGTGGAGATAACTACCGATTAATTAAAGGCGAGGCATTGGCGCTCCGAGCCTACCTTCATTTTGATGCGCTACGGCTTTTTGCGCCCGCATTTAGTGTTGATGCCAATGCGGCCGGTATACCTTATGTAACAACTTATGGCAACCGGATTACGGCGCTTAGCAGCGTATCGCAGACGCTGGATGCTGTGCTGGAAGATCTAACAAATGCGAAGTCCCTATTGGAATCCGACCCCATTCGGAAAACATCCTACCGTGTTGGATACCCCACGGTCGCCGATACGCTGCGCAACACGGAACTTGGTGATCCCCAACTTTTTCTACAAAACAGGAGGCATCGACTCAACTATTATGCCGTGTGCGCAGCTTTATCGCGGGTGTATCTCTACAGAGGCAACAAATCCCGTGCACTTGAAGAGGCTTTATCCGTAATCAATTCAGGTAAATTTACGTGGACGAATGCAACCGACTTTTTGGCCGTGGACGATGACAAAAAAGATCGAATACTCTACAAGGAGCTTATTTTTGGCTGGTATGTTCCCGGCATGAACTCGGTATATAATGTGGAATGGTTTCAGGAGGGGGCGGGTGGTATGTATCTCGAACAAGAAGATACGCGAGCAATTTACGAAACCTCTACGGTGGGGGGGACGGATATGCGTTATACACAATGGTTTAATACGAGTAGCGTGGGGAGTGCCTATATCTCTACCGTACAAAAGTATCGACGAAATACATTTAGCGACAGCTTTAATGCAAATTTGCACTATCTCATGGCTCCAGGTATCCGTTTAAGCGAGCTTTACTATATTGCTGCTGAATGCACTTACGACAGCAATCCAGCAAACGCAGCGGCATTGCTTGATGAAGTGCGGGAACACCGCGGAATCGGGCAGAAAGTGCAGCTAGAGGATGCAATTGGATTTCGTAACGAACTACTAAAAGAGTATCGTAAGGAGATGTATGGAGAAGGGCAGCTGTTCTTTGCTTACAAAAGGCTCAACACCGCTATATTGGGACTGCAGGGTGCGCTGATCCCGCCTAGCCCTACCAGGTTCAATTGGCCTTTACCCGACGATGAAATTATGTATGGACAACGTTAACCGATACAACAATGAAAGCAATTAATTCCCTAATAGCAGCAGTAGGCTTACTGATGTGCGCATCCTGCAAGAATGCGGAAGAAATCACATATGAGCGCCATGCCAATATCTATTTCAATATGACCGAAAGCCAGCGCGACAGCGTAGTCTATACCTTTGCCTATGACATGACAAAGGCTTCGGACACTATTTTTTTACCGGTAAGTATTATCGGACATCGCATCCCTTCTTTACGCCATTACGCAGCCTATGTAGAACTGGATTCTTCATCCGCGGAGCAAGATACCCACTTCACCGCGCTGTTAGATGCATATCCATTAGCAGCAAAGGCGGGAAAGGACAGTTTACCGATCGTGGTTCATAACTTAACAGATCTGGAAAACCGCTCGGTATCGATGATCGTCAAGCTACAAGCAAATTCTGATTTCGATGTAGAAAACCCTCGATTGATCCGCGCAAAGATTGTCTTGTCCGCGAGGTTGGAGCAACCCCTTTGGTGGAGCATGTGGCTAGGTAGCTATTCCCGCATTAAACATCAGCTATTTCTTTTGGTCACCGAGCAGCGTACCCTAACGATGGAGGGATTGGATGCCCCAAAAAACTTGTATTACGTAAATTTACTCAACATGATGCTCAACGACCCCTTTAAATGGGTAGCGGACAACCCGGCAAAGGGATACCTGCTCAAGACTTCGGATAACGGAGCGAACTATTCGTTTTACCACCAAGAAAATCCGAATCGGGCGCTAACACTCCGAAGAAATACAAGTGCTGCTAAATATTATTTTATAGACGAAGATGGAAGGGAGGTTAGGTAATATGTTGATCAATAACATAAACAGTAGAAAAAGCAGGTTTTTAGTTGCCCTGTTGTCTCTTTTATTGACGGCTGCCGCCTGTTACAAAGATCAAGGAAACTATGATATCAGCATGCCAACGACACCGATCGTGAGCGGATTGGATACCCTTTATTACGCCATGGTAGGAGATAGTCTGATCATTGAACCTGTTATTGAAGGTGTGTCCAAAGAGCAGCTACAGTTCGCGTGGCGTATTGATGTGCCGGAGGCCGTTCGCCCCGAACTAAACCGCTACGAGGGGCCTGCGCTAAGAATTGTTTTCGGCTTACAGGCAAAACGGTATACCGCAAGGCTGACGCTTACCGACACCGGAAATGGTATGAAGTATTTCTATGCCTTTAAAATACAGGGAAATACCGCCTTCTCTAAGGGCTCGCTCGTACTTAGTGAGGAGAATGGGATGACCAAGTTATCCTTTATCAAACCGGATAGCACCGTGCAACCGAATATCTATGAGAGTATTAATCGCGAATCCTTGCCCGTTGCGCCGCTTCATCTACATTTCCTACGAAATCAATTTACGGGCAATACGCCGCTGGGCTATTGGATCATTACGAAGAATGGTGGTGTTCGGCTAGATGTGAACAATCTGCAAAAGGAAGAAGTGAAGCCAGGAACATTGAAGGATAACTTCTTTCTTGCACCTGCCGACGTGCAGGTAGGAAGCCTTCAAAACCATCCGCAAGGAGTACTTATGGGGGTTCTGAACGGAAAGTTTTATGGGGGAACGACAACCACTTGGGATCAATCCAATACCTACGGTATGTTTGGTACCTACGCAGATGGTGATTATGTGCTCGCTCCCCAGTTCGTCATGAGTATGATCAATGGGAATGTCAGTATCATTGCTTTCGAGCGCAACAGAAAGCAGTTCGTGCGCCTAAACATTTATGGGGCTCCGATGTACTTCGGAACACAGTACACCCCGATAAACACCGCTGTTTTTGACCCGACTAAGCTGGATATGGAACTTATGCACATCGTGCAGATCAACAACTCGGACACGTATGCCTACATGAAGGCGCGTGATGGGCAAGTGCACGAACTAAAGTTCAACGTAAATTTCAATGGTCCGTTCACTTTTACCGCCGCCCATAAACGTGTCTTTAAGTATGCCCAATTTGTTGATGAGGAAACCAAAATGCTTAGTACCCGGAATGGAAATATCTACATTGCCCACGGTAGCACCCTACTGCGCTACAACCCGATAAGTGAGCAGGTGACCTTCTTGAAGACGGTCTTCAATGCACCAATCTCTATGCTAAAGCTTGATGACGATGAGAACACCTTACTAGTGGGCGCTGGGAACAGTATCTACTACCTCGACATACACGTTGGGCGAGATGGTGATTTGCAGGGGCAAATTCGAGGCATACCGGGAAAGCCTATTGACATGACATGGAGAAAATAACAACAAAATTATAGATAGAAATACATATGAATATTTACAAAAAAATAGCAGTAATCCTGCTGGCATCGCCGTTATCTTTGATGGCGCAAGAAACGGGCTTTCACATTGAAGGAAAGGCGCCCAAAGTTTTTAACGGAAAAAAGATTTACCTAGACTATAGCAAGGATGGATTTTCCGTATCCGACTCTGCTACGATAGTTAAAGGTAAATTTACGTTTAGTGGTCAAGTAGATGAACCCAACTATGCCAGGATGGTGTTTGATCCGGAAGGAAAAGGAAAAATGGTCGTTCAAAATAACGGGGATCGTCTTTATTACTATTTAGCGAACGAAAATTACAATTTTTCCATCAAAGATTCTCTGCGCACGGCAACAATCAGCGGATCTCCGATTCATGCGGCGTATGTGGCCTACCTTCAGGAAATTGGGGGTGGATTTATGGATATTATAGACGCCGCCAATAAAGCCTTCTCTGCTGTGGACGCCAATGCTTCAGATGCCAACCAGCAATACGAAGAAATTAAGAAAAAGTACGATGCTAAATTCAAAGACAGAAGAGATAAGGAAATGGCTTTCGCCACCAATAATCCGGACGCTATCTTTTCGATCGATGCACTCGTCGATGCCGCAAACGATAGAAAACTCTCAGAAATTGAGCCTATTTTCTTAAAGCTTTCCAAGGAAGTGCGTCAACTAAACAGTGCTCGGCAGCTCGAAGCCCGTATCGCGGCGGACAAAAGCATCAAGGTGGGCAATATAGCGCCGGAATTTACCCAACCCGACACGGTTGGTCATTCCATTAAGTTAGCAGACTTTAAGGGCAAATATGTATTGATCGACTTTTGGGCAAGTTGGTGCGGACCTTGTCGAGCGGAAAACCCCAATCTGTTAAAAGCCTTTCAGCAATATCGCGAAAAAGGTCTTCATATTCTCGCCGTATCACTGGACGATGTGAAGGGAAGAGATGCTTGGCTAAAAGCAATAAAGGACGATGGTATGCCTTGGGTGCATGTTGCCGATCTAAAGGGGTGGGCGAATGAGGCCGCTGTGCTATACGGCGTTAGAGCGATTCCACAAAATTATCTTTTGGATCCAACCGGCAAAATTATAGCGCTCAACCTACGTGGTGAAAATCTACATGCTGAATTGGAAAAAGTATTTGGGAAGTAGTGAGCAAAGGTGCTTCGCTATCCACCACCCAACTTTTTGAATAGCATGACCGATCATGCTGGATTCTCTGCAAAAGAAAATTTGGTATGATCGGTTTAGCCCACTTTTATCAAGTAACACAGCGCGTTCCTATTTATCCAATGGTAAAATAAAGCTAAATGTAGAGCCGCGGCCGGGTTCGCTATCCACCCAAATAGATCCACCATGCTGCTTAATGACCGTTTCACTCAAATATAATCCTATGCCCATGCCAGGATAGCTTTGTTGCGTACTATCTACCCGATAAAAACGATCAAAGATTTTTTGCTGCTCGGCAACTTGAATACCTATTCCCCGGTCACTTACCGATACCTTAACGTGGTTCTTAATATTGGCAAGATGCACCGTTATGGATTTGTTGATAGGCGAAAACTTAATGGCATTGTTCAATAGGTTTACAAATGCTTGGGCTAATTGCATCTCGTCCCCCTCAAAGTCGATCGACGTACGGCCGTATACAGTGATAATATGCGTGTTGCATTCGTCATTGATGCGTTCAACGGTATCAATAACCATTTTATCGAAATCAAAAACTTGGTGATAAAGCTTCAGTTTTCCAGATTGGATCTTAGAAACGTCCAACAGTTCTTCGATAAGATTATCAAGCCTTTGTACCTGTACAGCAGATTTATCCAACATTTCAATCATTTGATCATGCGCCGAAGATGCCATTTTTCTCATCAGCTGTATGTAGCCTTTAATGACCGTTAGCGGCGTTTTCAGCTCATGGCTAGCGATGGTTAGAAAATCATCCTTTCTCTTTTCAATAATTTCGCTTTCAGTAATATCATCGATTACAATCAGTAAACGATCTTTGAATAAACCATCCATATGAACACGACGTGCATTGACCCGCAGTGTTTTTTCGCCTATATCCGGAAATTTATGCTGTATCGTTAGATCCTTGATCTTTTTTTCTGCAACCAAGAGATCGGTGATGGTATCTCGTATCGGAAGATTTCCAAAAGTAGCGATCTCAAAAATGACCTTATCCAATACCGCAGACTCGGTAAGCTTAAATGTTTCCAGAAAAGCATCGTTTAGGGTCACCACTCTGAAGTTGTGGTCCACGACGATCATACTCTCACCCATAGTTTCGATAACGGTCTTCACATAGTGCTCGCTTATCAAAAGGTTTTCCGCTTTCTTTGCTATTTCTCGCTCGGCGGCGGCAGCCGCCAAAGCCTCGCGCTCTTCGCGATCCTTTCTGGCGGTGATATCATGCTGAACGCCTATAAAGTGGGTGACTTCTCCATCTACATTTCGGATAGGTGAAATATAAAGTTCGTTCCAAAAGTGTCTCCCTCCTTTACTGTAGTTTTTTATTTCTACCGATACATGATTCCCGTTTATCATGGCCTCGCGCAATTTAAAGCGAGCAGGCTGTTGTCGATCCGCTCCCTGTAGAAAACGACAATTGCGTCCAATAACCTCTGCTGCACAGTAGCCCGACATATTTTCGAACGCCTTATTAAGGTAGATGATTGGATTATCCGGGAGCCGAGCATCGGTAATCACGATTCCTGAAATGCAGGTGTCCAAGGCTGCATAAACGAAAGCCATCATTTCCGAACGATCTAAAGGATTGCTTTCTTGATGCTGTAATGGTATTGACATATAAATGACAGGTAAGTACCTAAATAGATCCTCGATCCAACTCATTAATAACTGCTGGTTAGGGATAATGGTTCAAAAAAACGTATCATTTTTTTTGTTCGCTGGCGAGTCCTACTTTTCGCGATTTTCGCTTCCACGAGAAAAGCAAAACTTCGCCGCGCGCGCCACTTCGATAGAAGGAATGTCAACGGAGCCAGACAACCAAACGATATGCCTACCGACTTCTTCGATGAACTATTGGAACAACGATGGGTTTCCATATGATTTCAATCTATTGAATTACTGCTGAAAATATAAACCAAATCATGTGAAATAGGTTCTTTACCTAAACAATCCGTGCAATATGTCGACAGAAGAACGCTTACACGACTACAATACGATATACAATTTTAAAGATGATCCCGACAGATACAGCTTTGAAAAGAATCCAGAGCGTATAATCATACGCAATAGTGCAATACGGGAGCGAAATAGCGACCTATATCTTCGCTATTTAACGAGAGCCTATCCTGCTAGTATAGAGCGAGAAATGGAGCAATTTGGCAAATCACTGTCCGATACTGCCTTGCTCAGTATAACCGACGCACAGGTTTTTTTTGATAGCCATGGCGTTATACTTGTTCAGAGTGATATCGCGCATGTGGAAGACGATGCTATTTTTGTCGCAAAGATCGTTAGCCAATCCGAAGCGGATGCGTTGGTGCAACAATCTGCTTCAGATCCGCTTTTACAGTACCTAAAAACTGAAAGGCTGTCAAACAAGCAAAAACTTTGGATCGACGCGAGCGAAATAAGAAATATCTACCATGCAACGAGTAAAATTTAGGTAGCGGAAAAGTGCGTGCGGAAGCCTGTAGCTCCGCCCTTAAAGGATTAAAATGTTGGAAGAAGGAGAATGAAAATGAATAAGGTATTTATTTGCGAAGATGATCGCGCAATCGCGGACATGTTAAAGATGGGGCTGGAGGCGGAAAATTTTAACGTTAAGGTAGAAACCAACAGTGTGTTTGCACATGGGAAAATATTGGCCTTTAGGCCGGATGCCATCATTATGGATCTTCAGATGCCCATTATATCGGGCGATTTGCTGATTCAGACGATTCGAAGGGATCGAAAGTTGAAAAGTATTTTTATCCTGTGCATCACCGCCAATGATCGGGGACGAGAAATTGCTTTGGATGCCGGAGCCAATATGATCATCCATAAGCCCTTTCAAATAGATCAACTGGTATCTATCTTACGATCTGTCTTTGAAGCGAGCATGGAAAAGAACATCAAGTAATAAGTCGCTTGATGATGACTACATCTTAAAACTGCTGATGATAAATGGGGAATAAAAAGATTTTTATATGTGATGATGATCGTGGTATCACGGATATGCTACAGATGATTTTTCAGCTGTTAGACATGGAAGTCATCGTGGAAAACAATAGTGTTGTTGCGTATGAACGTATTGTGCATAACAAACCCGAAATCGTTATCGTGGACTTATGGATGCCCATCGTGTCGGGAGATTTGCTGATAAAGAACATAAAGGATAATGCAGTACTTAAGGATACTTTTGTAATGTGTATATCGGCTAGCCCAAATGGAAAGCTGGTAGCCAGTGAAGCGGGGGCCGATATTTTTATTGCAAAGCCGTTTGATCTGGACGATATAGTCGATGCCGTTCAAAGTGCGCTGGATCGACCCATATCGCTATAAAAACCGGAGTTATCCAATTTGACAAATGGACTTCTCCTAAATAACTCGACTACTTAAGCTCGCTTATCTCGGTTTACAGAAGAGAATGTCCTTAGAGGTGTTGACCGGTTTTTTAAAAATGTTAAACAATACGGTCTTTTAATCGGTTAGCATAGGGATTTACAATTCAGACGCACCGGATGGTAACTATTTTAATATGCACACATGGCAAAAAATCTACATAAAAAAGAGGATTCGGTAGATCATGCACTATCTCCGCTCATTCACCAAGCATTGGATTCCAGTGCTTCGGGAATTATTATTACCGATAACCGGCTTCCGGATAATCCAATTATTTACCACAATAAGGCATTTGAAGAGATCACCGGTTACAGCAGAAAGGACATCGTGGGACATAACTGCAGATTTCTCCAGGCGGAGGATCGTCAACAGTCGGAACGCGCGCAAATCAAGGAAGCCATAGAAAAGGGTAAACACATTACTGTCGAAATCCGCAATTACAAGAAAAACGGCGACCTTTTTTGGAACGAGCTGTACATCTCCCCGGTGATTGATGCAGATGGACAGGTGACACACTTTATTGGTGTACAAAATGACGTTACCCGTCGCAAGCTTGCGGAAGAAAAGCTCGCCATGGAAAAGGAGTCTGTAGAAAGAAAAGTAGAGGAACGTACTGAAAGCCTCCGCAACAGCCAAGAATACCTAAATAGCATCATCGAAACCATTCGGGAAGGACTTGTTGTCTTGGATCCAAATTTTAAGGTGATAAAAGTGAATCAGGCCTTTCTTAAACTATTTAAGGTAAGCGAAACCGAAACAATCGATAAGCTATTATTCGATCTTGGTAACCGGCAATGGGACATAGCGACATTACGTGAGCTTTTAGTCAAAATATTGCCTACGAATAATCCGGTACTCGACTATGTCGTCGAGCACGATTTCCCGCACATAGGGCCAAAAACAATGTTGCTCAACGCGCACCGAATAGAGCTTGAGGGGAGTTATAAGGATCGGATACTATTGGCTATTGAAGACGTTACCGAGCGACGGGAAATTGAAAAGCGAAAGGACGATTTTCTGTCGATAGCAAGCCATGAGCTCAAAACACCTTTGACCGCGATAAGAGGATATAGTCAGTTGTTGAAAAGGATTATACCTAAAGAAAACACAAAAGCTATCGATATTGTGGACAAATCTGATACACAAATTGATCGATTAAATGGCCTGATATCGGAGCTGTTGGACGTATCAAAAATTAAGAGTGGTAAACTGGACATCCATCATCAGGATTTCAATTTTGATAAGATGGTTAAGGACACTATTGAAAGCGTCCAACTGAGCAATCAAGACCATCAGATTGTACTTCGAGGAGCTACTGAAGTCATTTGTAACGGCGATGAAACCCATCTAAGTCAAGTCGTTGGAAATCTGCTCGCTAATGCGATAAAGTATTCACCAGATAAGGATATCGTGGAGGTCGACCTGGCCAGATTTGGAGAGCACGTGAAGGTTATGGTAAAAGATCACGGCGTGGGTATCAGCGACGGCGATAAAAGAAAGATTTTTGAACGATTTTATCGAGTGAAAAATGTGCAGAAGAAGTTTTCGGGAATGGGAATAGGGCTGTACATATGCCAACAGATTATTTTGCAACATGGCGGAACGATATGGGTAGAAAGCGAATTGGGAAAGGGCTCCACATTTAGTTTTACCATACCAATACATAAATAGCTGAGTACGATGAAGAACCGAATTTTAATATGTGACGACGATGTGGGAATCACCGATATGCTGCAGATGCTCCTAGAGACACTTGACGTGGAGGTTTATGTCGAGAACGATAGTGTAAAGGCATTTTCAAACATGATGAGTTTTGCGCCGCATGTTATTGTAGTCGATCTTTGGATGCCCGTATTGACAGGGGATCAGCTTATCAGGCAATTACGGAAATCAACCCAGCTACAAAGTTGCTATATCTTGTGTATATCAGCCAGCAGAGATGGAGAAGATATTGCAAGAGAGGCTGGTGCTGACGCATTTCTATCAAAGCCTTTTGACATGGACGACTTTCTTGAAGCAATACATAAAGGATTGGAACTGTATGGAAATCCAACGGTCGGATTAGGGAAGTAAAAATCTATCCGTATAGTGGCCGACGACCTATGCGAAACCTTAATCTAAGTGATCGTGTTGTTTATCAATGTCTTAACGTGGGTATTATCCTGTTTGGTACGTGCAGGCTAAAAAAGAGCGAACAAAAAAGAGCGATAAACAATCTTGGTATAGAACTAAATGTATCCGTTCGAGGTTCGTGCTACGACAAGGAATGATAAAATATGCAAACCCGAAAGCCCTATTACTATCAGCAGCAGGATATCGACATGTTGTTTCAGAAAATGACGAAGTGTCGCGATAGCAAATGCAGATTGCTCTACCAACTGCCGACGGGAGGTGGAAAAACGTTTATTTTCTCCGAAATTGCGCGTAAATACATAGCGTCTACTGGAAGAAACGTTGTGATCCTCACACATCGAACCGAGCTTTGCAAGCAGACCAATCAGGTACTTCGCGATAGCGCTGTGGCAAGTAAAATAATAGATAGCTCGACAAAACGTATTCAAAAAAAAGCTTCCCTTAAATGCTATGTCGCGATGGTCGAAACGCTGAAGAGGAGAGTAAAACAAAACTTGTTTGATACCAGCAATGTCGGATTGGTAATTGTCGACGAAGCGCACCATAACTCGTTTCGAAAACTGCTTTCTCAATTCGATAATGCAGCCATTATTGGCGTTACCGCGACGCCGCTGTCTGCTGACATAAACCTTCCGCTAAACGATTTTTACAGCGAGATCGTAGTCGGAGAATCGATTTCAGCACTAATTCAACAGGGATTTTTGGCTCGCCCTATGGTTAAAGAATATGATGTCGAACTGAATACGCTACGCACAGGCTCTACCGGAGATTTTACTATTAGCACATCCGATTCATTGTATGGATCTGATGTGATGCTTGACCTTTTGCTGCACGCGTACCAGGCACATGCGCGGAAAAGGAAGACCATCATATTCAATAGCGGAATTATGACCTCAAAGAAGGTCGCAGCACTGTTTAGCAAGGCCGGTTATCTGATCAAGCACGTTGACAACAAAACACCACTGCGCGAGCGATCTGAAATTCTCCGCTGGTTCAAACAGACCCGCGGCGCTATTTTAACATCTGTCTCCATCCTCACAGTTGGTTTTGACGAGCCAACTATACAGTCGGTGATTCTGAACAGAGCAACCACATCGATCACGCTTTATCACCAAATGATAGGTCGCGGAGCGCGAAGATTGCCAAATAAGAAGACCTTTCAAATTATTGATTTAGGTAATAATACCGCGCGTTTTGGCGCATGGGACAGTCCGTTGGATTGGCAAACTGTTTTCGAGCGACCTGACCTGTACCACTATCACATTCAGGAGTCCGTAGCGGAAATACGTTCGATTTCGCCCGAATTGCGGAAGAAGTTTCCGGCCAGTCTGTCGATCGACTTTGACTTGTTTGCCGCGCACAGCGATGCCTTAGAAAAAGGTCTGAAAACATCAACGGTTATTCGTGATTCGATAAGGCAACATGCTAAAATCTGTATAGAAAATGCGCAAACTATCCACGAAGCACTCCAGCTGATTACCTTTTTGGACAAGCAGATTGAGCAACGAGTAAAAGATTACGTCAAATGCCTCGGAAAAGTAACACGGGAATACAGGAAGTGGTTAACAGCCGATTATCTTGAGCGACTAAAAAAAATGGTTACACGGTATATGTTGGCGCAGAGAAAATTGTCGCAAGCAGTATAGTGTAAGATGAATGCATGTAAAATAACTCTTTTAATGGTATAACAATGAGCGCCTACAAATTTAAAAAAAATGACTTCGACAAGCTGGGCGAAATATACATGTTTGCAACGGAGTGTCCTTATATAGGTAGCATAGGGGTATACGAACTTACGGATGTTGAAGACACAATATACCAAGAGATCACAATCCTTGATAGTACGCTCATAGCTGGCGTATTGACCCTGTTGTCGAACCGTCCTTTCGACGGGCAGGCCGTTATCACAACGAAGAATCCGTTGCAAGATACTACTGCGGAAGATGTCGACCACGAAAAGCGAGTATCATTTATCAGTATTGATCGCACAGATCGATAAAGATAGCCAACGGAAAATCGACTTCATATCTGCACCAAGACGCCATGGTAATTATTTCGACCCCGACGAAGTTCTTTTCGAATCAATTTGCTGGTCATCAGCTCTTTGAGCATACATCAAACGGTTTACTTGAACGGTTGAGGGGTAATGTCGTGGGAGATGGGTATGCTAAGGGCGGCAAGAAAAATTGAAGCGCTATAAATAAAGCTAATATTTTTAGTTTTATTTTTCTATATTCGTGTCGGTAACTATGAAACATAAAGTGGAAATGCAGCAAGAAGATACCTATAGAGGCCAACCGTTGCGCTTATCGTATAAGGGGCGGGAATATCGTTTCCAAGTTTTGCGTAAAGGACTTCGCAAAGAAGATCGGGAAATCAAGATATTGCTTGATGGGCACACGCACCTGCTTTGCTTAAAAGAGGGGAAGTGGAGCTTTGCTCTTGCGGTTGGAGATCAGACGTTGGCACAGGAAATTTATCGCGCAATATCCCTTCGCTATCGGCTTTGATTTTTTCTTCATTAAGGTGAACCTTCAACTCCTTCGGCGGAAGGGACACCCTATCATTCAAGCTTATTTATCCTAAACAAGTAATTTCTAAGTTTACTTGGCTTTTTTCTCGTAAATTTAGGCCACTTTATGCGAAACGATCAAACAACCGAACAGCAGCGTTTAGCTGCACTGCATTCCTACCACATCTTGGATACTGCTAGCGAGGAGGATTATGAAGAACTCACCGAGCTGGCAGCGGCCATTTGCGGAACACCTATTGCACTTATTAGCTTATTGGATGAAGGAAGGCAGTGGTTTAAGTCACATCGAGGTCTTGATGTCGTGGAAACGGACAGATCACATTCGTTTTGTGCGCATGCCATATTAAATCCCGCGGAATTGATGCAGGTAGAGAATGCGCATCAAGATCCTCGTTTCCGAGATAATCCATTGGTTACGGGAGACCCGCATATTGCCTTTTATGCAGGGATGCCTTTGGTAGACGAGGAGGGATTTGCTCTTGGTTCCCTCTGTGTTATAGATCGCCAGCCAAGAAAGCTTAATGAGACACAGCAAAAAGCCCTTCAAACGCTTGCTAAACAGGTCGTCAATAAACTATTGCTAAGGAAAAGATTACGAGAATTAGACGCTTCAAACAAAGATAACCGTCGTCTTTATGGAAAAAGCGTATCAAGTGAAAAGAATCTACGCTTAATAATTGAGCAATCGCCCACCGCTATTATTGTTTTTCGAGGCGAAGATCTAATCATCGAGGCGGTCAATCCGCCAATGCTCCGACTACTCGATCAACAACCCTGTATTGAAGGGATGGCCTTGTTAGAGGCTATTCCGGAACTAAAGGGTCAACCTGCCTACGATTTATTACACCACATTTATCAAACTGGAGAAACTGTAAATCGCAACGATGTTGCCGTTAGTCTTAATCGAAATGGGACGCTCGAAACAGGATACTTTAATTTTACTTACGCTCCTTTGATTGAAAATGGTCAAGTGACAGGGATCATTGATATGGCCGTAGAGGTCACAGATCAAGTAAACGCTCGTTTGGCTATTGAGGAGAGCGCCTACCAAATGAAGCAAATGGTGATGAATGCGGCAATGGGGATGTGTATTATCAGAGGGCAGGATTTGATTATAGAGATTGCCAATGAGCCGATGCTGAAAATATGGACGCGAACTGCTGATCAAGTATTGGGGCAACGGCTTACCGACGTATTTCCCGAGGTAGTAGGTCAACCATTTCCTGATATGCTGCGGAAGGTACTGCATACGGGGGAGTCGTTGGCTATACCTGAACTTACTGCCGATATTGCGGAGACGGATGGAACAATAAATCGGATTTATATCGATTTTACCTATAAGCCCTTACGGAATTCAGACGGCAAACCTGAAGCTATTATTGCGACGGTAACCGATATTACCGAAATGGTCGAAGCCCGTAAGTTGTTGGAACAAAGCGAGAGCCATCTTAAAGAGGCCAATATGGAACTCGGTTCGGCGAATGAGGAGTATATGGCGCTCAATGAAGAACTGTTGGCAACCAATGAACAACTACGCTTGGCGGAAGAAAGCTTAATTGATCTTAACGAGCGGATAAATATTGCGATTGACGCAGGAGGGCTCGGGTATACCGAGGTCGACTTGTCCACAGGACTGATGCGATGCAACGACACTTTTAAAAGCTTCTACGGCCGCAAACCGGATGAAGAGCTTACCTATCCACAAATGTTCGCGATGATGCTTCCTGCTTACCGAGAGGAAGTGCGAGCCAAAGCTATCAAGGCTAGGGAAGAACGATCGCTTTATCATGCTGTGTATGAGATTGAATGGCCCGATGGGTCACGCCATTGGATAAGTGCATACGGGCGGGGTAGGTATAATAGCGATGGTATTGCCGATCGGATGGTCGGAATGGTTTCCGAGGTAACCCAACAGAAAAAAGCGCAGCAAGCTATAGAAAAATTAAACGAGGAGCTGCAGCAGGCCCTTGCACGCGCTAAAATGAGCGAAGAACGTATGAATTTAGCTATCTCCGCTGCCGACATGGGCACCTGGTCTGTCAATTTGGAATCCGATGAAATGGTTATCACCGAACGTACGAAAGAGCTATTTGGGTTTCACGCAACGGATACGACTACGCTGGAGCTTACCGTGGCGCAGATTGCTGATACGCATCGACAAGATGTTGTCGAGGCAATGAAAGCTACGGTGAAACACGGTGTTCCTTACAATATAGAATATCCGGTTATTGGTTTCCATGATCAACAAACCCGATGGTTAAAAGCAATAGGTAAAAGGTATACGTCGACCGGAGGCAACGGTAACAATCATTTCTCGGGAACGATCATGGACATTACGGAGCGGAAGGCAAGCGATCAATTGAAACAAGATTTTATAGGTATTGTAAGCCATGAAATGCGTTCCCCCTTGACCGCACTGAAAGGTTATGTACAGCTTATGGCAGTGCGATCGAAAAAAGCGGAAGATCAGTTTATGTGGGATATCGCTACAAAAGCGAATCGTCAGGTGGATCGTATGACCACGCTCATCAGTGGCTTTTTAGATATGGCTAGAGCTGGCGAAGGGAAGATTTACCTAAGTAAAACAAGCTTTGACATTAGCAGTGTGATTAAAATGGCGGAAGAAGAAGCTCGTGCGACGAACCATGCCCACCATTTTATCTTCGATACCGTAGCAAGTGCACCGGTGAGGGCAGATCGAGACAAACTGGAACAGGTGCTGATCAACTTTATTAACAATGCCATGAAGTATTCCCCTAACGGGGGGACCATTTACGTATCTTGTACCAGCAGCAGTGGTTGGGTGCATGTAAGTGTAAAAGATGAGGGCATGGGCATTTCGTCCAAAGATCAACCCCACATATTTGAACGCTTCTATCGGGTGTTAGGCCGTGAAACGGAAAACATCAGCGGTTTTGGTATCGGCCTTTATTTATGTAAGGAAATTATAGATGGTCACGCGGGGCGCATAGGGGTAGAGAGCCTTCCAGGTCAAGGGAGCACCTTTTGGTTTGAAATTCCTCTAGAAATCTTACCGCTTGCTACGCAATAGCTCGTACGGCACGGACGCTTTAATAGATGTTATCCGTAGGTAAGCAGGTGATCTGTTCGAGCTTGGAAAGCCGTTTATTTGGGACCTTTCCTAATCCGTAAATATGCACGATATCGAACTGTTGTAGGCGATTAGGCTGCTGAACAACGGCTTGAGAGGAAACAATATGCTTTCCAGCCACAACCAGGAATAACAACATAAGTGCTAATTGTTTAATGATAGAATAAAGTAATCTGCAGCTGATGATAAGGTAACAATGGACGGTTTACTTTTGCTTCCCGCCAACGCCCTCGCTGGTCATTTCGATCTTTTTGATGCGTCCATCATTTTCATAGGTGAGAGGTTCTACACATACCGCTCTGCTGTAACTTCCACCGTCTGGATTGATGCTGCCATTGTGATAAAAGAAATACCAATTGTCCCGAAATTCCTGTATTGCTGGGTGTGTGGTATTGCTGTTTCCGGCAATCTCTGTCAATAGGCCTTGATAGTGGTAGGGCCCCTCAAAAGAGTCAGCCATTGCATATGCAATCTTCTCGGGGAATGCTGTGGCATAGCTGAGGTAGTATCTTCCGGCTCGCTTATGGATCCAAGGAGCCTCTGTAAAATCGAAGCCAGGAAAATCGATCGTTTTTATCGGTCCGTCTAATTCCAGCATGTTTTCTTTAAGCCGAGCGTAATAGCATATTTTATTGCCCCAGATAATCCAAGCCTGTCCATCATCGTCGATAAATATGGCTGGATCTATACAGCGCCAGAAGTGCGTCGCACCAAAGCAGTCGTCGTTGGTAAGCAGCGGTTTGCCAAGAGCATCTTTAAATGGCCCTTCCGGACGATCCGCTATAGCCACGCCTATTCCAGAGCCGTTTGTGCTGATATACCAATAGTATGTATTGCCCCGTTTTACCACGTGTCCGGCATAAGCGGCACCCGTCTTGTCCCAAGTGAAATTGGCTATCTGCAAGGGCGTTGGATATTGTGTCCAGTTTACCATATCACTGGTCGAAAAAACACACCAGTCTTTCATATTATAGCCGCGCTGGTTCCCCGCATCGTCATGCCCTGTATAGAGCCATAATGTATCACGCTCGACCAAGGTCGCCGGATCGGCGGTAAATGCATGTGTAAAAAGTGGGTTTCCGGTTGAGCGAAAGGTATAGGTATCACCTTGTTCCTGCGGCACGATCAATGCATGGGGAACACCTGACCATCGCTCATGGAGTACTCTTGCTTCTGTTTTTGTAATACCGATGACGCTCCCATGTCGGGGATGGAAGTTTTTTTGAAAGGAACTGGTTTTCGGGGAAAATGTATACAGATCGTTGCTGCGCTGAAATTCGTAACGACCATCGTTGTATAAGTCGTACATCAGTAGATATTCGTCCCTGTCATGTAGCTTAAATACGCTCGAGCCTTCCACGACGACTGTAGTATCGGCATAGGCATCCAGATACGGAAAATCTTCCCGATAAGGTCCCCACAGCGATTTACTCGTCGCCTGTTGTATCCCGTTCTTAAATTCCCTGCCTTGATCATCTTTGGTGTTTCCTTTGAAAAAAAAGTGGTAAGTGCCCTCCTTATAACAAATGTCGCCATCAATACCACCGAATTTAGGACTGAAAAGAAGTTTTGGCGCACTTTCGAAACCTGAAAAGTCTTGGTTGGCATATGCTGCATAAAAATCAAGCTTTTCGTTGTGATGGAACCGTACCGTGAAATATACGAGGTATTTGCCTACTTTGGGATCATAAATCGTTTGGGGTGCCCAAACCCATTTCACATTTGAAAACTTCTTCGGATACAGCTTTGCCAGATCGATCACGCGGTGTTCCCAATCCACAAGGTTGGACGAATGCATCATCACGATGCCCGGATTACTGTTCCATCCATTTTTGACTGTATGCATATCAGTCGCTACCAAATAGTAACTACCCGGCTGCTCCCCGCGAAGAATATGCGGGTCACGTATCCCCCCCGTGGATGTTATGGTTTCTGATTGGATAATGGGTTTATTGTCGTTAAGGGCAGTCCAATGGATGGCGTCTGTGCTACATGCAAAACGCAAATGTTCCTGGGTCGTTTTATCTCCGGCACCTTCAAAGTAGGCGAAAAGGTATCCCTGCAGGTGTTCGCGCTGCGTTTGGCTGCATGCGTGATAGGGAAGAGCATACAAAAAAATACTTACTAAATAAGCTAGTTGTGTCCAGAGCACGTTCCTTGTATTCATCGTGAACATTATGTGTTTAAAGGGTTTATTATCGGTACAAGCATTCGAAAAAAACGCATGCCGTAAAACAAATGTAGAAAATACATTTATAACAGGGATGGTATGTGGTTATTTTTTTGCACATGTCACGATGGTCCCTACCCGAAGATAGCTGTCTCCTACATAAACTAATCTAAAATTATCCCAAATATCGATGTGAGCACATGTATTATGGGCAATGCTTGGATAGCAACGATGCGATCGATTTTTCTTTGGTCGATACCAGGGGATGGCTGCCGCTGCAACAAAATAATTGCTCGCCACGTACAAATAACACTACAACAAAAGATGCAGCAGCGCCAACATATCTTCGATCTTGACGACGCTATCGCCGGTGTCGGTGGCCAATGCATTATGCATTTCGATTTTCAGTGGAATACTATTATCGTTAAAACTTACCAGCAGTGCGCGGGATAGCGTGCGGGAGAACAAAAAATAAAACGGCGAATCGTTGATCGTCAATCGGATGGCATAATAGCCATTGTCCAGCTCGTAGGCCTCTTTGATGGGCAGGAAAAGCGGTTTATCCATTTGTGAGCCGTTCAATGTATAGTGGCCTCCAGCTTTGTTGCTGTTGATGGCCAGCGTAAACCAATTCTTTACATTTTTTGCTGTCGCAAAGTACAAGGATTCATTTTTACTACTTTTATAATCCAATCGACCCTGTGCAAAAGATAGGCTGAACAACGCCAATACAAGAAAAGAGGTAACAAAAAGTTTTTTAGCCATTTTATAATTCTTGAGATACGGAAAAAATAATAGAAGGTCAAAGCTAAACAATTCGTTGCAATCTTTCCAGCTTGTTTTGTCTGTGCTTTGTCATACGGGCATCGCTGTAGCCATCGGGCTACGACGATGCTCATCCGTGCAAAGACGAACTTACACATCCATCGTAGAGCGACTTAGCTTCTCCTTCAGCAATCGGAGGTTTTTATCTTTCCCGCTATTATACCTTTCCTGCACATAGCTGGTGTGAAACTGATGATTTTCCAAAAATTTGATTGATAGGGCCATCCATATGTTGTTGTCGAGGTCAACCTTGCGCAGATCTACAATTTCCTGAAACATGCAGAAATTCAATTCGGAGAAGTCCTTGTGTCCTAGGTGGATTAAATCTGCATCGCAAAGGATAGACTCCAAAAAGGTGGTTGGATGTTGCTTGTCGCGGGTCGCCATAATGCAGTTGATCACGCTTTGCGAAGTGGCCGTGGTTACCGATCTGCTGTCGAGAAAGGCTTTGGCCAGCTGGGCTCCTTTGGCTTCATGGCCTTTGGGACCGTGGCTGATGTAGCCCAAATCGTGAAACAGGGCTGCCGCCTTCACGATAAAATAGTGCTCGGCATCCAGCCGATAGTAGTCGCTTATCTCGTCGATAGCCTTCGAAACGTCCGCAATGTGGCGCATGTTGTGAAAGGAATACGGTCGTTGCCCGTATAGTGTTGCGTATTGTTCAAGATAGCTGTGTGCCTCTTTCAGTATCTTTTTGTAGTTCATTGTTATTGCTATGCGTTGGTATTACTTTGGGTTTGTTTATCGCTAAACTTATTCGGGCGAAGTGCCTGTCAACAAATTCGAGCCGCAGGCCCTGCTGCAAGCATAGATGCAGAAAGATGTGCAGATCCGAAAAATTCATTTGCATGCTGATGGTGGTGTCTAGTCCGCGCTGTTGTATCGCCACAAGCCGCAGATCCAGCAATTGCTGTTCAACTAACTCGCGGAAGACAAGCGGGAAACTGTTGATCGCCCGCTCCAGTTTAAAAATCATGATCTGTACTAACATAATGATGTATATACATGCCGCGCTATCCATAGGCTGTAATAGGCACTTCTACCGACAAATTTATCCATTGCTGCCTGCAATCGTTGCCTGAATGCCCTTGAAACGGCAATATTGGAAGGTGAACCGTTAATATTTAGGGTTGAAAGGGGAGGGGTCAAATCAACATTTGTTTTTTAACACCTGATTTTACGCATATGAAACGTTTTGTAAAAGTAATAGTCCTTGGAAATACAGCAATAAGAACGAGCATAACCGCTTGCAAGGTTGTACTTTTCGATACTAGGGGGCGTCCGATAACTTCATAGTAAATCTTTTTTTGATTAATAATAATTTCCTATTTTGGGAAAGCCGTTACAGATGATTTTAATAAGGCGGTTTTAAGATTATTGATATGATTTCTTCCGAAAAAGCGAATGCGTTTATACAACAACATAAGAAAATTTCGATCTCGAAAGATGAACTTACTAGTTTTTCTAGGCCATATGAGCTATTAGGCCTAATCATCACCGGCCATTTAGAAAGTGGTTATTCTGATCAGGCTAATCTGCAGGCGTACCAAGAAGGGTTCGGAACAGATAGCACGGCCAATCCCTGGGATAGTAAAGAAGGATTGCGTCTAGCCAACTTCCTCTTTGGTGCTGTGATGGGGCCTATGGTGTCAACGGCATGGGATAGCATGAAGAAGTTGCCCTTTCAAAATGAGTATACCAGACGTCCATTTCGTTTAGACCCAAAATTATATTATGTACAGATCCAACTAACAACCTTAAAATATATTTACTATGGTGGTGCGTCGGGTTTCAACTCGATGGCTATAATTGATCAGTTCCAGTATGATGTGTATCAAAAGGTGCCTATGATAGGTCTGTTTTATGCGGTCGTGTTAACGGAGGATAAGGAAAAGTATTACCCGCTTTTGGAGGAGATATTTCTTGGCGAACACGATATAGGCGGTGTGTCCAGCGAGCTTATTAGAGGACTGTTGTTGACGGAAGAAGATAGCTATCATTTGTTGGTCGAAAAACTATTGTTGGCTGCGCAGCAACAGGAAGGGCTGCGACAGACAATCTTAGAAACTTTGGACTTTACCTCGGTGACGGCGCTGAAGCGATTTATAAAAGTGATTTTGGATCATAACTTGATGCGCTTTTCTTCGGTAGTACGTGCTGTGGATACTTGGTTTGGCTTTGGATGGGAAGCACCAAAGGCAAACACCATCAAGCGGACGCTAGAGCTCGCGCAGACTTTTTTGGAGGATCCTACAGCAGGAGAGAAAGCTGTATTCAGTAAAGACAACTTAGAGCTGTATGTGGCATTATGGGCAAAAGCGATCGAGGATGTTGATGTCGCCAACAGGGAGGCATTCTCCGTGCTGTTTGATGATCAAAAGCCCGTAATACTAAAGTTAGTATCCTTATTCTTCGTTCAGCAGACCGAACGTACCCACTCAAATCTGATCCCATACGCAGAACAGCATTTTGGAGAGGATATCGAAATGGATTATTGGATGCTGGTTAATTTCCCTACGCATGAGCTTTCCGACAATCTTTTCGAGCGCCTTGTTCAGTCTGCAGCTTCACTGCCCAATGAAGGAAAGACATTTTCCGAGCGAGGGTTTTCTTGGAAACATTATACGATCAAGCCCGAATACTTTTATGACGCGATCATTAAGTATGCACAGCCCCATCAGTTTGTGATTTTGGCCAATGACTTAGCTGCTATCCCTTCCAATGCGCGCGAAAGCTTGATGCGTAAACTTTTTCCAGATTATATCTCCTACAGCTGGTCTTACCGCTACGGCGGTGCGCCAGCGGAAAAAGAGCTGTCATTTGCTGCCGATGCTTGGCAGCGCAAGGTGGTGAGACAGGCCATTTCCGATCGTAATACTTCCGTATCGGCTACGGGAATGAATCTCATGCGAGCCATAGATCTCTATGAGGAAGATATCGTGCTACTGGAAGCCCTCTTGGCTAGAAAGGGAAAGGAGCAAAGAAAAGCAAGTATACAGTTGCTGCTAAACCAGCGCGACGAGGTGCTGATGGCATCGTTATCGCGACTATTGAACTCTTCAAATGTGGACCAACGTTTGGCCGGACTAGAGATGCTGGTGTTGCTTGGGGACAAACCCGATTGGACGGCATATGTAAAACAACAGGCAGAGATCTACAACACGCGCAAAGTTGGTAAAAACGAGTCTGTATTCTTAGAGCGGTTGAATAAAGAATCTGCTGCCCCCGTATCTAGTTTCCAAAATGGATTTGGCGCAATTGATTATACAAACTTGACAGCGATGCGGCTGCCCGAGAGCCGTTTTAAACGACCTAAGAAAAAGTTATTCTCTTTCAGCAAGAAGCAATTTCTATTTGAAGACCTGATCAATGTAAAGAAAACAAGCAAGGCTATCAATGCGCTCTATGCGCTGTTTGACCAGCACAGGAAGCACGAGTATAGCTACGAGGGTTACCAAGGAGCTTTGGAAACCACCTTGCTGGAAATCTCCTTAAGTGAAATCAAACGTTTGGACGTGGAAGCCACTGCAATGGAACGATTGGACAACTTGCCATTAGCAACCGTATGGAAAGATTGGTATAAGCAATCGGAACTAAATGACTTCGAAATACAGGCCGCAATGTCTTACATCTATACCCATTTCAATGATCGCGATCTCCACCCTGAACTGAAATCCTTTAAAACCCTTTATATTCCGGAATTTACAGTGGTTAATTTTGGGCAAGGACAGTATTACTATAACAGTGATTCGCACAAGATTGTTGATATACTCGATGCGCTACTAGAATGTTATGGGGACAGATCGGTATTGGCCGCGTATAAATTGGACCTGTTGGAAGATAGCATAGCTCATTTTCCGGAAGAGCTGAAAAGCAAGAATTTTAAGAACAATCAATATTATTATCAGAACGATATCTATTGGACCGACTTAATCGGCAACATGCTTTACACGATAAGCGTAGCGGACTACTCGTTTTTTTCGCGCGAAGATTTACTACGCCTTTACCAATTGCGCTTATTCCTTCTTGGGCAGCAGCTCGCAAAAGGACAATCTGTATCCACTATACAACAGGTAATCCCTCACTTAACCGTTGCATTGAATCCGGAGAAACCTGTGCAAGTGGATTTTCCGCCTTTCGAACTTTTGTTTGAACTCTATAAAGATCAGCAGATAAATGATGATGACTTGTTGTTCCTTTCATTAATTAGTAAAGACTTGTTCTTTATCCTCGATGGTGGACAAAATTATCATACGCAGCGATTGAAGTCTTATACTATTCCCGAGATCAACGGAACGTTGAAGAAGAATATGCTTGTGGTGGAATTGGAGCGTGGCGACGTTCCTACGGAGGCCTCGCCTTATATTGGGAAGATTCAAAAGGTGGAGGGGTTGAGTTATTTCTTTGAAGTGCTGCAACGTATGGGCAAGGAAAACTTTGATCGAGGCTATAGCTATGGCAATGACCTAAGCAAAAAATATACCTTCAGCCGTATATTGAAACAGAGCAGTCCGAACGATGATGAGGGGTACGCGGAATTTGTTGCAGCGTTGAAAGAAACGGGTACCGATAAAAAGCGGATTATAGAGGTCTCTTGTTATGCGACACAGTGGGCCGATTGGCTGGGAGATTACCTTCGTATCCCGAGCTTAGCAGAAGCGGTATGGTGGTTTTTAGCCCACACAACAGATTATATGGATGCTGAAAAGGAAACGATATTATCCCGGTATTCAGCAGTGCCAAAAAATGACTTCCAAAAAGGAGCAATCGACATAGACTGGTTCCAGCGGGTGTATAGTAACTTGGGAAAGACCAATTGGAAGGTCGTTCACGAATCGGCAAAGTACCTTTCGGATGGAATGGGCTACCGTAGGGTAAAAATTTATTCGTCGGTATTATTGGGCGAAACCAAGATTACAGAAACCATAAAGAAGATCACAGAAAAGCGCGACAAAGATTATGTCATGGCATTGGGCCTTATCCCGATCTCGAAAGCCAACGCCGAGGCAGACTTGCTGAAGCGATACAACATCTTGCAAAATTTCCTTAAAGAAAGTAAGCAGTTTGGTGCACAACGCCAAGAAAGTGAGAAAAATGCTGTAGCGATCGGGATGGACAATTTGGCTCGGAATGCAGGTTTTGAAGATAGCGTACGCTTTGTGTGGGCCATGGAAGGAAAGGCAACACAGCAGATATTAAAAGAATCAACGGTGACGATCGATGATGTAGAAGTGCAGTTGGTGGTAGACGAGGAGGGTAAAGCCGAGTTGTTGGTGAACCGAAACGGAAAAGTGTTGAAGAGCGTGCCTGATAAGTACAAGAAGAATAAGGCTATTGAATCGCTAAAAGAGGGTAAAGCTTACTTAACAAAACAATTTTCTAGGACAAAGCTGGCGCTTGAAAATTCGATGCTAAGACGCGATAGTTACAGTATGTCGGAGTTGCGACAGATTATGGAACACCCGATTGTGAAAGCCATGCTCAGTAAGCTGGTGCTGTATATACCGGATAACCAACAGGCTGGATTCTGGTCGGAAGAAGGTTTGCTCGATAGTAGCGGGAACGTTGTACCGGTGAAGGAAACTGACCGTATACTGATCGCTCACCCTGTTCATCTCTACAACTCGGTGCAGTGGGATTTGTATCAGCACTATCTTTTTACGCATGCCATACAACAGCCGTTTAAACAAGTATTCCGCGAGCTATATGTACCGACGGCAGATGAATTGGAACAGCTTACACGATCTACCCGCTACCAAGGACAGCAGATACAACCCCAAAAGACTATCGCCTTATTGCGGGGAAGGGGCTGGACGGTAAGTTATGAAGAAGGTTTGCAGAAGGTATTCCATAAGGAGGGCTATCTGGTGACGATGTTTGCGATGGCCGATTGGTATACGCCTTCCGATGTAGAGGCGCCAACTTTAGAGCTGGTCTGCTTCTATGCGCTGCGAGACCGGGCCCTTTTGCCGATTACCGACATCGATCCGGTCGTTTTTTCGGAGGTGATGCGCGATATGGATCTTGTGGTCAGTGTGGCTCATGTTGGTGAGGTTGATCCTGAGGCGAGCCACAGCAGCATGCAGATGCGTGCTGCCTTGGCTGGCGAAAGTGCTAAGCTATTTGGCCTAGATAATGTAAAGGTGAAAGAGCGGCATATCCTGATACATGGAACACTTGCAGACTACAGCATACATTTGGGCAGTGGAATGGTGAGTAAAGGCGGCCGACAGCTGGCCATCATCCCTGTGCATAGCCAACACCGGGGGCGAATTTTCCTCCCGTTTGTCGATGACGATCCAAAATCGGCAGAGATCATCAGCAAAATGCGCTATTTGGCCCAAGACAATAAGATTAAGGATCCGACGATCTTAGCACAGATTAACGGCTAATATGTATGGGTAAATTGCTTGATGATAAGTGAAAAACTACACTGGAGGCAATTTACCTTAATTGTACTATTTTCAGAAACATACATCCTATGGAACTGGTTTTACAGCTAAAGCGATTGGGAAACAAGCGGGTGACTACAGTGCCCTATCAGTTGGACCTGATTCCCGAAACCCTATCCGAACTAATAAAGGCCTGTGTTGTTGCAGAGGTTACGAAATACAATAAACGTCGCGAGGAAGTGCAGTTGATGGCTTTTTTAAGCCCTCAACAGATTCAAGAGCAGGCGGAATTTGGTAAGATATCGCTAGGCGATTTAGACAATCTGCAGCCGGCTGTCGTGGAAAAAGCACTAGAGGCAGCATTATTGGCACACCAAGATGGTTTGTTTGTCGTCTTTATCGACGGGATCGAAGTAAAAGATCTGCATTCGGCGATTCAACTGCGGCAGGATACAGAGCTTGTCTTTATTCGTTTGACTTTTCTTGCTGGACGCATGGGTTGATGTGCGGAGTTTGCTTGGCTTAATTGAATATACATTACAAGAAACGCTTCCACCGCACGCCGCGTCAAGAACGTAAAGAGATGAAAGCGAAAAGGGGGTAGCGTATGGGAAATAGGCCGCTCGTCTAGCTACGAAAAAGCGTATCCAGCGCGTGCAATAGGAGACTTAAGTTCTAGCCTTCCTTATTTTAATGCGGGCTGTAGGACAAGATAAGCTAGCAAAGAAGGTAGAAACGCTAGCAATTGGACGATAAGTGTAAGGATGTAGACATGATGTGCTAGCATGTTAGTTAGAAATGCTAGCACTTTGAGTCGAACAGCTATCACTTTTTCCGCAGATGCTAGATGTTGGGTTTCACATGCTAGCATTTCTATTGTACATGCTAGAACTTCTTATAAAAGAGCTAGCACTTTTTCTGGAGATGCTAGATGTTAGGTTTCACATGCTAGCATTTCTATTGTACATGCTAGCACTTTTGACAAAAGAGCTAGAACTTTTAACAAAAATGCCAGCACTTTTGATAGAAATGCTAGCATTTCTGACAAAAGTGCTAGCATTTTTAAAACGCTATTTTTAGTTTTTTTAGGCGCGGGTAAATATCCCTTAGAGGGCATTTAAAGGCAGTTTTAAGGTGGAAAATAGGAGGAAAATCCCTTGGAAAGTAGGATAAATGAGCCAATCACTTTTTTTGAGTGGACCGTTTTTTGGCTCATATATCCTGTTTTTTAAGTATTTACGATCTCATCTTTGTAGAGTAATTATTTGTTTACTTAAAACTTTAAAAAAATGGCAAGACCAATTTTTAAAAGCACAGACGCAACCGGACTGTTGCGCTATGCAGAGAGCATCTTACTCAAGATGAGACAGAATGCGGATCTTTTTACAGATCCAGTACCCGATTTGGCCAGCTTTGAAAGTTTACTGGAGAACTACCGGAATGCTTTCGCCGAAGCCAGTTTCCGCGACAAGCGGGCGGTGGTTGTCAAGGGAAAGACCGGCCAAGCACTACAGGAACCTATCTACAGGCTTTCACAGTATGCAGATGCGTGCAGCCTTGGCCGGCGAAAGTGCTAAGACCTGATTCCCGAAACCCTGTCCGAACTAATAAAGGCCTGTGTTGTTGCAGAGGTTACCACATACAATCAACGTCGCGAGGAAGTACAGTTGATGGCTTTATTAAGCCCTCAACAGATTCAAGAGCAGGCGGAATTTGGTAAGATATCGCTAGGCGATTTAGACAATCTGCAGCCGGCTGTCGTGGAAAAAGCAGTAGAGGCAGCACTATTGGCACACCAAGATGGTTTGTTTGTGTCTTTATCGACGGGATGGAAGTCAAGGATCTGCAAGCGGCTATTCAATTGCGGCAAAATACTGAGCTTGTCTTTATTCGTTTGACTTTTCTTGCTGGACGCATGGGCTAATGTGGGGAAATTGCATTGGCTTAATGTTTTAAAGGTGATTGTAAAAATTGATATAATTGGCGATATTTCGATTCAGACATGCTCAACGAAGCAAAGATATGCTCTTTTGTTATTTTACTTGTAACATTTTTTAATGTTTAAAGACTAACTAATAAACTTTAGAGATTATGGATTACGTTTTGTCATTAATTTTGATCGTCATCGGCATTTTATTTGTAAGATCGAAAGTAAACAAGAAGATATCAATAGGCTACGGATTGATCGGCGCTGGCTGCTATTTTCTTTTTAAAGGGTTAGGGATTAGCCCTGTTTGATATATGATCCTATCGATGCGTCAACAATTTAAATAATAAGGTCATGGAAAATAGGAATGGACGAATTTGGATACAATGCAAAAGAATTGGCCGTCGCTTATGGCGATAAGGGGACGGTGGGTAAGGTGCTGAATTATAAGCAGCCACTGTCTTTAAATATGATCCGCAAGTTTAGCCAGCTCTTAAAGATTCCTGCCGATGCCTTAATCAGGAAATATCCCTTAAGAACCTCAGCCGTTTAGTTAATCTGGCTGGTTTATTGTTTTTGCGTGGCCCATGTCTTAGCTGCAAAAGCCTTTTGTGAACAGTAATTGTCCTATGTCACAATTGATATATGTATCTTTATACTATGAAAAAACTGCTCTTTATATTTTGCCTCTCCATACTCATGCTATCTTCATGTGTGTTGTTTACCTATCCAAAAAGTTGGTCGCACACCATGCAGTTATGGCCAGGCGAGGAGGAGGATCAAGTTTATCTCGTGTATGGAGCACCGGCCCGAAGCCAAGAGCTTACTGATGGAAGAAAGATTGTGACCTATGAATTTAAGCGCTCACAGGATGGGGATGTAGAATTTGGAGAGGTTACTTTTGGCATCAAAGACGGTCGCGTTACTACCGCACGCCCCAGCGGCTCCAGATTTGCCCTACGCGGGCGGATCAAAGCGCCTACTGCTGAGCCTGTAATCAAGTAGTAGGATCAATAAATTTCGAAAAGCCAAAATAAGGCAGTCTCCGCAATCCACAACAATTCAGGCTTCATGAGGTCTGTCTTTTCTTGTACAAAAATGTATTCATTTTTACAGAGCTCTGCTCACTTATGATGTGCGGTGACTTACGAAGTTCTACGGAAAGACTACTCGATTTGTACTCCATGTTGTACTTATTCAGTATTCTTCTAATTTCTTTAATTTCAAACGTTTCACCACTAGCGAAATCTTTATCCAGTATTAAAACAAACTGTATAGCGTAGGGTATAGAAGGAATATCTTCTAATATCTTTTTAAATTCTGGATTCGCTTTATGTTGTTTTGCTAGCACTGAACGTAGGTTATTTTTGGGGACCACAGTTTTTGTAGTCAAATCTGAAAACGAAAAGTTAAAAAACAGGCTTGCTCGTTCTATGCTCGTTAAATCAAATTCATATTTACCGCTTTTGATGTACAGCAGCCATCTCCTCGAAACGCCTATGATATTGGCGAATTGCTCAAGTGTTACGCCGCTGTGCTCTAGTAACCTCAAAATATTACTTCTCGTAATTTCCGCATTGAATTTTTGCATGCGTTAAAATCAAAATATAAATGATTTAAAAAAGTGCAAATAAATTCTCTTTTATAAATTGTTTATAATATCTTTATGTAAGTTTAAGATGCTGATAATGTAGTTGTTTTGTGCTAGATGTTATTTGTCGGGTTACCTGATCAACTATGCATGATCAATCGTTTGGGTTGAGCGACACGATCAGATACTTTATTTTTTATAAACCAATATATAGCAAGCTATGATACAAACCCTGAATGTATACGTTAACAAAGATTTTCTGCTGACCTGCGAGGCACTGCAGATCGATCTTTCTGATGCAGTCCAATGTTATGTGGATCGCGTGAAGCTTCTGGAAACGGTGACCGACGAAAGGAAAACGGAAACCCATACGGCCAGCAAGATTTTCTTTTGCTACTACCTGCCGAAGTGCCGCGCGCAGGAGCGCCCGCTTCATGAAGGCAATGTGCGGCAGATATGTGCGGCTATCGAAGAGCTGCAGCTGCTGCAGCAAGGGCAGGAGATAGATCCGCAGTCGGCCATGTACCAAGATTTTATAGATCAATTGTTCGATAAACTTACCCTTGACTATGGCACAACGAAAGATAAGCATTGACCTGCCAGCAGATTTTTTGATCTGCTGTGTGCTCAGCGGCTTTGAGCCGACGCATGCCTTGCAATATTTTGTGGACCATCTGTCCTTCCCGAAGATGATCAGCGGTTATCCCATCGATCCCTACCGTGCGGCCACAGGTCTGGTATATCTATATGGCAAGCGCCATATTTCCGAACGGGTGCAGGGAATGCTGGATGAATCATTTGGCAACGAGTATTGGGGAGCCTTTGCCGCTATGATGCACAATGCTGGAGAGCAGGAGCAGGCGGAGCTTGAGGTTATTGCCCGCAAAAAGCTGATGGAGTTACGCAGGCGCAGTCGGCGCATGCTGCCGATATACCTCGACGTGGACGTGCGACTCAAAAACTCGGGCCGATGACGATTGAGCTGTATCTCCCCAAAGATTTTCTGCAGGCCTGCGACATACATTATGTGCAGCCAGAGCAGATGATACATTATTTTGTGACATCCGTGGCCTTGGCGCCCCATTTTGCGGGAACGGCAGACGAAGCGCAGCACTTGGGTACGGCTTTTTTCCTAGCTATTGATGCGCAGCACAACCGTCGTGGCTTGCCTGTACCGCGGCTACGAAATCAGTTTATGGATTATGCCGCGATAGTAGTGGAGGCCGCCACAGATATTCCTTCTGCGCAGGAGCGGCTGGAGCTGTTCAAGTCTCTTTATGCAACCTGGCATATGGAGCTGATCAGGCATATTTCAAAGGATGACGCCATCATCGACCGGGCGGAACGCAAGCAGCGCTTTGGTTACCAGTTTTGATCTGTTGGTGAGCGCGGAAGGCGATGGGTGTTTTTTGTGAAAACATCACTAGTATGGTCTTAAACACTTTTTTTGTTCCAAAAGCTAACCATTTTATTCCTTGAAAACAGCTAGCTTTTTTTTAAAGACTGCAAGCATTTTCGGAAATATGCCTAGGCTTGACAGCGCAAGCACTAGGCATTTTTGCGACATAAAGTCAAGCTGACGCAAGTATGGGGCTTTTAGCCCAGCATTTCGCCCATACCGAATAGTCTGATCCCTTGCTCATATTGCGCGGCAACAGCACGGTTGGTCTCCTCTATAAATTGACCCGTAATAGGATCTACGACGGTACGCAACGGTCTTTTTCCTTTTTCGGTATCGATCAATTTGACAATGGCATCGGCCACATCTTGAGGATTTGGTTTCACCGTTTGCATCAGCTGTCCCAATGCTTCCACCATCTTGTTGGGCATCTCGGCAATCGCTTGGTAACCTTCCAACACGGATGCATCAGAAGCGACGTTGATTTTCTGTTGCATTTCGGTAGGGAAGGCGCCGGGCTCCACAATGGCCACATCGATGCCCAGTGGCCTTAATTCGTAATGTAGCCCCTCGCTCAATCCTTCCAAACCAAATTTTGAGGCGCCATACATCACTGCAAAAGGAAAGGAGAAACGTCCAAAGCCGCTCGTCACATTAATAATAAGGCCTTCCTGTTGCTGACGCATGCTGGGTAGCACCTGTTTCATTAGTCGCCAAGGAGCAATGACGTTGACGTCGAATAACGACTGCACATCGGCCGTGGTAAAACTCTCGGCTACTCCATTGATGGAGAAACCGGCGTTGTTGACGATCACGTCGATCTTACCTTCGCGCGCTATAATCTGTTCAACCGCCTGCTTCACGTTCTCGTCGTCGGTAATGGTAACATCCAACACCGTGATATTCTCCTGTGCAGACAAGGTCTTGGCCTTTTCGGCATTCTTGCCTGTGGTATCCCGCATGGCTGCATACACCTGATGCCCCGATGCGGCCACGCTATGCGCCGTTAACCAACCAAATCCGCTATTTGTCCCTGTAATAAAAACTACTTTTTTACTCATTTTCTTGTTGTTTTAGATGAAAACAAAATTCGGCAACAGGGAACCAAATGCGTTTACCATATGGTAAAAAGGATTCCTCGCAAGGTTGGTTTGCGGACGGCGGATAAAGGAATTGTTTTATTTATATTGTTTTTCAAGTGATTGATTTTTAATATATTATTTATTAAATTTGCATGGATATTGGATAAGTATTCTTGCATCTCTAATGAGATGACAAATTAATTACAATGTGATAAGTTATGTCTAGGCTGAAAGAACTTAAAAGTCATTTGAAAAGGGGGAGCGTTTACCGCCGAAAACATTTAGATCAGTGGTCCAAATCTGTTGATCGAGATCTGAAGGTGTTGATCAATGATGGGACTTTGCAAAAGATCGCTCCTGGCATGTACTATTATCCCAGTTTGTCTACATTTGGTCCCGCCCCAGCAAAAGAAGAGGAATTGATAAAAAAATACCTAGACGACTCTCGTTTTTTGCTGATATCTCCGAACTTATACAACCGCTTAGGTGTGGGTACTACACAGTTGTATAATACCCGTATTGTTTACAATAATAAACGACATGGTGAGGTCATGTTTGGCAATCGTAAATTTTCTTTCCAACGTAAGCCGCGGTTCCCCAGTAAGATAACAACGGAATTTCTCGCTGTTGATTTAGTAAATAATCTAGATAAACTGGCGGAAGACAGCGATCTTATTTTAGAAAAATTGGCTGGAAAACTAGCTTCATTGAACATGAAAAGTTTAAAACAGTCTATATCCTCGTATGGCAGTGTTAAGGCAAAAAGAATTTTTGCATCGTTGTTGCGGGAAACCGATTATGAGCATGGCCATAGATTATCTTCATAACCACCAAGATTTTGCTGCACTTTTACGGATTGTCGAAGAGGAGACAGGTATTGCGGTGGGATTAGTCGAGAAGGACTATTGGATCATGCATGTATTGTATGGATTGAAAAAACAGGGGTTCACGTTCGAATTGAAAGGCGGAACATCATTATCCAAAGGATATGGGCTTATCGATCGGTTTTCGGAAGATGTTGATATACATATTCATCCCGACAAAAAATTCGGAATAAATGAAAATCCAAATAACGCGAAACCTAAAAACGTGGCCGCTCGCAGGGCTTTTTATGAAAGCCTAGCCAAATCCATACAAATAAGCGGAGTTGTTAGTGCAACGAGAGACCTTGCCTTTGACGATGAGAAAGCTTATCGTAGCGGTGGAATTCGTTTGCACTATGATAATAAGGTTGATAAAATTCTAGGCTTAAAAGAGGGGATATTGCTAGAGGCGGGGTTTGATATGGTCAAGCCTAATAAGGCGATGACCATAAGTTCGTGGGCATACGACAGAGCTTTGCAGTCTGAAATAGAGATTATTGATAATAGAGCAGTCGGAATTCCTTGTTATCATGGATCAAGCAGAATCTTTGGGGGGCATAGAATAAATTCTTAGCTTAGCGCTCTTAAAATAGATTACCTTGCAAGACGCTGAACGTAAATTACTGTCTTTATTGATGCCCGAAGGGCTTTTAG